>OEIU01001313.1_pt1 | contig 16527 bp, 22 predicted proteins | sample 1539221 | NCBI WGS metagenome assembly OEIU01 (sample SAMN03792071, study PRJEB22550) | activated sludge metagenome | feature: wastewater treatment plant; material: activated sludge; isolation source: Wastewater treatment plant of a petroleum refinery complex | place: Argentina: Zarate | collected...
AAACCAGTTGCCACCGATGACCTTCAGAACCTACACCACGCCGTGGGACACGACCCCACAGGTTCGCGATCCGCGCCTATTGATGGATGCAAGCGGCGACCTGAAGATCTATTACGCACCATTCGAGTACATCAACCCCAATGCGCGGATCGTTCTGGTCGGAATCACACCGGGCCCCACCCAGATGGTCAATGCCAACAACGAGGCGCGGCGCGCGCTTCATGCCGGCAAGTCCAGCATGGAAGCGATTCAGGCCGCCAAGAGCGTCGGCGCGTTCAGTGGCGAGCCGTTGCGGGGCAACCTCATCAACCAGCTCAACCATTGGGGCTTCCACAAGTGGCTCGGCCTGACCGATTCGGCCGACCTGTTCTCCAACTCGCGACACTTGGTGCAGACGACCTCTCTCCTGCGCTATCCAGTGTTCGTCAAGGACGACGATTACCGTGGCTCACCGGACATGACCAAGCACCCCTTGCTGAGGAAGTACCTGCTGGAGAACTTCGCGGCGGAGGTCGAGGAGCTAAAGGATGCCGTGTTCGTCGGGCTCGGGCCGCAAGTCCAGAAGGTGCTGGATCGTCTGATCCAGGAGCGAGTCTTAAATCCCGACCGGGTGATTGGCGGCATGCTGCACCCCTCCGGAAACTGCACCTACCGGATCAACTACCTCATCGGCGACAGAAGCGCGCCGGTCCCGCACGCCACTAACCCTGTGCCTTACGACCAGGGCCGGCGAGCTTTTCGGGAGAGGTTCGTCACCGCCTGATCGAACGTCGGATGCGTGGATGCGGACGCGGGTTCAATTCCGCAAACGGGAATCGAACTGGCGGCTGATTCCCGGCACATCGCTGATGCCAACCGCAGGTGGGAACTGGTAGGATTGTTGGCAGTCGGGGCTGGATTCCGCACCTTTCCGCAGGAGTTCGAAGCGGTCGTAAGGCGCTGAGTTACATAGGTTTGGCGCAGGGTTCCGCCCCACCACCATTAGACCCTCCAGCAGTGTCCGCTGGAGTCCGAGAACCCGCCTAAGTGCGGGTTTTCTTTTGGGTTTCTCGTCCGACTTGGGGTAACATCGTCCAATGCCATCCGGCACTCGGGCGGGGTAACTTTCCGGGGTAACTCGGAAACTCGCCAGAGAGTTACCCCACTCTGGACTTACCCCCATGCCGCTGACCGACACGGCGATCCGCAACGCCAAGCCCGGCGCGAAGCCCGCCCGGCTGTTCGATGAACGCGGGCTGTATCTGGAAGTGACCCCGAGCGGGGGTAAGTGGTGGCGGTTCCGATACCGGCTTGGGGGTAAGGCCAAGCTGCTCTCGATGGGCACCTACCCCGATATCGGGCTGGCGAAGGCCCGCGAACGGCGCGACGAAGCCCGCAAGCTGCTGGCCGACGGCATCGACCCAAGCGAACATCGGAAGGCGACCAAGACGGCGCGCGCCGACCGGGCGGCGAACAGTTTCGAGGTAGTGGCCCGCGAGTGGTACGGGAAGCTGGCCCCGACCTGGAACGCGGCGCACGGTGACCGAATCATCCGGCGGCTCGAGCGGGACATATTCCCTTGGGTCGGCGGCCGGCCGGTGGCCGAAGTGACCGCGCCCGAACTGCTGGCCGCCCTGCGGCGGATCGAGGCGCGCGGGGCGCTGGAAACGGCGCATCGGGCGCTCGGCAACTGCGGGCAGGTTTTCCGCTATGCGATTGCGACCGGCCGGGCCGAGCGCGACCCGTCGGGCGATCTTCGCGGCGCGCTGCCGCCGGTCAAGGGCGAACACTTCGCGGCCGTGACCGAGCCGAAGCGACTTGCCGAGATCCTGCGGGCACTGGACGGCTACCAGGGCACGTTCACGGTCCAATGCGCTCTGCGACTCGCTCCACTGGTGTTCGTGCGGCCCGGCGAGCTTCGGAAGGCCCGGTGGGCCGATATCGACCTGGACGCAGCCGAGTGGCGCTACACCGTGACCAAGACGGGCACATCTCATATCGTCCCGCTAGCGACGCAGGCTGTCACGATCCTGCGCGAGCTTCACAAGCTGACCGGGCACGGCGAGTTCGTGTTCCCCGGCGCGCGCACGAACGGTCGACCGATGAGCGACAACGCAATCCTTGCGGCGATGCGCCGCCTCGGCGTTCCCAAAGAGGAAATGAGCGGCCATGGCTTCCGGGCCGTCGCCCGCACGATCCTCGACGAAGTGTTGGGCGCTCGCCCCGACCTGATCGAGCATCAGTTGGCCCATGCGGTGCGCGATCCGAACGGGCGCGCGTACAACCGGACGGCGCACTTGCCCGAGCGACGAAAGATGATGCAGCAATGGGCCGACTGGCTGGACAGGCAGAAGTCGGAGCTGACTTGATCCCTTTGCGCGAGGGCGTTGCGTGAGCACTCAGCCGCGCCCAGCCCGACTCCGCCTAGTCAGGAAATCCTAGATGGACCCGGATGGCTGATCGTTCAGCAAACAGAACGATCTCGCCAATAGCATCCCTTGGTACTCCATCGTACCGAGGTGATCTGACATGCACACACTTCCCGAAACCGGCTTCTTGCGCCTGCCGCAGATAATCGGCGACACGAGCGCGACGCCGCCAATCCCGGCGGTTGTCCCCGTCTCCAAGTCCAGCTGGTGGGCTGGGGTCCGGGCCGGCCGCTATCCAAAACCCGTGAAGATCGGGCCGCGCACGACGGCTTGGCGCGTCGAGGATATCCGTGCGCTCATCGCGCAGGCGAGCAAGTGAGGGATCGCAATGACGATCCCCAGAAGAGACGAGGGCCGCGCAGCTACCGACCGCGCGCCCCCTAAAGACACATCAAGCACGCCCAGTCATCTCGCAGCTGACCCGGGCGTGGCGATCAACCTTCGCGCCTGGCTCATTGGCGTGGCGCCGAGCGTGAAGCGCGCCGACGTGGCGATGCTGGCTCTCGAAGTCGACGGGATAGCGTGATGAGCCTCGCTCGCATCATCCCGCTGCGGCCACTCCAGATGCCAGTGCTGGGAAGCTGCGCGAGTTGCGGGCAGCGTATCAAGCTGGTCGGCGGCGCGACGCAGGGCCAGACCTGCTCGGCCTGGCGGCGCTGGTACATCGCGCACCGGATCGCAAGCCGGCATCTGCTGCGGCGATGAAGCGATGGCGCACCTCACCCGCAAGCCGAAGGACCCGAAAGGACGCCATATTCGGGTATATGCGACGCTCTTGGACACGCCGGCATGGCGATGCCTCGGATGGTCCGCGCGTGCCTTGTTCGTCGATCTGAGGGCTTCTCTGAACGGCACGAACAACGGGAACATCAGTGCAACACTCTCCGTCCTTAAACATCGCGGCTGGGCGTCGTCAAAGACCCTTGCGAGCGCCTTGTACGAGCTACGCGCGCTCGGCTTTCTCGTCGTGACGCGAGAAGGCGGGCTCAAGCAAGGTACGCGCGTTCCGACCCTGTATCGCTTCACCGACCTGGAAGTGTTCGAGTTTCCGAAGGTCGGCGTGCAGGCGACAACGGCCACACACGACTATGCGCGCTTCAAGAACCTAGCCCACGCGCAGCAAGCACTGCGCGATGGGATCGACAGGCTGCGAGCAGAGGGTCGGAAGAAGCAGCTCCGGAAGGAAAATCCCCCTGTTCCGAAAGTGCACCGTATCGCTTCCGCAAGGGAACCGTTGGAGGCGTCTATCGCTTCAGAAAGGAAACAGAGCGAGCGCGCATCGGTTCCGAAAGGGAACAGCGGAATTCAGCAATGAACCGCCCGGATGCCCGCGCCAGTGCTGGCAACGCATCGTCTAATGGCGCCGACGTATTCAAACCTGCTCCCTGTTCCGAGAGTGAACTCCTCTATATGTTGCCACTCCTGTGCGCGTATAGATGCGCTTCTGCTGCACTCATAGCGAGTTCACGGGCCGGGGTGGCCCCAATTGCAGCGCGATTAGTCGTCGTCGTCCGTCTGCTCGCCAACACCGAACACGAGCCCGTGCGCCTGTCCCGCCTCCGCGGGCCCTCGCCAGCTGGTCGGCGGCGATTCGAGAGCTCGGACGACTGCCGGCGCAGGCAGTGGAGTCGCACACGAAACCCAGTGGAAGCCGAAAGCCTTTCGTCGCGTGGTCGGACACTGGGAGCGCAGGTTGCCGGCCATAGACGGCAAGATTTCACTGGCGACCCATCGGGGGATTGGGGCGTCGGATCTCTGGCGGACCGACGAGCGGAAGCCGCGCCCAGTCTCACCCACAGATCTTGTAGCGCCCACCATCAATTCAGTCGGACTTGGACGTGAACATGAAACGCAATACGACGAAGCCGGCAACCGGCAAGCGCAGGCTGGTAGCGAAGTTTCCCGATCCGCACGATCCCGAGAGCGCGCAGGCATCGGCGGAACTCAGTCTGTCGGCGAGTGTTCTCGGCGCAGCGGTAGCGCATGAGTATATGAAGGCTCCTTCAGGGGAACTGGACCTGGGGGCGCTTGTCGACAGCCTCGAGGTTGGCATCCACGACCTCTGGGCTGGAGACATGAAGCAGGCCGAAGCGATGCTCTATGGGCAGGCGCACGCCCTCCAGGCGATCTTCACGAACCTTGTGCTGCGCGCCAATACGCAGGAGTACCTGCGACAAATGGAAACGTACCTGCGCCTGGCACTGAAGGCTCAGAGCCAGTGCCGCGCCACGCTCGAGACGCTGGCGACGATCAAGGCCGGGCCGGCGATCTTCGCGCGGCAGGCGAACATCGCGCATGGGCCGCAGCAAGTGAACAACGGCGTTGCCGCGAACAACTCGCAGACGCCCGCGCGCGCGGAACAACTTGAATCCGCGAAAGGCGAACTATTGGAAGCCCCGACAGTGTCCGAGTGTGACGGACTGCCTTGCGTGTCGGAAAAATTAACGGTGCCGCCATGACGGGTTTAGACCCCAAAATAGCAACATTCCGACAAATCAATGCGTTACGGTGCAGACGATGAAAATGGCCCGCAATTTGCATCTATGCCCCCGACACAAGGGAGGGTGAGAAATGCGGGTCATTCGAGGCATCGCGGCGGCGGCATTCCTTGTCGCGTCAAGCGCCCACGCTGCGCTGATTAGCGTCACGGCCGACACGGGATGGTTTGCCGTGGCGTTCGAGGGAGTAGTTATTCCCGAGCTGGGCACCATGAACATGGTGTACGACACGTCGGTGCTAGACAGCGATCCAAGCGCGGCGGTTGGTGTTTACGACGGGGCAATCGTCTCGTTCACGATGACCGTTGCGCAACAGAATCGGCCCGACCTGTTCTTTACGTTGGCGCCTGGCTCGAACTCGATCCGGATCTCGTTCCCGACTGGAAACAAGGCATTCCAGCTTAGTTTTACCGCGCAGGACCAGAGCGGAGCCTATGGCTTGGTGGCCGCGTACCTTCAGGGTTACAGGATCTACTCAGGGCCTTTCGATGATCTGATTCCAGATGCCGCGTACTGGAATTCGGGAATTGCCGCTCAACCTGGTTGGGTAGGCCCTGCCCAAGAGACAGATTGGGGATGGAACTTCCGCGCTGTCACGCTGGTTCCCACGTCGGACACGCTTGCACTGCTCCTTGCTGGCGCGATCCCGTTGACTGCGGGCGCGATTGCCGGTCAGCGCGTGGGCAGGCGCTGCCGCTCGCGCTGCTGACCGGAATGGCGAACGGCTGGACACCGGAACGGCGGGCGCGCCAAGCCGAGGCAATCCGGCGCTGGAAACCGTGGGAACAATCGACGGGGCCGCGAACTAGTGAGGGCAAGGCGCGCGCGAAGATGAACGGCTATCGCGGCGGGCACTGGCGCAGGCTGCGCGAACTGTCCAAAGCGTTGAACGCGCTGCTTCGGGCACAGCGGGACGAGCTTGGCAAGCTGTAGGTTCTTGTCGCTTCTCTACAATGGGCTCCCCGCCCTCGTCTCGCACGTTGAGAAGGACAGTCCGATTCCGTTCGGTGACATCCTTCGCGCGGGATGCTCCTCAAGCTGGCACGCGCCAGCGGCCTGCAACTGATGCGCGCAAAAATCACGAAAATCATCTCCGGCGGGCAGACCGGCGTCGATCGTGCGGCGCTCGATGCAGCGATGGCGATGGGAGTCGTGCATGGAGGCTGGTGCCCGCGAGGACGAACCGCAGAGGATGGGCTGATCGGTCCACGGTACCGTCTCAAGGAGACCGAGAGCCCCGGGTATCGGCAGCGCACTCGCCTCAACGTTCTCGAGTCCAGCGCGACGCTGCTTCTGAACGAGGGGCCGTTGTCCGGCGGAACGGCCCTTACCCTGGAATTCGCGCGACGGTTTGGCAAGCCGCACATTGTGATCCAACTGGATGAAGAGCGCCTCGGCGATGCGTTGAGCAGCGTGGTGCAATGGCTCGGCGAACGCGAAACCGAGGTGCTCAACGTCGCGGGACCGGGCGAGCGAAAACGTCCAGGCATTCACGGTCGGGCGCTGGCGTTCTTGGTCGCGGTTCTTGAATCGTGTCTACGAAGTTGAAATCGCAATCTGCTGCGCCCTCCGGAGAGCCCGAAGTTGCGGATCCGCGTCAGCGCATCGCAAACTGCGCCTGATCTCACCGCGAGTTGCCCACTGGCCGGCACCACGACCGATTGACATGAGCTGCGACTGCGGCGAAATTGCGGGTCAGGTGCCATTGGCGTGAGCAGAAGAACACCATGCTCAAGAATATGCTTCACGTCCCGTTGGCTGAGTTCAAGTCGGCGACGAAACCCTTCTCGGCGAAGCGGCGCAAGCTCGGCCAGGTGCTGCTCGCTTACGAGGGCGGATTCCTGTCGATCGAATCCGGTGAACTCACGGTGGTGATGCGCGCCTGGGGCGATTGGGGAGGCCGGGCACAGTTTGCGCCCGAGATTCTCCGGGCGCTCGCGACCGTCCCGCCAAGCCAGAATCCCGTGACTATCTCCTACGCGGACGGCCACCTGCTATTAGGGGGCATGACCATTTCATGCAAGTGGCAGGGGTCCGGCACTGCACCGGACGGTTCCCCTTTGGGTGAAAGCCTTATGGAGCTTCTTGTACTCGACCGAGTGATGCCGCGCGTCGAGGCAACCGGCTTATCCCGCGTCGCGACGAAGGTACGCCAAGCAAAGCAGACAGCAACACGCCGCATCAGGACTGCGGCGAAGCACTTGAATGAACTAGGTGTCAGCGAGGATGAGATTCGTACCTTGGTCGAAGCGAAGATCGCTGCCGAGTGGGCTCGAGTCACCCAAGGTTCGGATACTTGACGAGATGAGCGCACTCTTCTCACGAGAAGCGTTCCCATTGACTGCAATCTTGAATACGGCCCGTTCCATACTTTCTGGCTAGATTGGACGCGATAGTGTTCTGGGGAAAACTCGACGCTAGTAGCACCCCTGAGAAGATGCACCCGTTGCGAGACCATTGTCTCGACGTGGCGCTCACGCTGCGTGCCCTCATGCAGATTGAAAGCATTGCCCGACGGCTGTCTGCCGAAACGCTGCTTCCGGCCCAGCTTGAGCGTTTGGCAGCGATCGCTCTGTTGCACGACGTCGGCAAATGCAACCGCGGCTTTCAAGGCAAGCGCAACCCCGCAGCCAAAGCCACTGCGGGCCATGTTCTCGAGGCCGCGGCGCTCCTCCTGGATGACATGGTTCAGCGACGTTGGCCGCAGCCTTGGAGCGCGTTGCTCGATCAGATGCAAAAATGGTTCGCCGGGGGCGAGGAGCAGCTTGTCTCGATGTTGCTGGCGGCAATTTCGCACCATGGCCGACCGGTCGCGTTCACGGACCTGACAGCTTCCCCGGATCGCACGATCGCACGCTGGTGGTACCCCGCTGACGGACTGGATCCGATGCAGGGCGTCGTCGAGTTGGTCGATGCGGTGCGCACCGATTTTCGTGCCGCCTTCGCGGTCGACACCCCACCCATCGACGCTACACCCTCGCTGCAGCAACGCTTTGCAGGGCTGGTCATGCTTGCGGATTGGATCGGTTCAGATACGAAGTTCTTCCCATTCCGCGCGAATCCGGCCGAGGACAGGGTTGCGCTGGCACAGGCGGCGGCACAGCACGCGTTGAGGGCCATTGGCTTGGTACCCCCCAACGAACGTTACCGACCGTCTTTCGAGCGCGTCTTCGGATTTTCACCCAACCCCGTTCAGTCCTGCCTAGACCGCGCGGTGCCGACCGATGAAGGTTCACAACTTGTACTTGTGGAGTCCGAGACCGGCTCCGGCAAGACCGAGGCCGCGCTCGCGTGGTTTCTACGACTGTATGCACTGAGGCAGGTGGATGGTCTCTATTTCGCGCTGCCGACGCGCGTTGCGGCGCGCGAGCTGTACGAGCGGGTGCATCGTGCGATCGACGCTGCCTTTCCCGACCTCACTACTCGCCCAGGTCCGGTCCTGCTCGCCGCGCCGGGCTATGTGCGAATTGACGGACGGGCCCCGCAGTTGCCCGACCCTGAGGGGCGCCTCTGGGATGACGACGAGGACGCGCGCCGTCGTGAGCGACAGTGGGCCGCCGAGCACCCCAAGCGATTTCTGGCCGCGCCAGTGGCTGTGGGCACCATCGATCAAGCGCTCTTGTCGATAGTCAAAGTCAAGCACGCGCTGCTGCGCTCGGTGTGTCTGGACCGCAGCCTCCTCGTCGTCGACGAGGTGCACGCATCCGACCCTTACATGCGCACCCTATTGCACTGTCTGCTTGAGGGTCATCTGGCGCGAGGTGGCCGAGCTCTGCTGCTTTCAGCCACACTGGGCGAATCTGCCTGCAGCAAGCTCTTCGGCCGCGCGCTGCTGCCCCTCGCTCAGGCCGAGCTACGACCCTACCCGTCGGTGACCACGACGATCGACGAACGCGCGCTGCATTCCGCCGGGCCAAAAAAGCGGGTGACGGTTGAACTGCTCGAGAGCCTGGACGTGGCCCCCGTCTTGCCTCACCTCGTCTCGGCCCTTGCGGGGGGCGCAAGAGTCCTGGTGGTGTGCAATACGGTCGCGCGCGCCAACGCGTTGTTGCGCGCCATTGAGGCCGATGGCCGGGTGCCGGGCAATGCGCTGTTCTCGGTAGACGGAGTGGTGTGCCCGCATCATGGTCGCTTTGCGCGCGAACACCGCGAAGTGCTGGATGCTGCGGTTAGCCAAGCCCTGGGCAAGGGATCCGTGACGAGCCCGCTACTGCTGATTGGAACGCAGACGCTCGAGCAGAGTCTGGATATCGACGCGGACTGGCTCGTCACCGACCTGTGCCCGATGGACGTGTTGCTGCAGCGGATTGGCCGCCTGCACCGGCACCGGCGTGAGGCTCGTCCCAAGGGCCTCGAAGAACCGAAGGTGCTACTGCGCGCGCCCAGTGGCGCCGATCTTGGACATTGGCTGCGGCCTGACGGCTCGCTCCGTGGTCCGGCGGGGCTCGGCACCGTGTATCCGGATGGCCGTGTGCTTCAGAGAACGCTCGACCTGCTTCGCGCGCAACCAGAGATCGAGATCCCCAAGGACAACCGTGCCCTGGTCGAGCGCACCACCCACCCCCATGCCTTGGCAATGCTCGCCGACGCATGGCGTAGTCATGCGGAGGAGGTGGAAGGTCGACGGATCGCCCAGGTTCGGGCGGCACTCACGGGTACGTTGGAAGACAAAGCCTTCGGCGAATTGCAGTACAGCGCGCCCGAAGAGCGCGTTGCGACCCGCCTTGGGGCAGGAAATCTCGATCTGGCACTGGCTCATCCTGTGAGCCAGCCCTTCGGTACCGTGGCACGCAGTGTCGGTATCCCGGCGCACATGGCTCCGAGGGTGCTGACTCTGCCTGATCGTATCGAAGCGGTGGTGTGTGATGGCGGGTTCCGATTCTCACTCGGCGACCGACGCTACCGATACACCCGGTTCGGACTGGAGATCGATGATGCATGACCTGCTGCGTGATCCGCTGATAGGGATTCGCACCTCGGCAGGAGCGGTGCGGGTGAATTTGCCTGAATTGCTGGCGGCCTTGGTCGGGGGTGAGGTCGATGCCTATACCAGCCTGCGGGCGCATCAGGCTGATCCGTGGCATGTATTCCTGGTTCAGTTGGCAGCGAGCATCTTGGCCCGCAATCCGGCCGTCACGGTGCCTCCCTCTGATCCGAACTTCTGGCGTGCCGGGCTACTGGAACTGGCCGACGGCGTCAGCAGTGCATGGGAGCTGCAAGTCGAGGACGTGAGGCAACCGGCCTTTCTGCAACATCCTCTAGCCAGCGCCGACGAGTTGTCGCATTTCAAGCCGAACGAACCCAAGGCCCATACACCCGACGAGTTGGACGTACTAGTTACCGCGAAGGATCACGACGTCAAGATTGCGCGTGTGCGAGCCGATGACGCCGAGTCATGGCTGTATGCGATTTTGGCCCTGCAAACGACCAGCAGCTTTCTTGGCGCAGGAAACTACGGCACCGTGCGCATGAACGGCGGATTCGCCAGCCGCTGCGTGGTGTCGCTGGTGGGGAGCACCGCTACGTCGGAGCGGTTTATCGATGAGCTTGCAGCAGTCAGGTCGATGCGTAGCACTGTACTCGCCGGCGGCTTCGGATTTGTTGACCAGGGTACTGTTCTCACCTGGCTTCGGCCGTGGAATCGGGAGCGACCGCAGTACACGTTCTCGGACCTGGAGCCTTGGTTCATTGAGGCAGTGAGACCTGTCCGGCTTGTTGCGTCGGAGCGCGGTCTCGTCGCGCTGGCCGCCACCAGCCGGGCCCGGCAGATCGGTCCCCGGACACTGGATAACGGTGACGTGGGTGATCCCTGGCTGCCAATCAACGTTGCCGACAAGAAGAAGGGCCGGTCGGCGCTGACGCCCACCGCCGCAGGGTGGACTCCCGAGTTCATTGCGCGAATGCTGTTTCAGCGCGGCATCGAGTTGACCTCCCTGCAACGGCCAAGGGCCCACATGGGTGGCAACGCATGGTTTATTGGCAGCGTGCTCATACGCGGTAAGGGTACAACTGAAGGTTTCCACCGGTTCTCTGTCCCTGTGCCCGCAAAGGCACGGCTTGGCCTGCAACGCAGCGACGAGCGCGAACGCTTGGGTCGACTCGCTGAGACCCTGATTGTCGATGCCAAGGAAAGCGAGCGCTCTCTGAAGGCGGCTCTAATGGCGCTAGCCGAAGGTGGCCCTGCGGAAGTCGACTTCGACAAGAAGGCGATTGCTGGTTGGGCAGAGTCTGTCATTAAAGACTTCGCCCGCTCTTGGGCGGACCACTTCTTTCCCACCATCTGGCGCGCGACCGAGGAAGACATCTCCACCATCCAGGCGGCTTGGCGCGTCACGATCGTCACGCACACGCGCGAAGCACTTCGCGACGCCGAGTCCCGCGTACCGGTTCCATCCAGCCGTCGCTACCGCGCGCTCGTGCGTGCCCATGATTTGCTTAACGGCAGCCTTAGGAAGAAGGGACTTCTGCCAGAGCACCAACATTCCCCCGAACGGGAGTCCGCCGCGTGAGCTCCGACCCTGCACATCAGCAGCGCCTGACCGATTCCGAACTGCCAGTGCTTATCAGCCGAATGGCCGCGCAATTGGCGACGCCGCACTACCCTAGCGCCGACCGCGCTGCACTAAAGCGCCACGCACCTGGTCAGCCGCCCCCTCTGGCCTTCTATCGCCTGTGGCTTCGCCACTTGGGTGTCGACCTACCCGCCGAGGGCCAGACGGCGGCTTGGGCCCTTCTCGCTTCAGGCTTGGCGTCGATGGGCGGCGGCGCGCATCGTCAGGGGCGTGGGCTCGGTCGTGCGCTGGCCGAGAGCGACTACTCCGAGGCGCGACTTGAACGCTTACTCGCGGCGGACGACGACACGTGCGAGCGGCTATTCGCCTCGCTCGTCCGATTCCTAGCCGCCAAAGGCGAAAGCTTCGACTGGCTGGATGCCGGACGCTTGCTGCTCACGCGCGCCCCCGACGCACGCGAGACTCTTCATCGCCGCATCGCTGCAGACTTCTACCGCCACCTGCCCCGCCAAGACAAGGATTGAAAGTCATGTTCGTACAGATTCATACTCTGGTCAGCTACTCGGCAAGCCTGCTCAATCGCGACGACGCGGGCCTCGCCAAGCGTATCCCGTTCGGGAACTCAACGCGGCTGCGCGTTTCTTCCCAATGCCTGAAGAGGCACTGGCGCGAGGACCTTGTGCATCAGCTACCTGACTTGCCCGACGGGCTGCGCACCCGCTCTTTCTTCACGCGCTGCGTGCTTCCGCGGCTGATAGAGTCCGGCATGGCAGAGGACCGAGCGCAAGCCCTCGCGGAAGCCCTTGCCACATCGCTTGTAAGAGGCGGAGTCGAGCGCAACGCAGAGATGAGCCAGCCGGTTCTGTTTGGCCTGCGCGAAGCCGACTACATGGTCGCGCTCGCAACGCAGGCAAACGAAGGCGCCGCCGACGCCGCCGCCGCGGTGAAGTCACTGTCCGAGCGCCTGAAGTCGCCCGACGAGAAGAAGAATCTCTCTGCAATGGCCAAGTCCGCCGCCGGCATGACTGCGGCTTTGTTTGGCCGCTTTGTCACATCGGATCTTCTGGCTCGCGTGGACGCACCGGTGCACGTGGCGCACGCCTTTACCGTGCATGCCGCCAATACGGAGATGGACTACTTCACCGTAGTCGATGACCTCAGCCACGACGGCGAGACCGGCGCCGCGCATGCCAACCAATCGGAGTTGGGGGCCGGGGTGTATTACGGCCACGTCGTGGTGGACGTGCCGCTGCTTGTATCCAACCTAACTGGTGTCGAAGGCAGGGATTGGCGATCGGCAACCGCGGATGCACCGCGCCGCGTCCTCGATGCATTGGTGCGAACCATTACGAGCCGCAGCCCGGGCGCCAAGCTCGGAGCCACTGCGCCCTACAGCCGTGCTGATCTCGTTCTGCTTGAGGTTGGGTCCGACCAACCACGGACGCTGGCAAACGCGTTCATCGAGGCTTTGGTGCCGCGTGGTCACATGTTGCAGGAAGCGGCCAACCGCCTGGCCGCGCAGCTCGGACGCATCGATGCGATGTATGGCGCTACCGCTAGTACACGCACACTGGCCACTACCTTGGAAGCGGCGGCTTTCGCGCCACTGTCAGCGCAGTCCTTGGATGGGGCCACGCGCGGGGCCCTCGACGCAGTGTGGGCGTGAGCGCTATGGACTGCCTGATGCTTCGGCTGGACGCGCCGCTGATGAGTTTCGGCGGGGTGGTGGTGGACCAAATAAATCCGGTTGATCGTTTTCCGGGTCGTTCGCTGCTAGCCGGCCTGCTAGCGAACGCACTGGGCATGGACTACCGCGATTGGGCGGCGGTCGATCGACTGCAGTCTCGCCTGCGTCACGCTAGCCGTTGGGACGCCGAACCGGAACGTATCGTTGATTATCAGACGGTGGACCTTGGCCAGGACTGCATGACGGACACCGGGTGGACCACGCGCGGCAGGCGCGAGGACCGCCGCGGTGGCGAAGCATCCAGCGGAACGCACCAAAGGTACCGCCACTACTGGGCGAACGGCTGCGCGACCGTGGCATTTGCATTGTCCGAAGTAAGCGTGCCCGGCGGCCGCGGCTCCGACCACACCCCTGATCTGACAACGCTCGAGGCCGCGCTGCGCCGTCCCGCGCGTCCGCTGTTCATTGGCCGCAAGACATGCCTTCCAGCGGCCCCACTGTTGCTGGGTCACCGCGAGGCAGCAGGATTGCGCCTGGCACTGGAAGCTGAACCGCAAGCCGATGTCTCGCCGCGGCGGCAACCACGGCGCCTACCTGCCTGCTGGCCGGCCGAAGAGGGACCAGGGGCACAGGAGATCGTGCTGGAAGACCTTCGCGATTGGCGGAATAACGTCCACCGCGGCAGTCAGCGCTACGCGGTAGGTTTTCTGGACCTCGTCTGATGAACAGTCTGCATCTGCTATGCCTGGAGATCAAACGTCCTGCCCTCGTGCAATTCGCGCGAGGCCAGGGACTGCTCCGTCACGACGACGAAGGTCACGGCTACACACTGCATGCTTGGCTGGCGGCCATGTTCGGAGCGTATGCTCCGCGGCCCTTCAGGCTACTGGAGTCGCGTGCGGAGCTGCTTGGCTACACCGCGGCCGACGCCCGCACGTTGACCGAGCACGCCCAGACTTTCGCCTCACCTCAAGCTTGGTCCGCGCTGGTGCCGGAGTCGTTGGGTACGAAACCGATGCCCCTCACATGGCGCCCGGGTCAGCGATTGCAGGTGGACGTGCTGGCCTGTCCGGTCTCCCGAAAGGACGATAGCGAGAAAGATGTCTATCTACGAGCGCTGGACCGACTGGGCGACGCTGCACCGCCGCGCGCCGAGGTCTACATCGACTGGTTTCGGCGCCAGTGGGCCGATGCAGTAACGTTTGAGCACGTTGAGCTATCTGGCTTGGGGCGCCATCGGCTGCTGCGTCGCGGTCGGGCCGAAGGAGAGGGTCGCCGCCCACGCAGCATCGAACGTCCGCAGGCTTCGTTCCGTGCGGTCGTCCGGGTAGGCGATGCGGCGGCATTCGGTCGGTTGTTGACGCGAGGCATCGGTCGACATCGTGCGTTTGGCTTTGGCATGGTGCTTCTGTCGCCAGTACCGTGAGTCGTGACCCGGGCTTTCTGGCCGGGCGTTTGGGACTGGCCTCCGCGCGCATCCCGCATGCTGACCGCCACGGGCTACTATGGCTCGAACACGGCCGGCTGAGCGTGGAAGATGGGGCGCTACGCTTTCTGGCAGCGGGCAGCGAAAGCCTTCAGGCGGGCGACTATGGGATCCCCTACCAGGCTGTCTCGATGATCCTGCTGGGCCCCGGCACAAGTCTGACCCACGACGTGCTCCGACTAGCCGCGCGCCATGGAATGTTGCTGGCAGCCGTCGGAGAAGGCGGCGTCAAGACCTATACGGCGCCGCCGATGGGTCAGGGACGATCCGAGGTGGCGCGAGCGCATGCGGAGCGTTGGGCTGATCCAAAACTCAGACTCGACACAGCACGTCGACTCTACGCATGGCGGTTTGGACGCATCCTCCCGCAGCGGGATATCGCGACCCTGCGCGGCATCGAGGGTGCACGCATGAAGGAGGCTTACCGGCTTGTAGCACAGCGATTCGGCATTGACTGGAACGGGCGGCACTATCAACGCGACAACCCGCAAGCTACCGACCTTCCCAACCAGGCCATCAATCACGCCGCCACATTCGTCGAAGCCGCAGCGGACATCGCGGTGGCTGCTGTCGGTGCTCTCCCACCATTGGGTTTCATTCATGAGGACTCAAGCAACGCCTTCACGCTAGACATCGCCGACCTGTGGCGTACCGAACTGACGTTACCGTTGGCCTTTGGCGCCGTGAAAGCTATGAGCGAATGCAGGGGTAATTCGCTCGAGCGCGACTTGCGTCGACGCGCCACTCACGCCTTTCGGCGCGAGAAGCTCATCCCCAAGATGATCGAGCGCATCCGGGAGTTATTCGATGTCGATGACCGTGATGGTGACGCGTAACGTTTCCTACCGCATGCGAGGCTTCCTGGCGTCGGCCATGCTGGAGCTAAGCCCTGGCGTCTACAGTGCGCCGCGAATCTCGCCCGCCGTGCGAGATCGTCTCTGGACCGTAGTTGTAGGCTGGTTTCCGAACGAACGCGACGCTTCCATTGTGATGATTTGGCAGGACCGCGAACTGCCGGGCGGGCAGGCCGTGCGCACTTTGGGCAGTCCGCCCATGACCCTCGTGGATGTAGATGGACTCATCTTGGCACGGCGCGGCGGCTTGCTCTGAGTCTGGCTAACACTGCCGGCCCGACGCTCTCTAACAATCAGAATTCCTAGGCTAGACAGTCTGTTAGCCTCTAGGGTCTGCCCCGCGCACGCGGGGATCGACCTGGAAAGACGGCGCTCATGGAGATCAAGAATCCGTCTGCCCCGCGCACGCGGGGATCGACCCTGCTCATAGATCAGCGCGTCGAAATTGTCCCGGTCTGCCCCGCGCACGCGGGGATCGACCCCTACCTGAGCGGGGTCTATGACAACACGAGCGGTCTGCCCCGCGCACGCGGGGATCGACCCCTGGCGGTTCTGCGCGTCAATGCACAGGCTTAGTCTGCCCCGCGCACGCGGGGATCGACCCGTGGTCGCCGGAAGTCCGCGCCAAGTCGCTGGGTCTGCCCCGCGCACGCGGGGATCGACCCTAGGAGCGGGCGATGTTCGGTAGCTACTTCCCGTCTGCCCCGCGCACGCGGGGATCGACCCCCCCACCGCCACCGCTCAACGCATAGGCGTATGTCTGCCCCGCGCACGCGGGGATCGACCCGGCAGGGAGCCGTGGGGTCATGCGCGGCAGCGGTCTGCCCCGCGCACGCGGGGATCGACCCGACACCGCGTTCGCCACCGCCGACTCTGGTCCGTCTGCCCCGCGCACGCGGGGATCGACCCTCGAAGTCGATGGGGGCGCGACGGCGACCCTGGTCTGCCCCGCGCACGCGGGGATCGACCCAGAGGGACCGGCCATGCGGTCATCGACTACAGGTCTGCCCCGCGCACGCGGGGATCGTGTCAGCGGTACTCCAATAATCCCCACCTGTGGCATTTGAAATTTCCCCACCCAT
>OEIU01001314.1_pt1 | contig 16504 bp, 14 predicted proteins | sample 1539221 | NCBI WGS metagenome assembly OEIU01 (sample SAMN03792071, study PRJEB22550) | activated sludge metagenome | feature: wastewater treatment plant; material: activated sludge; isolation source: Wastewater treatment plant of a petroleum refinery complex | place: Argentina: Zarate | collected...
GCGAGTTCTTCAGGCGCATCGCGAAGTCGAGGTTCGGGATCGTGCCCGGCAGGATCACCGCCGAGAACTCCTTCGCCTTGCCCGCGGCGTACGACATCGGGAAGACCGCCATTTCGAGCGTGCCGTTTTGCAGCGCATCGAACTGCGCGACCGGCTTGATGCCCAGCGAACTCGACGGGAAGATCCGGAACTTGATGTTCTTGTCGTGCTTCGTCACTTCGTCGACGAACACCCGCGCGGCGAGGTCGCGGCCGTCGGCATTGGCCTTGAACTGGTGCGAGATCTTGATTTCCTGCGCGTTGGCGCCGGCGCTCGCGCCGAACGCGAATGCCAGCGCCGCCACCAGTGCCGCGCCGATCCTGACCGTGCTTGCCATGCTGTCTCCCTTGTCGTGGGCGCGGCCCGCAGCGGGGCCGTCACCGTGTTCTGATCGTGACCGGCGTCGAATATGCGTGGTGCCGCGCCGGCCTGTCAACCGGGTCGAACCCTCCCCGGGGCGCTATCCGAAGGTCGCGCGCATGGCCTCGGCGGCCTCGCGCAGCCGCGGCACCTGGCCGAGCAGTTCGTCGAGGGTCATGCGCCCCTCGGGCGCCTGCACCGCGACCGCCGCGCACGCGCGTTGCCGATCCAGCATGACGGGTACGGCGATCGCGTTCAGGCCGCGCAGGTGCTCGGAGCGGTTGATGCCGACGCGTCGCCGGCGCGTCTCGGCCAGCTCTCGCGCGAGTGCCTCGCGATCGACGATCGTCGTACCGGTATAGCCGCGCAGCGACAGCTGCGCGAGCAGACGCTCGCGCTGCAGCTTCGGCAACAGGCTGAGCAACAGCTTGCCGCTGGAGGTGGCGTGCAGCGGCACGTGCGATCCGGGTGCGAGCATCATCCGCAGCGGCCATGAGGTCTCGACGCGGTCGAGGTAGACGACGTCGGTGCCTGCGAGCGCAGTGAGGTTGCAGGTCTCGCCGATCGTGTCGACCAGCCGCTGCAGGATCGCACGGCGCTGCTGGCGCGCGGGTGCGTTCATCAGCGCATCGATCGCGAGCCGCTCGATGCGCACGCCCAGTTGCAGCCGGCGTCCCGCAGGCTCGCGGGTCAGCAGCCCGGCCGACTGCAGCTGGCCGACGAGCCGGTGCACGGTCTGCTTCGGCAGCGCAAGCGCTTCGACCACCTCGGCCAGCGTACAGCCGTCGGTGTGCGCGGCGACCACTTCGAGTACACGGAACGCCCTCACCGCCGCCGCGTTGGACTGGTTGCTCTGCATTCTGGGCTCCGTCTTCATTCTGCATGAGCAAATACAATAATCGGGACTTAGCTGCACCGCAATTCCGCTTAGACTGAACACAACAAGCGCATTTGATCTGCATCGCTCTGCAGTTCGTGAGTTATCCAGTCTTGGTCAGTGCAGCACCACAGACAAGGGCGAGATGGCTATGAAGATACTGGTAACAGGAGGGAGCGGACTGATCGGGCGTCACGTCGTCGCCGAGCTTTCGGCACGCGGTATCGGGGTTGTCAGCTATGACGCGGTTCCCGCAAGCCCCACTGCCACGAACGTTATGTCTATCACCGGCGATATCCGTGATAGGGAGTTCTTGCGTCAGACGATTCAAGAGTCTGGCGTTGACCGCGTTATTCATTGTGCGGCGATGCTGCAGGCCAGCTGCGAGAACGACCCAGCAGGAGCAGTCGCAATCAATGCCACGGGAACTTCAAATGTTCTCGACGCTGCCCAAAGCGTCGGTGTAAGGAGAGTCGTTCTGGCAAGCTCTATCGCGGTCTACGGTCGTACCCGATACACCCCGATAGACGAGAATCATCCGTGCGAGCCCAATGGAATCTACGCATCCACGAAGCTAATGGGCGAGCATCTGGCAAAGGCGTACGAACGAGCTGGATCTATTGAGGTATTCGCTCTCCGACTGGGATTGGTGTATGGCCCGGCAGTGGTACGAAGCAAAGGGGTTGCGGCCGCGTTTACCAGCATCCTGCTAGGAGCCGTACGGGATAGAGCGGTGAGGATACCGAGCGACGAACAGACTTTGCCTTTGACATACGTTAGCGATGCAGCAGCGTGTTTGGTTCTCGCATGCCTTGAGACTCCCGCACCCCCGCACCGAATCTATAACGTGAGCGGTGAGTCGCATACGCTGGCTGAGATTGCAGCGCTGCTTTGTCGTCTGTATCCAGGAACCCAAATCGTTCGAAGGGAGAGCCCCGTGGTTTCGCTGTTAAACGGAGAGCTTGACATTACGTTGGCGAGGACCGAGCTCGGATACGCGCCGCAAGTGCAGTTCGAAGAAGGAATTCGTCGAGCTTGCGTCTACCTAGAGTCGCTGCGGTCGTGATTCTGCTCCCCGTCCGCCAACACTTGCCTGAAGGCCGTGGCATTGGCGTGACTTGCTAGGAGGCGGAGAACTCCCAGCGCGACCGCAATCCGGGGCCGGCCAGTTCGCCGCAGCCGACCATCTATGCATCGAAAAGCGACGTATTCGAGACTTATCCTATCGAGAAATTGAGTAGAGTTAATGCAATACTAATATCGACCTACTACTATGCTGTCCTTGGTGGCGCGAAGGCACACGCAAGCTGCGCCCCGCGCGCCATACAAACAATGAGAGGAGATGACAATGTCAAGCCTGCTTCGAAGAATCGCGACCAGTCTGTCGATCGTGGCGGCTGCTGGCATCAGCGCACCTATGGCTTCACTTGCTCAGGAGAAGCCAGTTGTCCGCATCGGGGTTCAGCCGAACATTCTTCCCGAGGTGATCATGAGGGAGCGACAGACCTTAGAGAAGAAGTACGCCGACCGATTTACGGTCAAGTGGGTCGAAATGACTCATGCAGCGCCGGCGATTGAGGCGCTGGTTGCCGACTCCATAGACATCACTGACGCCGGCGTACTCCCGCTGATTACCGGAAAGGCACGCGGTGCCAATTACTTTGCCGTAGCAGATGCCGTGGGCGACGTGACAGGCATCGTTGTACGTGCCGATCGCAAGATCAACTCGGTTGCCGACCTCAAGGGGACGACGATTGCCTTTCCGGGAAAGGGCTCCTGGCAATACGGCCTTTTGTTAATGGCCCTTGACGGAACGAACGTCAAGGAGTCCGATCTCAAGTTGGTTAGATCTCGCTTCCCAGAGATGCCAGTCTTGCTGCGAAAGGGGTCAGTCGATGGCTTCGCAGGCGCCGAGCCGTTTATGTCGTCAGTGCTTGCGACTGGCGAAGCAAAATTGCTATTTCGGCCATCTTCGATTCTTCAACAAAAAGAGGGGACCTTGATTTCTGGTCACGTCGTCGCTCGTGGAGAATTTATCGAGCGACATCCCGATCTTCTTAGACTGATCCTGAAGGAGTTCGCCGATACGTCTAGGTTCATACGCAACAATCCTGATGAGGCTGGGCAACTATTTGCAAAGATATTTCCTGGCGTTGTCACCCAAGAAGTTTTCGCATCCGCTGTAAAGAACGGCCTTATGTATCTGGAAGACGTCAAACCGCGTGTCGGCGATTGGGTGAAATTTATTAAAGCGACAAATCGATATGGCCTAACGGAAATCGCAAATCCGGATGAGTTTGCAAAGAGTTACATCCGCCCGGAGTTTGTCGACTAAATCAGAACAAGGCGATGCCTCTCTATACGGCGCTGTTCATGGTGCCTCCGGCAATCCTCTGTTCCCACTCATAAAGGAGATAACGATATGCGTGCGAAGAGTCCCGAATTCCACATCGAGCGTGAACCACAAATAAGCACATTAGCGCGCCCTCTTATTATCGAAAGCGCCTTTCCGGGATGGCTATCTCCGAAGGTGAACCCGAACATTCCGCTTCAGCCGAAGGCGATCGTTCGAGAACTTATCGATTCGGTACGGGCCGGCGCAAGTGCCGTCCACATTCATCCCCGTGATCCGGTCGATGGCGCATTGTTGATGGATCCCGACAAACTTAAGGAACTGGTCGACCCCCTTTGGGACGAATGTGGGGAGGTCTTTACCTGGAATCACTCATGGATTGGCAAACCCATGGAGCCAATCGACTATCTCCACCATACCGAGCGTCTTCTGACCCTCGGCGACGGAAACAAGTACATCATGGGCAGCGTTGTCCTTATTACTGGTAACCCCGGCGATCGGGAACAGACGCTATTTGGCGACGAGCAAGCAGTCCGCGAGGGGGTCCCGTGGCTTGAGAGTCACGGTGTCAAACCCATCTTCCAGATCTACGATACTCACGGAATTGAGTGGTTGGCGCGGGAGATAATAGCGCCAGGCCTCGCACGCTGGAAGCCGTTCATGTGTTGCCTGCACATGGGCAAGCATCACTCAAGCTTCATCGGTTCAGATCCGTGGGGCCACCTGCAACTCATCACTAGCATGAACGCACTCCGGGCCGCAATCCCCGATGCTATCGTCGGCTTACGCGCCGGCGGGAGAAATTGGCTGCCAATCACAACAACAGCAATTGCAATGGGTATCGACATGGTAGGCGTGGGTCAAGAAGACTGCTTGTGGATGTACCCACACAAAGACGAGATCATGACGAAGAATTCCGACGTGATCGCGAAAATCGCTGCAATCGCGCGCGAATTGGGTCGTGAAATCGTAGCTCCGGACCAAGTAAAATCCGCACTTGGATTCGAAAGCTGGGCGCCAGCAAGGGCGGCGACGCATTCACTAAGAACCTGACGCATTGTAGTCGATCAATTATATTTTGAATTGAAGGCGTAGGTCTGGGACATTTATGCCCCAGACTTACCCTCGCGGGATGGGCGTGCTTTGATGGCTCGTTGGAAATGGTTCATTGTTGACATCGCGTCTCTTCTTGTTATATGGGAGACAATTTCAATCTTGATCCCTCATGCCGCGAGCCTATTGCCGCCACCGGAGCTGGTTGGAGTCGAACTATACCGGCTTGCCGCCAGCGGAGAGCTATGGAAAAACGTCGTCGCAAGCCTTGCTCGCATATTCAACGGATTTGCTCTAGCAGTTGTTACCGGTATCCCAATGGGAATGCTTATCGGATCTAGCAAGACAATTAGGAATGTCACGGAACCATTGATCGAGGTAACACGCCCGATCTCTCCGATTGCGTGGATACCGCTCAGTATCCTTTGGTTCGGTATAGGCGAGGGAAGCAAAGTATTCATCATTTGGCTGATCACATTCTTTTTTGTTCTTCTAAATACTATCTCCGGTGTCGTCGGAGTCGATAAGAAATTATTCGAGGCAGCGCAAACTCTTGGAGCGTCTCGGCAGTTTATTTGGCGAAAAGTTGTCATCTGGGCTGCGCTACCCTCTATCTTTGTCGGTCTTCGGCTGGGTCTCGGCGTTTCAATCGGTGGCGTTCTAATCGCAGAAATGGTCGCAGCCGAGTCCGGGGTCGGCTTCATGATGGAACGCGCGCGCGTAGTCGGGAATTCGAAACCAGTAATAATTGGTATGATTACAGTCGGATTGCTGGGCTATTTCGCGAACAGATTCGCCTTGATAATCGAAGGTATGCTTTTGAAGTACAGACGTTTCAGTGGATTTAGGGGACTGAACGCTAATGAATAGTCCCGTGGAAGCCAAGCAAGCACGCGCTGTTGCATCTGCAACATATTTGACCAGTGTGGCGCTGTACGTCGTAGGCTTTGCCATTCTTCTCCTAATTTGGTCTGTTGCTGCAGCGCTACTTCGCAACTCTCTATTTTTACCCAGCCCCATTGTCGTGGCGAACTCATTATCGACACTTGTCGCAGACGGTTCCTTGGTACGCAATGTCGCGGCAAGCTTTAATCGTATCCTTGCAGGTTACATACTGGGGGCGACGCTGGCTCTTGTCTTTGGCGTACTCATTGGTGTGTTCCGGTCGTTCGAACGCGCAGTGGAACCGGTGATTGAACTGTTTAGGTCAATACCTCCATTTGCAATGATCCCAATGGCCCTACTTGCTTTTGGGGTTCAACCTGCAGGGAAGATCGCGGTACTGGCTTATGCCGCCTTTTTTCCGGTATTGGTAAACACTGCAGCCGGTGTTAGCTTGGTCCCCGCTCGGCTAACCGAAGCGGCCCGGACCCTTGGAGCCTCCAAGACGTTCATTATATTCCGCGTTCTACTCCCTGCTGCGATGCCGCAAATAATTGTTGGCCTTAGATTGGGCTTTGGCAGTGCCTGGTTGGCTCTAATCGCTGCCGAAATGGTTGCATCCTCCGAGGGCCTTGGATTCCTGATTTCTGATGCGCGCGAGTTACTCGAGACCGATGTGGTCCTCGGGGGTATGCTTGTGATCGGATTGATTGGATATCTATTTAATCTCGCATTTGTTTCGTTGGAACGCAAGTGTAGGCTAATGTGACTATGGAAATTGCGATAAGAGTCGAAGGAGTCCAGAAGTCGTGGCCATCGCACGAGGTGCGCGGCACGATGATGACAGTCCTGTCTGACGTAACGCTAACGATCGAACGCGGTGAATTCGTGGTCTTGCTGGGCCCAAGTGGTTGTGGGAAAAGCACTCTACTGCGCATGATCGCTGGGCTTGACGTCCCGACAGCCGGCCGAATTACGCTGAACGCGCGGCCGATTGTTGGCCCAGGCCCCGAGCGCGGCATGATTTTTCAGGACTATGCGCTGTTTCCGTGGAGAAGCGTGCTACGGAACGTCACTTTCGGATTGGAAGCGCAAGGTGTCAGGAAGCATGAGCGAATCTCAATTGCTAAGAATCTGATCAAACTGGTTGGTCTGGCGGGATTTGAGAACGCGTACCCTGGCCAGCTATCAGGTGGTATGCAACAGCGGGCCTCACTTGCGCGAGCGCTCGCCAACGATCCTGAGGTTCTCTTGATGGACGAGCCTTTCAGCGCGGTCGACTCACAGACTCGCGAGACACTGCAAGAGGAACTTTTGCGAATTTGGCACATCAAGCACAAGACGGTGATCTTTGTGACGCACGACATTGCAGAGGCCGCCTTCTTGGCGGATCGGGTGGTCACCATGGCAACACGCCCCGGTAGAGTTCGTAGCGATATATCTATTGCGCTGGATCGACCCCGAGACCGAACGAACCCGGAGTTTGTCCGCCTCTGTAGGAGGCTGCGCGAGGAGTTGACGCCGGTACGCAATACTTACGTCGAGTCAGCGACGAAAGCGATAGGAGCACCCGTTATTGGTAGTGCATAGGTAGGGACGAGTCCCGATCGCCCCCAAGGCTGAGAGCGACATTTGCTTCGGTGGGCAAAGTTGCGCGTGATGCTGAAATCAACACGCCGACTTGGCGGCAGCGAGGTCAAGAGCGTGCAGACCCTGGCGATGCAAACCCTTTATTAGCGCTTCTCGCCGCTTTATTACTTGATGGAGGTAAGCCTCGTCGTGCCTGGAGAAACGTATGCACTCAGGCCAAAATCCGATGCAGTGCCCCCGAGGCTATGCGGATTAGCGCGGACTGACAGAACCTATGCGAAGCCACCATGGAAGAAGGGTGCAGCTATGTTACACGCCAGTTCAAGGGCATGTAGCTGCGCTTGAAGCGAATCTGAGTGCGGTACCAGCAACGCCAGACCTTGGATCTAACCGTGGCGAACACACTACGTGAGGTGTGCGTCGGACCTTTGGGCTAGGCCACGCTGCACTGCGTTGGAAGATGGGTTCAAGCATACGCCCACGTTCCTTGTCCATTCATGAATTGCTGGACCGGAATGACTCAGTCAAACCGGTATTGACTTGTTTTCGGACGAAACCCGTCTGATCGTCCCAGATTGATGGCATCCGGGTTCCTGCCGCGGCGCCCGCGCGCAGACAGAACCTCCATCGGCAGTGAATGGAGTTTGACATGAGCGACACCACGAACCCGAGGGCGGACGCGGTACGGCAGGTCGTGCGACGCGCGCGCGCCGCACAGGCGATCGCCGATGGCTGGAACCAGACGCGCGTCGACGAAGTCGTGGCGGCCGCCGCCTGGGCGATCCTCGAGCCGCACCGCAACCGCGAGCTGGCCGAGCTGGCCGTGGCCGACACCGGCGTGGGCAACGTCGACGACAAGATCCGCAAGAACCATCGCAAGACGCTGGGCCTGCTGCGCGACCTGCACGGCATGAAGACGGTCGACGTGATCGCCGAGTATCCCGAGCTCGGCCTGGTCGAGATCGCGCGGCCGGTGGGCGTGGTCGCTGCGATCACGCCGTCCACCAATCCGGGCGCCACGCCCGCCAACAAGATCCTCAACGCGCTGAAGGCGCGCAACGCGATCGTGGTCGCACCCAGTCCGAAGGGCCGCGGTACCTGCGCGAAGCTGCTGGAGTTCATCCACGCGCAGTTCGACCGGATCGATGCGCCGCGCGACCTGGTCCAGATGCTGCCGGGGGTGATCAACAAGGAAGCCACCGCGGCACTGATGCGCGAAGCCGACCTGGTCGTCGCCACCGGCTCGCAGAGCAACGTGCGTGCCGCCTACACCTGCGGCACGCCGGCCTTTGGCGTGGGCGCCGGCAACGTCGCGGCGATCGTCGACGAGACCGCCGACTGCGAGGCGGCCGCCGAGCGCATCGTGCGCTCCAAGACCTTCGACAACGCCACCAGTTGCTCGTCCGAGAACAGCGTCGTGGTCGTGCGCGCCGCGCGCGACCGGCTGGTCGCCGCGCTCGCCGCGCGCGGAGTGGCGCTGCTCGACGACACGCGCAAGACCGCACTTCAGCACGCGATGTGGCCCGGCGGCAAGCTGTCGGGCGACGTGATCGGCAAGTCGGCCAGCGAGATCGCCGCCGTCGCCGGCTTCGACGATCTGGCGCGGCGCACCGACCTGCGCGTGCTGATGGTCGCCGAGTCGGACTACGGCCCCTCGCATCCGTTCTCGGGCGAGAAACTCTCGCCGGTGCTCGCGCTGTACGTGGCGCAAGACTTCGACGACGCGCGGCGCATCGTGCAGGGCATCTACGGCTACATGGGTGCCGGGCACTCGGTCGGCCTGCACAGCGCGGTCGACGCCCGCGCGCTCGAACTCGGGCTGCGACTTCCGGTGGCGCGCGTGATCGTCAACCAGGCGCACTGCATCGCCACCGGCGGCAGCTTCGACAACGGCCTGCCCTTCTCGCTGTCGATGGGGTGCGGCACCTGGGGCCGCAACAACTTCAGCGACAACATGAACGTGCGCCACTACATGAACGTCACGCGCATCGCCCGGCCGATCCCGGAGCGGGTCCCCGGGCTCGAAGACCTGCTCGGCACCTTCTTCGCGAAGCACGGACGTTGAGCGGCACGGCGATGAGCATCGAGCACCACCATCCCGACGATCCACGTACCGTCACCGCCCTGGTCGACGCTCGCGCCGCCGACCGGGGCGACGCCACCTACCTGGTCGCCACCGAAACCGGCCGCACGCTCGGCTTCGCCGAACTGCAGGCCTCGTGCCGGCGCATCGGTACGCTGCTCGGGCGCCACGGCGTCGACACCGGCGCGAACGTCGCGGTCGTGATGCCCAACGGCATCGCGACGGTGCGGCTGCTGCTGGGCGCAATGTATTGCGGCCGCGCGGTCGTCCCGGTGAACCTGCTGTCGCAGGCCGAGCAGATGCGCTACGTGATCGGTCACGCCGGCTGCCGGCTCGTCTTTGCTTCGCCCGACTGGGCAACGCGGCTGCGCGAGATCCTGGCCGGCAGCGACCCGATGCCGACCATCGTGGAGGTCGATCCCGATGTCGCGACGATTCCCGGCGAGGGGCAAGCCGGCGCCGAAAACGAGCGCAGTGCGGCGGGCGAGCACGGCGCGCCGCAGCCGGCGCCCTCGCCCGACGACCTCGCGCTGCTGATGTACACCTCGGGCACGACCGGCAGGCCCAAGGGGGTCATGCTCTCGCATGCCAACCTCGCCGCGAACGCGCACGCGATTAGCCGCGAGCACCGGCTCGGACCCTCCGACCGCGTCGCGGCGGTGCTGCCGCTCTACCACATCAACGCGTTCGCGGTGACGATGCTTGCGCCGCTCGCGCATGGCGGCAGCCTCGCGATCGCGCCGCGCTTCTCGGCCGGACGCTTCTGGCCGATGGTCGTTGCACATCGCTGCAGCTGGATCAACGTGGTGCCCACCATCATCAGCTACCTGCTCGAGGGAGAATCGCCGCCGCGCGAGCAGCTCTCGGCGATCCGCTTCTGCCGCTCCGCGTCGGCCGCGCTGCCGCCCGAGCATCACCGCGCCTTCGAAGCGAAGTTCGGCATCGGCATCATCGAGACGATGGGCCTGACCGAAACCGTCGCGCCGGCCTTCAGCAATCCGGTCGATGCGCGAGCGCGCCGCATCGGCTCGGTGGGACGACCCTCGGGCTGCGAGGCGCGCATCGTCGATGCGCAGGGCCAGCCCCTGCCCGACGGCGAAACCGGCGAGATCCTGATCCGCGGGCCGCAGGTCACCCGCGGCTACTACCGCAACCCGGAAGCCACCCGCTCGGCCTTCCTCGACGGATGGCTGCGCACCGGCGACCTGGGCCGGCGCGATGCCGACGGCTTCTTCTTCGTCACCGGCCGCATCAAGGAGCTGATCATCAAAGGTGGCGAGAACATCGCCCCGCGCGAGATCGACGAGGTGCTGCTGCGCCATCCGGCGGTGGCCGATGCCGCCGCGGTCGGGCTGCCCGACCGCCACTACGGCCAGGAAATCCTCGCCTGCGTGATCGTCCGCGAGGAGCGGCGCGCCCACAGCCCCGAGGACGAGCAGTCGCTGCGCGACGAGTTGCGCGCGTTCTGCGAGACACATCTGGGCCACTACAAGACGCCCAGGGAGTTCCGCTTCGTCGACGAGCTGCCCCGCGGCCCGTCGGGAAAGGTCCAGCGCCTGAAGCTCGTCCCGGGCTGAGGCGGCCGGCCGGAGCCGGCAGCGAAGCGACTATCATTGGCGCTTTGCACCGGATCGGAACATCCGAATGAGCAAGACCGCGACGATGAAGGTCGAAGTGCGCTTCGGCGACTGCGACCCCGCCGGAATCGTGTTTTTTCCGCGCTACCACCGCTGGATGGACGCGGCGTCGCTGCATTTCTTCATGAGTTTCGGCGTGCCGCCGTGGCACGAGCTCGAGCGCATCAACGGCATCATCGGCACGCCGATGCTCGAGCACCACACCCGCTTCTTCAAGAGCGCCACCTATGGCGAGACGCTCGAGATCCGTACCGAGGTCGAGGAATGGCGGCCGAAGGTGTTCGTGCAGAAGCACACGATCCACCGCGGCGACGACTTGATCTGCGAGAGTCGCGAGACCCGTGCCTTCTGCGTGCGCGACCCGGTCGACCGCAAGCGGATCCACGCGGTGCCGATCCCCGAAGACATCCTGGCACGCTGCCGCTGAACGCCCGCGCTCAGCCGGTCGCCACGCGCAGCGCGCTGCGCTCGGCCTGCGGCGCTTCGAGCGCCGCACCCCGATCGTGGCCGCTCCAGCGGCGGAACAGCTTGTGCTCGACGCCGACCTGGTCGAGCGCCTTGCCGATGCTCTGGTGCACGATGTCCATGATCGATGCGGGCCGGTGGTAGAAGGCCGGCATCGGCGGCAGGATCGTCGCGCCGCAGTCGGCCGCGCGCGTCATCAGCTCCAGATGGCCCTTGTGCAGCGGCGTCTCGCGTACCATCAGCACCAGCGGACGGCGCTCCTTCAGCGTCACGTCGGCCGCACGCACCACCAGGTTGTAGGTGAACGAATTCGCGATCGCCGACAGCGTCTTGACGGTGCAGGGCGCGACGATCATGCCGCGCGTGCGGAACGACCCGCTGGCCACCGCGGCGCCGACGTCCTTGTTCGGATAGACCACGTCGGCGAGCGCGCGCACCTCCTCGAGCGAGTACTCGGTCTCGATCGCCAGGTTCATCCCCGCGGCCTCGCTCAGGATCAGGTGCGTCTCCTGCCCCAGCTCCCTGAGCACGCGCAGCAGCTCGACCCCGTAGACGACGCCGGTGGCGCCGGTGATGGCCACGACCAATGGCAAGCTCATGTTCGACCTTTCCCGTTCATGGTTCATGCGGCCTGCGGATGCCGCCGGGCATCCACGGCTTCGATCACCGGATAGCCGGCGGCCTCCAGCGCACCGACCACCAGCGAGACGTCCTCGGCGTGGAAGCGGATGATGACGCGCTTGTGCGGATACTCTTCCACGACCTGCTCGCCATGCGAGCCGATCGGATAGATGCCCTGCAGCACTGCGCCGGCCGCCTCGGCGACGTCCGAAATCCGCCCCAGCACTCCGGGCCCGAGCCGCGTCGGCGCCAGCGTCACGCCGCTGCGTCGCTCCCAGGCGCCCAGGCAATGCGCGGCGAGCTGGAAGATCTCGTTGGCCGAGATCACGCCGGCGACCCGATCCCCGTCCATCACCGGGAACTGCGCGACGCCCAGCTCCTGGCCCCGGCGCAGGCAATGCTCCATCGTGTCGTTCACCTGCACGGTGGCCGGGTTGCGAACCATCACGTCGCGCACCCTGAGCCGCGTCACGAAGAAGGCGAACTCGTCGGGATCCTGCGTGCGCAGCACGAACTGCCCCATCCGCAGCAGGTTCGCGCGTGTGACCAGCCCGCGCAGGCGCCCGTCGTCGACCACCGGCAACGCATGCAGGTTGTTGTCGCTGATCAGTCGCTTGGCCTCCGACACCAGCGTGTCGCTGGCAATCGTCATCGGGTCGGGATGCATCCAGTTGCGCACCAGCATCGTCGCTACTCCTGGGCGGCGACGGCGAGTGCCGGCGCCTGCGCCTGTCGGAACAGCGCCACGAACTCGTCGACCGCGGCGCGCGCGAACTCGGGCGTGTACAGGTGCAGGTCGACCTCCCTGAGGCGCGCGGGTTCGTCCAGCCGCTCGCGCAGCCGCGCGACGAACGCCGCATCGGCCGCCGGGTCGTGGATCGGCCGGCCCTCGCGGTCGAGCGACGACCAGCCCTTCGTGGGCACGAGGAAGGTCCAGGGACCGCGCGCCTGGTTCAGTCGCCCGGCGATCACGTCGGCCGCCTGCCGCAGCTCGTCGGCCGTGGTGCGCACCTGCACGCGCAGGCGGTCCTGCACGTATTGCGGCCGGTCCTTCGTCTTCTCGAGCATGTCGGCCCGGCCGCCGTAGGACAGGATGTCCAGCCCGCAGGGTGCGAGCACCATCGGGATGCCGGTCTCGACCGCCGCCATCAGCCGGTCGGGGCCGGGATCGCGGTTGCCCTTGAACAGGTGCTCCATCACCCCGCCGATGCAGATGTCGAGCACGCCGTGGAACGCGCCGTCGCGAATCATCTCCTCCATCGCACGGTCGCCCTTGCCCTGCGCATGGCAGACGATCGGCGTGAAGCCCGCCTCCTCGAGCATGCCGAGTGCCGACTGCACCGCCATCTCGCCGAAGCCGAACGAGGACACCGCCACGCAGGGCTTGTCGAACCGGATGTTCGTGCCCTGCGTCATCTCGACCATGCCGCAGATCGCGCCGACCGCGTTGACGATCTGCGCCCGCAGCAGCGGGTTCATCTTCACGATGTCGAGCACCGTGTGGTGCATCGTGATGTCGCGCGTGCCCACGTACTGGTCGATGTAGGCCGGGTGCGCTGCCATCGGCGAGGCCATCAGCTTGGGCATGCCGAAGGGCAGCCGCTTCATGATCGACGTGGCGACCAGCGTCGCGGTGCCCCCGCCGATGCCGATGATGCCGTGCACCCTGCCCTGGCGCACCAGGTCGTCGACGATCGCCGCCGCGCCGCGGATCTGGTTGTCGGTCGCCGTGTCGCGGTCGCTGCGGTACTTCTCGCGCACCACCTCGATCGGAAGCCCGCCGCGCGCGGCCACCTCCTCGGTGCGGATGTCTCCGGGAAACGGGGGCGGCTCCTCCATGCTGAAGTCGAGCAGGATCGGATCGTGCCCGCGCGCGGCGATCAGCTCCTTCACGAACACGATGTCCTCGCCCCGAGTGTCGAGGTTGACGACGATCACGATCCCTTTCTTCATCTGCCCGCGCCCCCCTTCTCGCTTCCCCCTTGTCCCCGCGCTTGCCTCGTCACTTCTTCCTGGTCTCGGGTCGCGTGAGCCGACCGATCATGTCGGCCACCGGGCTGGCGCCGGCGAAGCCGTAGTCGTTCCATCGGTCGGATACGCGCTGCAGCATCGCGCGATCCATGAAGATCTCCTGCGGCTTGTTCGCCCACTCGTACGGCGTGCAGGCGTCGAGGATGATGCGGCTGGTGATGTCGCGCGCCTCGATCGGCAGGCCGGGGTCGAGCGGCGTCGAACGGCCCCGGTCGATGATCTGCGCCGAGCGCTTCGGGTCGAAGCGCGTGGCCAGCGCCCACCAGACCCGATCCATGTCGTCGGCCTCGATGTCGTGGTCGACGACGATCACCCCTTTCAGGCCGTAGTGGCCGGTGGTGCTCGCGATCACCGCGTTGCCGACGTGGTTCGAATGGCCGGGATACATCTGCTTGACCGAGACCACCGCCCAGAACCGGCCGGTGGCGGCCGCCGGCAGGTACACGCTCTGGATGCCCGGGACGCGCATCGTCTCCAGGTCGTACCAGAGCGCGCCGGTGCGGTTCAGCGACTGGATCATGTGGATGTCGTTGATCGGCTTGCCGACCGTCGTCGACCAGAAGACCGGCTTGTTCCGGTGCAGGATGCGCTTCACGCGCAGCACCGGTTTCGGGTAGTCCTTGCCCTTGTTGCCCGAGTAGTAGCCGGTGTATTCGCCGAACGGCCCCTCGTCCATCAGCTCGTTCGGGTCGATCCAGCCCTCGGCGATGATCTCGGCGTTGGCCGGCAGCGTGAGCCCGGTCAGCTCCGACTTGAACACCGGCACCGGCCGGCCGCGCAGCGCGCCAGCCACGTCGTATTCGTCGGTCTGCGAGCTCACCAGCGTCGAGCCCGCGAGGAACAGCACCGGATCGCAGCCGACGACCGCCGCCGCCGGCATCAGCTCGCCGCGCTCCTGGTACTTCTTCATGTGCATGTCGCCATGCTTGCCCTTGATGATCTGCGAGCCGAGGATGTTCTTGCCCAGCACCTGCGAGCGATAGGTGCCGAGGTTGGTCCAGCCGGTGTCGGGGTCCTGCGTGACCAGGTAGCCGGCGGTCACGAAGAAGCGCCCGCCGTCGTCCGGGTAGAACCAGGGCACGGGGAATTTCTCCAGGTCGACCGCGTCGCCCTCGATCACGTTCTCCATCACCGGCGGGTTGTCGACGAAGGTCGGCTTGACCATCTGCTTGGTGGTGAGCTCCATCCACTTGCGCGAGAGCTGGCACATCGTCAGCGACGGATCCTGCTCGAGCGCGATCGCGATGCGCTGCGGCGTGGTGAACGCGCTGGTGAACACCGGGATCGAGTTCCCCTTGACGTTCTCGTAGAGCAGCGCCGGCCCCTTCTGCTCCTCGTTCACCTTCGAGATGTGGCACAGCTCGTACTTCCAGTCGACCTCGGTCTTCACCCGATGCAACTGGCCGTTGGCCTCGAGCGCCGCGATGTAGCTGCGCAGGTCGTCGATCAGTCCCACTTCCGTCCTTGCGTTCATGTCTGCTCCGTTGTTCGAACGACTGGTCAATTGACTTTCTTGCCTTGCAGCAGGCTCGACAGGATGTAGTCCATCGCCGAGCCGGCCGATCCGGCCACCGCCTGCTGGCTGCGCGCGCTCCACACCGTCTCGGGGCGTGCCTGCAGGATGAAGATGTTCCCGCCCGACGGCAGGTCCTTGTCGACCGCCCACTCGATGTCCATCGGGCGGCCGTAGTGCTTCTCGATCTGCTTGCCCATCCAGGCGAGCTCGGTGATCTCGTCGTCGATCAGCGACTGCACGCGCTGGCGCTCGAACGGCACCTCGACCGCCCGCGACGTCTGCGTCTTCGGGTCGACGGTGTAGCAGCGCTCCTTGGTCGACACGGTGCGGTCGATGATGTCGAGCGTGATCTTGTTGACCACGAAGTGGTCGGGCGTGACCTCGCCGGAGACCACCGACTCGCCGAAGCCGAAGTTCGAGTCGATCACGATCACCGAACGGTCGCCGTTGGCCGGATGGATCGTGAACATGACCCCGGCGGTGTACGAATTGGCCATCTTCTGCACGCCGACGCTGATCGCCACGTCGCCGCCGGCGAAGCCCTTGTTGGCGCGGTACGCGATTGCGCGCCCCGTGTACAGGCTCGAGATGCAGCGACGCACGTGCAGCAGCACCTCGTCGACGCCGCGGATCCACAGGAACGTGTCCTGCTGGCCGGCGAAGCTCGCGCCCGGCAGGTCTTCGGCCGTGGCGCTCGAGCGCACCGCGACCGGCACTGCCGGCAGCCCGCAGCGCAGCGCGAGTTTGCGGTAGGCCTCGGCGACCAGGTCCTCGATTTCGGTCGAGAACGGCTGCGCCTCGATCGCAGCCCGGATCCGCGCGCTCGCCGCCTCGACCGCGTCGAGGTCCGCGGGGTCGGCCCCCGCGAGCAGCGCGGCGACCTCGCGATCGAGCCCCGCCTCGGCCATGAAGCGCCGGTAGCCCTCGGTGGTCAGTGCGAATCCCGGCGGCACCCTGACCCCGGCGTGGATCAGCTCGCCGAGCGACGAGCACTTGC
>OEIU01001315.1_pt1 | contig 16500 bp, 14 predicted proteins | sample 1539221 | NCBI WGS metagenome assembly OEIU01 (sample SAMN03792071, study PRJEB22550) | activated sludge metagenome | feature: wastewater treatment plant; material: activated sludge; isolation source: Wastewater treatment plant of a petroleum refinery complex | place: Argentina: Zarate | collected...
GGAAGGCGGTGGGGGCGCGCTCCCAGGGGGGGCGGCTACCCCCGTCGGCCTTGCCCGGGGACGGCGGGAGCAGGATCACCGTGGCCACCGCCCGGACGTTACGCGGTGCGCCCCGCCGTCGCCGTCGTCCCGCCCGGCGGCCGCGCCGTGAGCTTGCACACTGTTTGCTCGCTAACTATTGTGCGGTGCATGCCTCCGCCCCTGCCGGCGATCGTGACGCCGCACGACCAGCTCCTGGCGCGCCGGCTCGCGGTCGCGGGGCGGCTCCTACGCACGGCCGCCGACGCCGAGCTCGCGCAGCACGGCATCGCCGCGGCGGGCGTCGGCGTGCTGCTGAGGCTCGTCGACCAGGACGGGCTCACCCAGGCCCAGCTCGCGCGCCTCCAGGCCGTGGAGGCGCCCACGATGTGCCGGCTGATCGACCGGCTGAGTAGGGACGGGATGGTCGAGCGCCAGCCGGACCCCACGGACCGGCGGGCGACGCGCGTGCGCCTGACGCCGCAGGGGCGCGAGACCGCGGCCCGGGGCGCCGCCGTGGTCGCCGGCCTCGAGGCGCGGGCGTTCGCGGACATCGAGGAGGACGAGGCCGAGGTCCTGGCCGCGCTGCTCGACCGCGTGATCGAGCGGATGGCGCCGGGGGTCCGCGCGTGAGCGCCGCGCGGCCGTCGTCGCCGCGCCTCACCCTCGCCGGCCTGGTCACCGCGGCCATGGCCTTCGCGCTCATGCAGACCTTCCTGATCCCGGCGCTCCCCAAGCTCCAGGAGGACCTCGGGACGAGCGGGACATGGGTGACGTGGACGGTCACCGCCTACCTCCTGACCGGGTCGGTGGCGACCCCCCTCATCGGGCGGCTCGGCGACCAGCACGGCAAGGCGAGGCTGATGGTGATCAGCCTCGCGGTGTTCCTGGTGGGCTCCGTCGCGGCCATCTTCGCCTGGAACGTCGGGTCGCTCATCGTGTTCCGCGCCATCCAGGGCGTCGGCGGCGCCGTATTCCCCCTGTCGTTCGCGATCATCCGGGACGAGTTCCCGCCGCAGCACCAGGGGCGCGCGATGGGCCTGGTCTCCGCCGTGCTCGGCGTCGGCGGCGGGGTCGGCATCGTGGCCAGCGGCCTGATCGTCGACAACCTGTCGTGGCGCTGGCTCTTCGTGGTCGCCGCGGTCGTCGTGGCCGCCGCCCTGGTGCTGGTGTGGCGGTTCGTCCCGGAGGCGTCGGGCCCGGCGCCCCCGGCGGTCGGCAAACGCGGGGGCCCGCTGCTGTCCGGGGCGCTCGTGGCCCTGCTCCCGGGGCTTACCGGGGGCCAGGACCTGGGCTGGGCGTCGCCCGCGATCGTGGGGCTGTTCGCCGCCTCGGCGACGCTCTTCGTGATCTGGGGACTCGTGGAGCTGCGGGTGGACGAGCCCATGGTGGACATGCGCATGCTCGCGCGCCGGACGGTCCTGTTCACCAACATCACGGCCATGCTCTCGGGCTTCGCCCTCTACATGACCTGGGTGATCCTGCCGGCCTTCTACCAGCTGCCCGGCGACCTCCCGGACGCCCTGAAGGGGGTCGCCGACTACGGGTTCGGGACGTCGGTGACCGTCGCGGGCCTCTGGATGCTGCCGACGTCCCTGTCGATCCTCGTCGCCGGCCCCGTCGCCGGCGCGCTCGGCGACCGCTACGGCGGGCGCGCCCCGCTGGTGGCCGGGATGATCCTGGTGGCGATCGGATCGGCCGGCATCGCGATGTTCCACGCGGAGCCCTGGCAGCCGGCCCTGTGGTTCATCCTGTGCGGCGTCGGGATCGGGTTCGCGTTCGCCGTCATGCCCAAGCTCATCGTGGATGCCGTCAAGCCCACCGAGACCGGGATCGCGACCGGCATGAACACCGTGGTGCGCACCGTCGGGGGCGTCGTGGGCGCGCAGGTGGGCGCCGTGCTGCTGGCCGCGAGCAGCGTCGCCGGCACCGGCGGCGTCCCCGCCGAGTCGGGCTTCGTCCAGGCGTTCTGGGTCGGCGCCGCGGGAGCGGTGGTCGCGGCGTTCGCCGCGGTGTTCGTCGGTCCGCGACGCGCCCGGTCCGAGGCGGCGCCGGCAGCGTCCGTCCTGGCCGCGGACCGGGGTTAGCCCGCCCGGCCGAGCGCCAGGAACGACGTCACGGCCGCGGTGAGCCGCCCCGCGGCCGCGGTCGCCTGCAGGCCGGCGCGCCACGCCTCGGCCCGCGCGGGCGGCACCACTCCGTCGGCCACGGCGCGCTCCACCAGGGCGTCGATGCCGAGCAGCATCTCCGCGCGCGGTAGGTCGGTGAGCACCAGCGTCCGGGCGAGGACCTCCACCTCCACCAGCCCCGCCTCCGACAGCAGCCGCCGCAGCGACCGCCCCACGGCGGGGCTCCGCACCCGGGCCATCGCGACGGCGCCGAGCGCCGACTCGAGCTCCGGGTCGCCGCCGTCGACCACCAGCGTCCCCCAGTCGGGCTCGGCGGCCAGCACGATGCCCCCGGGACGGATGACGCGGGCCATCTCCCGCACCACCGCCGCGGGCTCCTCGACGTGCTGGAGCAGGCGCTCGCAGCGGCAGCCGTCGGCGACGGCGTCGCCGAGCGGGAGCGACGCGGCGTCGGCGACGTGGAACTCGCCCGCCGGCCCCGTGGCGCCCTCGGAGCGCCGCCGGGCCTCGGCGATCATCGACTCGCTCATGTCCACGCCGATGGCGCGGCCCGCGGGGGCGGTGCGCAGCGCCAGCGCCCGCACGTCGTCGCCCAGGCCGCAGCCGACGTCGACGACCACCGCGCCCGGGCCGGCCTCCAGCAGGTCGAACGACAGGGCCTTCCACCGCGCGACGGCGTCCTCGCTGCCGACCGCGTCGAGGTACCCGCCCAGCGCGGCGGCGTCCGCGTCGTCCACGTGGGAGAACGCACCGAAGTCGGGGGGACGCTCCAAGGTGGGAAGCCTACGGGTGGGACGGCGGCGGGGTAGGCTCGGCCCGTGGACCTCGGGCTGCGCGGCAAGGTGGTGGTGGTCACCGGCGCCAGCCAGGGAATCGGCCTCGCGGTCGTCCGGGCGTTCCGCGAGGAGGGCGCCCTGGTGGTGGCCGGATCGCGACGCTCGAGCGACGAGCTGGATGCGCTGATCGCCGGGGGCGGCGTGGTCCACGAGCCGGTGGACCTGTCGACGGCGGCCGGGGCCGACGCCCTGGTGGCGCGCGCGACCGGCGACCACGGCCGGCTGGACGTGCTCGTGAACAACGTCGGGGCCGGATCGGTCCGCTCGGGCTTCCTTGAGGTGACGGACGAGGAATGGCAGCGGACCATCGACCTGAACCTGCTCGCGGCGGTCCGCTGCTCCCGCGCCGCGTTGCCCGCGCTGACCGACGGGGGCGGGTCGATCGTCAACATCGCGTCCGTCAACTCGTTCCAGCCCGACCCGTCGGTCGTCGACTACTGCGTCGCCAAGGCGGCCCTGGCGAGCCTCTCGAAGGTCCTCTCCATGGAGTTCGGCGCGCAGGGGGTCCGCGTCAACGCCGTCGCGCCCGGCCCCGTGAGGACCCCGTTCTGGGTGGGGCCCGGCGGCGTGGCCGAGCAGATCCAGGCCGCGGCCGGGACCGACTTCGCCGGCGCCCTGGAGGTCGCGAAGTCGGCCTGGGGCGGCCTGGCGCTCGACAACTTCTTCACCGAGCCCGAGCAGGTGGCCACGCTGGTGGTGCTGCTCGCCTCCGAGCGGACGGGCAACGTGACCGGCTCCGTCTACGTGACGGACGGCGGCCTGCTCAAGACCCTGTAGGTGTTCTCCACCCACCCCGGCGCCGCCCGGGCGCAGGCCAGGGCGGCGGAGGTGCTGCGGAGCGGCTGACCGGCCCGCCGGCCTACGCCGGCGGGCCCCCCGATCTACATCGCGGCGCCGTGGGCGGGCGCGGCGCCCGCCAGGTCCTGCCGGCGCAGCACGGTCAGCGTCAGGATGATCGAGACCACGGCGAACGCCGAGGCCACCCAGAAGGCCGCGGAGAAGCCGTCCACCAGCGCCTGGGGCTGGGCGACGCCGTCGGTCAGGCTGCTCTCGGTGGTGGTGGTCGAGACCGTCGTCAGGATGGCCACTCCCAGGGCGCCGCCGATCTGCTGGCTGGTGTTGATCAGTCCCGAGGCCAGGCCGGCGTCCTGCTGCGTGACCCCCGCCAGCGCCGCGATCGACACCGGCACGAACGAGAACCCGAGCCCGACGCCGATCAGCAGGAACCCGCCGAGCAGGTCGGCGGAGTACGTGCCGTCGACCGAGATCTGGGTGAACCACAGCAGCCCGCCCAGGATCGTCGCCATGCCGACGGTCAGTACCGGCTTGACGCCGATCTTCGTCACCAGCGCCTGGGCCACGCCCGAGGCCACCACGGCGGTCAGCGCCACGGCCAGGTAGCCGACGCCGGTCTTCAGGGCCGAGAACCCGAGCACCTGCTGCATGTACAGGGACAGCAGGAAGAACATGCTGAACACGATCGTCCCGAGGACGAAGCCGACCATGTTCGCGCCCGCGGGCGTCCGCATCTTCCAGAAGCGCAGCGGCATCAGCGCGTGGGCGCTGCGCGCCTCGATGAACAGGAACGCCGCCATGAGCACCGCGGACGCGGCCAGCACGCCGATGGTCTCGGCCGAGCCCCACCCGTTGGTGTTCGCCTGGGTCAGGCCGTACACGAGCAGCAGCAGGCTGCCGGTGACCGCGGCCGCGCCCTGGGCGTCGAAGTTGCGGCTCATGCCCTCGACGCGGCTCTCGTTCACGAACCGCGGCACGAAGATGAGCGTCAGGATCCCGATCGGGACGTTGATCCAGAACACCCACTCCCAGCCGGCGTACTCGGTGAGGACGCCGCCGAGCAGCACGCCGATCGCCGCGCCCGCACCCGCGATCGCGCCCAGGATCCCCAGCGCCTTGTTGCGCTCGGCGCCCTCCTGGAACGTCACCATCGTGATCGAGAACACCGACGGCGCCAGGACGGCCGAGGCCGCGCCCTGAAGGAGCCGGAAGACGATGAGCATCGTGTCGCTCTGCGCCAGCGCGCAGCAGCCCGAGAAGATCGCGAACAGCAGGAGCCCCACCATGAACAGGCGGCGCCGGCCGAGCACGTCGCCGGCGCGCCCGCCGAGCAGCAGGAAGCCGCCGAAGGTGAGGCTGTAGCCGCTCACCACCCACTGGAGGTCCTCGGGCGAGAAGCCGAGGTCGTTCTGGATCGACGGCAGGGCGACGTTCACGATCGAGACGTCGAGCACCACCATCAGATAGGCGACGCCGAGCACCGCGAGGGCGAGCCAGCGTCGGGGGTCGGGCGTGGATGACGTGCCCATGGGCGTTCCCTTCTCGTCGTGCGTCCGTGCGGGACGCTATCCGCCGACGAGGACGGATGCCCCGGTTCGGGCGCGGCGCCCGTGCCGGCGCCCGGCGGGGCGGGCGGCCCGGCCGCGGCGTAATTTGTTCGGTACCAAATCTCTTGGTACCGTATCGTTGTGACATACACCGATCAGACCACCGATCCGGCGACCGCCGAGGTGCTCGACGCGTTCGCGGAGTTGTCCGCCGCCCAACGGCGCCTGCGCGGCCGCGACGCCCTCCAGCACGGCGGTCTCAGCTTCGCCCAGCTCCGCGTGCTGACGGCGCTGGAGGAGGACGACGGATGCCCCGCCGGCCGCCTGGCGGAGCGCGCCGGCGTCACGCCCGCGACGATCACCGGGATGCTCGACATCCTGGAGGAGCAGGGCATCGTGACCCGCACGCGGTCGGAGCGCGATCGCCGGGTCGTCATCGCCCGCCTCACCGACGAGGGCCGGGCGATCCGCGACCGCCGGCGCGGCGAGGTGCGGCGGGGGTTTGGGGGCGCGCCCGCGCCGCCCGATCCCCCCCACCTCGCCGCCGCCCCCCGGGTGCTGCGGCGGCTCGCCGATGTGATGGAGGGCCTGTGACCGCCGCGGAGGCCATGGACCGGCGGCGGCTGTGGGCGGTGCTCGGGAGCCTGATGCTGGTGATGCTGCTCGCCGCGCTCGACCAGACGATCGTGGCGACGGCGCTGCCGACGATCGTCGGCGATCTCGGCGGGCTGGAGCACCTGTCGTGGGTCGTCACCGCCTACCTGCTGGCGCAGACGGTGGTCACGCCCCTGTACGGCAAGCTCGGCGACCTGTTCGGCCGCAAGCGCGTGCTGCAGGCCGCGATCGTCGTGTTCCTGATCGGCTCGATCCTCTGCGGCCTGGCCCGGACGATGCCCGAGCTCATCGCCTTCCGCGCGGTGCAGGGCCTCGGCGGCGGCGGCCTGATGGTCGGCGCCCAGGCGGCGCTCGGCGACGTGGTGCCGCCGCGTGAGCGCGGCCGCTACACCGGCCTGTTCATCGCGATCTTCGGCGCCGCCAGCGTCGCCGGCCCCCTGCTCGGCGGGTTCATCACCGCCCACCTCTCGTGGGAGTGGATCTTCTACATCAACCTGCCGCTCGGCATCGCGGCCTTCGCGGTGCTGGCCGGGGCCTTCCCGACCGTGCGGTCGGACGCCCGCCCCAGTATCGACGTTGCCGGCAGCGCGCTGCTGGCGATCGGCCTCACCGCGGTCGTGCTGGTCACGACGCTCGGCGGCACCAGCGTCGGCTGGGCGTCGCCCGAGATCGCCGGGCTGGCGGCGGTCGGGGCGGCGGCCCTGGTGGCCTTCTTCCTGGTGGAGCGCCGGGCCGCCGAGCCGATCCTGCCCCCGCGGCTGTGGCGCAGCGCGACGTTCCGCATCACCAGCGCGGTCGGCCTGATCATCGGCTTCGCCCTGTTCGGCGCGGTCACGTTCCTGCCGCTGTTCCAGCAGGTGGTGCGCGGGGAGAGCCCCACGGCCTCCGGCCTGCAGCTGCTGCCGCTGATGGGGGGCGTGATGGTCTCGTCGGTCGCGTCGGGACGGATGATCGCGGCCACCGGCCACTACCGCCCCTACCCCATCGTGGGCACCGGCCTGACGGTGGTCGGGATGCTGCTGCTCTCCACCATGGGGCCCGGCACCGGCATCGCCACCGCCGCCGCGTTCATGGCGGTGCTGGGCTGCGGGCTGGGGATGGTGATGCAGGTGCTCATCCTGGCGGTGCAGAACGACGCGCCCTACGAGGACCTGGGCGTCGCGACCGCGGGCGCCACGCTGTTCCGGTCGATCGGGGGGTCGCTCGGCACCGCGGTGCTGGGCGCGGTGTTCACCAACCGCCTCGTCGCCGAGCTGGGCGACCGGCTGCCGGCGGGCGCGGGGGACGTCGCCCGCTCGGGCAACGTCGACCCGGCGTCCGTGGGCGCGCTCCCCGATCCGGTCCGGTCCGCCTACCTCGACGGCTTCTCGGCCGCGTTCACCACGGTGTTCCTGGCCGCCGCGGGCGTCGCGGCCGTGGCGTTCGCGCTGACGTGGCTCATCCGGGAGGTGCCGCTGCGCACGACGGTGCGTGGCGGCCCGCGGGAGGCGGCGGCCGCCCCCGCGGCCGGCGGGGACCCGATCCCCGGCTGATCCGGGGGCGCGCGGGTTCCCCGCGCGGCGCATCCGCGCCCGCCCCGATGGCCGCGGGGCGGGGTGACGCGACGCTCGTCGCGTGGCCACGCCCCCGGATCGCACCCGCAGCCGGCGCCCCGGGGTCGACCTGGGCGGGGCCGCCGTGGCCATCCTCATCGTCGTGCTCGCGGGGATCTGGATCGTCGCGATCGTGAACATCCGGAGCACGGCCCCGGCCCCGATGCAGCTCACCTACCAGGAGCTCCGCCGCCAGGTCGGGGAGGGCAACGTCGAGCGCGTCGTCGCCCGGGGCCAGGAGATCGACGGCACGTTCCGCACCGCGGTCGACGACCCGGCGGCCGACGGCGAGCCGCGCACCCGCTTCGCGTCGCGCCGTCCCGACTTCGCGCGCGACGACCTGCTCGCCTACCTCGAGGCCAACGGCGTCGACGTGACGGCCGAGGCGCCCTCCGGGGGCGGCACGTCCGCCCTGGACGTGGTCCGGACGATGCTGCCGTTCATCCTGATCATCGGCCTCTTCATGTTGATGATGCGCGGGCCGCGGGGCGTCTCGGGCGGCAGCTTCGGCCGCACGCGGGCGCGCCGCTACGAGCCGTCGCAGGACGACATCCGCTTCGCCGACGTCGCCGGCATCGAGGAGGCGAAGGGCGAGCTGCTGGAGGTGGTCGACTTCCTCCGCGACCCCGAGCCCTACCGGCGCCTCGGCGCGGCGATGCCGCGGGGGGTGCTGCTGTACGGGCCGCCCGGCACGGGCAAGACGCTGCTGGCCCGGGCGGTCGCCGGGGAGGCGGGCGTGCCGTTCTTCTCGCTGTCGGCGTCGGAGTTCGTCGAGATGTTCGTCGGCGTCGGCGCGAGCCGCGTCCGCGACCTGTTCACCCAGGCGAAGGAGGCCGCGCCCGCGATCGTGTTCATCGACGAGCTCGACGCGATCGGCCGAGTGCGCATGCGCGGCGCCAGCCCGGTCGCGAACGACGAGCGCGAGCAGACCCTCAACCAGATCCTGGCGGAGCTCGACGGGTTCACCGGCGCCGAGGGCGTCGTGGTGCTGGCCGCGACGAACCGCCCGGAGATCCTCGACCCCGCCCTCCTGCGGGCCGGCCGGTTCGACCGGCGCGTGAGCGTCAACCCGCCGGACCGGGCGGGGCGCGAGGCGATCCTGGCCGTCCACACGCGCGGCATCCCGCTCGACACCGACGTCGAGCTCGGGGCGATCGCCGCCACCACGCCGGGGATGGTGGGCGCCGACCTGCGGGCCCTGGTGAACGAGGCGGCCCTCACGGCGGCCCGCCGCCGGCACCTGCGGGTGGGCGCCGTCGACTTCTCGGACGCGCTGGAGCGGGTGCTCCTGGGCGCCGAGCGGCGCATCGTGATCACGCCGGAGGAGCGGGCCCGCACCGCCTACCACGAGGCGGGGCACGCGCTGCTCGCGACCCTCGTCCCGGGGGCCGCGGTGGTCCGCAAGGTGTCGATCGTGCCGCACGGGCAGGCGCTGGGCGTGACGCTCCAGAGCCCGGACGCGGACCGGCACGGCTACACCGAGGAGGAGCTCCGTGGACGGGTCGTGGCCGCCCTCGGCGGGCGCGCCGCGGAGGAGGTGGTCTTCGGGGAGATCAGCACGGGCGCGGAGGACGACCTGGAGCAGGTCGCGCGGATCGTCCGCCAGATGGTGGAGCGGTGGGGCATGTCGCGCGCCGTGGGACCGAACGCCGTGCTGCCGGCGCAGGACCCGGGCGTGCTGACGGCGGCGAGCGGGGCGGTGTCGGAGGAGACGCGCCGGCTGGTCGACGCGGAGGTCCGCCGGATCGTCGACGCCGCCCACGAGGAGGCGCTCACGCTGCTGCGCGCCAACCGCGAGCGCCTGGAGGCCCTGGCGGCCGAGCTCCTCGAGCGGGAGACTCTGGACGAGTCGGACGTCCGCCGGATCGCGGGGCCGCCGGCCCCCCGGGTCAGCGGCCCGGTCGCGACGCCTGGGCCCGCATCGGCCATGGGAGCGCCGCCGCACTGACGGCGGCGAGGAGGCCCCAGGCCCGGCGCGCCGGCCGGCGCGCGGGGGGGGGTCGCGGGTGCAGCCCCGCCGAGATCCGGGCCGCCCGGATGCGCAGTCCGGGCCAGTCGGCCCGATCGGCGAGCACCCGCAGCTCCGCGGTCCCCACGATCACCTCCGCGCGCTCGACCGCGTCGAACCCGGCCGCGGCGAGCTCGCGGTCGGCGCGGCGGGCGAGGCGCGCCGCCGCGTCGGCGTGCATGAGCGTCCCGACGCAGGCCAGGGTCGCGTCGGCCGTCGTCAAGGCCTGGAGCCGCCTGTCGAGACGCCTGAGGGCCGAGGCCATCCCCCACCTCCGTCCGCCGTGTGGGCCACAGCGTCGATCGGCGCGCGGACGCCGCCATCCGGGCGGCACCGGGCGCGCGCTTCGGACGTCCCGCAGCGGGGTGCGGGGAACGGCCCGATGCCGGAGGGGTCCGGCATCGGCGGGCGGCGGGGCTACGATCCAGCGGTGAGGAGATCCTGGTGAGGCGGGCGTTCACCGATGTGGTGCTGCCCCTGGCGGTGGCGCTCGCGCTGGCCTTCGTGGTGCAGGCCGCCCTGGCGAAGCCGTACGAGATCCCCACCGGCTCGATGGAGCCCACGATCCAGCCGCACGACCGGGTCGTCGCGAACCGGGTGATCTACCGCTTCCGCGACATCGAGCGGGGGGACATCATCGTGTTCCAGCCCACCGAGTCGGCGGTCCGGGAGTGCGGCGCGCCGCCGGGGGAGCCGTTCGTGAAGCGGGTGATCGGGCTGCCGGGCGACCGGGTGGAGGTCCGCGACGGGACCACCTACGTCAACGGCGCGCCGTACCGGGTCGGCAAGGCCCGGACCCCCGGCTACGAGAAGACCTGGCCGGTGGTGCCGCCCGGCGAGTTGCTCGTGCTGGGCGACAACCGCGACAACTCGTGCGACTCGCACCAGTGGACCCCCGACCCCTTCCTCCCCGAGGACTCCGTGATCGGGCAGGCCGAGATCGTCTACTGGCCGCCGAGCCACCTGGGGTTCCTGGACTGAGCGCCGCGCGGGGCGCGCCGCGCCCCGCCTGCTTCATGATGGGTGGCGTCGTCGGCCGGCCCTCGCGCCGGCCGTCTCCGTGTCCGGGGAGGACGCCACGCGCACGACCCGCATCTCCGATCCGCTCCGCGAGCGGCGCCTCGTCTGGTGGGCGCAGTCCTGCTGCGCAATGGGCCAGGGGATGGGCGCCGTCCTGCTGACGTGGCTGGTGCTGGAGGGGTCGCACGGGCCGGCGGCGATCGGGCTGTGCATCGCCGCCGGTCTGCTGCCGCTGGGCGCGGGCGCCGCGGTCGCGACGCGGCGGGCGGAGCGCCACGACCGGCGGCTGCTCCTGGTGGGCGCCCAGGCGCTCCTCGCGCTCGTCGCCGCCGGACTGGTGCTGACCGGCCGGCCCCCGCTGGCCGTGATCGCCGGCGCCGCGCTGCTGAGCGGCCTGGCGCGGGTGGCGTTCGATGCGACCGCCCTGTCGGTGCTGCACCACCTGGTCGACGAGGCGCGGCTGCCGTCCGCGGCGCGCGACCTGACCACCCGCTTCCACGTCGGGCACCTCTGCGGTGCGGCGGCGGTGGCCGCGATGGTCCCGGCGGTCCCCCCGCGCGCGATGCTGGCCGTCTGCGCGGCGGTCTTCGCCGTGGGTGCGCTGCTCTCGAGCCGCCACCACGCCGACATCGACCTCAGGCCCGGCGGCCGCGGCACCCTCGACGGGGCCCTGCCCGGCGGCCGGAGGGCGCTGTTCGGCGAGGCGCGCCTGCGGCCGCTGGGGATCGCGACCGTTGCGGCGGGGGTCAGCGCCGGGGGCGCCGCGGCGCTCGTGGTGCCGTACCTGCGCGACGACCTGCGGCTGGGCACGGATGTCGGGCTGGTGTTCATGTGCGGGGTCGCCGCCGTCGCCGGGGCCATGGTCGTCGTGCCGCGGCTGGTGGGACGTGTGGGGTGGCGCCTCCCGGCGGCCTGCGCCCTGGCGGCCCAGCCGGCCGCGCTCGCCGCCCTGGCGCTGTCGGGGTCGGCGGGCGGGGCGGCGGCCGGCTACGGCGTGCTGCTGGCGTCCGGCGCGGCCCTCGGCATCGTGATCAACCATCGGCGCACGAGCGTCGTGTCGGACGAGCTCCGCGTCCCCGTGGGCCTCGCCGGCGGCGTGCTGAGCGCCCGCGCCGTGGCGCTCGGCGCCCTCGTCGTGGGCGCCGCCTCGGTCCCGATGGGCGAGCAGCGCGCCTATCTGGCGCTGGCCGGCGCCGGCGCCGTCGCCGGCGCCGCCGCCTACGTCAGCGCGCGGCGTCCGGCGGTCCGCCGGGCGGCGTAGCCGCGGGGTCGGCCGGCCGCACCACGTGGTCGGCGTCGAGGTCGCACGACGCCGTCGCCCCGGGGCGATGCGACCACGTCCCCGTCCGGCGCCCCGGCCGGATCGGCCGACCGCAGACGGCGCAGCGCGGGAACAGCGGGGACGCGGGGGGCGGGTCGTCGCTCACGCCCCGATTGAAGCAGCCGGACGGCGTCCGCGCGGCGAGGCATGATCGCCCCCTGATGCCCGGCAACCTTTGGCAGGTCTCGTGCGGCTCGTGCCGCGCCTCGTGGGAGGTGCAGGCCGGCGCGCGTCCGGGACGGTCGTTCGTCCCGGCGACCTGCCCCCGCTGCGCGGCGGTCGTCACGGCCGAGGACGACGACGGCGGGGGGCGCCGCGCCGAATGCGCGTCGGTCGTCTGGCCGCTCCCGGGCGCCCGGCTCCGACCGGGGCGCGCGCTCCCCGACGGGGTGGGGGTCGCCTGCCCGGTCTGCGCCGCCGAAGGCCTCCAGGCGGTCGAGTGCGGACGGTGGGACTGATGGGACGACGACGGGCCCCTCCATTGGGGGCCCGTCGCGTGGCGGTGACGGCGCGACCGGTCAGGCGGGGGCGGTCTGCAGGGACTGCGCGGCGGTGGAGGCGTCGGCCACGGGTGGCTCCCGGAAGCCCTTCACGGTCATCCAGAGGCCGACGGAGAGCTCCCAGGCGGCGATCGGCAGGGCCGCAGCGAACGCCCATGCCGAGACCTGGTCGACGGCGCCGAAGATGGTCGCGACCGCCGAGGCGATCAGGATGGGCGCGCCGACGAGGCCGACGGCCGGGATGACGCGGGGCACGAGACCCGATCGGTACAGGACGGTGCCGAGGCAGAGGGCGTTGACGGCGGGCATCAGGCCGGGGCCGATCAGGAAGGTCCAGTCGTGGATCGCCACGAGCGCCCGGGTGGTGGTGTCGAGGGACGCGGCGTCGGCCGCGACGTCCTGGCGGAGGGTCAGCACCGAGAGGAGGCTGACGATGCCGGTGAAGATCATCGCCGCCTCGAGCGTGCGGGCGGCCACGAAGCCGAGGGCGAGCGTGCGGCTCCAGCGCCGGAGGACCGGGTACAGGACGACGGCGGTGCCGACGGCGGCGAGGCCGAGGACGATCTCCAGCACCGCCCCCCAGGCGACCGCATCGCCGCTGCCGGCGCCGTGCACGAAGCCGGGATCGTTGAGCACGCCGTCGTAGAGCACGAGGGCGGGGATCGATGTGGCGAAGGTGATCAGGTACAGGACGCCCGCCGCGAGGGCGGTCCTCCGAAGGGGCGTCATCCGGTGCGTCGGGGGGTGGGCCATGTCAGTTCCGCTCCTTGCGCGGGAGCCCGTCGGGCTCGGTGGGTTCGTGGGACGGCAGCTCGGTGACCGACACCAGCGGGACGCCGAGGTCGCGCACCCGCTGGAGGAGGCCGTGCAGCGCCGCCTGGTCGGCCACGCGCCCGGAGATGACGGTGGTGCCGTCGTCGCCGGGGGTGAGGCGCAGGCCGTCGAACCACCGCGCCCAGCGGGGCGCGAGACGTCCCCTGACGCGGATCTCGTAGCGGGGCCCGTGGTCGCCTGCAGCCATGGGACGACGGTAGGAACGGACCTGGTGACCCCGCATCACATCGTCTGGTGATCCGGTGTGGTGATCCTGCGGCGCCCGGGGGCGCGGCGGGGGGCCTCCCTACAGGCCGAGCTCGGCGGCCCGGCGCACCGCCGCGCGGCGGCTGTTGACCCCGAGCTTCGCGTAGATGTGCTTCGTGTGGGTGCGGACCGTGTTGAGCGAAACGACGAGCTCGCGTGCGATGTCGGGCCCGCTGAGGTCGCTCCCCAGAAGGCGCAGGACGTCACGCTCGCGCTCGCTCAGCTCCTCGGCCGGTCGGGCGCCCCGCGCCGCGACGCCCGCGCCGGCGGCGCCCCCGGCGTGCGCCAGGACGCGGCGGGCCTCGTCGGCGACCGCGCCGCCCCGCGCCGCGGCGCGCAGCAGCTCCACGACCGGCGGCCCCTCGTCGAGGAACAGGCGGACGTACGCCCCCGGCCGCGCCCGGGCCAGCGCCTGCTCCAGCGACGCGAGAGCGGCGGCCGCCGCGCCCGCGTTCACCTCCGAGGCGGCGCGCAGCACGAGCAGCTCGGCGACGCTCCCGGCGCGCCCTCCCCGCTCGGCCGCCGCGAGCAGCCGCTCCAGGAGGTCGCCGGCGGAGGCGTCGCCGGCGCGGAGGAGCGCGCGCAGGAGGGTCACGTGCTCGTACTCGCGGAGGTAGGTGAGCCGGTCTCCCGCACCGAGCCCGCGATCCCGGGCCCAGCGGAGCACGGCGTCGTGCTCGCCCATCCCGAGCCGGACCCGCGCGGCGACCGCCGGCACCGGGCGGACCACGGGCGAGAAGTCGCTGTCGAACCGCCGCTCTGCGTCGGCGAGCAGGTCCAACGCCGCCGCGGGGTCGCCGTCCAGCTCGGCCAGCCGCGCCATGGCGACGCGGGAGCGGTACGCGTTCTGGGGGAGCCCGGCGTGCTCCCCGAGGGAGGCGGCCGCCTCCAAGTGCTCCGCGGCGCCGGCGCGATCGCCGCGCTCGAGGAGGCGGTCGGCGAGTCCGACGTGCATGTCGGCGGTCCCGCGCGGCCCGCCGTGGGCGCGCCCGGCCGCGAGGCCCGCCTCCAGCGTGCCGATCGCCGCGTCGGGACGGCCCTGCGCCACCTGGATGTCGGCGAGCGCGAGGGAGCAGCCGAGCGCGTCGGAGAGGTGGCCGGCGCGCTCCAGGTCGGCGATCGCCGCGACGTACCGCGCGTGCGCGGCGACGAGGTCGCCCGCCGACCAGTCCGCCAGGCCGGCGAGCGCGCCGGCGGCCCCCCGCAGCAGGTGGTCGTCCGGCCCGGCGAGCGCGAGGGCCCTGCCCGCGTGCGACCGGGTCCCGGCGGCGTCGCCGGCCACCAGGGCGAGGCCCGCCCGGTAGATGGCGGACTGCGCGTCGCCGCCGGCGCCCATCGAGCGCTCCGCCTCGTCCAGGAGGCGCCCGGCCCCGGCCAGGTCTCCGCCGGCCATGCGTGCGCCGACGAGCGCCATCGTCAGCGCCGGCCGCGCCGCCCGGACGTCGTCGGGGAGGGCCTCGATGAACCGCCGCAGCGACGCCTCCTGGCGCGTGCGACGCATCGCGGGCGCGGCGCGCTCCACCAGTTCCGCGGCGCGACCGGGGTCGCCGCCGTCCATCGCATGGCGGATCGCCTCCGGCATGTCGCCGGCCGACTCGGCCCACTCGCTCGCCCGTCGGTGCAGCCCGGCGACCTCATCGGGCCGCTCATCCAGCAGCCGTGCGTGGAGCACGTCGCCGAAGAGGTGGTGGTACCGGTACCAGACGCGGCGGTCGTCCAGCGGCACCACGAAGAGGTTCGCCCGCTCCAGGCCGGTGAGCGTCGCGGCGCCGCCCCGCCCGCCCGTGACCGCGTCGCAGAGCGGCCCGGTGAGACGCCCCAGGATCGACGTGCGCAGCAGGAAGGCCCGGACGTCGTCCGGCTGGCGGTCCAGGACCTCGCCCGCGAGGTAGTCCAGGACGAAGCGGTCGTCGCCGGCGAAGTCCGCGACGAAGGCGGCGGCGTCATCGCGCCCCCGCATCGAGAGGGCGGCGAGCTGGAGCGCGGCGATCCAGCCCTCGGTGCGCGCGTCGAGGGTCGCGACGTCCGCGGGGGCCAGGCCCAGGCCCATCACGTCGTTGAGGTACGCCCCCGCCTCGGCGGGGGCGAAGCGCAGGTCGGCGGCCCGCACCTCCGCCAGGGCGCCCCGCGCGCGCAGGCCCGCCAGCGGCAGCGGCGGATCGGCCCGCGTCGTCACGACGAGCCGCACGCCCTCGGGGAGGCGCTCGACCAGGAGCGCGACCCCCTCGTGGATCGCCGGCGACGTGATGACGTGGTAGTCGTCGAGCACCAGCACGACGTCCCCGCCGGCGGCGTCGAGGTCGTTGAGCAGGGTCGCCACGACCGCGAGGACGGAGGGATCCGGGGACTCGAGGAGCCGCCCGGCGGCGTCGCCGACGTCGGGGCGCACCGTCCGGACGGCGGCGACGACGTATGTCCAGAACAGCGGCGGGTCGTCGTCGCGGGGGTCGAGCGAGAGCCACGCCGTCGCCGGATCGCCGGCGAGGGCGTCCGCCACCAGCGTCGTCTTGCCGAACCCGGCGGCCGCCGACACGAGCGTCAGTGCGGGCGCACGGGGACCGGCGACGCGTGCGGCGAGCCGCGGCCGGGGCACGACGCCGCCCCGGCGGACGGGCGGTCGCAGCTTGGTCTGCAGCAGGGGCACGGCCGGCGCGTCCACGTCGCGCAGCCAAGCATCCCGCGGCGGGCGGCGGCAACGTCCCTCCGGGCCCGGTACGACGAAGGGCCCCTCGTGGAGGGGCCCTTCGTGTGGAGGTGGACCCGGCCGGCACTGCCCCGGCGTCCGAAAGCGTTCCCCCATCAGCTTCTCCGAGCGCAGTCGTTGGTGAGGATCTCGCGGAGGGCGTCACCATCGACGAACCGCTCCTCCGCCAGGTGATCCTGCAATCTCGTCCGACGACCGATCACCGTTGCCGCCGGACCAGGACCGCTGACTGACACCGGGGATCCCCCTCACGGTCCGAAGGGGGGCCGATGGCCCTCAGTACTGCTGTTTAGGCAGCGAGAGCGAGCTTGGGAGAGTTCTCCGCAGCTCCATTG
>OEIU01001316.1_pt1 | contig 16491 bp, 15 predicted proteins | sample 1539221 | NCBI WGS metagenome assembly OEIU01 (sample SAMN03792071, study PRJEB22550) | activated sludge metagenome | feature: wastewater treatment plant; material: activated sludge; isolation source: Wastewater treatment plant of a petroleum refinery complex | place: Argentina: Zarate | collected...
GCCGGGGATCGGAACGGGCCCCGCCGTCACCGGCGCGCCCTCGCAAGGACAATCGCTGGTGGATTTTCTGAACTCAAAAGTCGGCCGAAATATAGGGTGCCTGTCCCTGGCCTGCCTGCTCACGGCCTGCGCGGTCGGGCCGGACTATCGTGCGCCGGACGTGCCGGTGCCGGATGCCTGGCATTCGCAGCCGCAGGCCGGTGTGAAGCCGGACAGCGCCGAGACCCCGGTGCTCGCGAGCTGGTGGACGGTACTGAACGACCCGACGCTGAATCAGCTCATCGATCAGGCGCTGGCGAACAACCTGACCCTCAGGCAGGCCAAGGCCAGCGTGGTGGAGGCCCGCGCCCGGCGCGCCATCACGGGCGCCTCGTTCTGGCCCTGGCTCGACGCCTCCGCCGGTGGCAGCCGCTCGGACTCCGACATCAACGGCAAGCAGGAAACCTGGGACGGCGGCGTCGATGCGAGCTGGGAAATCGACCTGTTCGGCGGCCAGCGCCGCGCCTTCGAGTCTTCGACGGCACAGCTCGCCGCCGCGGATGCCGAGCTGCGCGACGTTCTCGTCTCGCTGCTCGGTGAAGTTGCGTTGGCGTACGTCGACGTCCGCACCTCGCAGTCGCGCCTCAGCTATGCCGAGCGCAATCTGGAGTCGCAGCGCGAAGTGGTGGACATCACCACCTGGCGTGGCGAGGCCGGCCTCGCCACGGTGCTCGATGTCGAGCAGGCGAAGAGCAGCTACTCGACCACGCTTGCCGCGCTGCCATCGCTGGAATCGGCGCTCGAGGCTGGCAAGAACCGGCTCGCCGTGCTGACCGGCCAGACGCCCGGCTCGCTGGAGCAGCAGCTCGGCGAACGCAAACCGATTCCGGTCGCACCGGTGGACGTGGTGTCGAGCGTGCCCGCCGACGTGATGCGCCGTCGACCGGACATCCGCGCGGCCGAGCGCCGCCTGGCGGCGCAGACGGCGCAGGTCGGCGTCGCGACCGCCGAACTGTATCCGCGACTCTCGCTCGGCGGCTCGATCGGCGTGACGGCCGGTTCCGCGGGCGACCTGTTTTCGGACAACGTGCAATCGAACCGCTATGGCGTGTCGCTGAGCATGCCGATCTTCCGCGCCGGCGCGATCCGCCAGAACATCAAGGCGACCAATGCGCAGGTCGACCAGGCGCTGGCCGTGTACGAGGCGACCGTGCTGGCGGCCTACGAGGAAGTGGAAAACTCCCTGACCCAATGGGTCAACGAACAGCGCCGTCATGCCGCGCTGATCGATTCCGCCGGCAGTGCGCGACTCGCCAGCGAGCTGGCGCTGATGCAGTACAACTCCGGCCTCGTCGATTTCCAGACCGTGCTGACGGCCGATCGTCAGCTGATCTCCGCCGAAGATGCGCTGGCGGTCAGCGACGGCGAAATGACCTCCAATCTGATCCGGCTCTACAAGGCCCTGGGCGGCGGCTGGTCCGTCTTCCCGCCGGCCGCGACGGCCTCCAACGAACTACCCTGATGGACATGACAACCAACACCGTCACCGACGACGTCGCGCAGACGCTGGACTACGGCACGCGCGCGCCGCAATCCTGGAAGCCCTGGATCAAATGGATCGTGGCCGCGCTCGTCCTCGCGCTCATCGTCTATTTCGTCTTCCTGCGCGGCGGTTCGGGCGAGGTGCGCTACGTGACCCAGGAAGTCACCAAGGGCGATCTCACGGTGACCGTCACTGCGACCGGCAATCTCGAGCCGCGCAATCAGGTCGACATCGGCGTCGAACTCTCCGGCACCGTGCGTGCCGTCAATGTCGACGTGAACGACGTGGTGAAGAAGGGCGATCTGCTGGCGATGCTCGACACGACGCGTCTGAACGCGCAGGTCCTGCAGGCGCGCAGCTCGCTCGCTTCGGCCGAAGCGCGGGTGCTGCAGGCCGATGCCGGCGAAAAGGAATCGAACGCGAACTACCAGCGCCTGCTCAAGGTGCGCGAACTGAGCAACAACAAGATCCCCTCGCAGCAGGATCTCGACGTCGCCGAAGCCGCCGTCGCGCAATCCAGGGGCGAAGCCGCCGCGGCACGCGCTTCGGTCGCGCAGGCGAAAGCCAGTCTCGAAACCGTCCTCACCGATCTGTCGAAAGCGGAGATCCGCTCGCCCATCAACGGCGTCGTGCTGGTGAGGTCGGTCGAACCCGGCCAGACCGTGGCCTCGTCGCTGCAGGCGCCGGTGCTGTTCACGCTCGCCGAAGACCTGAAGAAGATGGAACTGCACGTCGCCGTCGATGAAGCCGACGTCGGCTCGGTGGAAACCGGCCAGACCGCGACCTTCACCGTCGATGCCTTCCCGAACCGGCATTTCTCGGCGCACATCACCCAGGTGCACTTCGCGTCGAACAACACGCAGAAGAGTTCGTCCTCGACCAGCAGCGGCGCATCGAGTGCCACCTCGACCGGCGTCGTCACCTACGAAACCGTGCTCGAAGTGGACAACTCCGAACTGCTGCTGCGTCCGGGCATGACGGCCACGGCGGAAATCGTCACGACCAACATCCAGGATACGGTGCTGATTCCCAACGCCGCACTGCGCTTCACGCCGGAAGGCGTCGACGTGCCCGGTGCGCCGTCCAGCACCCAGCAGCGCAGCAGCGCCTTGACGGCGATCATGCCGATGCCGCGCCGCTGGGGCGGCGGTCAGCAGCAGCAGAACGGCAATCGCCGCATGGGCCGCGCGTGGATCATCGAGAACGGCGAACCCGCGATGGTGATGTTCCGCACCGGCGCCACGGACGGACGCAACACGCAGGTGCTGCCGCTGCCGGAAGCGCCGGACGATGCGCAGCGCATGAACAACATGCCGCCGGAAGTCGCCGAACGCATCAAGCAGGCGCGGGCGCGCAAGCTCGAGCCCGGCAGCGCCGTGATCGTCGACGCCGAACAGCCGACGAAGAAGTCATGACCGGCATGCCCGAATCGCCGCAACCCATCATCGATCTGTCGCAGGTCACGAAGGTCTACGGACACGGCGAAGGCGAAGTGCGTGCATTGCGCGGCATCGACCTGCGCATTTTTCCCGGCGAATTCGTGGCGGTGATGGGCCCCAGCGGCGGCGGCAAGTCGACGTGCATGAACATCCTCGGCTGCCTCGATACGCCGACCAGCGGCAGCTACCGGTTCCTCGGCGTGCCGGTCGGCAACATGAGCCCCGATCAGCGCGCGCTGCTGCGGCGCAATTACCTGGGCTTCGTCTTCCAGGGGTTCAATCTGCTGAGCCGCACCAGCGCGCTGGAGAATGTCGAGCTGCCGCTCGTGTATCGCCACGTACCGAAGGAAGAGCGCCACCAGCGCGCCCGCAAGGCGCTGCAGGAAGTGGGTCTCACCGGCCGCGAAACCCACGTGCCGAGCGAACTGTCCGGCGGCCAGCAGCAGCGCGTCGCCATCGCGCGCGCGATCGTTTCCGAACCGCGCGTGCTGTTCGCCGACGAACCCACCGGCAATCTCGATACCGCCACCAGCATCGAGATCATGAAGGTGCTGACCCGGCTCAACGAGGAACGCGGCATCACCATTGCCATGGTCACGCACGAACCGGACATCGCTGCGTGGACGCGCCGCATCGTGCGGTTCCGCGACGGCACCATCGAAAGCGATGAGGCGAATGTGCCGGTACGGGCGGAGACCCACTGATGTTCCTGAACGCCGTCATCCTCGCCCTGCGCGAAATCCGCCGCAACGTGCTGCGCTCGTCGCTGACGATCCTCGGCATCGTGATCGGCGTGGCCGCCGTCATCACGATGGTCACGATTGGCGAGGGCGCCACGGCGCAGGTGCAGGCCGACATCAGCAAGCTCGGCACCAACCTGCTGCAGGTGTTTCGCGGCCAGGGATTCGCGCCGGGCGGCGCGCGCGTGGCCGCACCGCCGTTCGAACTGGCGGACGTCCAGGCGATCGAGAACCAGATTTCGGGCGTGGCGGCGGTGGCGCCGTCCTCCAACAGCAGCGCGCAGGCGATCTACGGCAACAGCAACTGGCAGACCCAGATCACGGGCACGAGCGACAAGTTCCTGGAGGTGCGCGACTGGGCGCTGGCCTCCGGCCGCAATTTCTCCGACTCGGAACTGCGTGCGGGCGCCGCGGTGTGCATCATCGGCAGCACGGTGCGCCGCGAACTGTTCGAGAGCGAGGATCCCATCGGCGCCACGATCCGTCTCGGCAAGCTGTCCTGCAATGTCATCGGACTGCTGGAATCCAAGGGCCAGTCCGGCTTCGGCCAGGACCAGGACGACCTGGTCGTGATTCCGTTGCGCACGCTGCAGCGACGCATGGCCGGCAACTCGGATGTCGGCGCCATCCTGGTCTCCGCGCGCGACGGCGTGTCGACCGAGAAGGTGCAGAAGGACCTCGAAAATCTCCTGCGCGAGCGCCGCAAGGTCCGCGCCGGCACCGCCGACAATTTCATCGTGCGCGATCTGAAGGAAGTCGCCAGCACCTTCACCAGCTCGACGCGCGTGCTCACCGCGCTGCTCGGCGCGGTCGCCGCCGTGAGCCTGATCGTCGGCGGCGTCGGCATCATGAACATCATGCTGGTGTCGGTCACCGAGCGCACGCGCGAGATCGGTACGCGGCTCGCCGTCGGCGCGATGGCGCGCGACGTATTGCTGCAGTTTCTCGTCGAGGCCGTGGTGCTCGCCGCACTGGGCGGCATCATCGGCATCCTGCTCGGACTGACGGCCGGTGCGCTCGCGACCAATGCATTCCACGTGCCGTTCGTGCTGAACCCGTCGATCATCATTCTGTCATTCACGTTCTCCGCGGCGGTCGGCATCGTGTTCGGGTATTTCCCGGCACAGCGGGCCGCGCAGCTCGACCCGATCGAGGCGCTGCGGCACGAGTGAGTGTTCGTGCGGATTTCCGGCACGCGCGCGACGGCCACACTCGCGATTGATTTCCTGATTGCGTGCGTCTGACGCAATGCCGCCGGCCCGGCGGCTCCATGGAAAGCCGCATGAACATGTCGACGCAGATCACCGTGCTCTTGTTCGCATTCGCAACGCTCGTCCTGAGCGGCTGCACGACGCTGCCCAACGGGCGCAGCTGGGGTGAAGACGCGACGGTCGCGCCGGGCTGGGAGCGCGTGCGCGAATCGGCGGTGAACGCGGCGAAAGATCCGTGGGTCTGGGCGCCGTTGCTCGGCGCCGCGGCCTTCCAGATCGACGACTGGGATCGACGCACGTCCGACTGGGCACGCGAACACACGCCCGTCTTCGGCTCGCAGCGCAGCGCCGAAGACTGGAGCGACGATCTGCGCAATGCCTCGGTGCTGGCGCACTACGTGACCATCGCCGCGACACCGAGCGGCCCCGATGCCGGCGACTGGATCGTCAACAAGGCCAAAGGCACGCTGGTCGGCATCGCGGCCGTCAGCAGCACGGTAGCGATCACCAACGGGCTCAAGAGCGCGACCGGTCGCGAACGTCCGAACGGTGACGACAGTGCCAGCTTTCCTTCCGGCCACACGTCATCCTCGGCCGTGCACACCCGTCTGGCTTCGCGCAACCTGCGCTCGATCGACATGAGCGACGGCTGGCGCTGCGCCGCCGACGTCGGTCTTACGGCGATGACGCTCGGGACGTCATGGGCGCGCATCGAGGCGGGCTGGCACTATCCTTCCGACACGCTGGTCGGCATGGCGATCGGCAACTTTCTCGCCTCGTTCTTCAACGACGCCTTTCTCGGGCTCGAGGAAAACAGCAATGCATCGCTGGCGATGCACATGGCGGAAGGCGGTGCGACATTGCAGTGGACGTGGCGGTTCTGATCTGGTTTCTTTCCTGCGGTGGGGCCGGCTTTCCCGCGGGACGACCGAAGGAAGTGGTTTATCCATTTCCTTAGGTCACAGCCGGCCGGAAGACAGTCAGGCTGAAGCCTGACCTACAGAAGAAGCTCCGTGCCTTGGGTTGCATGCAAGAGGGACCGACCATGACGTTCAGGATTCTCGCTCTCGTTCCCGCCTTCGTGCTGCTGTCATTTGCAGCATCGACGCAGGCGGCCGTCGAACAGCTGATCGCGGTCAGCACTCCGACCGGTGAGCTGCACGGCTCACTGATGCTGCCGGACGCAGGCAAGTCGCAGACGGTGGCGTTGATCATCGCCGGTTCCGGGCCGACGGACCGGGACGGCAACAATCCGATGACCAGGAATGACAGTCTCAAACTGCTGGCGACCGCGCTGGCGCAGGACGGCATCGCGACCGTGCGCTATGACAAGCGCGGCGTCGGCGCCAGCGCCGCAGCGCTGACCGACGAATCGAAGCTGGTATTCCACGACCTGGTCGCCGATGCGCAGGCGTGGGTGAAGCTTCTGCTGGGGGACCCACGCTTCCCGAACGTCGTGATCATCGGGCACAGCGAAGGCGCGACGATCGGCTTGCTCGTCGCGCGCGCCGGAGAAGCTCGCGCCTACGTCTCCATTGCCGGCCCCGCGCAGAGCGCGCCGCAGATTCTGCGGTCGCAGCTCAGGGGAAGACTGCCGCCAGAACTCGCGCAGACGAACGAGAAGATCCTGACTACGCTCGAAAGCGGCCAGTCGGTCCAGGATGTGCCGCCGGCGCTGATGACGCTCTATCGCCCGAGCGTGCAGCCCTATCTGATCGACTGGTTCAGGATCGTTCCGACCGAAGCGATCAGGGATCTGCGCGTGCCATGCCTGCTCGTTCAGGGCGACACCGACATCCAGCTGCCGGTACAGGCCGCGCAATCGTTGCACGCGGCGAATCCGGCAACCGAACTGGTGATCGTCGAGGGAATGAATCACGTCCTGAAACTCGTGCCGAACGAGCAGTCGAAGCAGCTCGCCTCGTATCGCGATCCGTCGCTGCCGCTTGCGCCGGCGCTCAGCGTCAGCATCGTCCGGTTCATCCGGGCACAGACGGGCGGTACCGCAGGGAGCTGATGCGTTGCGATCGAAGCGGATTCGATTGCCGCTTCGGTCGTCCTCGGTCGATGTCACTTCCCGAACAGCCGATCCGCCACGAACGGATTCGTCTGTCGTTCATTGCCGAAGGTGGACGTCGGTCCGTGACCGGGCACGAACGTCACGTCATCGCCGAGCGGAAACAGGCGTTCGCGGATCGAACTGAGCAACGTGGCGTGATCGCCGCCCGGAAAATCCGAGCGGCCGATGGAGCCGGCGAACAGCACATCGCCCACCCACGCGACACGCACGCCGCGATGAAAGAACACGACGTGCCCCGGCGTGTGGCCGGGGCAGTGAAAGACTTCCAGCGTTTCGCCGCCGACCGTGACGGTGTCGCCCTGATTCAGCCAGCGATCCGGCTCGAACGATTCTGCGGGCGGAAAGCCGTATTTGCGCGTGGCTTCGGGCAGGCCGTCGATCCAGAAGCGGTCGCCTTCGTGGGGCCCTTCGATGGGCACGCCCTTGAGCTTCGCGAGTTCGGCCGTGCCCGCCGCGTGATCGAGATGCGCGTGCGTCAGCAGGATCTTCTCGAGCGTGAGTCCTTCCTTGTCGAGTTGCGCCAGCACGCGGTCCAGATCGCCGCCCGGATCGACCACGGCGGCGCGACGGTTTTGTTCGTTCCAGACGATCGAGCAGTTCTGCTGAAACGGCGTGACGGGGAGAATGATGGCGCGCATGGGTCAGGCCGTGACGTAGCCACCGTCCACCGGCAGCGCGATGCCGGTGCGCAGCATTGAAATGATTCCGTACTTCATGTCGTAGAAGACGCCTCTCGGATTTACGGCAGCTACGATATCGGAATTCTCATCGGTCTGTTCGTGCAGCGGCAGTGTCGCGCAAAAAGCCCGGGCCGCGTATCTTCTGGCAGATTCGAACGATCCTTGCTGGCCGGTTCGGGAGATCCGTTTGGGCACGCTCACAGGCAAAGTCGCGGTGGTCACGGGCGCCAGCCGCGGGATCGGCAAGGGCATTGCGCTCGCGCTCGCGAGCGAAGGCGCCACGGTGTACGTCACCGGACGCACCGTGACGCCGGGGTCCTGTCCGCTGCCCGGTACGGTCGGCGAAACCGCCGCGGCAGCGACGCAACGCGGCGGCAGGGGCATCGCGGTCCAGGTCGATCACGCCAACGACGAACAGGTCGCCGCACTGTTCGAGCAGGTACGGCGCGAACAGGGCCGGCTCGATCTCCTCGTCAACAATGCGTTCGCCCTTCCCGAAGACCTGACCGAACCGCGGCCTTTCTGGGACAAGCCGCTTTCCAACTGGGAGATGGTCGACGTCGGCGTGCGCTCGAACTTCGTCGCCGCCTGGCATGCGGCGCACATCATGGTGCCGCAGCAGTCGGGATTGATCGTCGCGATCTCGGGCTACGTCGGCGTCACCTATACGTACGGCGTCGTCTTCGGCACCTGCAAGTCGGCGGTCGATCGCATGTCGCGCGACATGGCGATCGAACTCAAGCCGCACAACGTTGCCTCGCTGTCGTTGTGGCAGGGACTCACGTTCACCGAACGCGCCGAACGCAACCTGGCGCGCAATCCGGCGATGAAGCAGCAGGTCGTCACCCATCCGTCCATCGGCTGTTCGCCGGAATTTCCCGGCCGCGTGATCGCGGCGCTGCTGAACGATCCGAATCTCATGAAACGCTCGGGCGGCACGTTCATTACTGCCGAGGTGGCCCAAGACTATGGCGTGACCGACATCGACGGCAAAGTGATTCCGTCGCTGCGGGCGCAGCGCGGGGCGCCGATCTGGTCGCCGGTGTGAGCGAAGTGAATGGCCGCAAAAAAGGCGCAAAGGGGGCGCAAAATTCAGAGAAGAAATTTCTTCTCTCATTTGAGTCTTTTGCGCCTTTTTGCGGCCATTCTCCTGATTCAAGTTCCAGAAAGATCATGAGTACCCAGCAAACGCGTCTCGCCGTACTTCTCGACCGCCAGGACATCCTCGACTGCCTGATCCGGTTCAGTCGCGGCATGGACCGGTTCGATCGCGAGGTGTTCCTGTCGGCCTTTCATCATGACGCGGTGATCGCGGCGGGGCCGTTCGTCGGCGGGCCGAGGGAACTGTATGACTGGGCGTCGCAGCTGCACGAGCAGGGCCAGCACGCGACGCATCACAACCTGCTGAATCACACCTGCGACATCGACGGCGATGTCGCGCACACGGAAACCTACTATCTCTTCGTCGGACGCAATCGCGACGATTCCAACTGGATCGCCGGCGGGCGCTACATCGACCGGCTCGAACGTCGCGACGGCACATGGAAGATCGCCTTGCGCACCAACGCCATCGAATGGTCCGGCATGGTGCCGACGATGCCGATTCCCTTCAGCGACATTCCGGACATCGCCGGCAACGGCACGCCTGCGCGCAGCCCGGACGATCCGTCGTATCGGCGACCGCTCACGAACCTGCGCAAGCCGAACGTGCTCTGATCCTCGCTTGCGGGGCAGGGCGGCGTGGGGGAGTGCATCGAGCGACCCGCATTGCCAACGCTGCCATGAGCTGTCTTGTTCTGCTGCTAAGGTTCGCGGCCTGCCCAGTCATCGACGAAGGGAGCCGCCATGTCCGACGCCAATCCGAGCATCCTCTCGCACGTATCCATCGGCACGAATGATTTCGAACGCTCGTGCGCGTTCTACGATCGCGTGCTCGCGTCCCTCGGCTGCAAGCGACTCATGCAGCATCCAGGAGCGGTGGCGTACGGCCGGCAGTACCCGGAGTTCTGGGTCGGCTCGCCGTACGACGGCAGGCCCGCGGCGGTCGGCAACGGCACGCATTTCGGATTCGTCGCGGCCAGCAAGCAGCAGGTACATGCGTTCTATGACGCCGCGATCGCCGGAGGTGCGACACCCGATGGCGCTCCGGGCCCGCGCGAGGAATACGGCGCGCCGTACTACGGCTGCTTCGTGCGCGATCCGGATGGGCACAAGATCGAAGCGGCGTTCTGGGACCTGTCGCTGGCGTGAGTGACGGAAGTCACGGGGCGAAAGTCACGAGGGTACGGAAGTCACGGGTGCGTCTGACCTCGTGACTTTCGTCACTCCGCTCCTTAGAACATCACGTCCCGCACCCGATCCGGCGGCGGCATCTCTTCATACGTCGGCAGACCGTCGGTCAGCTCGAACCACGGCGCACGCGAACCGACCCAGATGTTGATTCCCGCCTTGATGGGCAGCGGCGTATCGAGGCCGCCGGCGGGCACGATGTAACGCTTGATCGGCGCGAACGCCGAAGGCAGCGTGCTGCCGCAGTCGGCGCAGAAACTGGTGGAGAAAAGCTGCGCCTCCGGCACCTTGTAGGTCCGGACCTTGTCCGCGCCGCGCGTCCAGCGCAGCTTGTCGAGTCGCGTGAAGAAGTTCACGCCGTGCGCCGTGCCGCGGCTCTGGCGGCAGCGCGAACAGTGACAGTTCACGACGTTGCGCGGGGATTCGTCGATCTCGAACGCCACGGCGCCGCACAGGCAACTGCCGTGAATCGTGTCGCCGCTGTCCGCCGCGGCGGGATTCTGCGGCGCCGGCACTGCCGTGCCGTAGCCCGGCGGATATTCCTCGAACTGTCGCAGATCGTCGGTGAGTTCGTGCATCGGCGATTTCGACGCCACGAAAATGTGCGCCTGCGGCTTTGCGTCCAGATCGTCGGCGAGGCCGCCGGCAGGACAGATCGCCATGCCGCCCGCGATGTCGGGCACGGGCGATCCGCATTCGCGACAGAAGGGTCGCTGGAAAGAGGGCGACGACCGGTAGTGAACGATCGCATCCTCGCCCTGCAACCAGCGGAAATTCTGTTCCGGCACGCCCAGCGTCGTACCGAACAACGAGCCGGAATGCTTGCGGCACATCGAGCAGTGGCAATGCGTCATCCACTGGCAGGGACCCGTCACCTCGTAACGAACCGTGCCGCACAGACAGGTACCGGTGGTCATGATTCGCCTCGCATTTCGGTGACGGCTGATGCAGGGCTGCGATGATGCCCCATCCCGCCGTGTTTGGAACGGGCAGTCCGCGCAAGCTGTGTCAGGAAGACAGACTGTGTACTCTGTGCGCTGTCGTTCTCCGCCTTCGTCTCATGACCCTCGACTCCCGATCCCATCGCATTCCCGGCTGGCTGCTGCTCGTCGGCGCCATGAGCGGCGTCGGTCCGTTCTCGATCGACATGTACCTGCCGGGCTTTCCCATGATCGAGCGCGAATTCGCCGAACAGGGCGTCGAGCGCACCATGGCCGCGTATCTCGTCGGCATCACGATCGGACAATTGCTGTACGGGCCGATCAGCGACCGCTTCGGCCGCAAACCGCCGCTGTACGTCGGCTTCACGCTGTACGTTCTCGGCGCGATGGGCTGTGCGTTCGCCAGCGACATGACCATGCTCACGCTCATGCGCGTGGTGCAGGCGCTCGGCGCCTGCGGCGGCCTGGTCATCGGGCGCGCGATCATCCGCGATCGTTGCCAGCCGCACGAGGCGGCGCGCGCCTTCGCCATCCTGATGTCGATCGTCTCGCTCGGGCCGATCGTGGCGCCGACGCTCGGCGGCTGGGTCATCACGCTGGTCGGCTGGCGCGGTACGTTCGTGTTCCAGGCGGCGCTGGGGGTGGCCTTGCTGATCGCGATGCACAGCCTGCTGCGCGAATCGCGCGATGCACTGAACATCGTGCCGTTCAGTACCCCGCATGTCGTGCGCACCTACGCGCGGTTGCTGCTCGATCCGGCGCTGGTGGCCTATTCGCTGCTGGGCGGCTTCGCCATCGGCGCGCTGTTCTGCTATGTCACCGGCTCGGCCACGGTGATGCAGGAACTCTATGCGCTGACGCCGCAGCAGTACGGCTGGCTGCTCGGCCTCAATGGCATCGCATTCCTGACCGCGAGTCGCCTGAACGTGCGCGCCCTGCGCAGCATGGGCCCGGCCGAATCCCTGTCGCGCGCGATCTGGTGGCCGCCGGTCGTGGGTGTGCTGCTGGTCGCATCGGCTGCGTTCGTGTCGCTGCCGCTGTGGTTCGCGATCATCCTGCAGTTCGCGTTCTTCCTGTGCACCGCGCGCGTCACGCCGAACGTGACCGCGCTTGGCCTCGCACCGCACGGAAAAACCGCCGGCGCCGCCGCGGCGCTGATGGGCTCGCTGCAATCGCTGGTGTCGACGCTGGCCGGCATGGCCGTCGCCGTCTTCAACGACGGCACGCTGGCAACGCTGGCGCTGCTGATGACGGCAGGCGTGGTGCTCGCCGTGGTCTGCTATTTCTGGGCGCGCAGATATGCATCTGGAACGCCGGGTCATCCGGACGATGGGATGGAAACATAGGAACTGCTTTTCTTTCTCTTACTGTGGGGCCGGCTTCAGCCGGCCTTTTTCAGAGCCGGCTAAAGCCGGCCCCACAGGAGGAAAGAAGAGTCTCAGGTCCATCCCGCCAGCCGCGTCTCCATCGTGATCTCGGCTTTGAGCAGGCGCGATACCGGGCAGCCCGCCTTGGCCGCTTCGGCAAACTTCTGAAACTCCGGCGGCGTCATGTTCGGAATCTTGGCGCGCACTTTCAGATGCACGGCCGTGATCGTGAATCCCGCCTCCGTCTTGAGCAGCGTCACCGCCGCTTCCGTCTCGATCGATTCCGGCGTCTTGCCTTCACCGCCGAGCTGCGCCGACAGCGCCATCGAGAAGCAGCCGGCATGTGCGGCCGCGATCAGCTCCTCGGGATTCGTGCCCTTGCCCTCCTCGAAGCGCGTGTTGAACGAATACTGCGTGCTGCTCAGCACGCCGCTCTCCGTCGAGATCGTCCCCTTGCCGTCTTTCAGGCCACCGTTCCAGACTGCCGTTGCTGTGCGTTTCATCGTGGGTTCCTCGGTTGTCGAAGAAGATCAGGAGTTTCACATGGAGATCACGGAGACCACGGAGGTCGGAAGGGAGAAGAGAATTTCCACGGGGGAAAGAATGGGAACACGGGGAGCACGGGGAAAGAAAATTTCTGTTCCGAGACCCCGTGCTCCCCGTGTCCCCCGTGGAAATTTCTTCTTTGTCTTCTCCGTGGCCTCCGTGATCTCCGTGTGAACTCCGCTCTTACGCCTCTCGAATCTCGATCGTATGCGTCAGCGTCGCGGTCTTGCCGAACATTGCCGACGCCGAACAATACTTTTCTTCCGACAGTTTCACGGCGCGTTCGACCTTCTTCGCATCGAGGTTGCGGCCCGTGATGATGTAGTGCATCCGCACGCGGGTGAAGACTTTCGGGTCGGTCTCGGCGCGCTCGCCGTCGACGTCGACGACGCAGTCGGTGATGTCCTCGCGGCTGCGCTTGAGTATCAGTACGACGTCGAAGGCCGAGCAGCCGGCGAGGCCCATCAGCATCATTTCCATCGGCCGGAAGCCGACGTTGCGCCCGCCCGCATCGGGCGCGCCGTCCATCACGACGCTGTGGCCGGAACCCGATTCGCCCAGGAACATCACGTCCTGGACCCATTTCACTTTTGCTTTCATGTTCTGATCTTCAGAAAAGAGAATGGCCGCAAAAAGGCGCAAAACACTCAAATGAGAAGAGAAATTTCTTCTCTGAACTTTGCGTCTCTTTGCGCCTTTTTGCGGCCATTCTCTTCATTGATGCCGCGGCACCAGCGCCGCCACGTGATCCGCAATCGCCAGCGACGCCGTGATGCCCGGCGATTCGATGCCGAACAGATTGATGACAGTGCTCACACCGTGCGACTGCGGGCCGTCGATGCGGAAGTCCGCCGCCGGTTCGCCCGGGCCGCTGATCTTCGGCCGGATGCCCGCGTACGCCGGTACCAGCTTGCCGTCTTCGAGTGCCGGCCAGAAGCGGCGGATGGCGCTGTAGAAACGTTCGGCGCGTTCCAGGCTCACGGTGTAGTCGAGCTGGTCGATCCATTCGACGTCGGGACCGAAGCGCGCTTGCCCCGCGAGGTCGAGCGTGAGATGCACGCCGAGGCCGCCGGGTTCCGGCACCGGATAGATGAGATGCCGGAAGGGAGCGCGGCTCGCGGTCGAGAAGTAGTGACCGCGGGCGTAGTACGCGCGCGGGATGTGCTCCGCCGGAAAACCTTCGATGCTGCTCGCCACCTGCGTCGCATGCAGGCCGGCGCAATTCACGACGAGGTTGGCGCGCAGATCGGGGCGCTCGTTCTGGTTCACGGCGAGCAGGATCGTCGACGTCTCCAGCCACAGGCGCTGCACGCTGTTGCGTACCGCGAGGATCGCGCCGGCATTCTCGGCTTCGCCGAGCAGCGCCTGCATGTAGCCGTGCGTATCGATGATGCCGGTCAGCGGCGAGAACAGCGCGGCGCGACAGTGCAGTTCCGGTTCGAGTTCGCGCGCCGCCGCCTCGCTCAGCCATTCGAGCCGCACGCCGTTGCCGAGGGCGGCGGCGTGAATCAGCCGCAGGTCTTCGACCTGCTCATCCGATGTCGCGACGATCAGCTTGCCGCAGCAGCGATGTTCGACGCCGGTACGCGCACAGAACGGATACAGCAGTTCGCGGCCGGCGACGCACAGCTGCGCCTTGAGCGAGCCGCGTGGATAGTAGATGCCGGCGTGGATGACTTCGCTGCTGCGCGAACTGACGCCGGTGCCGAAGGCATCGGCGGCTTCGAGAATGATGACTTCGCGACCGGCGAGCGCCAGCGCGCGCGCGACCGCCAGGCCGATGACACCGGCGCCGATGACTACGCAGTCGACGGAATCCATCGGCGCGGGTGCTCCTTAGATCAGATGCCGCCGAAGCAGAGGTACTTGATCTCCATGTAGTCCTCCAGCCCGTATTTCGAGCCTTCGCGGCCGATGCCGCTTTCCTTCACGCCGCCGAACGGTGCGACCTCGGTGGAGATGATGCCTTCGTTGATGCCGACGATGCCGCACTCGAGCGCTTCGGCGACGCGCCAGATGCGGCCGATGTCGCGGCTGTAGAAGTAGCTCGCCAGGCCGAACTCGGTGTCGTTGGCGAGACGGATCACTTCTTCTTCGGTGTCGAACTTCACCAGCGGCGCCAGCGGACCGAAGGTTTCCTCGCGCATCACCAGCATGTCGGCCGTCACGCCGGTCAGCACGGTCGGCGTGTAGAAGCTGCCGGCGGCATCGCCGCGCTTGCCGCCGTAGAGCACTGTCGCGCCCTTGCTCACCGCGTCCTGCACGTGTTCTTCGACCTTGTTCACGGCCTTGTCGTCGATCAGCGGACCGATCTTGGTGTCCTGCTCCAGGCCGTCGCCGACCTTCATCGCCTTCACGGCGTCGGCCAGCTTTGCCGCGAAGCGATCGTAGATGCCGCTCTGCACGAACAGGCGGTTGGCGCAGACGCAGGTCTGGCCGGCGTTGCGATACTTCGAGGCGAGCGCGCCGGCGACGGCGGCATCGAGATCGGCATCGTCGAACACGATGAAGGGCGCATTGCCGCCGAGTTCCAGCGACACTTTGGTCACGTTGGTCGCGCACTGCGACATGAGCACCTTGCCCACCGCCGTCGAGCCGGTGAAGCTCAGCTTGCGCACGAGGGGATTGCTGGTGAACTCCGCACCGATCGGGCGCGAGTCGCCGGTGATGACGGAAATGACGCCAGGCGGCATGCCGGCCTTCTCCGCCAGCACGCACATGGCGAGCGCGGAATAGGGCGTGAGTTCCGCCGGCTTGATCACCATCGTGCAACCGGCCGCGAGTGCCGGACCAGCCTTGCGCGTGATCATCGCGGCAGGAAAATTCCACGGCGTGATCGCGGCCGTGACGCCGATCGGCTGCTTCAGCACGACGATGCGCTTGTCGCGGCCGTGCGAGGGAATCACATCGCCGTAGGCGCGCTTGCCTTCTTCGGCAAACCATTCGATGAAGGAAGCGGCATACGCGATTTCGCCGCGGCTCTCGGCAAGCGGCTTGCCCTGTTCGACCGTCATCAGGATGGCGAGGTCTTCCTGGTTCGCCATCATCAGGTCGAACCATTTGCGCAGGATCTGCGCGCGTTCCTTCGCCGTGCGCGCGCGCCAGTCGGGCAGCGCTTGGTTTGCGGCGTCGATGGCGCGCTTCGCCGCGTCCGCGCCGAGATTGGGAATGGTGCCGATGAGCTTGCCATTCGCCGGATTGAACACCTGCTTGACCTTGCCGTCCGGCGCGTCTTCCCAGCGTCCGCCGATGAAGGCCTGCTGACGGAAGAGGGACATGTCGCGCAACAGCGGCTGCTGCGCTTGCGGGACGGCGGCCATGACGATTCTCCGCGAAACGAAATACGAAGGGGACGAGAGTCTAGGAAGCGGCACCGGGCGCGTCCAGCCGTCTTGCTGCAGGTCAGGCTTCAGCCCAATGGCACTGACTTAAGCGCAAGTGCGTTTTGTTCTTCCCCTCCTCCGCGCAGCGGGGGAGGGCAGGGAGGGGGTCTTCTCTGATCGGTGGCTCACGATGCCGTGAGCGGTGTGCCCGAGGGGCTTTGCTGGAACGCCGTGAATACATCCCTGTAGGCTCCGGCGCGCGCATCCCTGCGCGCGACGGTCCAGCAAAGCCCCTCGGGCACACCACTCACTACGGTGGTGGCGTGTTGAATGCAGCTACGGAGAAGATAGAG
>OEIU01001317.1_pt1 | contig 16480 bp, 14 predicted proteins | sample 1539221 | NCBI WGS metagenome assembly OEIU01 (sample SAMN03792071, study PRJEB22550) | activated sludge metagenome | feature: wastewater treatment plant; material: activated sludge; isolation source: Wastewater treatment plant of a petroleum refinery complex | place: Argentina: Zarate | collected...
GCGCGCCTCTTGGCTCGCCACCATCCCGCCATGGCCGAGGACGGGCAGGAACCGGGCCCGCTCCGAGACGATCGGCGCGGGCCAGGCCGAGGGCATGCCCGGAGGCGCGCCCTGGGCGAAAGCGACGGTCGCGAAGAGGGAAACGATCAGGGGCAGGGCCGCGGCGAGCGCGGGCCAGCGAAACCGGCCAGACATGCGGCCCTTCCTGCCACGCCGCCGCCGCCGCGCGAAGGGGACCCTGCGTCGCGCATCCGGGCCGGCCGTGATAGGGAGGCGCGCGGGCCGCATTCCTCCCTGGCCCGCGAAAGGTTCATCGGTGAGCGTCTTCCTGCCCGATTCCGGCACTCTCCTCGCCTATACGATCGCCTGCCTGATCCTCTTCGCGACGCCGGGCCCCGATATGAGCCTGTTCCTGTCTCAGACGATCGTGGGCGGGCGGCGGGCCGGGCTCGCGGCGATGGCGGGCGCCATGACCGGCTGCTGCGTGCATTCGCTGGTCGCGGCGCTCGGCCTCTCGGCCCTGATCGCGGCTTCCGCTACGGCCTTCTCGGTGCTGAAGGTGGTTGGGGCGCTGTACCTGCTCTGGCTCGCCATCGACGCGGTGCGTCGCGGCTCCGCCCTCTCCCTGTCCGGCGGGCGCCCCGCCCCGTCCCTGAAGCGGACCTTCCTGCTCGGCCTCGGCATCAACCTCACCAATCCGAAGGTGGTGCTCTTCTTCGTGACCTTCCTGCCGCAATTCGTCTCGGCGCATGACGCGCATGCCGCGGGCAAGCTTCTCGTGCTCGGGCTCTATTTCGTGCTGGTCTCGCTGCCTCTGGCGATCATGATGGTGCTCCTGGCGGAGCGCCTCATCGGCGCGCTGACGCGGCGGCCGCGGATCATGCGCCTCCTCGACTACGCCTTCGCCGGAATCTTCGCGCTCTTCGCCCTGCGCATCGCGGCCCTCCCCTCGCGCTGAAGCGGCCCCGAGTTCCTTGACAGGCCCCCGGCCTCGTCCCTATAGCCGCCCAGCTTCGACTCGCTCGGAGATGGCGGAGTAGCTCAGCTGGTTAGAGCAGAGGAATCATAATCCTTGTGTCGGGGGTTCGAGTCCCTCCTCCGCTACCAGCCTTCCCCCAACATCAGCGTCTTCAGATCGCCTCTAGGCGACCGCCCTGGGACGCTCGCTCCCGACCGGACAGGCGCCCGTCTCGATCCGGTCGAGGCCGAGGGAAGCGAGCGCCGCGCGCAGTTGCGCGCCGGCCCTCCCTTCGCCCGTGAAGACGGCAAGGCCCGGCGCTACCGGACCGGTCGGGCCGTCCGCCTCCGCGAGAATCTGCGCGACGCGACGCCCGACGGCTGGAGCCGGGTCGAGGAAGGTGACGGGCCAGGGCGCGAGGCGCCGCATGCGCCCCGCGAGCAGCGGATAATGCGTGCAGGCGAGCACGACGACATCCGTCCGGCGGCCGCCGCGGTCAGCGAAGCAGGGGGAGATTTCCGCCGCGAGCGCCTCGTCCGAAACCGGCTCTCCCGCAAGCTCCGCCTCGGCCATCGCGGCGAGGCGCGTCGAGCCGACGAGATCGACCTCGCAGCCACCCGCATAAGCCGCGACCAATTCGCGCGTATAGTCGCGCCGCACCGTGCCGGGCGTCGCCAGCACCGCGACGCGGCCCGTCCGCGAAAGCGCGACGCCAGGCTTCACCGCAGGCACCGTGCCGACGAAGGGAAGGTCGAAGCGCTCGCGCAAAACCGGCAGGACGAGCGTCGAGATCGTGTTGCAGGCGACGACCACGATGTCGGGCGCATGGCGCGCGACCAGGGCCGCCGTCACCTCCACCACACGCCGGACCAGAGGCTCCTCGGCCCAGCCGCCATAGGGAAAGGCGGCGTCGTCGGCCGCATAGACGTAGCGGGCATCGGGTCGTGCCCGGCGAACCTCGCGCAGCACGCTCAAGCCGCCGACGCCGGAATCGAGGAGCAGGATGGCCGGCCGCCTCGTCCCGGCGGCCAGGATTCGCGTCGTCCGGCCGGCGAGGAGGTCGTAATGCTTGGATGCGGGGCTTTGGGCTTCGGACATCGGGGACGCGGCAGGGTCGAGGGAGCCCGGGCAGGATAGCGGGGCGGCGGTTAACGGCTGTTCACCACCGCACGTCCCGGCCCGGGGCCGGCCGGCGTCAATGCCTCACGCTGGCCGAGAGGAGATTGATCACCAGCACCCCGGCCAGAATGAGGCCGATCCCGGCCAAGGCCGGGGCATCGAGCCTCTCGCCGTGGAAAATCCAGCCGAGGGCGGCGATCAGCACGATCCCGACCCCCGACCAGATCGCGTAGATCACGCCGACCGGGATCGTCCGCATGGCGAGGGACATGCAGAAAAAGGCGACCGCGTAGCCGGCGAGGGCCGCGACCGCCGGCCAGGGCCGCGCGAAGCCGTCCGACGCCTTGAGCGCCATCGTTCCGGCGACCTCCGCCGCGATGGCGAGCGCGAGGAGAAGGAAGCTCGCCGGCGACATGCGGGCTCGTCCCGGCGGGCGGACCGCCCGGCCCGCCTCAGTGCCTGTGCCGGCTGTCGAAGCGGCGGCGCGTCACGGGCTGCTTGCTCTGGATCGGCGGCGGACCGGTCCGGACCGGGGCGGGACCCGAGGCCGGGGCGGAGGTCTCCGTCTTGGGCGTCTCGGCGGAGAGACGGCGGACCGGCCAGCCATCCGTCCAGCGCCCCATGTCGAGGAAGGAGGGATCCTGCCTCAGCCCGACCAGATCCGCCCCCGTTTCCGTGGTGGCGATCAGCATGTCGAAGACGCGCCAATAGGCGAGCCAGTCGAGCGTATCGACCGTGTTGCGCTCGACCTGCTGGAGCAGCACGCGCTGCTCGCCCGTCAGCTGCGCCTCGACCGACCAGGGCACGCGCGGGGGCGGGGGCGGGCGCAGGCGGCGGCCCTTCGCGTCGAATTTCGGCGCCTCCTCGACGGTCGGGAGCTTGATCGTCTCCGAGCTGTAGCCGTCCATCGGACCCGCCGGCGAGGCGAGCGTGGCGGTGAGCGGCGGAAAGCCGTGGTCGTCGGAGGCCGAGCGCATGAAGAGCTTGCGGACGGCCGGGACGGAGGAGGTTTCCTTGAGGATGCGGCGCGACAGGCGGTCGGCCGCGAGGTTGGTCTGGTCGCCCGACATGAGGACGAGATTGGTCGCCTCCGGGATCGCCGCGAGATCGGCGAGCCGGATGCCCCTCGACGTGTCGTCCTTGGCGATGCCGCCCGCCATCAGGGCGAAGATCAGCTTCGGCGCCGGGATGTCGAGGTCCTTCGCCCGCGCCGCGAGGTTCACGGCGATGCCCGTCCCCGCCGAATGGGCGAGGTAGAACGTCTCGGCGGGATCGGGCTTCGCCTGCGGATCGGAGGCGAGCTGGGCGAGCGCGCTCTTGATCAGGGCGCCCGCCCTGTCCGTCGCGTCGGTGGGCTTCGTGCTCCCGACCACCTGGAAGCCAGGAAAGAGCACCAGATGGCCGCGCCGGGCGAGATGGTCGATCCAGGCGCCGTAGACGACCGGATTCGCCGCCCCCCAGGCATGCAGCAGGACGACCACGCTCCGCGGCTTCTCGGGGGCCGAGGCCATGTGGAAGACGTAGGTGACCTCGCCGGGCTTGCCGATGGCGCGCTTGACCACCTCTCCCGTCGTATCGAGCGAGGCGCCGGGCCCCGTCTTCGGCTGGGTGGGCGAGGAGAGCGCCCAGGACGGGCCGGCCGCGAGCGCGGCGAGCGCGAGGGCGGCGAGCGTGACAATCTTGGGGCGTAACATCGAGGCGTCGGCAACTCGGTCTTCGGGGCTGCGGAGTCCATAGCAGATCGAATGCGCCCGCGTCGCTAGCCTTTTCGCCTCCCCTCCGCGAGCGCCCTGATCACGCCGCGCCAGGTGCGCACGTCCTGCTCGGTCAGTTCCATGCGATGGAGCATGTCGCGCATGTTGCGCACCATGACCGGCCGCTTGTCGGGAGGATAGAAGCCGGCCCCGTCCAGCTCCGCCTCCAGGTATTCGAACAGCGAGAGGACGGCCTCGCGCGTCGCGGGGGGCGTTCCGGGATGGGGCGCGAAGGGCAGGCCCCGGCCCAGCGCCCGCGTCCATTCGTAGCCGGCCACCATCACCGCCGCCGCGAGGTTGAGCGAGGGATGGGCCGGATCGACGGGAAAGGTCAGGATCGCATCGGCGAGCGAGACGTCGTCATTGCCGAGCCCCGTGCGCTCGCGCCCGAACAGGATGGCGGTCCTCTCGCCCGCCGCCGCGCGGCGCGCGATCTCGGCGAAGGCCGCCTCCGGCCCGAGGATGCGCTTCATCTGCCCGCGCGAGCGGGCCGTGGTGGCGAGGACGAAATGGAGATCGCCCAGAGCCTCGGCCGTTGTCGCGAAGGCGCGGGCGCCGTCCAGCACATGCCCCGCCCCCGCGGCGGGCGCCGCCGCGCCCGGATGCGGCCAGCCCTCGCGCGGGGCGACGAGCCTCATCTCCGAAAGGCCGAAATTCGCCATGGCTCGCGCCGCCATGCCGATATTCTCCGGCATCTGCGGCTCGACGAGGACGATGGCGGGAGGACGGGCCGCGGCGGGCTCGGGCAAAGCGGGTCTCCGCAGGGGCCGGGAGGGCCGGGTGCCATGGCGCCGCGGCACAGGCAAGGCCCTCGAATCCGCAGCCCGGATCGTCGCGTCCGGAAGGGTTCCGAGAAATGCCCGGAACACCGTCCTTTCAGCTTTCCGGCGCGCAAGGCCCGCGCTATGAACCTTGGCCCTCCGCAGCCCCCGCTGCGCCTTTTCTCCGCACCGGCCCCCCTTCCGGGCCATCTCCTCGCAGGTGAAACCATGGCAAAGATCAAGGTGACCAACCCGGTCGTCGAGCTCGACGGCGACGAGATGACCCGGATCATCTGGCAGCTCATCAAGGACAAGCTGATCCACCCCTATCTCGACGTCGACCTGCAGTATTTCGACCTTGGAGTCGAGTATCGCGACAAGACCAACGACCAGGTCACGGTCGACGCGGCCCACGCGATCCAGAAGGCCGGCGTCGGCGTCAAATGCGCCACGATCACCCCCGACGAGGCGCGGGTGAAGGAGTTCGGGCTCAAGGAGATGTGGAAATCGCCGAACGGCACCATCCGCAACATCCTCGGCGGCGTCATCTTCCGCGAGCCGATCATCTGCAAGAACGTGCCGCGCCTCGTCCCGGGCTGGACGCAGCCCTTCGTCATCGGCCGCCACGCCTATGGCGACCAGTACCGCGCGACGGATTTCAGGGTGCCGGGCAAGGGGCGGCTCACGATCAAGTTCGAGGGCGAGGACGGCACCGTCATCGAGAAGGAAGTGTTCAAGTTTCCGGGCTCCGGCGTCGCCATGTCGATGTACAATCTCGACGACTCGATCCGCGACTTCGCCCGCGCCTCGCTCAATTACGGCCTGGCCCGCAAATATCCCGTCTACCTCTCGACCAAGAACACGATCCTCAAGGCCTATGACGGCCGCTTCAAGGACCTGTTCCAGGAGGTCTACGATGCGGAATTCGCCTCGAAGTTCAAGTCGCTTGGCCTGCATTACGAGCATCGCCTGATCGACGACATGGTGGCCTCGTGCCTGAAATGGTCGGGCGGCTATGTCTGGGCCTGCAAGAACTACGACGGCGACGTGCAGTCCGACACGGCGGCCCAGGGCTTCGGCTCACTCGGCCTCATGACCTCGGTGCTGATGACGCCGGACGGCAACACGGTCGAGGCGGAGGCCGCGCACGGCACGGTCACCCGCCATTACCGCGAGCACCAGAAGGGCAAGGAGACCTCCACCAACTCCATGGCCTCGATCTTCGCCTGGACCCGCGGCCTCGCCCATCGCGCCAAGCTCGACGGCAACGACGCGCTCGCCAAGTTCTCCGCGACCCTGGAGAAGGTCTGCATCGACACCGTCGAGAGCGGCGACATGACCAAGGATCTCGCCCTCCTTGTCGGCGCCGACCAGAAGTGGCTCTCGACGACGGGCTTCCTCGACAAGGTCGACGAGAACCTCAAGAAGGCCATGGCCTGAGGCTCACCGGCCCCGCGCTTCGGCGGGGCTGAGGGGGGCGGCCCGCTGCCCCCCGGTCGTGGCCGGACTTGACCCGGGGCAACCGGGTGAAGCCTCCCTGTCATCCCCTTCCCCTCCGCTTCGCTCCGGCCGGGGATGACAAGGGAAGTGGGAGGGCCGCTCGACAACCCGTCCCCCCGTCCCTAGAAGTCCGGCCGGGAGGCCGCGGCGCGGCCGGATTGCACGGATTCATCCGCCATGAGCGGCGTCAACGAGATCAGGTCCACCTTCATCGACTACTTCGCGAGGAACGGGCACGAGCCCGTCGCCTCCTCTCCGCTCGTGCCGCGGAACGATCCCACCCTGATGTTCACCAATGCCGGGATGGTGCAGTTCAAGAACGTCTTCACCGGTATCGAGAAGCGCCCCTATTCGCGGGCGGCCTCCGCCCAGAAATGCGTGCGCGCCGGCGGCAAGCACAACGACCTCGACAATGTCGGCTACACCGCCCGGCACCACACCTTCTTCGAGATGCTGGGGAACTTTTCCTTCGGCGACTACTTCAAGGAACGGGCGATCGACCTCGCCTGGAATTTGATCACGAAGGAATTCGGCCTGCCGAAGGACAAGCTCCTCGTCACCGTCTACGCTGATGACGAGGAGGCGGCCTCGCTCTGGAAGCGCATCGCGGGCTTTTCGGACGAGAAGATCATCCGCATCGGCACCTCCGACAATTTCTGGCAGATGGGCGATACGGGCCCCTGCGGGCCCTGCTCGGAGATCTTCATCGACCAGGGGCCCTCGCTCCAGGGCGGCCCGCCCGGCTCGCCCGACGAGGACGGCGACCGCTTCCTCGAATTCTGGAACCTCGTCTTCATGCAGTTCGAGCAGATCGGGCCCGGCAACCGCGAGCCGCTGCCGCGTCCCTCGATCGACACCGGCATGGGGCTCGAGCGCATCGCCGCGATTCTCCAGGGCGTCCACTCGAACTACGACACGGACCTCTTCGTCGCGCTGATCGAGGCGGTGTCCCACGTCATCGGCCGCCCGCCCGAGGACACGACGCGCGCCTCCTACCGGGTGATCGCCGACCATCTGCGCGCCTCCGCCTTCCTGGTCGCGGACGGCGTCCTGCCCTCCAACGAGGGCCGGGGCTACGTCCTGCGCCGGATCATGCGCCGTGCCATGCGCCACGCCCAGCTCCTCGGGGCGCGCGAGCCCGTGATGTGGCGCCTCGTGCCGACCCTCGTGCGCGAGATGGGCGTCGCCTATCCCGAGCTGGGTCGGGCCGAAGCGCTGATCGTCGAGACGCTGAAGCTCGAGGAGAGGCGCTTCCGGCGCACGCTGGAGCGTGGCCTCGCCATGCTGGACGAGGAGAGCGCCGGCCTCACGCGCGGCCAGAGCTTCTCGGGCGAGACGGCCTTCACGCTCTACGACACCTACGGCTTCCCGCTCGACCTCACGCAGGACGCGCTGAAGGCGCGCGGCATCGGCGTCGATACGGACGCCTTCAACGCCGCCATGGAGCGCCAGCGCGAGAAGGCGCGCGCGGCCTGGGCCGGCTCGGGCGAGGCGGCGACGGACGCCGTCTGGTTCGCGGTGAAGGAGAAGACCGGCGCCACCGAGTTCCTCGGCTACGATACCGAGACGGCGGAGGGCGTCGTCGCGGCGATCGTCAGGGACGGCGCCGAGGCGCCGGGGCTCGGCGCCGGCGAGAGCGGACTCGTCGTGCTGAACCAGACGCCGTTCTATGGTGAATCGGGCGGCCAGGTCGGCGATACCGGCCTCCTCCTCGGCGCGGGCATCCGCGCGCGCGTCGTCGATACCGAGAAGAAGCTCGGCGACCTCTTCGTGCACCACGTCACGGTCGAGGAGGGCACGCTCGCGCCCGGCACGACGCTGGAACTCAAGGTCGACCATGCTCGCCGCGGCGCCATCCGCGGCCACCATTCCGCGACCCATCTCCTGCACGAGGCCCTGCGCCGGGTGCTGGGCGACCATGTCGCGCAGAAGGGCTCGCTGGTCTCGCCCGACCGGCTGCGCTTCGATTTCAGCCATCCCAAGCCCATGACGCCCGCCGAGTTGTCGGCCGTCGAGGACATGGCGAACCGCCTCGTCCTCCAGAACGAGCCCGTCGTCACCAAGCTGATGGCGGTCGACGACGCGGTCGCCTCCGGCGCCCGTGCGCTCTTCGGCGAGAAATACGGCGAGGAGGTCCGGGTCGTCTCCATGGGGACGGATCGCGAGGAGGGGGCCGCGCCGAAGGCTTTCTCCATCGAGCTGTGCGGGGGCACCCATGTCGGGCGCACCGGTGATATCGGCCTCGTGGCGGTGCTGGGCGAGAGCGCGGTCGCGGCGGGCGTGCGCCGGCTCGAGGCGCTGACGGGGGAGGCGGCGCGCCGCCATCTTTCCGGCGAGAGCAAAACCCTGCGCGAGGCCGCGTCTCTCCTCAAGACGCCGGTCGGCGAGGTGACGGAGCGTCTCTCCTCGCTGATCGAGGAGCGGCGCAAGCTGGAGCGCGAACTGGCCGAGGCGCGACGCAAGCTCGCCATGGGCGGCAGCGGCGGCGGGGACGGCCCGAAGACCGTGGCCGGCGTGAACTTCCTTGGCCGCGTGCTGCGCGGCGTGCCGGCGAAGGACCTCAAACCCCTCGTCGACGAGGCCAAGGCGAAGATCGGCTCAGGCATCGTCGCCTTCGTGGCCGTCGACGAGAGCGAGCGGGCGAGCATCGTCGTCGGCGTCACTGCCGACCGCACCGGCAGCGCAAATGCCGTCGATCTCGTCCGTGCGGGCTCGGCGGCGCTCGGCGGCAAGGGCGGTGGCGGGCGGCCGGACATGGCCCAGGCCGGCGGCCCGGACGGCGCCAATGCCGAGGCGGCCCTCGCAGCCGTGGAAGCCGCCATCGCGGGAGCGCAATCGGCGGCCGCCTGAAAGTTGCGGCGCCCGGACGCGCAGCCCAGCCGGAAGCCCCCAGCCTCGAAGCGAAATCAGCCCTTCGAGTGAAGCGCTCTCCCTACCCGTATCGCGCCTTCAGCATGGCATGGACCGCCCGCGCCCCTTGCACCTCGCCTCCCTCGGGGCGTGCCGGGCGGGCGCTCGGGTTCCAGGCGTAGATGTCGAAATGCAGATGCGCCTTCGCGGCGGTCACGAAGCGGCGCAGGAAAAGCGCGGCGGTGATCGAGCCGCCGAACCCGCCCGCGGGAGCGTTGGTGAGGTCGGCGATCTTGCCCTCCACCATCTTGCGGTAGCGCGGCCAGAGCGGCATCCGCCAGACCGGATCGTCCACCGCGAGGCCGAGCCGGACCACCTCCTCGACCAGCTCGTCGTCCTCGCCATAGACCGGCGGCAGGTCGGGACCGAGGGCGACGCGGGCTGCGCCCGTCAGCGTCGCGAAATCCACGATCAGCTCCGGCGCCTCCTCGTCGGCGAGAGCCAGGGCGTCGGCCAGGACCAGCCGCCCCTCGGCATCGGTATTGCCGATCTCGACCGTCAGCCCCTTGCGGCTGCGCAGCACGTCACCCGGCCGGAAGGCGGCGCCCGAGATGGAATTCTCCACCGCCGGGATCAAAACTCGCAACCGGACCCGCAGCCCCTCCCCCATCACGATCGCGGCCAGGGCCAAAGCCGCGGCGGCGCCTCCCATGTCCTTCTTCATGAGCAGCATCGAGGAGGACGGCTTGATGTCGAGCCCGCCCGTATCGAAGCAGACGCCCTTGCCCACGATCGTCACCTTCGGCGCGGAAGGCTCGCCCCAGCGGATGTCGATCAGCCGCGGCGCCCGCGGCGAGGCCGCGCCGACCGCGTGGATCATCGGCAGGCCCGCCGCGAGCAGGGCCTCGCCCGCGACGACCTCGCAGGCGGCGCCGTGCCGGGCGGCGAGGCCGCGCGCTGCCGCTTCCAACTCATCGGGCCCCAGGTCGTTGGCGGGCGTGTTGACAAGGTCGCGCCCCAACGCGACCGCCTCCGCGATCCGCTCGATCTCCCCGGCATCGACGCCCGCCGGCGCGAGAAGGCGCGCCTCGCAGGGCGGACGCTCCCGGTAGAGGTCGAAGCGATAGGCCGCGAGCAGCCAGGCGAGGCCGGCCGCCTTCCTGTCGGGCCAATCGCCGTCGAGGCGATAGGTCCCGGCGGGCAGCGAGTTGGCGAGCTTGCCGGCCGCGAAGGGCTCGTCCTCCTCTCCCGCGCCGAACAGGACCTCCTCGATGCTTCCGTCCGGCGCCGGGACGAGGCCGATCGCGCCGGGCTTCGGGCGGAATCCGCTTGCCTTCAGGAAGGCCCCCGCGAGCGGGCCGAGCCCGGCCCTCACCCCGGGCCAATTCTGCGCGTCGACGCGCCGGATCGGGATCGCTCCCCGCCCGCCCTCCTCCGGCGAGGCAAAGAGAAGGGGATGGTCGGCCTTGCTCGACATGAGGCTCCTTCGGGCGGCTTTAACGCGGGGTTAGGGTTAACGATTTATCGCTGACACCCTCTTCGAGAGGGGTGGTGTCATGGCGTTTCCCTCGCTGCAAGCGTTCCGGCCCAAGCTGCGGGCGGCCCTCGGCCTCGCGCTCCTTGCCGCCACCCTCGCCGGCTGCCAGTCGCGCGATCCCTCGACGACGGGGTCGATCTCCTTCGGCGCCCCGTCCGGCTCCGAGGCCGACCTGCGGAGAATGGCGGAGGAGATGGGGCCGCGCGTACAGGCCAATCCCGGCAATCCCCAGGCCGCGCTGGACTATGCCCGCGTGCTCCGCGCGCTCGGGCGAACCTCCGAGGCCGTCGCGGTGCTCCAGCAGGCGGCCCTGCGCAACCCGAACCATCTCGAACTCCTGGCCGCCTACGGCAAGGTCCTGGCCGATACGGGCCGCTACCGGGAGGCGGCCACCGTCCTCGCCAACGCCCATCGCCCCGAGCGGCCCGATTGGCGCATCCTCTCCACCCAGGGCGTGGTCGCCGACCAGCTCGGCGATTTCGAGGGCGCCCAGCGCTTCTATTCCGCCGCCCTCAAGATCGTGCCGGGCGAGCCCTCGGTGCTGGCCAACCAAGGATTGTCCTTCGCGCTGGCCAAGCGCCTCGACGAGGCCGAGCGCATCCTGACGATCGCCGCCCAGCATCCGCGCGCAGATGCCCGCGTCCGGCGCAACCTCGCCCTCGTCCTCGGGCTGCGCGGACGCCTCCCAGAGGCCGAGGCGATGCTGCGCCGCGACCTGCCTCCGCAACAGGCCGAGGAAGCGATGGCCGGCATCCGCGGCATGGTCCGCCAGAACAACAGCTGGGGCGCGATCAAGCAGGCGGACAGAGCCCATCCGGCGGCAGGCAAGCCGGACGCCCGGCGCCCGGCCACCCGCAGCGCCGGGCTTTAGATTGCGCTCCCCGCCGGGCGGGGCTACCGCTGAAGGGGTCCCGGAGGACCCCATGCTCGATATCCATGCCAAGGGCGTCTATGTCATCGCCCCCACTCCCTTCCATCCCGACGGCCGCGTCGACGAGGCGTCGATCGACGGCATGGTGGATGCCTATGCGGCAGCCGGGGCCAGCGGCATCACCGTGCTCGGCATCATGGGAGAGGCGCCCAAGCTCGAGGCGAAGGAAGCGCTCGACATCGCCACCCGCGTCATCCGCCGCGCGGGGAACATGAAGGTCGTGGTCGGCGTCTCGGCCGCCGGCTTCGCCGCGATGCGCGCGCTCTCGCGTGGCGTGATGGAGGCCGGCGCGGCCGGGGTCATGATCGCCCCTCCCCCGAGCCTCAGGACGGACGACCAGATCGTGGCCTATTTCAGCCAGGCCGCCGAGGCGATCGGCCCGCAAACCCCCTGGGTGCTCCAGGATTATCCGCTGACGCTCGGCGTGGTCATGACGCCCGGCGTGATCCGGCGAATCATCACCGAGAACCCCTCCTGCGTCATGCTCAAGCACGAGGACTGGCCGGGCCTCGACAAGATCTCGGCCTTGCGCCGGTTCGAGAAGGACGGCATGCGCCGCGTCTCGATCCTGACCGGCAACGGCGCGCTGTTCCTGGATTTCGAGATGGAGCGCGGCGCGGACGGCGCCATGACCGGCTATTGCTTCCCGGACATGCTGGTCGACCTCGTCAACCTGTCCGCGCAGGGCAAGCGGGACGAGGCGCACGACCTCTTCGACGCCCACCTGCCGCTGATCCGCTACGAGCAGCAGCAGGGCGTCGGCCTCGCGGTGCGCAAATACGTGCTGATGCGGCGGGGCATCATCGCCTCCGACGCGCAGAGGAAGCCGGGCGCCGCCCCCCCGGCCGGGTCCAGGAGAGAGGGCGATTAACTCCTCTCCCCCCCCCCCCGCTTCGACCGGCGCGCGCAGAAACTCGCCGCCTGAAGGGGGAGGCGCAGGGGGAGCGGGGAGCCTCATCCGCTTGCGTCCTTGGCCGGCCGGGATCATGCTGCGCCAAATCCGGAGCGGGTGCTCCGGGACGAAACCCCAGAGGACGGGAGGATGCGATGCTCGGCAGGCGCGATCTCATCAAGGGCGGCCTCGGGGCTCTCGCCTTGGGAGCAGGCGGCGTCCGGCGGGCGCTTGCCGGGGAGAAGACGGTCACCCTCCCCTTCGCCGGCGGCGATCGGCCTCTTGTCCAATATCCCGGCAAGCGCCCGCTGATCCGGCTCACCAGCCGCCCGCCGCAGCTCGAGACGCCGTTCGAGATCTTCGACGGCAACGTCATCACGCCGAACGACGCCTTCTTCGTTCGCTACCACCTCGCCGACATTCCGCTCGAGATCGATCCCGACACCTATCGGATCGAGGTGAAGGGCAAGGTCGACAAACCCCTGTCGCTCTCGCTCCAGGAGCTGAAGACCTCCTTCGAGGCGGCCGAGATCGTGGCGGTGAACCAGTGCTCCGGCAATTCCCGCGGCTTCTTCGAGCCGCGGGTCGGCGGCGGCCAGCTCGCGCACGGGGCCATGGGCAATGCGCGCTGGAAGGGCGTGCCGCTCAAGGCGGTGCTCGACCGCGCCGGAGTCCAGGCCGGGGCCGTGCAGGTCTCCTTCAACGGGCTCGACGGGCCGGTCATCCCCGAGACGCCGGATTTCGTGAAGGCCCTCGACATCGACCATGCCCGCGACGGCGAGGTCATGCTCGCCTATGCGATGAACGGGGAGGACCTGCCCTGGCTGAACGGCTTTCCCGTCCGCCTCGTCGTGCCGGGCTATTACGGGACCTACTGGGTCAAGCATCTGAGCGAGATCACCGTGCTCGACCGCCCGCTCGCCAATTTCTGGATGGCGACGGCTTACCGCATCCCGGACAATGCCTGCTCCTGCACCGAGCCCGGCCAGGCACCGAAGAAGACCGTGCCGATCGGCCGGTTCACCATCCGCTCCTTCATCACCAATGTCGCCGAGGGGCAGAAGCTCCCGGCGGGCGAGACGACCCTGCGCGGCATCGCCTTCGACGGCGGCCACGGCATCACCGAGGTCTCCGTCTCGACGGATGGCGGCCGAAACTGGAAAGCGGCATCCCTCGGCGAGGATCTCGGCAAATATTCGTTCCGGTCCTGGTCGCTTCCCGTCACCCTCGCCCATGGCGAGCACCGGCTCCAGGCGCGCGCGATCAACCGGATCGGGCAGTCGCAGCCGTCCAAGCCCCTCTGGAACCCCGCCGGCTATTTGCGGAACGTCGTCGAGACCGTCCGCGTCGAGGCGATGTGAGGGAGGCTCCGATGACCATGCGCAAGGCGGCGATCCTCATCGCCACGATCCTGGCCGGAGGGAGCGTCGGCTCCGCGCTCGCCAAGCCCCTCACCTACGTGCTGCCGGACGAGACTGCCGAGCTGCGCCCCGCCAAGCATCCCGGCTTCGAGGCCGCGCAGAACAACTGCCTGGCCTGCCACTCGGCGGACTACGTCCTGACCCAGCCGCCCAAGAGCGGCCCGGGCTTCTGGCAGGCCACCGTCACCAAGATGGTCAAGGTCTATCGCGCACCGATCGACGAGGCGGATGCCAAGGCGATCTCGGATTATCTCGCCCAGACCTATTGACGCCAGCGAGACCCGGGGGATGTGGCCGCGGGAGGCCCCGCGGCCCTGGTCCCCGGCGAGCCCTCAGCCCTTCAGCTTGGCGTTGCAGGCGGAATAATAGCCGCCGCCTTTCTGGATCCATTTCACGTCGCCAAGCGTGCCGGCGGCCTTGGCGGCGTTATAGGCGTCGAGGCAGGTATGCATGCGCGCCTTGCCGGGCGTCTCCTTGGCGTATTTCGGATCGACCGCGGCCGGATAGGAGACCGAGCCGGCGGCGGGGGCGGCGGCGGATTTCGCAGCCGGCGCGGGAGTGGCGGCCGCGGGAGCGCTCGCCGGAGCGGCCCCGGGCGCCGCGCTCGCCTCCGTGCCGCATTGGGCCTTGCGGAAATCGCTCCAGCTCAGCGTTCCGCCGGCCTTCTTCGCTTCCTGATATTTCGCCGAGCATTCCTTCATGGACAGGGCGTGGGCGGGTCCGGCGCCCGCGGCGCCCAGCGCCAACAAACCGAGAACCAGATGAACGTGTCGCATGTTCGTCTCCTGGAGACCTGCGGGTCGCCCTTCCCTAGGAAGGCGAAGGCAGACTGAAGCCTTGCTGAACGCCCGACGCAAGACGTCCGGGGGCGGGACCACGTCTGGCACGCTTGCTGCTTCGATCCGGCACAGGGCGCAGCCCAGCCCCCCCGGACGCTCCCATGCTGCGTCGCCCCGACGAGGAGAAACATCGATGCCGGCCGCCTCGATCACGGCTGCGGCTCCCGCAGCAAAAAGCGTGACCCCGATCCATAAATCCCTTTTCGCGCAGGTCGTTTTCGCTCTGGCCCTGGGCATCGTGCTGGGACTCGTCGCTCCCGACTTCGCGCAAAGCCTCAAGGTGCTGAGCGACGCCTTTCTCAAGCTGATCTCGATGATTGTCGCGCCCATCGTGTTCTGCGTCGTCGTGCACGGCATCGCGGGAGCGGGAGACCTGCGGAAGGTCGGGCGCGTCGGGGTCAAGGCGCTCGTCTATTTCGAGGTGATGACGACGCTCGCGCTGGCGCTCGGCCTGATCCTGGCCTATCTCGCCGGCCCCGGCCACGGGATGAACATCGACCCCTCGAAGCTCGACGGCAAGGCGATCCAGACCGCCACCGCGAATGCCCACAGCCTCCAGGGCGGCGGCCTCTCGGGCTTCCTGCTGAACATCATCCCCACCACCTCCTTCGATGCGCTGGCGCGCAACGACGTCCTGCAAGTCCTCTTCTTCGCCGTCCTGTTCGGGGTCTCTCTCGCCCTCTTCGGCGGCCCGCAGGGGCAGAAGGTCACGGAGATGATCGAGGCCGTCTCCGGCGTCCTGTTCAAGGCGATGGGGCTCATCGTGCGCGTCGCCCCGCTCGGCGTGCTGGGGGCGGTCGCCTATACGGTGGCACGCTACGGCGTCGGCTCGCTCAAGCAGCTCGTCTCGCTCGTCGTGCTGTTCTACGTCGCCGTCATCCTCTTCGTCGTGGTCGTGCTCGGCGCGACCTTGCGCCTGGCGGGACTGAACATCTTCAAGTTCCTCGCCTATCTGCGCGAGGAACTCACCATCGTGCTGGCCACGGCCTCCTCCGACGCCGTTCTGCCGCAGGTCATGCGCAAGCTCGAATATCTCGGGGTGAAGAAATCGACCGTCGGCCTCGTCGTGCCGACCGGCTATTCCTTCAATCTCGACGCCTTCTCCATCTACCTGACCCTCGCGGTCGTCTTCATCGCCCAGGCGACCAACACGCCGCTCTCCTTCGGCGATCTGCTTCTCGTGCTCGGGATCTCGCTCATCACGTCGAAGGGGGCGCACGGCGTTCCGGGGTCGGCCATCGTCATCCTGGCGGCGACGCTGAACGCCGTGCCGGCCATCCCGGCGATCGGGCTGGTCCTGGTCCTGTCGGTCGACTGGTTCATCGGGATGGCGCGCGCGCTCGGCAACCTCATCGGCAATTGCGTGGCGACCGTCGTCATCGCGGCCTGGGAAGGCGACCTCGACAGGGCGCGGGCGCTGGAGGTCCTCGACCAGCCCGCCCCGGACATGGCGGCGATCACCGACGCCGCGGCGCCGCGGGCGGCGTAGGTGGCGCTTCCGGCGCCTCGCCAACAAAAAGGCCGCCCCCCCGGGGGGCGGCCTTTTCTTCATGTCTTCTTGCGGGAGCCGCGGCTCAGCGCGAATAGAACTCGATGACGAGGTTCGGCTCCATCTGAACCGGATAGGGCACCTCGCCGAGGGTCGGGATGCGGTTGTAGGTGGCGGTCATCTTGGACGGGTCGACCACGATGTAGTCCGGCACGTCGCGCTCGGCGAGCGACTGGGCGACGACCACCAGCTCGAGCTGCTTGGAGCCTTCCTTGACCTCGATCACGTCGCCGGCCTTCACGAGGAAGGAGGGAACGTTGACACGCACGCCATTCACCTTGATGTGGCCGTGATTCACGAACTGGCGCGCCGCGAAGACGGTCGGCACGAACTTGGCGCGATAGACGACGGCGTCGAGGCGCCGCTCGA
>OEIU01001318.1_pt1 | contig 16480 bp, 15 predicted proteins | sample 1539221 | NCBI WGS metagenome assembly OEIU01 (sample SAMN03792071, study PRJEB22550) | activated sludge metagenome | feature: wastewater treatment plant; material: activated sludge; isolation source: Wastewater treatment plant of a petroleum refinery complex | place: Argentina: Zarate | collected...
CGGCTACGGGCTAATCCACGCCGGCCCCCCTGAGGAGAACGCCCGCCGCGGGGGGGCCAACAGGGGGGCGCTCGCCCCCGGCCGGTTGTCCCGGGGGGGGGCCCGCCGCGCGGTGTCCATCGCCCGCCGTGCGCGCTCCAGCGTTTCGCATGCTTCGGTCAGGAACAGGCGCCCCGCCTCGGTCAGCTCGACGGAGCGGCTGTTGCGCATCAGGAGCTGCACGCCGAGCTCCTCCTCGAGCTGCTTGATCTGCTGGCTGAGCGGCGGCTGCGAGATGTGCATCCGCTCGGCTGCGCGGCTGAAGTTCAATTCGGTGGCGACGGCGACGAAATAGCGTAGTTGGCGCAACTCCATGGCAGCCGATCAGATCAGCCTGCGAACGTTCTGTCAATCAGGCGAAGCATTGCGCCAGCGGCGTCGATACGTCCGACGCCTTGTCGACATCGAAGCGCCGTTTGTTCAGCAGAGCCTTGCGGACGAGCCGCATGTCGCGGATCGCGTTGATCGTCGCGGCGCCGGTGAGCCGGCCGTCGGCGGCCAGCAGCCAGGTCTCCCCCGAGCCGTCCGGCTGGCGGCGGACGATCACGCCGTCCCAATGCTCCGGTGCGCCGGCCACCTGCACGGTGAAGTCGTACTGATCGCTCCAGAACCACGGCACGATGACGTCGGTGTCGTAGCGGCCGGCGATCGCCCGCCCGACCAGCGCCGCGCGTTCCTGAGCGCCCTGCCAGGATTCGAACCGGACATGCCGCTCCAGCAGCGGATCGTAGGACAGCGCGGCGTCGCCGGCCGCGAAGATCAGCGGATCCTCGGTGCGGCCATACTGGTCGGTGACGATGCCGGTGCGCACCGCGAGGCCTGCTGAGGCTGCCAGCTCGTCGTTCGGCACCGCGCCGATGCCGACCAGCACCGCATCGACCTGCACCGGCGGCGCATCGGCATGGCTGACCATCAGCGATCCGTCGCCGGCGGACTCGATCGCCTGCACCGCCGTACCGAAGTCGAAGCGGACGCCGCGCTGGATGTGCCGCTGTTCGACCGCGCGGCTCAGGCCCGCCGGCACGACGCGCGCCATCGACCGGTCGGCCTGCTCGACGACGATGACCTCGCATCCGCGCGACGCCGCGACCGCTGCCAGCTCCATGCCGATCAGGCCGGCGCCGGTGATCAGCACCCTGCGCCAGTGATGCCACTGGTCGCGGATCCTGCAGGCGTCATCGATCGTTCGCAGATGGTGGACGTTCGGCAGATCGGCGCCCGGCACCTCCAGGCGGCGGGCGCGCGCGCCGCATGCCAGCAGCAGGCGATCGTAGGGCAGCGAATCGCGGGACGACAGCCGGACCCTGGCGTCCTTGCGATCGATCGTCTCGACGGTCGCATCGAGCCGCACCTGGATGCCCAGGGCATCGAACTGATGCTGCAACGGCAGCACCAGGTCGGCCCGCGCGCTGTTGCCGGTCAGGAACGCCTTGGACAGCACCGGCCTTTCGTACGGGAACCACCGCTCGTTGCCGATCAGCGTGATCGGCCCTGCATGACCGGCCTCGCGCGCCGCCAGGGCGGCGAACGCAGCGGCCGGCCCCGCGCCGACGATGACGACGCGTTCGCCCGGACTGCCGGCGGCTACCATGCCGCCGCCAGCATCGATTGCACGTCAGCCGAACAGCTTACCGGCCTTCGGGCGTCCGTCATCGTGCCGCCTGCGAGCTGCCGGACTGCGCCGGCGGCCGATGTCCCCACAGCGTGCCGCCTGCGACCTCCGCGACGCTCCAGGTCGCGTCGTCGACGAGCCGGCCGCCCCAGCCGTATTCGACGTCGAAGCCGCTCGGGGTCTGCGCATAGAACGAGATCATCCGGTCGTTGGTGTGCCGGCCGAGGCCCCGCTTCACCACCACGCCCTGGTCGAGCGCGCCGTCGAGCGCCAGGCCGACCATGTCCAGGTCGATCGCCTCGATCATGAAGTGCACGAGCGCGGCCGCGCCCGCGATCGGCGCCATCGCCAGGCTGTGATGGCGCGCGTTGCAGCGCAGGAAGCGGGCTTCGACGCCGCCGGCGCGGAACCGGTCGCTGAGCCGGAAGCCGAGCGCCTGGTAGAACCGCATCTGCGCGGTGTGGCGCTCCGGCGGAATCCGGAAGACGACGTGCCCCATGCCGTGCGGGCCGGTGAGGAATGCGGCGGCGCGCGGCGAGACGAAGCGCGCCGGATCGTGCCGCGCTCCCCAGAAGAACTCGACCGGGATGCCGGCCGGGTCGGTGGCGGTCAGCAGGCCGCTTACCCCCCGTGCGTCGCATCGTGCGGCGTCCGCAGCCTCGTGTGCGATGCCGCTCGCCTGCAGAACGGCCGCCACGCGCTGCAGCGCGTCTTCATCCGGCACCTCCCAGCCCACGCCCAGCACCTCGTGCCCGGTGCCGGCGACCAGCTCCAGCCGGAAGATCCGCTCGTCCATCCGCAACCGCAGAGTGCCGGGATCGTCGGAGGTGCCTTCGCAAAGACCGAGCACGCCGGTCGCCAGCCTTCGCCAGGCCGGCAGATCGGTGACGTGCAGGCGCAGATAACCCAGTGCGACGACGGTGCGTTCCATGCCGGTCAGAAGAAGATGCTCAGGTTGTGATGGGTGAGCACGGTCTGATCGAGGTGGATCGTGCGCGACAGGATCGTGAACCCGTCGGTGCCCTCGATCGGTTTCAGACGGTCCTCGCGGGCGCCGAAGAACACGTCCTCGTCGCGTTCACGCCGGGACCGGTAAATAGCGAAGTTCAGCGACACCTCGATCGTCTCCGCGTCCCGCTGCGCGATCCGGATGTTGAACACCATGTGCCGGGTTCTGGACGGAGGCTCCTCGGCCCAGGCGTTTCCGGTCGCCAGCCGCTTGACCCGCGACGCCAGCGACGCCAGATCGTCATCGAACAGCGCGAAGCCTTCCTTGCCCCAGTTGCTGCCTCGCGCATCGCGCGGTGTCTGCGTGAAGCGGTTCGGCATCAGGTAGTGCACGTCCGGGTGGAAGAGCTTCAGCCACTCGTCGAAGCGGCGTTCATCGAGCAGTGCCGCCTCCTGGTAGAGGAACTGCTCCACCCGGTGCTGCAGCACGACGGCGGAGAGATCCGCGGGCAGGCCGGTGCCATGGCGCATCGCTTCACCCATGTGTCACCTCGGCCGTGCGGCCTCGCTGCGCGCCGCGCCGGCGCTGCTGGAGCTGCGGCCAGCTCTCGGCCAGCATCATGTCCTTCCAGTGACCATAGAAGCCCCGGGCCGCCATCTCCGACATCACATAGGACGTGCGGCCCTTGTAGCCGGCGGGATCGATCACGTCGTGACCGCGGCCCATCTGCGCGCAGAACTGCGTCTGCCTGGCCTTGGTTCCGCGCAGCACCTTCTGGATCTCCACCCAGTTCTCGAGGTCGTCCTGCTCGAGGATGCCGGCCGGCCCGAAGGTCCGCAGATTGCCGCGCTGGAACAGCTCCTTCGCCTCCTGCGGCGCCGCCGAGTCCACCAGCACCCAGGCCCACACCTCGATCTGGCCCGGGCCGCGCGGATGCCAGACCCGGAAGGTCTGCGTGCCCAGATTGAACGACAGATTGGGAAAGAGGGTGTTGTGCCCCGCCAGCCGGTTGGCCCGTTCACGGCCGAGCCGCTTCGCCACCTCGGGGATCGTTCCGAACTGCCATTCCTGCGCGGCGCCCTGCACCCAGAGCTGCCCGCGCGGCGGATCCTGGACGAAGAAGCCGCCGCCGTGGCCGTTGCGGTCGACGTACTGGATGCCGGTGTCGCGGACGATGCCGTCCCGTTCCAGCACGAATCCCGGCGGAGCGAGCGCGGTGATCGCCGACGAATGAGTGACCATGCCGTGGTACATGTCGGAGGCGAACTGCTCGGCGGCGAATTTCCAGTTGCAGTTGACGACCCACTTCTGCGTGCCGCCGAACAGCATGCTGCCGCCTTCGATCCGGTCGATGTAGCCGTCCAGATACCAGGCGGCGTCGCCGAGATAGTCGACCAGCGAGGGTGCGTCGGGATCCCAGTTGCCGAACACCAGACCCTTGTAGCTTTCGACGCGATCGACGCGGCGAAGCGACCACTTCGACTTGTCCAGTTCGTTGCGATAGCCGTCCGCTTCGTTCGGGACGCTGACCAGTGCGCCCGACGCATCGAAGGTCCAGCCGTGATAGGGGCAGCTAAAGCCGCGGGTGCGCCCGAAATCGGAGTGGCACAGGCGCATGCCGCGGTGCCGGCACTGATTGAGGAACGCGGCGATGCTGCCGTCCTTCTGCCGGACCACGATGACCGGATCCTCGGCCATGTAGTTGACGAAGAAGTCGCCCGGCTGCGGGATCTGGCTCTCGTGCGCGAGGAACAGCCACGACCTGCCGAACACCCGCTCCAGTTCGGCTTCGTACAGCGCGGGATCGACGTAGATCCGCGGGTCGATCAGCCCCTCCTCCGGGCGGAGATTGGCGAGCATCTCCTCGATTGAACTCATTGACCGGTCTCCTTTGGTGAACAGACTCTAGGTCGTCGGCAAGGGCGCGGTCCAATATGGTTTTCGATGAGCACCCATTTTTTTTGTGACTAGACGCGTCGGCGCCCGCGGCTGCCGTGCACACTGATTCGACGCGTCGGCGGGCAACGCAGGCGGTGATGGAGGAGCGCATGACATCGACGGATCCGAAGACCGACACCGGCTGGCTCGGGCTGCACGGCAAGGTGGTGACCATCACCGGAGCGGCGGGCGGCATCGGCGAGGCGATGGCCCGCGCATTCGCGACGGCCGGCGCGCGGCTCGCGCTGCTCGACGTGGCCCCGGGCGTCGAAGCGCTGGCCGCGGATCTCCGGCGGGCCGGCGCCGACGCGGTGGCGCTGAGCTGCGACGTCGGTGATGCGGCAGGCGTCGACGACGCGGCATCGCGCGTTCTCCAGGCGCTCGGGCCCTGCGACGTGCTGGTCAACACCGCCGCGATCCTGCGCCCCGGCGATCTGATCGATCTGCCGGCCGATGCCTGGAACAGGATGCTGGCCATCAACCTCGGCGGCTACTTCCTGTGCGCGCAGGCGTTCGGCCGCCAGATGCGGACGCGGGGCAAGGGTGCGCTCGTGCATGTCGCATCGACCGCGGGAATGCTGCCGCAGCCGCACAGCAGCGCCTACAGCATCACCAAGGCCGGCATCTCGATGATGTCGCGGGTGCTCGCCGCGGAACTGGGACCGGCGGGAAACCGCAGCAACGGGGGGAGCCCGGGCATGGTGCGCACGCCGATGAGCGAAGCGTTCTACCCCGATGCCGACCTGCTCGCCCGGCGCGAGCGCGCCGTGCCGCTGCGGCGGATCGGCATGCCCGACGACATCGCCGTCGTCGCGATGTACCTGGCCAGCGAGCGGGCGGGCTATGTCACGGGGCAGGACATCGTCGTGGACGGCGGCGTCATGACGGCGCTCGCGACGCTGATTCCGCGGCCGGGGTACGAGCGGTAGGACGCCGCCGGTTCGCGCCGAATTGACCCGATCAAATGAGAACGACTACTATTATCATTCTGATCGGTCAACCTCCGTGCCTCAACGCTACTACGACGAGCTTCGGCGCTACCTGCAACGCCAGGTGGCCGACCCCCATGAAGCGCAGGATCTCGTGCAGGAGGTCTACGAGCGTCTGATGACGATGCAGCGTGCCGGGAAGTCGATCGAGGAGGCGAGGGCATTGCTCTATCAGATCGCCCGCAATCTGCTGATCGATCGTCACCGTCTGCTGCGGTCGCGGCAGCATGTGAGCGACAGCGAGCTGTCCGACATGCCGGCAGCCGGTGACTCGGAGCCGGAGGCCGTGCTGACCGGCAATCAGATGCTGGCTCGCCTGTCCGGTGCGATCGAGGGGTTGCCGCCGCGCTGCCGCGAGGCCTTCGTGCTGCACAAGTTCGAGGGACTGTCGCATGCGCAGGTCGCGGCGCGCATGGGCATCAGCGTCAACATGGTCGAGCGGCATGTGATGCTGGCCGTCGCGGCGTGCCGCAAGGTGCTTCAATCGGCGACTTTGTCGAACTCCGTGCCGATCCGATAATGGGCTGACGTCAGGTTCCGGCGAGCTCATCCGTCTTCCCGACTGAATCCCCGCATCCGCCAAGAGTGCTCTTTGTCCGCGAACGACAGGCCAGACGCTGATTCCGGGTCGAGGCCGGCAGAGGTGCCGGACTCGTCGGCCGGCGCATGGCCGTCGCCGCTGGACGAGCTGTCGCAGGCGGAACGGGAGGCGCTGCACTGGTCGGTCAGGCTTGCGGGGCGGGAGCTCGGTCCGGAGGATCGTGCCGCGTTCTCGGCCTGGCTGGACGCCTCTCCCGAGCATGCGGAGCATCTGGCCGCGTTCGACGCGGTTTCCGCGACCGTCGAGCGCATGCCGTTGCGGCAGGTGGCTCATCTGCAGGCGGTCGTCGCGATTGACGGCGTCATCCGCAACGCCAATCAGGCGAGCGGCAGCGCGCCGCGCCCGGAACGTCTGCCGCTCGTCGCCGGCAGCGAGGTTCCGGCGGCAACTGCTGCGTCGCCGATCGGCTCGGTGGCTCCCCCGGGTGATCGTCTGAGGCGGATGGTCTTCGGTTGCCTGCTGGCCGTGGCGATCGGCGCCGGCTGGTCCGCGTGGCAGTACCAGCGTGGGCTGGCCCAGTTCAGTCAGTCCTTCTCGACGCACAGCGGTCAGCAGCGGGACGTCACGCTTCCCGAAGGCAGCCGGCTCGGGCTGGACACGGCCACCGCGGCGGAAGTCCGGTTCTATCGTGATCGGCGAGAGGTGCAACTGCGCGAGGGGCGGGTGCTGTTCGAGGTGCAGAAAGATGCCGGGCGCCCGTTCATCGTTCACGCCGGCAATGCACGGATCCAGGTGGTGGGAACGCGCTTTTCCGTCCGCTACACGCCTTCGCTGGGTGAGCGGGCCGTGCAGGTGGGGGTCATCGAAGGTCAGGTGCGCGTCAGCGGGCCGGACGCCGCCGGGCAGACGCTCATCGCGCGGCAGGCACTGATCGTGGACGCGGACGGTCGTCTGCAGGCTGCCGAAGCGACGACGGACCGCGCGGTGGTCGCGTGGCGCAGCGGGCGCCTGGATTTTAATGACGTCCCGCTGTCGCGGGTGATCGCCGAACTGCGCCGTTACGGCGTCGATTCCATCAGCGTGTCGGAGGAGGCGGGTCGATTCCCGATCACGGTCAGCGTCGAGCTGACCCAGTTGCAGGGGTTCGTCACCAGCCTGCCTGGCGTGCTGCCGGTCAAGGTCGACTGGCAGGCTGGCCACGCCAGGATCAGCGCCCGGCACTAGCGCGTGGCCTCAGCGCGGCGCGGCCTCAGCGCGGCGCGACATCAGGGTTCCGGAACCTGATTCGTCTTCCTTGAACGGTGCCTCGGGGGCAGCCCATTCAACCCGGAAGTTCGAATCGATGAATCGTGGAAGATGGAAGTCGGCGGCATTGACCGTCTCCTTGTGCTCGGCCCTGCTGGCGCCGGGCATGGCGGCAGCCCAGGTCGATGCGGGCCGGGCACAGACGGCCGCGTTCGACATCGCGCTGCCGGCGCAGCCGCTGGCTCAGGCACTGGCGGAGGTGGCCAGACAGACGAATACCACGCTGGTCGCCGATCCGGGCCTGCTGCAGGGGCGCACCGCGCCGCCGATCAATGGACGGATGACCGCGGGTCAGGCCTACGAGCGTCTGCTCGCCGGCTCCGGTCTGACGGCAGCCATCGACGGCAGCACCGTCGTCGTTCGGCGGCTTGCGGCATCGCCAGGCGAGCCGCAGAGCCGCAGGGAAAGTACGTTGGCCCCGGTCCAGGTCACGGGCAAGCCCGAACCGGCGCGCGACGGCAGATTGCCGCCCCATGCCGGCGGCCAGGTCGCGCGCGGCGGCTCGGTCGGCATGCTCGGGAACGTCGATCTGATGGACACGCCGTTCAACGTCACCAGCTACACCTCCCGGACTTTCCAGGACCAGCAGAGCCGCTACCTGTCGGACTTCCTGGTCCGCAACGATCCCTCGGTGCGGGTCTGGGGCGGGGAGGGCGACTCCACCGACACGCTGCGGATCCGCGGTTTCGACCTGAACATGGACGAGGTGTCGTTCAACGGGTTGCCCGGCCTGCTGGCGCAGTATCGCAGTTCGGGGGAGTTCATCGAACGGATCGAGGTGTTCCGCGGCCCGGGTGCGATGCTCAAGGGCATGTCGCCTTCCGGCGCGTCAGGCGGCGGCGTGAACATCGTTTCGAAGCGTGCCGATGACCGGCCGTTGACCCGCCTGACCGGCAGCTTCCTGTCGGACTCGCGCTTCGGGTTGCATGCCGATGTCGGCCGGCGCTTCGGCCCGGAAAACGAATGGGGCATCCGGGTCAACGGCGTCGCGCGCAGCGGCGATACCCCGCGGGACAATCAGACCGAAAGCCTGCGGGTCGGTTCGCTGGCGATCGACTATTCGGGCCGCCGGCTGCGTGCGTCGCTGGACCATGTGTACCAGAACACCCGTGACCTCAGCGCACGCACGGTGCTCAACTCCTACAACGTCGTTCCCGGCGTTGCGCTGCCGGCGCCGGATGGAAAGACCAACTACGGTCAGCCGTGGAGCCGTCTGATCAGCGGTACCCGCACCACCGCGGCGCGCGTCGAGTACGATCTGCAGCCTGAGCTGACCGCCTATCTCGCCGCCGGCCAGGCCGAGTCCTGGCATTGGGGTAAAGGCGGCAACATCATCCTGACCTCGGCGGCAGGCGATACGCGCCAGGCCGCTGCCGGTTCGCAGTTCCTGATGGACACCGTTTCCGCGGAAACGGGATTGCGAGGGCGATTCAGGACCGGATCGGTCGGGCACAGGTGGTCGCTGGCGGTGTCGCACCTCAAGCGCGACTCCAAGTTCGGCTCGACACCTGCCGTGGCGACGTTTCTGTCGAACATCTACTCGCCGGTGTACTACCCGGAGCCGCCCGGCATCACCGAGGCCACCGCGCAGACCTATGCGACCACGCGACTGCCGGGTGTGGGCCTGGCCGACACGATGTCGATGCTCGATGACCGGTTGCTGCTGACCCTCGGCGTGCGCTGGCAACGCGTCGAGACCGACAACGTGGCCGCCGGCGCCATCACCAGCAGCTACAAGGAATCGGCTGTGACGCCGCTGGCCGGCGTGGTGTTCAAGGGATGGGAGCGCGGCAGCTTGTATGCCAACTATGCCGAAGGGCTGGCGCAGGGAGGCACCGCGCCGCTGACGGCCGCCAACCCGGGCGAGACGCTCGCGCCGTTCAAGAGCAAGCAGGTGGAGGTCGGCGTCAAGCAGGAATGGGGAAGCTGGGGCGCGACCGTGAGCCTGTTCCAGATCAAGAAGACGACCGGTCTGCTCGATCCCGCCAGCAACGTCTTCGGCGCCGGCGGCGAGCAACGCAACCGCGGTCTGGAGGTCAACTTGTTCGGTGAAGTCGTGCGTGGCGTGCGGCTGCTTGGCGGCGCCGCCTGGACCGATGCGGAGATCGTCAATGCAGCGCCGGCCACCAGCAACGGCAAGCGGCCGATCGGCGTGCCGGTGTTCACCGCCAACCTGGGCGGCGAGTGGGACGTGCCCGGCACACCCGGCATCACGCTGACCGCGGGCGTCATCCACACCGGCTCCTCTTACATCGATTCTTCCAACCTCGCGGCGGCGCCCGGGTGGACGCGAACGGACGTCGGCGCCCGCCGGGCCACGCGCATCGGCGGCGCACCGGTGACCTTCAGGGCGATGATCGAGAATCTGACCAACCGGCACTACTGGTCGATTGGCACCTTCGGTGCCGCCTACCTGGGCCTGCCACGCACGCTCGCGCTATCGGCCACCGTGGACTTCTGATTGCATCGGCTGTCGGATCATGCGGACATTCTGGGCATTGATGCATCGCTGGGCAGGCCTGTCGATCGCGGCGTTCATCTTCTTCAGCGGGGTGACCGGTGCGGTGATCTCGTGGGATCACGAACTCGATGATCTGATCAATCCGGAGCTGATGCATGCAAGGACGGAAGGGCCGGCAATGCCCGCGCTCGACCTGGTCCGACTGATCGAGCAACGGAATCCCGAGATCCGGGTCACCTACTTCAAGGTCGCGGACGAGCCGGGCGAATCGTTCTCGATCTTTGCGATGCCGCGGGTCGATCCGGCCACCGGTCGCCTCCATGAACCGGGCTTCAACCAGGTCTTCGTCGATCCGGTGACCGGCAAGGAACTGGGCAAACGGCAATGGGGCGCTGTGTGGCCGATCACCAAGGAGAACTTCGTCTCGTTCCTGTACCGGCTGCACTACACCATGCACATCCCGGAGCTCTGGGGCATCGATCGCTGGGGCATGTGGCTGCTGGGCGGCGTGGCATTGCTGTGGACGTTCGATTGCTTCGTCGGGTTCTATCTGACGCTGCCGGCGCGCCGGCGAGCCACCGGCCCGGCCTCCTCCGCATCGGACCGGCCGACCGGACGCCTCCGTGGCTGGTGGCCCCGCTGGGCGCCTGCATGGAAGATCCGATGGAAGGCGGGGACGGCACGGCTGACCTTCGACCTGCACCGTGCGTTCAGCCTGTGGACCTGGATTCTGCTGTTCACCGTCGCGTTCACCGGGTTCTCGCTGAACCTGTACCGGGAGGTGTTCTTTCCGCTGATGTCCAAGGTATCCACGGTCACCCCGACACCGTTCGATCTGCGGACGCCGAACCCCAGGCATCAGCCGATCGAGCCGGGGATCGACTGGCATCGGGGCAGCCCGCTCGCCCGGGAGGAGGGGGGCCGGCGCCGCGGGGACGCTCGGGGCGACGGGATCTACGCGGGCAGGTTCGCGATCTATCAGGCCCGTTACTACCGGGCCGGCGACGGTCATGGAGCGGGCGGCGTCGGGCCGACCACCCTGTTCATCGATGGCATGAACGGACAGATCCTCGGCGAAAGACTGCCGTGGCACGGCACCGTCGCGGACATCTTCGTCCAGGCGCAGTTCCCGCTCCACTCGGGGAGGATCCTGGGCTTGCCGGGGCGAATCCTGATCTCGATCATGGGCATCGTCGCCGCGATGCTGAGCGTCACCGGCGTGTTGATCTGGTGGCGCAGGCGCCGCGCCAGACTGCTCGTTCAGCCCGTGGCACGCGTCGCAACCGGAACGGATACCATCGAGCGAGATTCTTCTCCATGCGATGGCAGCCGACCGACCCTCACCCTTCGTTCCATCCCGGTACGACACCTTGATCGTCGTCTGCCGCGAATGTGAATCGCGCAAGGACGGGCCCACCGATCTGCGGGCCAAGACGGTCCGCAAGTCGTTCAAGCAGGCATTCCGCGGGGAGCACGGGTCTCTTCGTGTCGTGCAGTCGAGCTGCCTGGGCTATTGCCCGAAGCGGGCGCTGATGGTGCTCGCATGCCGCGCCGGCCAGGTCATGGCGGCGCAGGTATGCGACGACGCGGCGATCGAGGAAGTCTGGGAACGGCTGCGAGACTGAGCGCGACGCAGCGAGCCTTCGTGATTTGACCCTTCCCCGGGCGTGGTTGACCTCGGCGATCGCGTTCGTCCCTCTATATTGGTCCCTCCTGGTGAAACTTAAAAGTCTCAAAAAATGGGACAGAAATCGCTTCGATTGCTCGTCGATGCGCTGCAACTGATCGCGCTGAAGCGCAGCGCCACCGTTCGTGAAGTGGGCGAGGCGCTCGGTCTGCCGCGCAGCACCGCGCACCGGATGGTTGCCCAGCTCCTGGACATCGGCTTCGTCGAGAAGCACACGGTGGCGGGCAGCTATGTGCTCGGACCGCTGATCGGCGAGCTGGCGGGCGGCAATTTCGTGCACAGGACGCTGGTCCTGAACTGTCGGCCCGAGATCGAGGCGCTGCGGGACAGCACCGGCGAGACGATTTCGCTGCACGTGCTGCAATCGGGCCGGCGGGTTCTGCTCGATCAGGCCGAGAGCACGCACGAGCTGCGCTGGGTTTTCAGCAACCCGCTGGTCCCGATGCCGTTGCACGCGGGCGCGGCCGCCAAGATGCTGCTCGCGCTCGTTCCCGCCGTCGAGGCGAAGCGGATCGTCGGGCGCGAGAGCCTGGCCAGGTACACGGAGCGAACGCCGCAGGATCACGATCGGCTGCTCGCGGAGCTGGCGCAGATCAGGAAGCGCGGCTATTCGGATTCGGTCGGCGAGGTCACTCCGGGGATCGCCTCGCTTGCGGTGCCGGTCATCGCCCAGGCGTTCGGCGGGCAGCCGCTTGCCGTGATCAGCCTGACGGCGCCCGTTCTGCGGCTGCCGGACTCGCGTCGCAAGCCGCTGCTCGAAGCGCTTCAGGCAACGGCGAAGCGCGCGAGGCAGCGGCTCGAGCATGTGGTCGGCTTCGGCAGGCATGCGGCATAGCGCCGAGCGGCCCTTCGTTCTCCAGCCCCTTTCGAACCCGACTCTCACAGGAGCGATCGATGGCAGCCGATGTCGCATCTGGTCAATCGTCCGTCAGCCTTCCGCGGTTGCTCGACGAGCTGCGCGGCCATATCGGCCGGTTCGCGAACAAGCTGCCTGACTGGGATGCGTTCCCGGCCAACGCGGGCTATCCGGAGCTGGCCCGCGCGCAGATCCGCTACGTCGGGGCAGGGGGTTCGCCGAAGGTGTCGGATCCGTCGACGCTGAAGGCCGATCACTTCACGCTGAGCCTCGTGCACCTGCCGGTCGGCAACTATGCCGCCTCGCACGTGCACGACGTGGAGGAGGCGTTCTTCGTGCTGCGGGGCGTGCTGACGGTGGCGACCGATTACGACGGCAGGATCGTGCGCTCCCGCCTCTCGCCGCGCGACATGCTGCTGAACGAGCCGGGCCGCCCGCACGGCTTCCTCAACGACGGCTTCGAACCGGTGCTGATGGCCATCATGGTCGCGAACATCAAGGGCAAGCCGGTGGGCATCCGCTACAGGTTCCATCCCAAGGACGTCGGTGCGGAGGTCGCGCAGCGCTTCGGCGGCACGCCCGCGCAGGAGCGGTATGACGTGGATCGCTGGATCGCCCGCCAGGTGCAGCTCACGCCCAGGCGTGACCAGGCGGGCGTGACGCGGATGACCTACATCGGCGAAGGAGGGGCGCCGGCCGGCCGCTTCCGCAAGGAGTGGGCCCATGTACCGGCCGGCGCCGGCGTCGCCCCCGCCGCCCGGAACGTCGAGGAGGTCTATTTCGTCCTGTCCGGCTGCCTGACGGTGATCTGGGAGCTCGACGGTGCCCGGGTCGAGGAACGGCTCGGGCCCCGCGACGCGGTCTTCAACCCCGAGGGGCGCCTGCACGGCTTTCGCAACGACGGGGCCGAGGAGGTCGAGTTGCTGCTGATCTCGGGCAACGAGAATGCGGACGCCGCGAGCCTGCTCCGATGAACGCGCCAGTGTCCCGGAGCAGCCTGCAGGCCGGCGCGCTGGACGTGACGATCACGATAAACGGCCAGGCGTACACGGCGAAGATCGATCCGCGGATCCTGCTGGTCGAGTTCATTCGGGAAGTGGCCGGGCTGACCGGCACGCACGTGGGGTGCGACACCAGCCAGTGCGGCGCATGCGTCGTCCACGTCGACGGTCATTCGGTCAAGAGCTGCACGATGTTCGCGGCGCAGGCCGATGGCGGCAGGGTGGAGACCGTCGAAGGGCTGTGCCGCGGCGATGCCCTGCATCCGCTGCAGGCGGCCTTCACCGAGTGCCATGCGCTGCAGTGCGGCTACTGTACGCCGGGCATGCTGATGAGCGGGCTGGACCTGATCAACAGGAATCCGCATGCCAGCGAGCACGAGATCCGCGACTGGCTCGATGGCAACCTCTGTCGCTGTACCGGCTACGGCAACATCGTCAGGGCGATCGCCGTTGCCGCCGACGCGATGACGGGGCGCGCGCCCGGCCGCGCGCAGGAGCACGAATGAGCCCGTTCGTGTACCGGCTCGCGCGCTCGATCGAAGAGGCTTCGGCCATCCTTGCCGGTGCGGGCGACGAGGCCCGGCTGCTCGCCGGGGGCATGACGCTGATCCCCGCGATGAAGCATGGTCTCGCCGCGCCGTCGACATTGGTCGACCTGCGGGCGGTCGCCTCGCTCAAGGGCATCGCCCACGAAGGCGCGGCCGTCGTCATCGGCGCGATGACGACCCATGACGAAGTGGCCGCGTCGGCCGCGGTGCGAGCGCAGATACCGGCGCTGGCCGGGCTGGCGGGCGGCATCGGCGATCCGCAGGTCCGCCGGCGCGGCACGATCGGCGGCTCGGTGGCGAACAACGATCCGGCCGCCGACTATCCGGCCGCCTGCATGGGGCTCGGGGCAACGATCGTCACGAACCGGCGCGCCGTGCCGGCCGACGAGTTCTTCTCGGGCTTCTTCTCGACGGCGCTCGGCGCCGGCGAACTCGTGACCGCGGTCCGCTTTCCGGTGCCGCAGACGGCCGCCTACATCAAGTTCGCCAACCAGGCGTCGCGCTATGCGACGGTCGGCGTGTTCGTCTCGCGCTCGTCGGCCGGCGTGCGGCTCGCCGTCACCGGCGCGGGCCGCAACGGCGTGTTCCGTGTCCGCGCGATCGAAGAGGCGCTGATCCAGCGTTTCTCCCCGGGCGCCGTGCCCGGGCACGGCCTGCCGGACGATGCGCTCTTCGCGGATCTGCATGCCAGCGCGGCCTACCGGTCGCACCTGATCGACGTCCTGGCCCGGCGCGCGGTCGCCGCCTGCCTGGGCATCACGACGAAGGTTCCCGTCCGGCACGGCGGCGCCGTCGCGTACTGAGGGGGCAACGATGGACATGAGAATGACGGCGCCGGGAATCCTCAGCAAGCCGCTGCTGCGCCGGGAGGATCGCCGGCTCCTGACGGGCGCGGGGCGTTTCGTCGACGACGTCAGGCTCCCCGGCATGCTCCACATCGGCGTCGTTCGCTCGCCGCACGCCCACGCGAAGATTCTGCGCATCGACAAGACCGATGCGCTGAACGTCGCCGGCGTGCTGGAGGTCATCGTGCCCGGCGACTATCCGGAGCTGGACCTCCCGATGCCGGACATCCTCGAGCCGGGAACCCTCGCCAATCCGTACTGCGATCTGCACCGGGTCAATCCGCACCACGTCCTCGCATGCGGCAAGACGACCTTTCAGGGCGAGCCGGTCGCGATGGTCGTGGCCGAATCGAGGTTGGCCGCTGCAGCGGGCGCACAGGCGGTCGCGGTCGACTACGAGGAGCTGCCGGCGGTGACCAGCGCCGAAGCGGCGATGGCGCCGGATGCCCCGCGCGTGCACGACGGGAACCCGAACATCATCGGTCACCTGAAGGTGGCGGTCGGCGACATCGATGCCGCCTTCGCGAACGCCGATTTCGTCATCGAGGAGCGGCTGGGCCTGCAGCGCCTCGCGTCGATGGCCATCGAGGGGCGCGGCGTCGTCGCATCCTGGGATGCGATGCGCGAAGAGCTGACCGTGTGGTCGACCAATCAGGTGCCGTATCGGTTGCGGGACACGATCGCGCGGATGATGAAGCTGCCGTACGAGCGGGTACGGATCATCTCGGGCGACATCGGCGGCGCCTTCGGCGGCAAGGGGCTTTCGCCCGAGGACCTGACCGTCGCAGCGGTATCGCGGCGCTGGCGCCGGCCGGCCAGGTGGATCGAGTCCCGCTCGGAGAACTTTCTCGCCGTTCATGCGCGGGACCAGTTCCACGACGTGCGGGTGGCCGCGCGGAACGACGGCACGCTGCTGGGCATGGACCTGCGGATCGTCAAGGACGTCGGTGCCTACAACTCCTACGAGATGGTGCAGACGACGAACACCGTCAACCATGTGCTGCTGCACTACAAGGTGCCGGCGTTCCGCGCCGAGGGCTGGTGCGTGGTGACGAACAAGTCGGAGATGCGCCCCACGCGCGGCGCCGGGCGCCCCGAAGCGTCGTTCGTCATGGACCGGGTGCTCGATTTCGTCGCGCAGAAGACCGGGCTCGATCCTCTGGAGGTTCGCCTTCGCAACATCATCCCGGCCGACGAGATGCCGTACCGCAACGGGCTCACCTATCGTGACGGGGTGCCGATCACCTACGACGGCGGCGACTATCCGCGGATGCTGAAGCTCGCGGCCGAGCGCTTCGACTACGCCGGCTGGCGGCAGCGTCAGCAGGAGGCGCGCGAGGCCGGCCGTCTGATCGGCATCGGCTGCTCCAGCGGCCTGGAGGCGGGCGGCGTCGGGCCCTGCGAGGGCGCGTGCGTCACGTTGGACGACCGTGGCGACGTCAGCGTGTCGATCGGCGTCAACAGCCACGGCCAGAGCCACGAGACGACCTTCGCGCAGGTCTGCGCCGAATATCTGGGTGTGCCGTTCGAGCGGGTGCGGGTGTTCAATGGCGACACGAGGCTGATGCGGCACGGCTACGGCACGGGCGCGAGCCGGGTCGGCGTCAACACCGGCAACGCGGTGATGCTGGCGGCGCTCGCGCGGCGACGGAAGATCGGGGCGTTCGCCGCGCATGTGCTGCGCGTCGCGGCGAACGAGATCGCGCTCG
>OEIU01001319.1_pt1 | contig 16473 bp, 13 predicted proteins | sample 1539221 | NCBI WGS metagenome assembly OEIU01 (sample SAMN03792071, study PRJEB22550) | activated sludge metagenome | feature: wastewater treatment plant; material: activated sludge; isolation source: Wastewater treatment plant of a petroleum refinery complex | place: Argentina: Zarate | collected...
GCATGGCCGCGCACGCGCGTCTCGCAGGCGACCTTGCCCTTGTGGCCGATCACCGTGCGCATCATGGTCGGTTCGCCCACGATGCACAGCCAAGGCTTCGCCGGCAGTTCGGCAAGGCGCGGCAGCAGCTTGCGCACGCCGAGGCAGCCGACCTCCTCGTCGTAGGAAAAGGCGAAATGCACCGGACTCTTCAGACCCGCCGAAAGAAGCGCTGGCACCTGCGCCAGCACGGCGGCGATAAAACCCTTCATGTCGGCGGTGCCGCGGCCGAACAGCTTGCCGTCGCGCTCGTGAAGCTCGAACGGCGGCGAAGTCCAGCCTTCCTCGATCGCCGGCACGACGTCGGTATGGCCCGACAGCACCACGCCGGGCACATCGGCGGGGCCGATGGTCGCGAGCAGATTGGCTTTCGCGCCGCTGTCGTCCGCGATCAGTTGCGAAGGAATGCCGAAGCCGTCGCGATAGTCGCGAATGAAATGAATAAGGTCGAGGTTCGAGCGCGCGCTGGTGGTGTCGAACGACACCAGCCGCGCGAGCAGTTCGACCGTGGAAAGCGCCTTCGGCATCGCAGTCTCTCGTTACGGATCGCCGGCAACGCCGAACGACGGTGCTCCCGCCGGATGCAGCGCGCGATCAATATAAGGCTGGATTTGCGGCTCGTAGGCTTTCCAGACCGTCTCGATTTCCGTGAGCGGCGCATCGTGCCAGTCGACGCGCAGATCGACAATCGGCCAGCTCTGCTGTTCGACCACCAGCACGCCGACCGAACGCACCGGGTCTTCCTCGCCGCCCGCAGCAAGCCCCGCCTGCAGCGCCTTGATCAGGCGAAAGCCAAGATGTCCTTTGGTCGCGGCGAACGTCGCGACGATCGCCGAGGGCACGTTGTCGTTGGCGAGCAGATTGCCGACCGCGACGCAGTCGAGCCCGACCGCCGACGCGACGCGGCCGAGTCCTTTCTCGCCGGTGAAATGCGCGGCGCGTCCGCGCGAATCCAGAAACGCCAGCTGCCGGAACTGGATGTTCTCCGTCTTGGCCACGATCTCCGCCAGCGCGGCCTCGCTCGACAATCCGTCCTGCATCAGGTCCAGCGCGCGCGGCCCGATGCGCGGATCGGTGACGTTCTGCGTCATCACGGCGCCGACGGCGGCGCGGGCATGGGCGCAGCGGCTGGCGACGCAGATGCTCGACGAGGTGACGGCGACGCCAAGCATTCCGGTCCTGGCGCAGCGCGCGGCGATCGAGAACGTCATGATGCGATCTCCCTGTCAGCCGTTCTTGTCGGGCAGCACGGCGATGACGTCGATTTCCATCAGCCATTCCGGCTTGGCGAGCGCTGCGACGACCACCCCGGTTGAAACCGGAAACACGCCCTTCAGCCATTTGCCGACGACGCGATAGACCGCCTCGCGATTCGATGGGCTGGTGAGGTAGATCGTGATCTTGCAGACGTGGCCGAGCTCGCTGCCGGCTTCCTCGAGCAGCGTCTTGACGTTTTTCATCGCCTGCTCCGTCTGCAGTCCGGCATCGAGGCCGCCGACGAGATTGCCGTCGAAATCGGTCCCGACCTGACCGCGCAGAAAGAGAATGTTGCCGGCCTTCACCACCTGGCACAGATCGTTGTCGAGCTTCTGATCGGGATAGGTGTCGCGGGTGTTGAACTTGCGGATGCGCTCGTGCGTCATGATCGTCCTTGTCGAGCCGCGCAGCCAGCCGCGCGGCGATCCTCAAAGCGGTTGCTCTTCAAAGCATATTCCGTGCCGGCAACTGCAACAGCTTCGAATTTCCGATGCCGGTCCGGCCGCCGGTACGCGCCCGGCGCGCTGAACAAAACATGAGCGCCTTCAAATGAAAAGTTGAGCATCATCAGAATAACCTTGCCTGAGGCAAGATTTTTTCGTTTTTGATCGGGCTGCCGTCAGCTTCATTCTGCCGCGCGCCAAACTCCGTCATCCCGACGCCATCAGCAAAGTTGGACATCATGAGAAAAGTTATCTACCTACCGCCCGATGAGAACGGAAAGACGCGCAGCTTCGTCGGCATGGAGCACAGGAACGGTTATGGCGATCCGGAGTTGCTGCCCGAGCTGCCCGGCTACGGCTTCGGCAACTACACCAACATCTTCAAGAACCGCAACCAGGCTGGCCCCGACAAGGCAAAGAAAGTCGTCGGCATGTCGCTCGACGATTTCGCCGCCGGCCTGAAGAAGGCTGGCATCGAGCGCGCCATCGTGATGAAGGCGCCGAACCACGACCTCGCCAAGCTCAATGCGAAGTATCCGAACCAGTTCATCTGCCTCGCCTCCATCAGCCCGCATGATGGCATGCGCGGCGTGCGCGAGCTGGAAGATCTCGTGCGCAATCACGGCCTCAAGGGAATGCGCGTCGCCTCGCTCTACAACTCGCTGCCGGCGAGCGACCGCCGCTACTATCCGCTCTACGCCAAATGCGTCGAGCTCGACATTCCCTGCCGCATCTACACCGCGATGAGCTACGCCAACGACCGGCCCTATGACATGGGCCATCCTCGCCACGTCGATCAGGTCGCGTGCGATTTTCCGGAGTTGCGCCTGATCGCCGGTCTCGGCGGCTGGCCGTGGGTCAACGACATGGTCGGCCTGCTGCGCCGCCATCCGAACCTCTATGCCGACACCGCCTCGCACCGGCCGAAGCATTTCGCCACGCCGAATTCGGGCTGGGACATGTTCCTGCAATACGGCAACACGCTGCTGCAGGACAAGATCATGGTCGGCCTGTCGCGCGAGACCTTCGGCGTTCCCTACGAGACGCTGATCGGGGAATACGAGGATCTGCCGCTCAAGGACAGCGTCAAGGACAAGTGGCTGTATCAGAACGCGGCCCGCTTCTTCCGGGTGTAATGATGCACGTCAAACCGGCTGGCGCGAAATATGCTTGTGTTCCAGCGTGAACCGCCGGCCGGAACGCGGTAGACTTCAACGATGCGGGCGGCGCGGATCGCGCCGTCCGGCTTCATAACAGGGATCAAACGCATGGCGTCGCGAACGATGAGCCTCGGAGTCCTGATGCATGGCACAGGCTCGCACTCCGCCTCCTGGCTGCACCCGTCCACCAAGGCCGATGCCTCGACCGACATCGATCACTACGTGCGGATGGCGCAGCTTGCCGAGTCCGCGAAGTTCGACCTGTTCTTCATCGCCGATACGCCCGCGGCGCGGACCGACAATCTGCACGCGTGGAGCCGCTATCCGATGTTCATGAACTGCATGGAGCCGGTGCCGCTGCTGTCGGCGGTGGCGATGTGCACGAAGTATATCGGCCTCGGCGGCACCACCAGCACCAGCTTCAGCGAGCCGTACAACGTCGCGCGCCAGTTTGCCGCGCTGGATCACATCAGCCACGGCCGCGCGGCCTGGAACGTCGTGACCTCGGCGAACGATTACGCCGCGCGCAATTTCGGCCTCGATGCGCTGCCGCCGCATGCCGAGCGCTACCAGCGCGCGCGCGAATTCGTCGCCGTGACGCAGGAATTGTGGGATACGTGGGAAGACGATGCTTTCGTGCGCGATCGCGCGAGCGGGCTTCATCTCGATCCTGCCAAGCAGCATCCGGTGCATCACGAGGGCAAATTCTTCCGCGTCCACGGCGCACTCAATATCGAACGCACGCCGCAGGGCCAGCCGGTCATCATCCAGGCCGGCCAGTCGGAAGACGGCAAGGATTTTTCCGCGCAAGTCGCCGAGCTGGTGTTCTCGAGCCATGCCACGCTTGAGAAGGCGCAGGCGTTCTATCGCGATCTCAAGGGCCGCCTGCCGAAATACGGCCGCACGCCGGACGATCTGAAGATTCTACCCGGCATCAGCCCGATCATCGGCGACACGATGGAAGAGGCCGAAAAGAAATTCCAGTATCTGCAGAGCCTCGTGCATCCGGAGGTCGGCCGCCAGTTCCTCGCAGAAGACCTCGAGGCCGACCTGTCCGGCCTGCCGATGGATCAGCCGATCCCGGAGGAGCGCATTCCGGCGAAGTCGAATTTCCATCAGGCCTATTTCGATCACATCGTCGAAATGATCCGCGTCGAGAAGCTGACGCTCGGCGAAATCTGCAAGCGCTACAGCCGTGGTCGCAACATCCTGCGCGGCACGCCCAAGAGCGTCGCCGACATGATGGAAGAATGGTTCGCGCAAGGCGCGGCCGACGGCTTCATGCTGGCGCCGCAGACGGTGCCGGAAGGCATTTCGGATTTCGCAACCAAGGTCGTGCCGGAATTGCAGCGCCGCGGCATCTTCCGCAAGGAGTATGAAGGCAGGACGCTGCGCGAGCACACCGGCCTCAAGCGTCCGCCGAACCGACACGTGAAATCGGCAGCGTCGGTGGCGGCGGAGTAACGCGGTTCGTAGGCTTCAAATTGAAAGGCTCCGGTTCGACAACGAACCGGAGCCTTCTCTTTTAATTGCAAAGATTGCTTGAGTACTTGTCCTGCGTTCCCCGGGCGCGGCGCAGCGTGCAACCATAAGCGCGTTTACGCGCGTCTTCGACGCGCTATGGCTCCGCAGAACCGGGGCCGGGCCGACAAAACATCGCCTGAAACGATCCCGGCTTGGCAGCGCACCACTTCGCTGCGCTGGTGCTGCGCAGCATCCGGGAAACGAATGAGAGCTTTTCCTACAGTCCTAGCGCGTGATCCTCGCGCGTGGAGCGCTACGCCACGCTTTGCTTGCCGCCGGCTTTCACGGCCGTGTAGCGGTTCTGCGGCATCGGCAGTCCGAGATTCTCGCGCAAGGTCGCGCCCTCATACTCAGTGCGGAACAGCCCGCGACGCTGCAGCTCGGGAATGAGCAGGTGCACGATCGCCTCGATGCCGCGTGGATAGTAGCACGGCATCATGCAGAAGCCGTCGCACGCGCCCTTCTCGAACCAGTCCTGCATCATGTCGGCAATGGTTTCGGGCGTGCCGCAGATCAGTTGATGCGCCTGCCCGACCGCGAAGCGCCGCGCCGCCTGCCGCAGCGTGAGGTTTTCCTTGCGCGCCATGTCCATCAGAATCTTCTGGCGGCCCTGCGCGCCGTTGGAGAGCGGCAGCTCCGGCATCGGACCGTCGAGCGGAAGTTTCGTCAGATCGAGTCCGCCGGCGATGCGATACAGCGAGCGCAACGCCTGGTCGTCCGTGATGAGCGACTGCAACTGATCGCGCAATTCCTCTGCCTCGGCCATCGTGCGACCGATGATCGGCAGCAGGCCCGGCATCACCTTGAGGTCCTCGGGATGACGGCCATAGCCGGTCGCCAGACCCTTCACCTCGTCGTAAAATGCTTTCGCCTCGGGAAACTTCGACTGCGCGGTGAACACGCAGTCGGCAATGCGCGCGGCAAGCGCCTTGCCGGGACCGGATGCGCCGGCCTGAACCACGATCGGGCGGCCTTGCGGCGAGCGCAGCACGTTGAGCGGACCGCGCACCTTGAAGTGCTCGCCCTCGTGGTTCAGCAGATGCGCCTTGTCGATGTCGAAGTAGCGCGCGTTCTCCTTGTCCTCGAGCATCGCGCCGTCTTCCCAGCTGTCCCACAGCCCGGCGACGACGTCGTAGAACTCGCTGGCGCGGTCGTAGCGCGCGTCGTGCTCCATATGCACGTCGAAACCGAAATTCTGCGCCTCGGATTCGGTCTGCGAGGTGACGAGATTCCAGCCGCCGCGGCCACCGCTGATCTGGTCGAGCGTCGCGAAGCGACGGGCAATATGGTAGGGATGATTGTAGGTCGTCGTTCCCGTCGCGATCAGCCCGATCTTCGACGTCACCGCCGCGAGCGCCGTCACCAGCGACATCGGCTCCAGCCCTGCGCCGCGATGGACCTGCTCGCCGCGCTTGTCGCGCCTGGCGATCAGGTCGACCGGCTGCGAGGTGACGCTGTCGGCGAAGAAGATCGCGTCCATCTTGCCCTGCTCGGAGAGCTGGGCAATGTGCGTCATGATCTTGAAACTGCTTTCGGAGCCCGGAATCGCGTCCGGCATCCGCCAGCCGGCGGAATGCGAGCCCGGCGGAAACCAGAACGTGCACAGCCGCATCTTCCTGTTTGCCTTCGACATGTGCGCCGCTCCTTGTTTTTCGTTGCCGCCTGTTGGTGAACGGATCGGCCCTGCTCTATTTCAGGCGCGATCCGAGTTCGCCCTGATAGCCTTTGTAGTTGGCGAGCTCCTTCGCCAGATAGTCGCCGGTCTGCGCCGGAGTCGCCTGCGGATAGGTCTCGATGCCGGCCTTGAGCAGCCGTTCGCGCACCGTGGCGTCGCCGATCGCCTCGTTGATCGCGGCATTGAGTTTTGTCACGACGTCGGCCGGCAATCCCTTCGGCCCCATCATGATGACCCATGACGACGCGGTCGCATTCGGCAGGCCGAGGGCATCGAAGGATTTCACGTCGGCGACGGTCTTGGTCGCGCTCGGCCCCGCCAGCGCCAGCGCACGCACGCCGCCGCTCTCGATCATCGGCACCGCCGAGGCCAGAACCGCGACGCCGAAATCGGCCTCGCTCTTGAGCAGCGCCTCCATCATCGGCGCGCCGCCGCGATAGGGAATGTGCAGTGCGGTCAGGCTGCCGGCCCGCTTCATGTAAAGCTCGGCACCGAACTGGGTGATGCCGGCGACGCCCGACGAGGCGTAGGACGACTTGTCCGGGTTCGCTTTCAGATAGGCCGTCAGCTCCGCGAGCGTCTTGAACGGCTTGTCCTTCGGCACCACCAGCACCAGCGGAGACTGGCCGACCAGCGCGATCGGCGTGAAGTCGGTCGCCGAATTGTATTTGGCGTTTTCGGGGAAGATCAGCGGATTGATCGCGTAGGCGCCGGGATCGGACAGGAAGATCGAATAGCCGTCCGGATCGGCGCGCGTCACCGCCGAGGCCGCGACCGAGCCGCCCGCGCCGGTCCTGTTCTCGATCACCACCGGCACTTTCAGCGTCCTGCTCATATGCTCGCCAAGGATGCGCGCGGCGACATCGCTGGTGCCACCGGCCGCGAAGCCGACGGTGATGCTGATCGGGCGGGTCGGATACTGCGCGCTGGCCGGCGCGCCGTGGAGGCCGAGCACGGCCAGCGCGAAGCCCGACATGGCGGTCCACCGGCGGAAAAAAGGGAACGTCGCCATCGCGGCGTGCCTCCCCTTAAGGCGGCCCCGCCATCCGGCCCGTGCTCACATTATGCAATGCGCGGACCACACGGCAATGCACGAACCACGTCGCAATGCGCGAACCACATCGCAAGGTACAGTCCACGATGCCGCGGCGGCTGTCGCGCGCAACCTGGTCGCGGATGGCATGACGCTTGCTCTATCGATCAGGCCCATGCCAAACTCATTCTAATATGCATATCATAGCATCACTTTCCGGCAATGGCTTCCATCCCGCGGCGTGGCGGGCCGGTGGAGAACGCGCCTGGCCGATCGGGCGGCATTTTCAGCGGATGGCGCAGACCGCCGAGCGCGGCCGACTCGATGCTGTGCTTTTGGGCGAAACGCCCGGCGGCTATGCACTGCGCTCCACCGGCCGCATCAACGGCCTGAACGTCGATCCGCTGCCGCTCGCCGGCTCGCTGATCGCGACGACGCAGCGGATCGGCCTCGGTGCGACGTGGTCGCTGGACTTCGCCGAGCCCTTTCATGTGGCGCGGGTGATGGCGACGCTCGACCATCTGTGCGGAGGACGGATCGCCTGGGCCGCGACGCTGTTCGACGGCGCGGATATCAAAGGCGGTTTCAAGCACGCCAAAGCGGCGACCGAGCCCTCCGCCTCTACGCGCCGCGCCATCGAATTCATCGAGGTCGTGCGCAAGCTGTGGGACAGCTGGGAGGATCGTGGCTTCTTCGCCGATGTGCCGAGCGGCCGCTTCGCCGATCCGGACCGCGTTCACCCGATCAATCACACGGGTGACTTCTTCACCGTGCGCGGACCTCTCAATCTGCCGCGGCCGCCGCAAGGCAATCCGCCGATCATCATGCACGATCCGGGACACCCGGCCGACCGTCTCGTGATCCCCAGAAGCGCCGACGTCGTCCTTACCGGCGAAATCAACCCGATCGAGGCGCGCATTCAAGGGGCGGCGATCAGAGCCGCCGTGAAAGAGCAAGGCCGCAATCCCGAGGACGTGCGCATTCTCGCGAAGCTGACGCCCGTTCTCGCCGATACCGAGGCAGACGCGAAAAAGCTCTCCGACGATCTCGACGCAATGGCCTCGCCCAAGATGATGGCCGCGATGACGCAGCGCGCCGGCCTGCGCTTCACCGGGACGGCAGAACAACTCGCTCACCTGATGGCGCAATGGGTCGCGATCGGCGCCTGCGATGGCTTCAACGTCCGCCCCGCGATGCTGCCGGCGGGACTTGACCTGTTCGTCGAACGCGTCGTGCCGCTGCTGCAGGCGCGCGGATTATTCCGCGGCGACTATCAGGGCGACACGCTGCGCGACCATCTCGGCCTCGGACATTTCGAGAGCTGCTATGCCGCGTGACGCCGCTTCACATCTTCCCATGCGCAGTCGCAGGTGAGGCCAGCCCATGTCCCGCCCGCTCAGCTTCGGCCTGTTCACCTATCCCGGCGGCCATCACATTGCCGGCTGGCGACATCCCTCCGTCAATGCCCGCGCCATCGCCGGCGTCGATTTCTACAGGCAGATGGCGATCGCCGCCGAACGCGCGAAGTTCGATCTCATCTTCGTCGGCGACATGCTGGCGGCGCGCGAGAAGGATGGCCGCGTCATCGCCGAAGGCGGCCTCAACAACATCGACTCGATCTCGATCACATCGGCCGTGTCGTCCGTCACCGAGCGCCTTGGCCTCGTCGCGACGCTGTCCACGACCTACAACGAGCCGTGGACCATCGCGCAGCGCTTCGCCTCGCTCGATCACATCAGCAACGGCCGCGCCGGCTGGAACATCATCACCACCGCGAACGACGACGCCGCCTATAACTTCAGCCAGAAGAGCCACATGGAAAAGACGCGCCGCTACGAGCGCGCCAAGGAGTTCGTCGATATCTGCACCGCGCTGTGGGACAGTTGGGATGATGACGCGCTGACGATCGACCGGGCGTCGGGCATCTTTGCGGACACGGCGAAAATCCATCCGATCGATGACACCGGCGAATTCTTCTCGGTATCTGGCGCGCCGGCACTGCCGCGTCCGGTGCAGGGCTGGCCGGTGCTGGTGCAGGCCGGCGGATCGCCTTCCGGCATGGATTTCGCGGCGATGGTCGGCGAGGTCATCTTCGCCGCGCAGACGCGGCTGGAGGAAGCCGTCAAATTCCGCCGGGCGCTTCATGCCAAGATGCCTGCTTACGGCCGCTCGCCGGACCAGATGAAAATCCTGCCCGGCCTGTCGCCGATCCTCAGCTCCACCGAACGCGAAGCCAGACTCAAGGAGCAGGAGCTCGACGAACTGATCGTCCCGGCCGTCGGCGTGTGGATGCTCAGCGAGCAGATGAATTTCCGCTTTTACGACCTCGACATCGACGGACCAATGCCGACAAAGGATGTTCGCGCCATCGGCGCAGCGATGACACCGCGCGTCGTCAGCCTGCTCGACCGCGCCGACCGCGAGAACCTTTCGATCCGTGAATGCGCCAAGGAGGTCGCGCGCACCCGCTCGCACGGCTCGTTCATCGGCACGATCGAGCAGTTCGCCGATCATGTGGCGCTGTGGCGCGACGAAGGCGCCTGCGACGGATTCAACATCATGCCGGCCTACTTCCCGGCCGAGATGGATGTGTTCGTCAACGAAGCTGTGCCGGAACTGCAACGGCGCGGGCTGATGCGCCGCGATTATGAAGGCACGACATTGCGCGAGAATCTCGGACTGCAGAAACCCGAGCGGCGGCGCTAAAAGCCCTTCGGACTTATCCGAACGCCGCGACCTGAATCCAGTAGGTCGCGCCAGCGATGCCCAGCGTGACCAGCGATGCGGCGACGAACCGGCTGCCGAAACCGGCGCTTCCCGCCGCCGCGGCGTAGATCGCCTTGGCGATCGTATTGCTGATGACGGCGACGGCGATCGCGACAACCGCCGACGGCAACGCGATTGTCTCGAGCATTCCCGCAACGGTCACGACGGCGGCATCGACATCGACCAGCCCCGACAATGCCGAGACCGCGATGAGCCCGCTGTCGCCGAACCATTGCGAAGCCGCACGCGCCACGAACGCCACCGCAGCCAGCAGCGCGGCCATCTTCAGAACCGCGTCGAGATCGAATGGATTCTTCGACGGCTGCGCGGGATGAACCGATGGCTCGTGGCGCGCCAGAACAACGGCGATAACCGTCATCGAGAGCGTCGCGGCGACCAGCGCCGGAATCAGGAGATAAGCGATCGGCGCCGCGAGCAGCGCCACAAGCAAGGCGGTGCGCAGATAGGAGACGGCGCAGGCGCCCAGCGCGCCGGCGGCGAGTATGCGCGCATCTTCCCCTGCCCCCGCCCTGCGCGCGTTGTTCAACGTCGCGCCCGTCGAGGATGCCAGCCCGGCGACAACGCCGGCGAGGAGTTCGCCACGCGCCGCGCCGAGCAGCCGGACCAGGATGTAGCCGCAGAACGAGATCGCCGCGAGGATGACCGCGAGCAGCCATGTCCTTGCGGGCGAGATGCCGCCGAACGGCCCGATCGGTCTGTCCGGCAGCAGCGGCAGAACGACAAACGTCATGCCGAGCAGCACGATCGCCGACCGCAATTCGGTCCAGGACAGACGGCGCATGAAGCCGTGCAGAATGTCGCGGCTGGCGAGGATCGCCGCCATCGTCACGCCCGCGGCCGAGGCGAGCGTCAGGTCGCCCTTCACGGCCAGCACGCCGAGCGCGAAGGTGAGCATCGCCGCCACCGTGGTGGTGACGCTGTAGTTTTCCTCGGCGACAGCCTCGCGATATTCGAAAGCCGCGAAAATCAGCGCGAATGGCACGAAGAAGCCGGCGAGCAGGATCGCGACCGCCATCTGGTTCTGAGCAAGGATGTCGACGATCAGGCCGGCGACGCCGCCGAACATGCCGATCAGCGTGAACGTCCGCAGCCCGGCGGTGCGCTGTCCGTCATCCTCGTTGCGCTCGCGCCAGTGCCGCTCGACGCCGACCACCGCGCCGATGGCGATGGCGGTGCCGAGGCGCTGGAATATCTCGATCGTGTCCATGCCGCATATCGTGCGGCGCGCGCCGACAAGTCAATGCGATCGGATGCTGCAGGCGCGTCTGCGCGCTCGCGCCATTCCGCAGGCGACGCGCCGCGGCCTTTCTCACCAAGCCTTCAATGCAGGCGCGGCTTTTTCAGCAGCTTGCTGCGATCGATCGACGGCAGCACCGCGTCGAACGTCACGCCGTCACGCAGCAGGCGGAGCGGCACGTCGACGCCGGCGGGACCGAGCGCCCAGATCTTGCGATAGAAGTCGATCTGTCCGCTGACGCGGCGGCCGCCGACCGCGACCACGACATCGCCGGTGCGCAGATCGCTTTGCGCCGCCGGCCCGCGTTCGGAAATGCCGACGATGACCACCTTGTCGTCGACCTCGGTCGAGAACATGCCAAGCCACGGCCGCGCCGGCCGGTTGGCGCGGCCGAAGCGGCGCATGTCATTGAGGATCGGCTTGAGCAGATCGATCGGCACGATCATGTTGAGGTTCTCGTGCTTGCCCTCCGTCGTGCGCTCGATCTGGAGCGAGCCGATGCCGAGCAGTTCGCCGCTGGCCGAGATCAGTCCGGTGCCGCCCCAGTTCGGATGCGACGGCAGCGTGAAGATCGCCTCGTCGAGGGCGTATTCCCAGTAGCCGGCGAATTCCTGCTTGCCCGCGATGCGGCCGGCGAGCGACCGCGTCCTGCCGCCGACGCCGCCGACGATGATGCGGTCGCCGATCTGCGCCTCCGCGGAAGAACCGAGCGGGAGCGGCTCAAGATCGATGCGGTCGAGCGCCTGCACCAGCCCGAAGCCGGTTTCGGAATCGAAGGCAAGCGCATGTCCCGGCACGATGCGGCCGTTGCCGAGATGAAGCCAGATCGTTTCCGCTTCGGTGATGAGGTAGCCGATCGTCAGGATCAGGCCGTCGCCGATCAGGACGCCATTGCCCGCGCGCTCGACGCCCAGCGACGAGGCGCTGAACGCATCCGTCGGCACGATCGCGTGCAGACCGACGATGGCCGACAGCGCCTGTTCGAGATCGAAGTTGTAGTCGTCAGGCCGCGGCTGGATCGAGGGCGGCACCTTCCAGTCAGCGATCGACGGCATCAAGATTCTCCCGTGACGACTTGGGCGTGTCGGAGATTAAGTCATCGGGGTCGCATTTTCCAAGGGCCGGGCCATTGCCGGAATGTTGTTTCCATAACGGCGCGCCCCGCGACAAAGCGGCCTTGGCCTAATTCCTGCTTTGACAGGTTTGAGTGAACCTGATCCACTTTCCGCAATTCCGCCATCGTCGGGACAGCGATGAGCGGGTTTCAAGCAAATTCAAACGGCCATATCCGGGGAGCCAAGTCATGAAAGAGCAGGACATTCGAGACCTGATCGCCGACGTGAAATCCGGCAAGACGTCGCGCCGCGCCTTCGTTCAGCAAATGGTCGCCGTCGGCCTGACCGCGCCGATGGCCACCATGATCCTCGGCCACTCCGGCGTCGCGATGGCGCAGACCGCAATTCCCTACAGGCCGACCAAGGCCGGCGGCGGCGGCGCATTGAAGCTGCTGTTCTGGCAGGCGGCGACGCTGCTCAATCCGCATTTCGCCATCGGAACCAAGGATCAGGAAGGCTCGCGCATCTTCTATGAGCCGCTGGCCGGCTGGGACTCCGAAGGCAATCTCGTTCCCGTCCTCGCCGCCGAACTTCCGACCAAGGAGAATGGCGGACTCGCCGCGGACGGCCGCTCCGTGACCTGGAAGCTCAAGCGCGGCGTCAAATGGCATGACGGCAAGCCGTTCACCGCCGACGACGTCATCTTCAACTGGGAGTATGCCCGCGATCCCGCGACCTCGGCGACGACGATCGGCAGCTACAAGGACGTCAAGGCGGAGAAGGTCGACGACTTCACCGTCCGCGTCGTTTTCGAGAAGCCGACGCCGTTCTGGGCCGACGCCTTCGTCGGCACCGTCGGGATGCTCATTCCGAAACATCTGTTCGCCGACTATACCGGCGGCAAGTCGCGCGACGCGCCGGCCAATCTCAAGCCGGTCGGCACCGGTCCCTACATGTTCGTCGACTTCAAGCCCGGCGACATGATCACCGCCAAGCGCAATCCCGATTACCATGTCGCCAACAAGCCGCACTTCGACACGCTCGAGGTGAAGGGCGGCGGCGACGCGGTCTCGGCGGCGCGCGCGGTGCTGCAGACCGGCGAATATGATTACGCCTGGAATCTGCAGGTCGAGGACGAAATCCTGCTCAAGCTGGAAGCCGGCGGCAAGGGCAAGACGCAGCCCTCGCCTGGCGGCAACATCGAGCACATCCAGCTCAACGCTGCGGACCCCAACAAGGAGGTCGACGGCGAGCGCGCCAGCATCAAGACCAAGCATCCGTTGTTCAGCGATCCGGCCGTGCGCCAGGCCATGAACCTGCTGATCGACCGCGACTCGGTCGAAAAATTCATCTACGGCCGCACCGGCAAGGCCACCGCGAATTTCCTCAACAATCCGGAACGCTTCCGCTCCAAGGCGACGAAGTACGAGTTCAACATCGACAAGGCCAATCAGATTCTCGATGGCGCCGGCTGGAAGCGCGGCTCGGGCGGAATCCGCGAGAAGGATGGCAAGCAGCTCAAGATCGTATTCCAGACCTCGATCAACGCCCCGCGGCAGAAAACGCAGGCTATCATCAAGCAGGCGTGCCAGAAGGCCGGCATCGACGTCGAGCTGAAATCGGTGAGCGGATCGGTGTTCTTCTCGTCGGACGTCAACAACCCGGATACCTATACGCACTTCTACTGCGACATGCAGATGTACACGACGACGATGACCCAGCCCGACCCCGAGCGATTCATGAACCAGTTCGCGTCGTGGGAAGTGGCGACGAAGGAGAACAAGTGGCAGGGCCGCAACATCGCCCGCTGGCAGAACAAGGAATATGACGATCTGTTCAAGGCGTCGGGCGGCGAGCTCGATCCGGTCAAGCGCGCGGCGATGTTCATCAAGATGAACGAGCTGGTCGTCGGCGACAACCACATCCTGCCGCTGGTCTACCGTCCGCAGGTCGGCGGCGTGTCGAACAAGCTGACCGCCCAGCTCAGCGGCTGGGACAATTCGCTGTGGCAGCTGGCGAGCTGGTATCGCGAGGCATAAGGGACATCCGGACAGGCTTGCGAGGCGAATGATCTGACGCAGGACACGCGATGGGAACTTATCTTCTCAGACGCCTGCTCATCGCTCTTCCAAGCCTGCTCGGCATCAGCGTCCTCTTGTTCGTGCTGCTGGCGCTGGCGCCGGGCGATCCGTTCAGCGAACTCGCAACCAACACCAACATTCCGCCCGAAGTGCGTACCGCGCTTCGGGCGAAATTCGGCATCGACGATCCGGTGTTCGTTCGCTACATCCGCTGGATCACCGCGATGCTTCAGGGCGACTGGGGCTTTTCCTTCGTCAGTCGTATCAATGTCGATCAGCTGATCCTGCAGCGCCTGCCGGTGACTCTTTTCATCATCGGCACCGCGCAGATTCTCGCGCTGATGATCGCCTTGCCGGTCGGCACCTACGCCGCGGTGCGCCCCTATTCAATCTTCGACCAGATCGCCTCGACCTTCACCTTCATCGGCTTCTCGCTGCCGACCTTCTTCACCGGCCTGCTGTTCATCCTGCTGTTCAGCGTCACGCTCGACTGGCTGCCTTTCGTCTACCGCAGCGACATCCACGCCACCGGCTGGCAATGGTACTGGGAGCATTTCAAGCAGGCGGTCATGCCGATCTCGGTGTTCGGCCTGTTCCAGGCGGCGTCCTATACGCGCTATGTCCGTTCCGCCGTGCTCGACGTCATCCGCCTCGATTACGTCACCACCGCGCGCTCGAAAGGGCTTAACGAGAACAAGGTGGTGGTCAAGCACGTGGTGCGCAACGCGCTGATCCCGGTCGTCACGCTGGTCGCGCTACAGATGCCGTCGATCTTCGGCGGCGCGATCGTCACGGAACAGATCTTCCGCGTGCCCGGCATCGGATCACTGCTGATCGCCTCGATCCTCGCCAACGATACGCCTGTCATCATGGCGGTCACCCTCGTCCTCGCCTTGCTCGTCGTGTTCTTCAACCTCCTTGCTGACATCATCTATGGCTGGCTCGATCCCCGTATCACCTACCGCTGACGCGCTGGCGCCGCGCGAAGCCAAGCCGCGGCATGTCACGCCGGGCCGCGAGGCGTGGCGACGTTTTCGCCGCCACCGCATGGCGGCGATCAGCCTCGTCATCCTGACGGTGCTGTCCATCCTCGTGATCTTCGGCTCGCTGATCTGGCGCATCCCGATCGACGAAATCGACTTCACGGCGCGCCTGCAGTCGCCGTCATGGACCCATCCGTTCGGCACCGACGATCTCGGGCAGGATCTGCTGGCGCGGATTCTCTATGGCGGACGCATCTCGCTGGCGGTCGGCTTTGCCGCGATGGCGGTCGCGGTCATCGTCGGCGTCGTCATCGGCGCCATCGCCGGCATCTCGCGCGGCAGCGTCGACGCCGTTCTGATGTGGATCACCGACCTGTTCCTGTCGCTGCCGCAGCTGCCGCTGCTGCTGCTCATCATCTATCTGTTCCGCGACCTCCTCAAAGGCATGTTCGGCGTCGAAGGCGGCACCTTCATCCTGATCGTCGCCGTCATCGGCGGCTTTCGCTGGATGCCGGTGGCGCGGCTGGTGCGCGCGCAGTTCCTGTCGCTGCGCGAGAAGGAATTCGTCGAGGCCGCGCGCGCGCTCGGCGCGTCCACCTCGCGGCAGGTCGTGCGCCACATCCTGCCGAATTCGCTCGGGCCGGTGATCGTCGCCGGCACCATCGACGTCGCCGCCGCCATCATCGCGGAATCGACGCTGTCGTTCCTCGGCCTCGGCTTTCCGCCCGACACGCCAACCTGGGGACGCCTGTTGTTCGACGCCAAGGACTATCTCGACATCGCCCCGCACTGGGCGCTGTTCGCCGGCGGCATGATCTTCATCACCGTGCTGACGATCAACTTCATCGGCGACGGACTGCGCGACGCGCTCGATCCACGAAAGGTGCTGTGATGGACGCGCTGTCGCCCGCCACGCCGTCGCAGCCGCTGCTCGAAATTCGCGGCCTGAAGACTCACTTCGCCACCGAGGACGGCATGATCCACGCCGTCGACGGCGTCGATATTTCCATCGGCCGCGGCGAGACGGTCTGCGTTGTCGGCGAAAGCGGCTGCGGCAAGACCGTGACCGCGATGAGCGTGCTGAAGCTGATCGCGATGCCGCCGGGGCGTATCGTCGGCGGTCAGATTTTATGGCAGGGCCGCGATCTCGTGCCGTTGTCGACGGACGGGATGAACCCAGTTCGCCGGGAAGACAACGC
>OEIU01001320.1_pt1 | contig 16459 bp, 12 predicted proteins | sample 1539221 | NCBI WGS metagenome assembly OEIU01 (sample SAMN03792071, study PRJEB22550) | activated sludge metagenome | feature: wastewater treatment plant; material: activated sludge; isolation source: Wastewater treatment plant of a petroleum refinery complex | place: Argentina: Zarate | collected...
AAGTCATACAGCCAGCTTCAGGCCCAGATTGAGAAGCTGCAGGCCGAGGCAGAGGCGCTCAAGGCCAAGGAGCTCGAAGGCGTCATCGCGCGGATCCGCACGGCCATCGAGCACTACGGCATCACGCCGGACCAGTTGTTCGGCAGAGCCAAGAAGGCCGTGGCTGGCCGGGCTGCGGCCAAGAAGGCCCCGGCACGCAAGTCGGCCGCCAAGGGCCGTCCGGTGGCCATCAAGTACCGCGACGGTAACGACACCTGGACCGGCCGCGGCAACAAGCCACGGTGGCTGGTCGCTCGGCTCGCCGAAGGCAAGCAACTCGCGGACTTCGCCGTCAGCTGAGTATCAGGGTGCCCTCGGTCGGGCACCCAGGCGATGGCGGGCTCTTCTGGCGCGGGGCTGCAGTCCCGTTGCTCCAGCCGAGCAAGCTGATGCTGGCCGCCAGCGGCTGGGCGCCTTGACGGGGCATCACGCCCCTTCGTTCACGCCCATCGCGGAAGATCGATGTCCTCCCACTCGCCCTCGGCCTGCAGCATCGGAAAGTGGCCACGCGCACGGCACTCGGCGAGCCGATGCAGTGCCCGTCGGAAGTCGCTGCGACCACGCTCCAGGAACGGCCGCATCGCGCGGTAGACGGCGACGGTGTTCGGCCGGCCCTTCTCGCAGGCGATGAAGGCCCACTCAGGTTCCTCGCCGGTCAGCTGGTACACGCCCTCGCAGTACATCGCCGCGGACAGCGCGTAGCCGAGCCTGGCGCAGGAACGGCGGAAGCCTTCGAAGGTCACGTCTTCGGCGGACTTCACGTCGGCGAGCGTGCGGGCGTCGTGCCACCAGTCGATCTTGATCTTGCACTTGATCCCCGTGTCGGGGTCCAGCCAGACCAGCGCCACTTCGGCCTCGCCCTTGGCCAGCAATTCACGGGCCTTGCGGTGGGTCATCGCGTTGTCGATGATCCGCTCGATGGGCTCCTTCCAGCCTTCGGGGTACACGGTGCGCCCGGCCGCCTGCACCATGCATTCGGCGTAGCGCTGCTTGCCTTCCTTCCTGGCGCGGTTCACCTTCGGCATCGCGAAGAACCGCGACTCGAAGGTGTAGGGCTCCAGCAGCCGGCCGTGCAGCACCGAGCCGAACAGCAGCGCTTCGGTGGATTCCTCCGGATCGGTGATGCCGCTGAGGAAGTGCGCGGGGCTGATCAGCATGCGCTTGAGTTGGGTCGAGGAGACGGCGCTGCGGTCGCCGTGATAGTCCTCGTTGCTCATGCCGCGCGTCACGCCAAAGGGGATGTCAGGAACCTCGCGGGCTGGCGTGGCCGGTGCTTCACAGGCCTCCGTCACCTCGGTGTCGTCGTCGTGCAGGTCGCTGCTCATCGCGGTCTCCATGTCGCTGTTGCTACCTGATCACGATACGAAGGGGTCCTGTGCCTTCAAGGTCGGCGGGCGCGATCCCGACGCAGGCAGAGCCAGGGCACCCAGCCACTCCGATCCGTTGCATCCGGTGCCCGGCGACGGCGGCTGGTTTCGGCGGGGGCCGGGCGGGTCGTTTCGGTTGGACGAACCTCGGCCGCCCTTGCATAGTCACCGGGTCGGCACCAGGACGTTGCGCTGGCTCGCCGATGCCCACCCCGAGGTCAGGAGACGGTTGGTGAACTCTCTGCTGGAACGCCTGCGGCGCAGGCTTCGCGAGCTTGGCCGGCCCGTGAGCGAGGCGCCCCCGTCGGAGGGCGGCCGGCACTCAGCTCACGCCCATGCCGGGGATGCTCCTCAGCGCCGCACCGAGATCGAACCCACCAGCCGTCGACAGTGCTCAGATCGATCCGGCACTGGCCAGGAAGCCCGGTTGCCGGCTCAACAGCCCCCCCCGCCCTCGTCCACTCGCCTGAAGGCCGCCTTCTTCTCGAAGAAGCGCCTCCCTTCGCCGCAGCGCCAGTCCGGCACGATCTGGGGACCGACTTCCTATCTGGACTGCGGCAGCACTGCGATCGGTGATGCCAAACCAGAGTGGCATCCGCTCATACTGTCCGGGGTGACTCCCGCGACCGCCGGCACTGGATCAAGTTCGACCTCGGAGTCATGGACGACGCAGCCAGCGCCGGCCTCATTGGGCCATTTCGCGACCAGCGCCGACTTTGCTCAATATCCATGGAGGATCCAGGAGCAACCAGAACCGACACGGGGCATTGCAGACACATTCATGTCGACGCTGAGTCCGGCAGCGCCCTTGGTTGGCGCTACAGCACTAGGCCCGAATATGGAGACTCCCCAGTACCCGTCGCAAGCCTTTCCGTTCGCATTGGACGGCGATCTCGGTTCATGGGGACCGAGTACCTTGCTACGCCAATAGCCTTTGGCCCGCCACACCAAACCTACACGCTCTAGACGGCATCGCTCCCGCGCGCGAGGCGGCCGGCCTTCCAACTCTGCATCTCTTCACGCGCGCGCCGAAAACCAATCCACACGCCGGATTCGTCGTATCCCCGATTCGCCAGTTCTTCGCGCGCCAGCAGATTGAGGTCAAGTTCGAGCTTCGTGGCAGCGACCAAGACACGAACCGGAACGGCTTGGATGAACTGCAGTTCGTCGACTGCAAATTTGCCAGTGGTGTAGGACATCGACGCTCTCCTGTCGAGAGCAGTCTCGATGCCAGTCTTCGGCCATCAAGCCCTTCCCATGCAGTGAGCTCGTCGAGGCATTCATCCTTGCCTCCCGTTCTCTGACCCGTGCTTCAGCGCCCGGTTCAGGCCTCGGGCTTGAGCGGTGTGACCTGGATGCGGCGAGCCCGCGGCGAAGTGCGATCCCTGAAGTAGCCATCGCCCTTACCCTTCAATGCAGCCAAGGCCTCCGGCTCCATGTGCACGTTCGGGGCATTCTTCTTTGCCTCCTTGATATCCATGGGTTTGAGGACAAGCCAGGTCGCTGCATTCGCCTTGACCTCTGATCCGAAGTGATCGCTCATTTGCGACGCCAAGATCATGCCAAGGCCAAACTTCCGGGCCTCAGTGAAGAGTTGATTGAGGATGCGATCGGGTGAATCTGTGTCGCCTCCGCCAGTGCTAAGAATCTTCGCCTCGTCGATGATGACGAAGAGCCGAAAGCGCTGCCGATCGTCCACGGGCTGCACCGGAATCGGCCCCTTCAACCTCAATACGCGGAAGATCTTTCTCAACATCGTCTCCGCGGCGATGTACCGCACCTCGTCGGTCAGTTTGCTCAGATCGAGTCGTACGTTCGATGAAAGAATTTCCTCGACCGCCACGTGCTCTGATCTTTGGAAGATCGGGTGCTCGAAGATCTCCTGAATTGCCGCAAGGCAACCTTCAATCGCAGATCGCTGGCCCTTCCGCGCATCATCCTCGGCCCAACCGGAGAGGATGCTCTCGACGTCGGCGAAAGTCGGAGGTTGGTTGTGCCATGTTTTCGGATCCGCGTCGTCGAACCCACGATCTTGATATGCCTGCTCGATGGCGTCACGAAGAATGGCATTCTGGCGGTGGCCCAGAGCCGGCACCGCGTTTCGAATCATGTCGCGAACGACTTTGCGTTGGTCGTAGAGGCCAGTCTCCTCGGCACTCTGCGAGTCCAGTTCCATCGGGTTAACCCCCGCGGTACTTGCAGTTCCCGAGGAAAGGAGAACTGAGCGCAGCCCCGGAAACTTCACGTCGCCATGAAAGTCAAGGACGAGCACGGGAACCCCATAGTCGGCAATGCCCTTGCCGAGAACCTTCAATGTCTCGGTCTTCCCCGAGCCGGACGCACCGAGAACCAGGAAGAAGCCATTCGTCTGGCGTCCGGGAGCCCAAGGCACCGGCGACTTGAGATTCAGTTCTTCCCCAAGCGCCACCTCGAGCACCATGGCGTTGTTGGGTTGGGTCGTCGCCCCTCCCGTGGTATCAGACCCACGGGACGCAGGACCGCTGGGCTTGCTTGGCGGCCGAGGCTTGGGCGGCGCATCGTCATCGTTGTCGCCGACATCATCCTCACGGTCATCGAGACCCTTGGACCGCCCCGTCGCCGCAACGGAATTGCCGGCCCCAGACAAGAGTTGAAAGGCCATCGCTGGATCAAGCGGACCCGAATTGTTCGCGCCTTCTTCCCGCCGATAACTTGCAACGGGCACCTCATCACGAGGCACGCGCGTAGTAGTCAGCACAAGGCCAACGTCGGTGGCCGCAAGCGTGTTGATCTCGATGGGTATCCCGCTCGCGGTCTGGACCGTCAAGGGCTCGGTGGTTGCCACACTGGCGAGTTGGACATGTACGAGGCGGCCTGCCAGTCGAACCTTGATCGTCCCGTTGAACAAGTCCTGCAGAAGGCCGTGCCAGCGCTCGATGTATTTGGGGTCGAGGTCACGCAGCAACGCCGTGTAGAGGTGTTCTTTGACTACTTCCCGACGGGGCTTAGCGAGTGGAGAGAGGTTTGCACCACCGAAGACCTCAGCGAGCGCGTGTAGCGTCGACAGGACCTGATCCACCGCGTGACCGCTGACGACCTTACCGTTGATGGTGTAGGGCACGCTCTCATCATGTGCCTTCACCTCAATCACGTCGATGATGAGTTCGCCACCTTCCTCGCGAAGCCCAAGCAAGTCCGCCTTCTCGTTTGAGTGGCCTCCCGCGCTGAGCCACCGCCTGGCGTTCTGGGTGTCGAGACTGACCGCCAAGCCGCTTGGATCGAGGCGCCGGTACCATCGCATTGCGATCAGCTTTCCGAGCGCTCCCTTGACATGCTTGGTCTTGTCTCCGCCAACGAGGCCAAGGATGCCGTTCGGCTCCATCGCGACCAAGTCACGCACCAGTTCGTCGAGCGTCGCCGGGTCCGCAACGAAGTGCGTCTTTCGAAGTTGCTGATCAAGACGGCGAACGAACGGGCTGAGATCCTTGCCAAAGGTGGTCACCTGTCGTGCATTCTCGAAGCGCCGATCGATGACGTCGGCATCGCCCAAGCGAGGCACGAGCACTCGGTGAGGGTCAGCGACAACAGTCCACGTGCTCACCTCGGCCAGTTGGTCGAGCCAGTTCTTCACGGACGCGACTTGCGGCTGGTGTGTCGCCGTGTTCTGACGAAGATCTCGGTGCACGAGCGTCGCAATGGCGAAATAAGTCGCGAAGACCTCTTCCTCCGCGATGGGGACAACCGTGATCTGCTTCTTCAGCTTGTTGTAGCGGTACTCGCAGCATGGCATCCAAGGGCTGAGATCGTGCATGCCCGCACGCGCCACAAGCGTCGTCTTCACCTCGAACGGATCGAAGACCACGGTCAAGTGCGCCGGCAACTCCCGGGCCTCCTCAATCACTTCCGGCCACTTCTTGATGTCCGGAATGACGGACAAGCTGACGAGTCCGCGTTCTTGCCCCGCGCGGACCCGATCCTTCAATTGATCGTCAAGATCCTCAAACTCGGTCGTCCATCCGCGCGTGTCGTCCGAGGTGTAGCGGAACCGAAAGTGGACGCCCCAAAACGTGTCCTCAGCGCTTGCGTTGTCCAGATCCAGCGCCTCCAGCACCGACTCAAGGAAGCGCGCTGGCCGCGGTGCATTGATCAACAAAACCTGCAGCCCAGGCCTGGCGAACGGGCGGAGATGAGCCAGCAATGAAGCCAGCGTGTTGACCGTCTTCAGTCCATCAGGCTCAAGGACCCCACGCGGCGCCTCCTTGAACAGCGGCAGATGCGCAATAGCACCGGCATGTCCGAGCAGCGCCGTATCGTTGCCGAGAACCTCGATTCGCGGCAACAACAACACTCGAAGCAGTTGAAGATCCTCGGCGGTGGCGGAGATAAGCGTGCGTCGCTCCGCCTCCGACAGACGGCCACCAAGGGCCTGAAGATCCCGAACAATCGCGACGCTGCGCCACAGATTCAGCGGATGAACTGGCGACAGCAGCACTTCGGTCATGCCGTCGCGACGGTAGACATACAACTCCATCGCGAGTAACCAGTGAACCAGGTTCTCCGCCTCGTCGTTCGCCTCCGCGTACATCTCTTGATAAGCCAGTTGCAACTGCCGCAGCAACTGGTCGTAGGCATCGAGATAGTCGCTCGCCGCGCGCAGCGCGTCCTCGCGGCCCGCGAGCACCGCAACCGGAGACACAGTCAAGTCGGCGACCAAGTCGAGCAACCGCTCGCGTGCGCTGGCTAGCGCTTCGGCATGCTCAAGGCAGACCCGCGGGGCGAGGTCGGCTTCAACAAACTCCGCAAGCTGCTTCTTGAAGTCTGCGAACAGGAACGGATGCCACGACTTGAACGCTGCCACCTCAGTGAGCGCATCGAGTCGATCCGCCTCAATCTCGATCACTCCGCCCCACTCATTGGGCGTGGAGCGCGACCGAGCGAGTGCAATCACGTTCGCGTTTACGTTCACCACTGGCTGGTTTGCCAGCGGCGCGTCTTCCGCCGCGGTGCCTTCACCACCCACCAGCGGTTCGTCATCGCTAACGCTCTGGTTGCTTTCCGCCTGGCCAGCAACGATCGACACCCTCTCCGCGATGTCTGCCAATTGCTCACTGGCTCCGCCTTCGAGCAGCAAGCCTGCGACTCGGGCCTCTACCGGTACTCGACCACCGTCGGCACCGCCATTGCTTGATCCCCCTGGACTCGACGCAGACAACTTCCCCTTCCACAGTGTCAGTACGTCAGCGAGCTCAATACCTTCGAGATTGAACTCGCTTCGTTGATTGATGCCCTTGAGGCGCTTTCGGATTGAATTGAATCGAGTCTTGTCCTTCCCTGGCAACTGCCGACAGAACGACGCCATTCGATCCCAGTCGTCAGGCATCGCGTTGCTGACCTTGTTGAGAGCCTCGACGTTGTCCTTCAGCCGCTTGACGATGCGTCCCTCAGTCTGTTCGTCGGCGAGCAGCGAATCTGGGAACAGGCCGAGGGCGTAAAGCGCCTTCGGCGCACGCACAGACCGTTCCAGCGAACTGAACCCCTGCAATGTGACCGCGAAGTTCACCAGAGCATTCAGCGACAGTGATGCACCCCGCGGGGACTTGAGCGCGTCCCACAGGGTGCGCAACTTGACGACCTCAGCCTTGTCGCGTTGGCCGTCGCAAAGCCGAGAGATCAGACTGTGCTCCCCGAGGGAGCGGAACTCCTTCAGCGATGCCTGCTTGCTCAAAGGGCCGTTGGCAACAACGACAATCGTCCTCTGCTTGTTGTTGCACCACTTCACCGCCATCTCCTCATCAGAGGAGACGAACTCTGCAAACTTCGGATAGACCGCCTGAAACGTCGCAATGTCGTCCAGTTCTCCGACCAGCGCGATCCTCAGACGTCCCTTCGCCCGCTCCAGTATGTCGGGAAGAGTCGCAAGGAAATGCTTCTTGTCGAACGTGGCCACATCGTGCGCAATGACGCCGAAGTCACCGTTCTGATATGCCGTCTCGAACTCCGCAAGCAGAAGTTGGGCAGTCCACTTGTTGACGGCCGCGAGCGACTCACTCATTGTTTGCCTCCACCAGCCCCACGACCGCCACGCTGTCCGCCAACCTGCGAGCGAGTCCAAGGGACTCCAGCCGGGTCAGGAAGCGCTCGCTGTTCTCGCTCAATGCGCGTGGAGGCACCTGTATCCCAGCGCGTGCCAGTTCTCCTGCGTCGTCGATCCGGCCGCCAACCACGACCCCCCACTGCTGGCGAAGTTGCTCAAGAAAGTCGCGGTACTCGACAGGAGGCGCCGCCACATCGATTGCTGTTGCGACCAACACCTCGAGCGTCCGATCTGCCGGATTCAACCGCTTGTGAGGATTCTTCTGAATCGGATATAGGAAACCTGCGCGAATTCCCAGCATCCTGAGGTAACCGTCGAGGCCCCGCCGCTGTGAGCCTTCGGCCTGGCGGATCAGTTCGTCGGCCACCTCCCTTCGGATCTCCTCTGGATCCTCGGCGTCGGCAGCGATCTCTTCGATGCGCCTGGCCAGCGGACTGTTCCGCTCCAACGGCGGCAAGCCAGCGCCTTCCAACAGCTTGTTCAATGCGCCCAAGGGCATTTCCGGCCAGTCGGAGACCTGGGCAGTGAGAAGATCGTTTAGAACGGACGCCATGTAATCGCTGGCGTCTCCAAGAAGGTGCGCCACGCACCGTGTACTGGCCTGGGCAATCGGTGAGTAGTGGTCATTGGAAGCGTCGAGCAAGAGCACACGCTCCATCGCGCCAGCGTTCTCGTGAGCTCGCGTTGCCGCGTGGGCGAACATTGAAAGCGCAGCTAGGAGAACGATGCGCTGCAGACTGCTGATGGGGTTCGGTTGGAGTTCGCGCTCGTATGCGCAAAGACGATTTGCCGCATGGCGCAGTCGCTGCTCAACCGGTGAGTACACCACCTCCTCCTCAGAGAGTGCAGCGGTCGATGAACGGGGCCGCGTCTTGTCGACCAGCGGAGCCAAGAGTGCAGAGAGGTCATCCATCTGCGCCGCATCCTTGGTCGGTGAACTGAGGCCAGATAGCAGATCGAGAATCGGAAGCCTCGACGCCTCTGCATGCCCTCCCCAAAGCGAGTGGATAAACGCTCCAGCGCCGTCATCGGAGGGATCTCCCGTCACCGTCAGCGCCGTCGGAGACGAGAACGACGAGAGATCCGGCGAGGTGCCAAACGCCGCACCATCAGCGCCGAGAAGCGTTCGGATCAAAGGCAGCACTTTCGTCATGAGCGGAGAGGCCTTGAGGTCCGACGCCTGCCCCAGGGCGCCCCATCGATCGCGTTGACTGTCGATCATCGATCGCACCGCAGCTACCCGCTTGTCGAGGCTATTGCGAGCGAGCGTTCCCTCGAACAACTGCTGGAGCACCGACATCCTGCCGACGACGCGGTGCTCGCTTCGCATCAGCGCATTGGCAATGTGAACGGGCTTGATCTTGGTCTCCATGACCTTGTAGCCATGTCGCCGCTGCAGTTCATCAGTGAGGGCCTTACGCAGTTGCTTGCTCATGGTCGCCTCAGTTCGCGGAGTCGTAGCGCTTGTTGACCAGATCGACAATCACTGTCGTGCGAAGCTCACTTTGAGGGTCGACCACGTCGATCGTGCGAACGTCAGAACTCTTATCGCCGTGCTTGTTCAGCGTGTCATTGAACTGGCCTAGGCGACGACTGATCTCGCTCTGTCCGTCAGCGATCGACCCATGCAGCAGGCCGGCAAGCAGTTGCGGGTCGACGTTCAATCCAAAGCGAGGCCCGTCAGCAGAGGCGAGCAGCAAATGGCCCGTCGGTTGCTCCCCGAAGGCTTTCCGCAGCACGGGTGCCAATTCGGGTTTGTACAAGCGTAGTCGATTGCGATTCACCGCCAGGCCCGACACCATCGCCTGACTTCGCGCTCGCGGTTGGTATGACAGTCGAGTCCACAGCCGCAAGGCGTCTCCCTTGGACTCGCCACCCCTGTTCCACCACTGGTTGATCAGCGTGATGAGGCGACTCAGCCGAATGGCCATCGGGCTCGACGTGTCCTGCAATTCCTTGAACAGGTTGTTCGCTTCCGAGAAGTCGAGCAGCCTGCCATCCCGATGCTCGAAGTACCACCGGCGTTTCAAGGCAGTGAACGCGTCCGACATGTTGCGCTGCTCCCTGTCCGCAACCTCATCGAGATTGCGCTGCAGAGCGGGCATCAGCGTATTGCCAGCGAACGCTTCTGGCTCGAAGACTCCGCGCCAAAGTTGCTCATCGATCTGCGGGTTGGTCTGCTTCATTGGATCGATGCCACGCGACAGCAACTCGAAGATGGTCCCTTCACCCTCGAACGCGTTCCAGTAATACCGCGCCTCCTCGCTTGTTCCGAGTTCTCGCAGTTCGTCACACGTTTTGCCCGCGAACAAGGCGTAAGAGACGAACGCCAACGCCTCGCGGAAGGTCACCTTGGCACCGGTCTCACCCACTGTTGTGAGCAGGCGGATCATGCGATCGCGCGGCCCTGGAGTGCGCAGCATCACACGGTTGTAGGTCACCGCGCAGTTCGGGCGCGCGGGACACGTCGCACACCCTTGGTACCACTGGTCGTCGGTCAGCTTGTCCAGGATGGCCGATGTAAGTTCAGCGGACAGAACGCGACGATGGCTGAGGTCGAGAATGACGGTTTCGCCGGCCTGAACCTTCCAGTTCTCGACGTCGTCGCTCTGATCGGCCTCCAGCGGTCGATACCTTACGACCCGAAGGAGATTCTTCCGAATGTCGTCCAGCCAGGGGTGCGACTGACGGTGTGCACGAATCAAGTCCACGAGTGGACCTTCATTAATCGCGATGCAAAACGGCTTGCCAGCATCGCGCGCGCCCTGCCATCGCGTCACGATGTCCTGTGACGTCAGTTCGCTGGCGTCGGTGATGACCTCGGCATCCCGCAGTTCCTTGCGCATGAGCAGGATGGCATGAGTCTTCCCGTCTCCCGCGTTGCCCGTCACCACCACGGAGCTGCCGGCACGAACCGCCTTGCGCACGACGTCGTCAAGGTTGGTCTTGATGTTTAGTTCTTTCAGGCGCGACGGACTGACATGATCGCTGACCCCACTCTCGTTCCGGTAGAGAAGTCGGATGAACTGAAGACGTTCATCTTCCTGGATCTGCGTCTTCATATCGGTCCTCTCTCCAGTCATTCTTCTCTGTGAGGTTGCCCGTGGCACTCCAACATCGGTCGGCCGGTCGGGGATCAAGCGCGAGACTCGCTCGGTGAGCGGGGTAGATCGCGCAACTGCCTCTATCGCTGGAGCGTGATCCAGCCGAGACGACAGCCAGCGAGCGACCCAGTAGTTTCCTATGTCGCGTTCGGCACGACTTGAAGCGGGATCAATCGCGTAGTTCGGTTGCTCATCAACCCCAAGCAATACACGCGAGAGGTTGCTCACCAGCGGTACGCCGTAGATGATTCGTGGCGATCCGTGTTGCAGGAGGTTGGTCTGATTGAGCCCGAGAGCGGCGAACCCCTCGCGCAGCAGCCTGAGCTTGGGGCTTTGGCCTTCCCCGAACACAAAATTGACGTTGCGGAAGCCGCTTGCCTCCTCGGCAAGCTCGGCGAGGCCTTGCTCCGTCTCTACCGACAGGTTTGGCGAACCGAATCCTTCGGTGCGGCCGATGTGGCGATACTCGATCTCCGTTCGCTGTCCCTCGGCGGTGCCAGCCGGCAACTTGACGCGGTTGTATTGAGACGATCGATCCGTGTATAGGCTCGTTGTCCCAAGGAAGGCAAGGTGCGGCTCCTTGGTGATCGGGCGACCAGCCATCTGACTGGCGATAACGCTAACCATGCCGCTGTACCGCTCCGTGTAGTCGTTGACTACCCGCGGGCTGGCCATCATCAGGCAGACCAACTTTCCTGCCAATAGATGGTTGTACGGCGCCACGGCCCCGCACACCGTCAGTTCCATCATGCTGGTGGCCGAGTGCCGCTTCTTCAGCTGCTTAAGCACCGTGTTGAGTGCCCACGCGCCGTGATCGGTTGCGGCAAGGTCAGACAACCCACAATGCCAAGTTGCGATCGTGCGATATGCCCGCAGGATTTCCCGAGCGGCCCTCGCGCGCTTTGCGCGATACAGCGGGGTTTTGGTCAGTTGAAGCAAACGTTGGGGCGTCAGGTCCTCGTACTTCTTTGCGGCCGTGTCGTCATCCCCTTTGAGCGCCTCCTCGCGATCCTTGCTGGCATGTTGCTCGATTACCGCCAGTCGACTGAGAGTCTCGTCATCAACGCTGTGGTCGATGCGACGGTCCACAGGAAGGTCGTCCCTGTAAATCTGCTCGAAATCATCTTCCAGGCGAGTCCTGAAGGCACGCAGCACCTCTGCTTCGGAGACGTCGCCGCGCGCACACACCTCTAGCAGACCGTTTAGCGTCCACCCAAGATCCGTGTCTCGCGGCGTCAGCTGCATGACAGTGTTTCCCAGGGCTGCGATACCCATCACTGGATGGTTCGGCTGCGCGGCGTCCCGTACGAGATAGAAGAGGTTGCGACCTGGGCTCGATCGATATCGCGTACTCCAGCTGTGCCTGAAGTAGCGCCAGATGTCGATGAGCCGCTGATTGGTGAACTCGTCACGCTCGTCACTCACCAGTTGCAGGTACGGCTGGCAGATGCGAGACAGCATCTCTGCACGCTGATCCCTCGGTGCAGAGGCGATCGGCATCAGTTGCTCAGCCAGACGACGCCCATCCGCGATCAGATCGGTCATCGGTTTGCAGGACGAGTACTTCGACGGCCGCTCCGCGCCGAAGAGAAAGCGCCGGTGCGAGTCCTCGCTCAGTTGGTCGTTGCGCCCGAAGAGCAACTGTTGCCTGGCTAGCGCCTTGCGCCCAGCTGGATCGGCGGGCTGCCGTGGGCGGACGTATATGTGATGCGCGCTAGCTCGAACTTCCCACCCCATGTTGAGCAGGTCGCGGAGGAGCGTAGCGGCTACCTTCGCCTTGAGCCCGCTGAGCGTGTTGCGGTCCGCGTCTCGGGAGAACGCAGAGAGTTGGGCGAGTGCGGCCTCGCGAGGCAGTCTCGCAAGCCCGCACAGCCCGGCATATGTCGTCCCGTCGTCGTCAATGCAGGGATTGAAGAGCCGCCAGTCCTCTCCCATGTGAGCTGGCAGCACCTTCTCGACGGCTTCCGGGGCTTCCGGTGATGTGACTGAAACTGCCAAGGTTCTACTTTTCTTAGTCAATCGGCACGCAGATGCCAACTCGAGTGGGAGTGGGAGCGTTTGCGCGCATTCAATATGTCAAGCGAACGGTCGCTACGCCTTCGCCCTTTTTCTTGGATCTGCCCGCGGCAACGCAGCGTCCACGTCAATGCCCGACTTCCTGCAGAAGTCAAACAGAAGCTTCTCTACTAGGTTCGTCTGTGATCGCTGCTCGCGCTGGGCCGCGAGTTCGAGGGCGCGCTTGAACTGAGGCGTCACCCGAAAGCTGACCGGTATGCGCTTGGATTCCACCTTGGCTCCTTTTCAAGGGCACGCTGCGCCGTATAGTACAGCGCTTTACAGCCGCGACCACCTGGGCCGCAGTTCAGCGGTCATCGCTGGCCCCTGCGATGAGTGAAGTCTCGCGCTTGATCGTCCTCAGCTCTGCCGACCCACGTTTTTCGAGGGGGCAGCGACCGGCGTTTCGATTGGACGCCCGTCGCCAGGTTTGCGACAGTCGTGCGCGGTAACTTCAACGGAGGTTCCGATGCACCCCCACGACTGGCTCCCGGCCTTGCTCACTGCGTTCTGGGCAACCGGCACCTTCGCCTGCACGGTGCCGCAGGACTTGCGCCCCTACTCGCAGCGTCTGGCCGATGCACCGCTGGCCTTCATCGGCACAGTCACGTCCGTGTCGGGGCTGCGCGTCACGTTTGCGGTCCATCACGCCATCAACGGCGCGCCGGGACCGTCAACCGCCGTCGAAGCACTGACGCCGTCCACGTGCTCCATCGCCTTCGCCGTTGGCCAACGTTGGCTCTATGCGGGACCGGCGACGAGCCAGCCGTCGGTCCTTCTCCTTGCCAACGCACGCAGTACGCCGGCGAACGACTTCGGCAGGCTCCGCCGCGTCGACGACAACCGTGGACTGTTCCCGGCAGCTTGGCAGGCCTGCACGGCCAATTCTCAGTGCGAACCCGTGCCGATCGGGTGTCAGCGGACCGCGGCCAACGCGCCCAATGTCACAGCCGCTCGCGCGCAGTCCATGAAGGTCCTGGGTGACCATCGGGCGATGGAGTGCGCGACCCCGCCGGAGGAGATCCAGCCGCTCGCCTCTCCACAGTGCGTCGCGGCCCGGTGCGGCCACTGGTTCTTGGACCTGCGCCTGGGCGTGTAGCCCGGCCGCGCCTCATCGCCGTGGCATTCACCCACCGACCCAGGTCCTCATGCAGTGGTGCCAGGCGCTGACCGCATCGGTCTGGTTGTCCACCACCAGCTCCAACCACTCCTCCAATTCGGCGGAGGCCGCTTCGCTGGTTTCGTCGAACAACTGCAGTTCGTAGGGCGCCTTCGGCAGTTCAAGCTGTGAGGCGTTACGGCGCACCCAGGCATGCATCAGGTCGATGCGCTTGTCCGCCGTTCGGCCGATTGGCACTTGACGACGGGCCGCGAAGTCCCAGGCCATCGAGTCGACGCTGGCGATGCGTGGATGGTCGCTGAGGAAGCGCAGGGCAGTCCCCTTCACCCCGAACAAGTGCAGTCCAACGCCGCACGGCAAGACACGGTCGAGCGCCTCCACGATCGCCAGGATACCGTTCGGTCCGTGCACATGGCGCCGGCACATCGAGCCCACGCCCAGCAGCTTTGGCCATGAAGCCAGCGGCAGATGGTCAAGCGACCACCGGTAGTGGTCGACCTCCCACCCCTGCACGACAGGCATTGGGTCGGGCAGGCCCCGATCCCGTGCCCGCATCCGCACCTCGGACAGCAGCCGGCAGGTCTCGGCCAGCCGGAAGTACACGTCGATCTTGGAAGATGCGATCTCGGGTTCGACGCACTGGTCCCAGCTGGCGTACCAGGCCCATGGCCAGCTCTCCACCAGGTCCAGGTACTGCTCGATCGTCCAAGGGAAACCGCGGTACCTGGCCATCGCCACGAAGCCGGCGCTGTCCAGCGCAGCGTCCAGGCCGGCAAACTGCTCGGGGTCGGGCCGGCGCACGCTCACCACCTCCCCATTGCCATCGCGGTTCATGAAGGCGTTGGTGCTGAACAGGACGCTGTAGCCCGCATCCCTAGCGGCCTTGAGGATCCTGCCGCCGGTGGTCGGGATGCCGACCCGCAGGATGGGCCCGGCCTTGCGCCCGTCGCGCCTGGCCTCGCGCTCGACCGGCGCTTCCAGGACATCGAACGCCATCACGCGCTTTCGGGCAGCTCGCGTTGCGTGGCGCCGACCGCCCTTGCCGCATCGGCGCCAGTCACCTCCCGCTCTAAGAAGCCTACGGGCATGCGCACCTTCGCGTCCATGAACACGAAGAGGTGGAACTGGTTCGCGGTGTCGACCAGGCGCGACTCGGCGGGGTATAGCTCGAACCCCTCGTGCTCGGGCCCGACGATCGCGTTCTTGATGGCCTGTAGCTCGCGCCAGTCCCGGACCACCTCACGATCGCGACGCTTGATGGACAGCCACGCCACGTCGCTGAGGTTCGGCCCGAAGGGGTGGCGCAGGAACTGGACGTTGACCTGGTAGGTCTCGCTCAGGAAGATCGACTGACAGCGCAGCTGCTGCACCTGGCGCTCGGCCGACTCGACATCCACACCGAACCGCTGCGCGATGGCCGAAGCGTCGAAGGCGCTTGCGGGCAACTCCGCCGCATAGAACGGCGCCAGCCGCTGCGTCGACGCAGCGGTCTCGCCCTGTTCTGCATGCTCCTGCGCCGATGCCCAGGCGGCGAAGACGCTCGAGCGCGCCGGACCGAAGAGCGTCGTCGCCATCGTCGGCCGGCTCAACACAAAGGCATAGCTGGCTTCGCGCTGGCATGGGCCCGGAGTTCGGCGAACACCGTACCCCTTGGCCTTGAGTTCAGCGATCGCGCTCTGGACCGATTCCGTGTCGAGGTCGTTCATGCGAGGTGCCTGCAAGGTCCGTTGACTGGACCTTCAGAATCTCGCCGGCCACCTCGCGTTCAAGGGCTTCGTGGGGACGAGGCCGCAACGCTCAGGGCGCCCGGACCCGAAACTCGCTGGTGGTCGTCCAGGCCTCGCCCAAGTCGTCGAATGCGCAGCTCGCGATGCGCCAGCGCGCTACATCGCGCCACTCCTTGGAGTGCCGGTTGCGGCACTGGGCTGCCAGCATCCCGAGCGGCTGCCGGCGGAGCGGGTGGTCTCTCGGTAGCTCGTGGAGCAGCCAATACCGGTCGCCGGCACAACCGGTCTCCGTGTGGTTGTCGGGCACGCTCAACTCCTCAGCAGCGCCTTGACGCAGGCCTCCAAGCCCTGCGCGAATGCCCCCGCGCCACCGTTGGCCGGATGCCGGACGGCGGCGGCAGGCGCCACGCCAAGCCGGACCAGTTGCTCGGCCGCCTTCTTGCCGACCGCCACCACGGCAGCGCGCGGAAAGGCTGCCAACAGCAACCGAAGAGGCGTGCGGCCGTGGGAGAGCTCTGCGTCGGTCGGCGTCCGATTCGAGCGCGGGTCACCACGGTCGTGCGGGTGCATCGGCAATGCGTTCCACATCACCACTCGCTCCGCGATATCCAGCGCGTACAGCGATCGCCAAACCAGCGTGGCCGAAGGCTCAGCATACGGACGGGCCCTCGAGGTCAACCGTCCCGGCGCATCAACCAGCCGAGGCACGGCGCCGTCCAACACGTGCCGCTCGCTGGTGAAGGCCAGCCCCGTGTGTCGCATGCCCTGCCAGCCGGCCGCTTCGCCGCAGAGGATGAACTCCGCATCGCAGTTCAGATGTTGCTGCAGCCGCCGCCGCTTGGCATCCGGCCCATTCGACCCGAGATCGTCTCCGCACACGTCGGCCCAGGGATTGAAGAGTCCGGGCGCACCCTTGGGAAGCGCGGCGACCAACGTCCGGGCCAGTTCCTCGGCATCCATGGTGACCTCCTTCC
>OEIU01001321.1_pt1 | contig 16459 bp, 14 predicted proteins | sample 1539221 | NCBI WGS metagenome assembly OEIU01 (sample SAMN03792071, study PRJEB22550) | activated sludge metagenome | feature: wastewater treatment plant; material: activated sludge; isolation source: Wastewater treatment plant of a petroleum refinery complex | place: Argentina: Zarate | collected...
ACGCATTCCGGCGATTCCACATGAGCCACCCGAAGAAGGGCGCGCCGACAAGCGCGATGGTGAGACCGACCGGAAGCTGCGCCGGCGCTATCACCATCCGGCTCGCCACATCGGCGATGACGACGAGCGTGCCGCCGGTGAGCGCCGCCACCGGCAGCAGCGCGCGATGCAACGGACCCACGAGACGGCGCGCAATGTGCGGAGCCAGAAGGCCGACGAAGCTGACCAGACCGGCGGCAGCGACCGCCGCGCCCGAAAGCAGCGTACAGCCGAGGATCAGGAGCGTGCGGGTCAACTGAACTCTCTGGCCGAGATTCGCCGCTATGCCATCGCCAAGCAGGGTCGCGTCGAGGTGATGGGAGACGAGCCATGCCGCGACCATAACCGGCACCGACCATGCCGCAAGAACGGCGACTTTCGTCCAGTTGCTGTCGAAGAGGCTGCCCGCCATCCAGACCATGGCCCGCTGGACATCGCCGATATCCCCGACCGCCGTCAGAAAGGTGGTCGCCGCGCTGGCGAGCGCGCCGAGGCCGATACCGATCAGCAGAAGGCGCAACGAGGACGTCCCGTTGTTCCAGGACAGCAGGAAGATGGCTGCCACCATCGCGCTCGCGCCGGCAAACCCGGCAACCGGCAGAATGGCGGGCGAGACGTCGTCGAGCCCGACCAGCACCACCATGGCGGCGAGTGCCGCGCCGCTGTTTATGCCGATGATGCCGGGATCGGCGAGAGGATTGCGCAGCACCGCCTGCGCGATTGCGCCTGCAACCGCGAGCGCCATGCCCACGAGAACCGCCAGCAGCACGCGTGGCAGCCGGATCGACCAGACGATCATCAGGGCCTGGGGCGGCGCGTCGGGACTGCGAAAAAGGGCGCGCAGAAGGTCCGCGACCGAAAGAGCGAAATCTCCGTAGGCAAGCCCTGCAAGCACACATGCCAGCATGATCGCGATGGACGCAAGGACGATCCGCATCGTCAGGCCGCCCTCACCCTGAAGCGCGCCAGCCATATGAAGAACGGCGCGCCGAGTATCGCCATCGTCACGCCGACGGGCAGGTTCTGCTCGGGCATCGCCAGCCTCACGCACGTATCGGCATTGACGACAAGCAGCGCGCCGCCCAGCATCGACAGCGGAATGACGCGGCGGTAATCGATACCGACGACAAGGCGTACGATATGCGGCGCGATTAGGCCGACAAAGCCAATGGGACCGGCCAGCGCGACGGCGCTTCCGGCCAGAAGAACAACGACGATAGCAGCGACCCCGCGCCACACGGTCTGGTTCTGGCCGACGGCGCGGGCGATCTCGCCGCCGAGCGAAAGCGTCATAACCTGCGGACTGAAGAGGATCGCCCCGATCAGGCCGAGGCAGACATAGGGCGCCACCGCCCGCGCGTCGGACATCGTGCGGCCGGAAAGGGTACCGGCGGTCCACAGGCGGACCTGATCCAGCGTGCTCTGGTCGAAGAGAAGGATGGCAGTCGTGACGGAGCCGGTGAAAGCGGTGAAGATCGCCCCCGCAAGGGCGAGCTTCAGCGGCGTCGCGCCGCCGCGTCCCGCCGCGCCGAGCGCATAGACGATCACGGCAGCCGTAGCCGCACCGAAAAAAGCGTACCAGACGAGAATCCCGCCCGATTGCGTGCCGAAAGCGACAATGGCCAGGACAACGGCGAGGACCGCGCCGGCATTGATGCCGAGCAGGCCGGGCGAGGCGAGCGGGTTGCTGGTCACCGCCTGCATGATCGCGCCAGCGCTCGCCAGCGCCGCCCCGACCATTGCGCCGATCAGCACGCGCGGCAGACGTTGGGTCCAGATCACAAGATGATCACGGGAACCGTCGAACCCGACCAGCGCGGACCAGACGTGATCGACGGGAATGGCCGTCGTTCCGACGACGAGTGCTGCCATCGAGGTGAGCACGAGCCCTGTGGCGAGCAAGCCCGCCGCAGCGAAGACCTGCGGGTGACTTGAAGCCTTCACGGCGCCGGCAGGACGAAACGCTCAACGTCGTCGAGAACCTTGTTGGCGGAACGAAGGCCCCCGAACCCCATCCACGTCGTCACGTCCACCTTGTGAACACGTCCCGAAGCCACCGCCGGGATCGTCTTCCAGAGCGGATTTGCGAGCGTATCGGCTTCGAGCGTCGTCTTGCTCTCGTCATCGTACGGATTGCCGACCATGTAGAGCAGCACATCGCCGTCGAGCTGCGACAGGCCCTCCCAGTCCGGGCGCTTCAGAATGGTCGCGTCGGCTGCCGTCTCATAGGGAGGGCGCTTCACGCCGGCGTCGCCCAGCACCGCAAACGGCGCGTAGGCGGCGGGACCGTCGACATAGACCTGGAACCCGAAAGGCGTGATCCGCAGCACGGAGACGTCGACGTCCGGCATGCGCGACCGGATGTCGGCGGCCCGCTTCTCATAGCCATCGAAGGCTGTTCTGGCCTTGTCTTCGGCGCCGGTCGCGGACGCCAGCGTCATGTAGAAGGTCTTCCAGTTCTGCGCCTGCACCAGCAGCGTCGGCGCGATCTGGCTCGCCAGATCGTAGGCGGGCGCATGCATGAAAGCATCACCGAGTATCAGATCCGGCTGCAGCGCGATGATCCGCTCGATGCTCGGCTCCGACGCGCCGCCTATGTCCTCCACGCCGGCGGCCTTCGCCATGGCGAGCAGTTCCTTGTCCTGCACGTCGAACAGCGGCGCGCCGACCACCGGAAGACCCAGTTCCAGAGCCATGGTGAGATTGTAGGTCGAATCGAGAGCGACGATCCTGCCGGGCGTTTCCGGCACACAGACAGGCGCTCTGTAGATTGTTTCGCCTTCCAGAGTGCGGCCGGCGCACTCTGCGCGCGCAGGCGTTCCGCATATCAGGGCTGCAAAGAGAACCGGGAGCAGAAAGGCAGGACGCAACAGCATCAGAGAGACTTCATTTTTGTTACGCGTTTGGATTGTCGATGGCGGCGGCAGCCGTCTGTGCCTGGCCGAACCGCCCCCTGAGATATTGCCGAAGCTTCGCATCCCGCTCCGCCGGGTTCTGCAGGACGCAGGTCGCGCAGAGATGGCCGCCCTCGACGGTATAATAACGGCAGCAGCCGCCACGCGCGCGAAAGGCAACGCTGGCAAGAACCCGCCCAGGCTTCTCGCTGGAGCAAATCTCGATATCGAAAAAGTGCATCTGCCGGTTTGCCAGCGGCGAGCCAGGCGCTTTCAGAACCAGCATCGCATCCGCTTTCGCCTTTTCCACACGGCCAAACCGTCGGCCCGCATCCAGAAAAAGCTGGGAGAAGGAGTCGGTGACGAGACGCCAGAGCGCGTTACGCGACAGGCCGGACCTTCGATGCAGGGCCTGCACGAGCGGTGCAAGCAACATCTCGATGCTCCGCCGAAGGACGCCGGCGAGGTCGGGGGTTGCCTCAATCCCAAGCTTGTCGGCAAGGCCCCCGTCATCCGTTTCGAGGTCCGCAAGGCCGAAGCGAATGCGCCAGAGGCGCTCGATCGCCGATGCGTCCCTGTGCTTGATCGATCTGGTGTCGAATCCGATCTGCAAAGCCGAGAGCGAGAGGGAGGGCACCATCCGAAACCCTACGAACAGCGGGACGACGGCGGTCGCCAGCATATGGCTGACGTCGCCTATGGCATAGGCCGCCTGCCCCTTGCGGTCGAGATCGGGCGTAAAGCTCCGCTGATAGGCAAGCAGGTCGTCGACCTGGGCATCTTCGGACAGCCGCCGGCACGGCATCCAATGCCTTTCGTCCCGTTCATCCAGCACCAGTTCAGGCGACGGCCAGAAGCGCTGACACGAGCGAAGCGCATCGTGCAGGATCTCCGCCGATACAACCCGGGTGGACGTCAGGAGCAAGGCTGGTCTCGCCGGCTAAACATGATCACGATCATCATATTTGCAGGTAACCCAAAGCTCGTGCATTGGCAATCGGCCCGGCCATTGTCGAAAGGCCGCAAATCCTCGCAGACCGGCGCAATCAATCGAGGGCGCGGGCGTATACGGGGACGGCGTATTTCCCCGACTGCCGAAAAAGTCCCGGAATTTACGCGCCGACGCGAAAGTCCATCCCTCAAATGGGCTTTCGCCAGTCAATGCACCGGGCCGGCTCACGCTAGACTTGACGGCAGTCATGCCTGAAACGTTGCGAGGCGCGACGGCGGGATACTGCCGGCGCTTCCGCGTCGTCGCGGCGAAACGAGGAAAATCGCGAATGCTGAACGTCTCCAATTCCGACAATGAACTCCACGCCTGGGACAGGGACCATTTCTTCCATCCCTCGACGGATATGGGCCAGCACGCGCGCGGCGAAACGCCGAACCGCATCGTCAGGCAGGCTGAAGGCGTCTACATCGTCGACCGGGAGGGCAAGCGCAGCCTCGACGGCTTTGCCGGCCTCTATTGCGTCAACATCGGCTACGGCCGCCAGGAAGTAACCGACGCCATCGCCGCGCAGGCGGCGGAACTGTCCTATTACCACGCCTATGCCGGCCATGGATCGGAACCGTCGATCCGGCTCGCCAAGATGGTGATCGACCGTGCGCCGGAAGGCATGAGCCGCGTGTTCTTCGGCCTTTCGGGCTCCGACGCCAACGAGACCAATCTGAAGCTGGTCTGGTACATCAACAACGTGCTGGGCCGCCCGGAGAAGAAGAAGATCATCTCGCGCTGGCGCGGCTATCACGGCTCGGGCGTCATGACCGGCAGCCTCACCGGCCTCGCCGCCTTCCACAACCTCTTCGACCTGCCGAAGCCGCCGGTGCTGCACACCGAGGCGCCGTATTTCTACCGCCGCCCCGACCGCTCCATGGACGAGGCGCAGTTCACCCAATTCTGCGCCGAGAAGCTCGAGGAACTCATCCTGGCCGAGGGCCCGGAAACCATCGCCGCATTCATCGGCGAGCCGGTGCTGGGCACGGGCGGCATCGTGCCGCCGCCGGCCGGCTACTGGCAGGCCATCCAGGCCGTCCTCGACAAATACGACATCATGCTGATCGCCGACGAGGTCGTCACCGGCTTCGGGCGTCTCGGCTCCATGTTCGGCTCGGCCCATTACGGCATGAAGCCGGACCTCATCACCATAGCCAAGGGCCTGACCTCCGCCTACACGCCGCTCTCGGGCGTCATCGTGTCGGAAAAGATCTGGCGTATCCTCGAGCAGGGTTCCGATTCATACGGCTCGATCGGCCATGGCTGGACCTATTCCTCGCATCCGCTCTGCACGGCGGCCGGCATCGCCAACCTGAACTACATCGACGAGCACGATCTCGTGCGGAATGCAGGCGAAGTGGGCGCCTATCTGAACGAGGCGCTGAAGGCCGCGGTGGGCGACCATCCGATCGTCGGCGAGGTTCGCGGCGAAGGCATGCTCGCGGCGGTGGAATTCGTCCGCGACCGCGACGACCGCGCGTTCTTCGACGCGTCGGAGAAGGTCGGCATCCGCATCGCGGCGGCTCTGCTGGAGCGCGGCGTCATCGGCCGCGCCATGCCGCAGGGCGATATCCTCGGCTTTGCGCCGCCGCTCTGCCTGAGCCGCGAGGAAGCCGACACCATCGTGGCCGCGGCCAGGGGCGCCATCGAGGAAGTGGCCGCCACGCTCTGAGAGCGTCGCGGCATATCTCCGCGCCCGGCCGCTCGAACGGCGCGAAGAAAATTCGACAAGCGGCAAGCCGTGCGGATTTCCTTCTTGGAAAGGCCGCGCGGCATGCCATACCCATCGACGCGGTTCCGGTAGCTTCGCCGCCGGCCGCGCGGGCAACCTCGTCTCGCGCTTTCCCGAATCCAGGAGTGACAAGCAGATGAAGATCGGCGCCCTGTTCCCCCAGTTCGAGATCGGAACCAATCCGAAGGATATTCGCGATTTCGCCGTTACCGCCGAGGAACTGGGCTATACCCGCCTGACCGCTTTCGACCAGATCGTCGGCCTCAACAAGGCCAGCCGTCCGGACTGGACCTATGTCCACGATGCCGAGGACATGTTCCACGAGCTCTTCGTCCTGTTCGGCTATCTCGCGGCGCTGACGACGAAGATCGAGCTGGTGACCGGCGTCCTCGTGCTGCCGATGCGCGGCACCGCGCTGGTGGCCAAGCAGGCGGCGGAGGTGGACCTCTTGACCGGCGGCCGGCTGGTGCTCGGCGTGGGCGTCGGCGTGAAGCCGGACGAGTTTGAGGCGTGCGGCGAGGAATTCTCCAACCGCGGCAAGCGCATGGACGAGCAGATCGACCTCCTGCGCAAATTCTGGTGCGCCGACCTCATCACCTATGAGGGCAAGTATCACCGCGTGCGCGACGGCGGCATCAACCCGCTCCCGGTGCAGCGCCCGATCCCGATCTGGATCGGCGGCGTCTCCGATGCCCCCTTGCGCCGGGTGGGCGAGATGGCCGACGGCTGGTTCCCGTGGCGCGAGCCGAACGACACCATGCGCGCGGCGGTCGCGGCCATGCGCGAGGTGGCGATCAGCCACGGACGCGATCCCGACAGGATCGGCATCGAGGCGACGATGACGATCATCGACCGCACCTATGCGGAACTGCGCGAGGAGATGGAGGAATGGCGCGCCATGGGCGCCACCCACATCACCGTCAACACCATGCCGGAACGCTGGGTCGAGGAAGAGAAACGCTGGAACAAGGCCGACATTGGCGGCCTCTCCGATCCGAAAGCGCATGTCGAAGCCCTGCGGCGCTTCCGCGACGCCCTGCCCGACTATTTCTGATCTGGTCCGGGCTGCAGCGATGAGCGTATTCGACCGCGTGGAATTCCTCGGCCGCATCGCCCGCGTCAAGGCGCGGATGAAGGCGGCCGGCATCGACATGCTGGTCGTGGCCGACCCGGCCAATATCAATTATCTCACCGGCTATGATGGCTGGTCGTTCTATGTCCATCAATATGCGATCCTCGGGCTGGATGCGGAGGAGCCGTTGTGGATTGGCCGTGCCATGGACGCGCCGGGCGCGCGGCTGACCGCATTTCTCAAACCTGAGAATATCGTCGCCTATCCCGAGACCTATGTGGATTCGGAGAGCCGCCATCCGGCCGGGTTCCTCGGCGGGATTATCCGGGAGCAGGGTTTTGCGGCGGCCCGCATCGGCACAGACCTCGACGCCTTCTATTTCACGGTGCGGGACTATCTCGAACTCGGCAAGGCGCTGCCTGAGGCGAGCATCGCGGATGCCAGGGGGCTGGTGAACTGGGTGCGGCTCGTCAAGTCGCCCGCCGAGGTGGCGCTGATGCGCGGCGCTGCGGCAATCGTCGGCAAGGCCATGGAAACCGGAATGGCGGCGATCGAGCCGGGCGTGCGCGAATGCGACGCGGTGGCGAAGATCACTGCCGCACAGTTCCACGGCACCACCGAATTCTGGGGCGACTATCCGGCCGCGCTTGCGCAGGTGCCAAGCGGCCGGAAAAGCGCGGCACCGCATATGACCTGGTCCGGAGACCGCTACGAGAAGGACACTGTCGCCTATCTCGAACTGGCCGGCTGCCACCATCGCTATCATGCAGCGCTGGCGCGCACGCTCTATATGGGAACGCCGCCGCAGGCGCTGACCGACATGGCCAAGGTGGTGGCGGAAGGGCTCGACGTTGCGCTCGACGCCGCGCGCGCCGGCACCACCTGCCACGACGTCGAGGCGGCATGGCGCAAGGTGATCCGCCGCGCCGGCTACGACAAGGCATCCCGCATCGGTTATTCCATCGGCATGAGCTATCCGCCGGATTGGGGCGAGCGCACGGCGAGCCTGCGCGAGGGCGACCAGACCGTGCTGGAGCCGAACATGTGCTTCCACATGATACTCGGCATGTGGATGGACGACTGCGGCTCCGAACTCAGCGAGACGTTGTGCGTGCGCGAGAGCGACGCGCCGGAAATCCTGACGACCGTCCCGCGCGATCTGGTCGTCAAGAGCTGAACGGCGAGACCCTGAGCGGGCCTGGAGCAATCGCATAGGGAATACCCCCACCCCTAACCCCTCCCCACAAGGGGGAGGGGAATCCGGCACTCTCGGTTTGTTGCAATTCAAGGCGGCTCGGCAACGAGGTTTGCGATTCCCCTCCCCCTTGTGGGGAGGGGTTAGGGGTGGGGGTATTCCCGCCGAAATCTTATGCAGCCAGTCTTGCTCGCCCGCTCTATGGCAGCCGCGACAGGCGCTCGAGCATCAGCGCGTAGAAGGGCGGATTGTCGAGGTCGCGCAGCACCATGCAGTTCGGCGTCTTCTTGGTGACGTTCCACCAGTCCACCACCGTCATGCCCATCGTCGTCGGTGAGGTGATCTCGATCTCGACATGGCAGTTGCGGCCCTTGAACAGATCAGGCCGCAGCAGATACCCGATCACGCAGGGATCGTGCAGCGGATACCTGTCGGTGCCGAATTTCTGGTTGCCCCATTTCTGGTAGAATTCCGCCATGCCTGCGGACTCCACGGCGGTTCTCGTGCCGATGGCGCGCAGGCTCTGCAGCCACTCCGGCGTCATCAGCGCCTTGTAGGTGCAGTCGATCGGCACCATGGTCAGCGGCACGCCCGAGGTGAAGACGACATGCGCCGCATGCGGGTCGACGAAGATGTTGAACTCCGCCGCCGGCGTGGTGTTGCCGCCCTCGAAGAAGCCGCCGCCCATGAATACGATCTCGCGGATGCGCGGCACGATCGCCGGCTCCTTGACCATGGCCATAGCGATGTTCGTCATCGGCCCCAGCGGGCAGAGCGTGATCTCGCCCGGCTCGGCGGCCATGATCGTGTCGACGATGAAATCGACGCCGTGCTTCTCGCCGAGCGCGCTCGTCGGCTCCGGCAGGTCGCAACCGTCGAGGCCGCTGTCGCCATGCACATATTCCGCCGTGAAGAGTGAGCGCACCATCGGCCGCTTGCAGCCGGGATAGACGATGATATCGCCGCGGCCGGCCAGTTCGAGGACCATCTGCGCGTTGCGCGCCGTGCGCGACAGCGGAACGTTGCCGGCTACCGCCGTCAGCCCGACCACCTCCAGTTCCTCCGGCGAGCCGAGCGCCAGAAGAATCGCGAAGGCGTCGTCCTGGCCAGGATCGGTGTCGATGAGAATTTTTCGCGGAGCCATGCCTCTTTACCCTTTTTGATCGCGACAGGACCTTTCGGTGAGCCGCCGAGAAGATCGGCACCGTGACACCTGCCTGAACGCTTTCGTGCTGTCAGGAGAATGAAAAGCCGACGGCGGACTGCGCCCGCTCGCTCGACGTTTCGCCATATGTCCTATTTGTCACAGATGCTGCATCGCATCATCTCCGAAACATCCGGCCAACGCCGAAAGTTATTCGGCGCAGGGCCTGCTGGTTCGATTGTTTTTCCGCCCTGTGCCAACTACGGTTTTGTCGTGTCTCGCGGTGCCGCGGAATGCTTCCATGCGCGGCATCGAGGCACCAAAAACAGAAAGAGAAACGCTCCGTTTCAACCCCCAGAGAGAACGACGACAATGAAAAAATGGCTTTCCCTAGCGCTCGCGGGCGCATTCGCGACGGTCGGCATGCCGGGTCTGGCGCTCGCAGCCGATCCAATCCAGGTCGGCGTCATCGCCAATCTGACGGGCCAGGACGTCAAGACCAGTGTGCAGATGTCACACGGCGTCGAGCTCGCGGCCGATGACATCAACGCGGCCGGCGGAATCAACGGCCAGCCGATCAAGCTCATCGTGGAGGATTCCGAGTATCGCGCGCAGGAAGCGCTGAACGCGGCGACGAAGCTCTACACCGTCGACAAGGTCGAGGCCGCCATCATGTTCGGCGGCAGCAGCCTGATGATCCCGGTCGCCCAGCTGGCGAAGGAGCAGGGCAAGGTGCTGCTCAACACATCCTCGTCGTCGCCGAAGCTCGGAGAATATCCGGGCACGCTGTTCAGCATCCTGCCGCTGGACGACATCCTCGCCAAGGACCTCGGCAACCTCGTCGCCGACAGCGGCGCCAAGACGGCCGCCGTGGTCGTTCCGAACAATGCCTTCGGCATGGGCGTCGCGGACGCCGCCGCCGCTGCCTTCAAGGAAAAGGGCGGCACGATCGTCGAGACCATCGCTTATACCGAAGGCCAGCCGAACTACCGCGCCGACATCCAGGTGCTGGCCAGCAAGAAACCGGACGCCATCATCACCTGCGGTTACGGCGACGATTCCCGCACCATCCTGCGCACCGTGCGCGAGCTCGGCATCGACGCTCCGTGGTACGCCGCCTATCCGTCGATCCTCGAGGTCGAGAACAAGGACTGGATGAACGGCAAGCTCTCCGGCGTCGACAATGGCGGCTATTCGCAGGGCGTCGGCAAGGCCGTGCTCGACAAGTACAAGGCAAAGTACAATGAGGACGAGGTCATGGCCCACGTCTATTATGGCTATGACGCCATGATGGTGCTGGCCGAGGCGATGAAGAAGGGCGGCACGGACGCGGCCTCGATCGCCAAGACCATGCCGGAAGTCGTGAAGACCTACGAAGGCGCCAGCGGCAAGATCGTCTGGGACGATCGCGGCCAGCGCATCGACCCGCCACTCGACGTCATCACCTACAAGGACGGCAAGTTCGAAACCACCGGTACCCGGAACTGATCCGAACCCAAAGAATCAGCCGTCACGGTTCGCCGTGACGGCTGTTATTGTTTTCAGGTGGGGATTCGGGAAAGTTCGTGCTTCAGGTCATCGTCAATTCGATCGTCTATGCCAGTGAGATCGCCGTCATCGCCGTCGGCGTGTCGTTGTGCTATTCGATCCTGCGCTTCGCCAATTTCGCGCATATCCAGCTCGCCATCGTCGGCGGCTACCTTTCCTATACTTTCGCCACGCTGCCCGGCCTGACCCTGCCGCTGCCGCTCGCGGTTCTGCTTGCGGCCGTCGCGACGGGGCTGATCGCGGTGCTGATCGACGTCATCGTGTTCAGCCGCATCCGCGACATCTCGGCGGAAGGCAAGATGATCGTGTCGTGGGGCGTCGCGCTCTTCATCCGTTCGGTGCTGGCCGCGATCTATGGCGGCTCCGCGCGTGTGTTCGACGTGCCGGCGGAGGTCATCGTCTTCGAAGATGCCGTGTTCACGACGCTGGATATCACGGTCGTCGCCACGACGCTGGCGCTGATGATCGCGCTGCACGTCTTCCTTTACCGCACCCGCACCGGCTCAGCGTTGCGCGCGCTCGCCTCCAACTACGAACTCGCCGTGACGCGCGGCATACCGGGCGACCGGCTGATCCGCCTGATGTGGTTCCTGTCCGGTGCGCTGGCTGCGGTCGGCGGCTCGCTTTTCGCCATGCAGACGCGCCTGCAACCCAGCCTCGACCTCGTCATCCTGCTGCCGGTCTTCGCCGCCGTCACCATAGGCGGCATGTCGAACGTGTTCGGGGCCGTCATCGGCGCGCTGGTGTTGTCCTTCGCGCAGAATTTCCTGATCTGGATCGATTTCGGCAGCATCTTCGGCGGCGAGCCCTGGCACATACCGACGCAGTTCCGCGACTATGTCGCCGTGCTGGCGCTGCTCATCGTGCTCCTGATGAAATCCGGCCGCGCCGGGGCGAAGAGGTAGGCGCATGCTCGATTTCGCCATCTATTCGCTCACCGTCATCGCCATCTGGTCCGTGCTGGCGCTGAGCCTCAATTTGCAGTTCGGCATGACCGGGCTCGTCAATTTCGGCCAGATCCTGCCCTTTGCCATCGGCTGCTACGCAGCCGGCATCAGCGCCTCGCTCGGCTATTCGTGGTGGGTCGGCGCGCTCGCCGCGCTGGTGGTCGCGCCGGTCTTCTCGCTTGCCGTCATCCTGCCCGCGCAGCGGCTCTCGCAGGATTACTGGGCGCTGATCACGCTCGGAGCGGCGGAGATCTTCCGCCTGACGATGCTCAACACGCCGTCTTTCGCGGGCGGCGCCGACGGCCTCAACGTGCCGCGTTTTCCGAGCCCGACCGTCGCGCTTTGCGTCGCGCTCGGGCTCTTCGCCGTCTCTTTCCTGTTCGCCCAGCGTATCAGCGGCTCGCCTTTCGGCCGCATGCTGCGCGTCATCCGGGAAGACGAGGTGCTCGCCTCGACGCTCGGGCGCAATCCGATCCGCTATCAGGCGTCGGTCTCGGCCGTCGCATGGATCATGGCCGCCGCCGCCGGCCTCGCCTACGGGCATTTCAGCGGCTATGTCGCGCCGACCAGCTTCACCGTGACCGAGACCTTCATCATCTGGACGGCGGTCATCGTCGGCGGCCCGGGGCGCAATATCGGCGTGGTCGTCGGCGCCGTCATCATCCAGCTTCTCGGCGTCTCCTCGCGCTTCGTCGCGCAATGGGTGGACCTGCCGTCGGATCTGATCGCCAATCTCCGGCTGGCGTCGTTCGGCCTGATCCTCGTCGTCATGTTCATCTACCGGCCGCAGGGTCTCATTCCCGAAAGACGGGAGGTGCACGATGTTGAACGCAACTGACGTCAGCCTCTCCTTCGGCGGCCTCAAGGCGCTCGACAGAGTGAGCATACAGGCGGAGCCCGGCGCGGTGACGGGGCTGATCGGCCCGAACGGCTCCGGCAAGTCGACGCTGCTCAACGTGATCGGCGGGGTCTATGTGCCGGATTCCGGCAGCGTCACCCTCAACGGCGCGCCGCTACCGCTCGGACGGCCGGACCGCGTCGCCAAATGCGGCATCGGCCGGACCTTCCAGGTGCCCAAGCTGGCTCACAGGCTGACCGTGTTCCAGAACATGCTGGCCGGCGAGCGCGACCATTGCGGCGAGCGCCTTTCCAACCTGTTCCTGGCGCCGGGCAAGGTCGCGCGTCAGGAACGCGACGCGACCGAACGCGCCGTCTCCATCCTGACGCGGCTCGGCATGCGCCACAAGGCGAACGACCTTGCCGGCAGCCTTTCCGGCGGCCAGCAGAAGCTCCTGACCATGGGCATGCTGCTGATGGCCGATCCGGCCGTGCTGCTGCTGGACGAGCCGGCGGCCGGCGTGAATCCGGTGCTCATCGAGCAACAGGTCGAATTCCTGAAGACGTTGCGCGCCGAAGGCCGCATCATCATCCTTATCGAGCACAACATGGACATGATCGCCAATGTCTGCGACCGGGTCTTCGTGCTCGACGCGGGCGCGCTGATCGCAACCGGCACGCCGGCCGAGATCCGCGCCAACGAAACCGTCATCCGCTCCTATCTGGGGCAGCCCGCAAACGCGCAGGAAGCATCATGACGGACGTCCTGACGCTGAAGAACGTGACCGCCGGCTACGGGCTGATCTCCGTGCTCAACGACCTGTCGCTGACGCTGCGCGCCGGCGAGATCCTTGCCGTGCTCGGCGCCAATGGCTGCGGCAAATCCACCGTGCTGAAGACGGCGATGGGGCTGACGCGCGTCACCGGTGGCGAACTCACCCTTGCCGGACAGAAGATCACGACGATGCCGGCGCATCTGCGCGCCGCGAACGGTCTCGGCTATGTGCCGCAGACGCGCAACGTCTTCGCCGACATGACGGTGATCGACAATCTGCGCATGGGCGCCTTCCTGCGGCCGAGGGAGTTCAGCCGGGACGTCGAGGAGGTGTTCACGCTCTTCCCGCGTATCAAGGAGCGGCGCAACGAAAAAGCCGGCAACCTCAGCGGCGGCGAGCGGCGCATGCTATCGATCGGGCTGACGCTGCTGCTCAAGCCGAAGATCCTGCTGCTGGACGAGCCGAGCAGCGACCTCGCGCCCTCCACGGTGGACAAGGTGTTCCAGTCCATCGCCGAGGTGCACGACACGCTGTCCATCCCGATCCTGCTGGTCGAGCAGAACGTCAACAAGGCGCTCGAAATTTCCAGCCGCGTCTGCGTGCTGGTGCGCGGGCGCCAGGCGCTCGACGCGCCGGCCGGCGAGATCGACACGAGCCACCTGCACGACCTCTTCATGGACGGCGGCGTGCGTACCAGCTAGAGCAATTCCGTGGAGCGGTTTTGCGCCCGGAACTGCATGAAAACTCTCGGGGACGAGGCATGATCAAAAACCCGCCACCATGGCCCGGCGGCGCGCGGTGTGCGGTCGCCTTCAGCTTCGACGTCGATGCCGACAGCGTGGTCCATGCCGCGCATGGCCCGGCCGCGATCGGCATGCCGCATGCACTGGCGCATATGCGCTACGATCCGTTCGTGGCGACGCCGCGGCTGGCGGCGATGTTCGCCGAGCGCGAGGTGCCGATCACCTGCTTCGTGCCCGGCTGGGTGGCGGAAACCTATCCCTCGGCCGTCGAGGCGATCCTCGAAAGCGGCAGGAACGAACTCGGCCATCACGGGCATTTCCATGAATGGCCGAGCAGCCAGAGCGTAGAAGCCGAGCGCGAGAGCCTGCAACGCGGGACCGAAGTGTTGACGAAGCTTTCCGGCAAGCGGCCGCGCGGCTATCGCGCGCCCTATTACGGATTGTCCGCCGCGACCTACGATCTCCTGATCGAGATGGGTTTCGACTACGATTCCTCGCTCTTCGCCGACGACGTGCCGATCCTGCTCGACAACGGCAAGGGCCGGTTGATCGAGATGCCCGTGCCTGCCTCGGTCGACGACTACAACCAGTATGTGTCGAGCCGCGCCTTCGACTATCTGATGAAGATATCGTCGCCGCGACAGGCGCTGGAGGTATACCAGTCGGAGTTCGACGCGCTGTGGGAATTCGGCGGCCTCTGGATCTCTGTCTGGCACCCCGCCGTCAGCGGCCGTCCGGCGCAGGCGCTGGCGATCAGGAGCCTGATCGATCACATGCAGGCCAAAGGCGGCGTGTGGTTCGCCACGCTCGGCGAGATCGCCGATCACGTCAAAGGCCTCATCGCCGCCGACAAGTGGCGGCCGCGCACCGAAACGATCCCCTTTTATTCGACGCCGGTTCTCGGACGGAAGACATGACCACCCCGCCTTCGCATCGTTCCACCCCTTCCGGCCGGCCCCGCGCCCGCTTTTATCGCATCCCGTTCGACGGGACGCCCGGCCCGAACAACGCCATCACCGACGTTCCCGGCGTTTCGGTCGGCTACGCGACGCTGATCTCCGGCGAGGGGCCGCTCATCGTCGGGCAAGGCCCGGTGCGCACCGGCGTCACCGCCATCCTGCCGCGCCCGAAGGCGGAACTCGCGACGCCGGTCTTCGCCGGCCTGTTCAGCGCCAACGGCAATGGCGAGATGACGGGCTCGCACATCATCGAGGAGATCGGCGTCTTCAATTTCCCGGTGACGATCACCAACACCCATTCCTGCGGCGTGGCGCGCGACGCGACCATCCGCTGGATGGGAAAGCACGCGCCTGATGCGCTCGACGCGACATGGGGCCTGCCGGTCGCGGCCGAGACCTATGACGGTTTCCTCAACGACATCAACGGGCATCACCTGACGGCAGAGCACGTGGCTGCGGCGATCGACGCCGCTTCCAGCGGAGCCATCGAGGAAGGCAGCGTCGGCGGCGGCACCGGCATGATCGCCTTCGAATTCAAGGCCGGTTCCGGCACGGCCTCGCGTCTCGTCTCGTGGCCTAAGGAGGAGCAAGGGCGGAGCTACACGGTCGGCAGCTTCGTGCAGGCCAATTTCGGGCCGCGCCGCAACCTGACCATCCGTGGCCGGCGCGTCGGTCCGGAACTCACCGAGCCGCGCATGATCGAGCGGACGGAACGGAAGGAAAAAGGCTCCATCATCGCCGTCGTGGCGACGGATGCGCCGCTGCTGCCGCACCAGCTCAAACGCCTCGCGCGGCGCGTTCCGCTCGGCGTGGCGTGGACAGGCGGCATCGGCTATCATAGTTCGGGCGACATCTTCCTCGCCTTCTCCCCGGCGAACCGCCGAGCCGCCGCCACACCGGGAGGTCACTTGGCGCAGGCCAGCTACATACCCGACAGCGACATCGACGTCTTCTTCGACGCCGTCGTGCAGAGCGTCGAGGAGGCGATCCTCAACGCGATGGTCGCCAATGCCGACATGACGGGCCGGGACGGCAATTTCGTGCCCGCGCTCCCCCGCGACTGGCTGGACGCGACGTTCGGCCGGGCCACGACCTAGGCTGCCGATGCAACAGGGCCAGAAGCTCGACGCAATCGACGTGCGCATCCTGTCGCTCCTGCAGAAGAACGGCAGGACGAAGAAGGTCGAGCTCGCCTCGGCGGTCGGGCTTTCGCTGTCCTCCTGCTGGGACAGGCTGCAGAAGCTGGAACAGGCCGGCTTCGTGCGCGGCTACTATGCCGAGATCGACCTCACGCGGATGATAAAGTCCGAGGTGATCTTCACCACTCTCTCGCTGCAATACCACACGCAGGCGCATTTCGCGCGCTTCGAGCAGGCGGTGAAGAACATACCGGAAATCATCCAGTGCCACGCCGTCGGCGGCGGTATCGACTACATCCTGCAGATCGTGGCGCTGAGCATCAGTCACTATCAGGACATCATCGACGACCTGCTGTCGCGCGAGATCGGCATCTCGGTCTACTTCACCTATGTCGTGACCAAGGTGGTCAAGCGTTACGAAGGCTATCCGCTGGCGG
>OEIU01001322.1_pt1 | contig 16458 bp, 11 predicted proteins | sample 1539221 | NCBI WGS metagenome assembly OEIU01 (sample SAMN03792071, study PRJEB22550) | activated sludge metagenome | feature: wastewater treatment plant; material: activated sludge; isolation source: Wastewater treatment plant of a petroleum refinery complex | place: Argentina: Zarate | collected...
AGTACAGCTCGTATTCGTACGGGTGCGGCCGCAGCGACATCGGCGCGAGCTCCTTTTCGCGCTTGTACGCAATCCACGTTTCGATGAGGTCCGGCGTGAACACGCCGCCTTCGAGGAGGAAGTCATGATCCGCCTCGAGCTCGCGCAGCACGGCGTCGAGAGTCACGGGAAGCTGCGGGATGCTCTTGGCTTCCTCCGGCGGCAGCTCGTACAGGTCCTTGTCGATCGGGTCGAGCGGCTCGATCTTGTTCCGGATCCCATCGAGCCCCGCCATGAGCTGGGCCGCGAACGCGAGGTACGGGTTGCCGGAGGCATCCGGGCACCGGAACTCGATGCGTTTGGCTTTCGGGTTCGTGCCCGTGATCGGGATCCGGATGGCCGCGGAGCGGTTTCCGGCCGAATACACGAGGTTGATGGGCGCTTCATAGCCTTTCACGAGCCGGCGGTAACTGTTGATCGTCGGGTTCGTGAACGCGAGAACCGCGGGCGCGTGCTTCAGGAGCCCGCCGATGTACCAGCGCGCGATGTCGGAAAGACCGCCGTACCCGCTTTCGTCGTAGAACAGCGGCTTGCCGTCGTTCCACAGGGACTGGTGGGTGTGCATCCCGGAGCCGTTGTCGCCAAACAGCGGCTTGGGCATGAACGTTGCCGTCTTGCCCCACTGCTCCGCCGTGTTCTTGACGATGTACTTGAACTTCAGGATGTCGTCCGCCGAGTGCACCATCGTGTCGAACCGGTAGTTGATCTCGGCCTGCCCGCCAGAGCCCACCTCGTGGTGGGCGCGCTCCAGGATGAGACCGGCGTCGATGAGCTTGAGGCTGATGTCGTCGCGCAGGTCGGCCTGCTTGTCCACCGGGCTCACCGGGAAGTAGCCGCCCTTGAACGGGGTTTTGTTGCCGAGGTTGCCTCCCTCCTCGGACCGGCCGGAGTTCCACGCGCCCTCCTCCGAGTCGACGGCGAAGAAGCTGGAGTTCTGTTTCACGTCGTACCGCACGTCATCGAAAATGTAGAACTCGGCTTCCGGAGCGAAATATGCGGTGTCGGCGATACCGGTGGACGCGAGGTATTTCTCCGCTTTGCGCGCCACCTGGCGCGGGTCCCTCCCGTACACTTCGCCGTTGCGCGGGTTGTAGATGTCGAACACCATGATGAGCGTGCGCTCCACCCGGAACGGGTCGATGTAGGCCGTGGTGATGTCCGGGATCAACTGCATGTCCGATTCGTGGATGGACGCGAACCCGCGGATGGACGAACCGTCGAACAGCTGTCCGACGCTGAAGAAATCGTCGTCGACCGACGCTGCGGGAATGTTGAAGTGCTGTTGCACCCCCGGGAGATCGGTGAATCGAACATCAAGGAATTTGACGTCGGTGTCCTTGATGAACTTGAGCACTTCGGACGGGTTACTGAACATGCGCTGACTCCCTGTTGGTGATTCCGGTCCCGGTTGCCTGGTGGGGCCAGACGTGGTTGTGTAGCCAGAAAAAGAGTAGGGGGGTGCGGTTTCGCACCGGTATCGCTCGTGTTTCGGTCGTGTTTCGCGTCTCACCTAGGATCGGAGGGTGCCCGTTGCCGAATCCCCGTCCGCGCCCGACCAGCAGCGTTGGCCGGGCGAACGGCTGGGATTGCCGCAGTCCGGGCCGCGATCCATTGCACGCCCAGGGCGCCGGATCGGAGCCCTCATCGTCGATTGGGGGCTGAGCGTTCTCGTGTCCGTGGCATTTTTCCGCTATGACGCGTTCGCGACGCTCGGCATTTTCGCGCTGACCCAGATCGTGTTCCTCACCATGGTGAACGGCAGCATCGGACACGTGGTGTTCCGGATGCGCGTCGTCCCGATCGCTGGCGGCTGGATCGGGGTGTGGCGTCCGATCGTTCGCACGCTTTTGCTGTGCGTGGCGATCCCCGCCCTGATCTGGGACCGGGACCAGCGCGGACTGCACGACAAGGCGGCGGGAACCGTCCTCGTTGTCCGCTGACGCTCCGGGAATCGGCCACCGCACCGCGTGACTGCACATCGGGTCGGGAATCAGGCGCGGCGCTGTGCGCGCGCCTTCATGGGGTCGATCCCCTTCGGAATGGGAAGATTCGGCCCCTTGTGCAGTGAGCTGACGCGATTGCTCACGGCATAGACCTCCGCCTTGTTCAACGCCTTCTTGAACCGGCCGAGGCGGCGGGCGAGTTTGTGCAGCGGGATGGAGTCCTCATCCGGCCCTACATGGAGCACGTTGACGGGGACGTTCGGAAGAATGCGGGCAATCTTGCGTCGTTCGTCTTCCACCATCTTTTGCGTGCGGGTCTCCGGTCCTTCCCCGATGAGCACGACGCCGCCCTTCCCGACCGCGCGGTACACCGCATCCTGAGTTTTGGGGCTGATGGCGATAGGCATTTCGCTTCCGGTCCAGCCGCGGGGGAGCGAGCTCTTCAGCACAGCGCCGACGGCACCTGGCTGACCGGCGATCTGTGAGTACGCAGCGCGCTCTGCCTTGCGGCCGAGAATCACGAGAAACGCCAGCAGACCGCCCAGAACGCCGGCGACGATCCACAGGATCAGGCCCGGGACGTTCCCCGGTGACAGGATCAGACCGAGCAGGATGCCCACGAGCACGGGGAGTGCGAAACCCAGTGCCATCCACCAGATCGCCGTCGAGTCGTACCGACGGGTCATCTGGAAAACCTGGTACATCTGCTTGAGACGACCGGGCTCTTTCGCGGACTTCGGGCTGGATTTGCGCGTTCGTGCCATGCCGTCAACGATACCGGCTCTCCTCCTGCGCATGCACCGAGTGCCGGCGAAGTGCACACAACGGCACCTCATCGCCCTGCAAATGGCGCCGGTGTCCGACGATGGCACGGTGGACACGCTTGGCGGATATCGGCTCGTCAGAAAACTGGGCTCAGGGTCGAGCGCAGAAGTGTGGCTGGGCAGCGACGGTTCGAACTGCGCAGCGCTCAAGGTGTACCGACCCGGAGTCGGCACCGCGAGGATCGATGCCGAAATTGAAGCGCTCGGGCGTGCGTCGCACCGCCATCTGCTGAGGCTCGATGATCTGTCGACGGGGCCGGATGGACTGCCGTGCCTCATCCTGCAGCGGCTCTCCACGTTCAGTCTCGGTCGGCTCCTGGCGGTCCGCCAGCCGTCCGCGGGAGAAGCGGTGACGATCCTCGCCCCGCTCGTCGCGGCCGTCGCCGAACTCCATCGCGTCGGCGTTGCGCACGGCGCAGTGGGCCCCTCAGCGGTGCTTTTCGACGAGTCCGGTGCTCCAGTTCTGGCGCGCTTCGGATCGGCCGAATTGTTCGGCGACTTCCCCCAGGAGCCGGCACCGGCAAGTCTGCCGCCAGCGCTCCTGTCCCAGGAGCCTGCGGTAGCGGGCGACATGGGCCGCCTCGTCGAATTGTGCGAGTCGACGCTTGGGCGCGTCGGTGGCGACGTCACGCGCTGGCTCGCCACCGCGCCCGACCGTGAGCCGGACACGTTTCCGGGAGAACTTGCGGACCGGCTCTTTGCCCTGGCGACTCCGGGCCCGGTCTTTCTTTCCGTGCGGGAGCGCGGCGATGCGCGCGGGAGCGCGCCCGATTCGGTGCGGTCGAATGTGAGTGCCGCCTCGAGGGCGTTGCCGACTGTTGCGGCCGACGAGGACTCCGCTATCCCGATGGGCGCCCCGGCAAGGGGAACTGCGTCGGAGTTCCTGGCCATGCTGCACGTGCCGGATTCGGTGTCGAACCCGGTCGTCGGCTGGATTGCCGGAATCGGGGCGAACTGGTCCATTTCTGCACTCCGCGCGAGAATCACCGCGCTGCTGCGTCCGGTACGAAAGCCCGTGTGGGTCGCGGCAGGAGCGGTCGCTGTCGCGATTGTCGCGTTCACCGCGCTTGCTCCTGCCCGGTCCGGAACCACGGCGGGCGCACAGGCCGAGCCTCGCCCTCCTGGCCCGGGTGTCGCGGTTCCGACGGCGACAGCGTCCGCGCCGGAAGACGGCGTCCCCGCCGCAGACTCCGCGATCCTCGGCGATGATCCCGTTGCGGCCGGATTGGCTCTCTTGCACGCCCGGGCCGCATGTTTCGACTCGAACTCCGTGCTCTGCCTTGGCGGGGTAGACCAGTCGGGTTCTTCGGCGATGGAATCCGACAGCTACCGGATTCGAATTCGGCAGGCGGGCGGCAGCCCGGAACCCGCGATCGGCTCGCTCATCGAGGGCGCGTCGATCCCGCACGGCGCGCTTGGCCTCACGATCATTGAGCGTCTGGGCGACACCGTACTGCTCTCGATTACCGTAGCCGAGGGGATGGGCGGAGCATCCGCGGCACCATCCTCCTCGTCGCTCCTGGTCATTCGAGGAGACCATGGCTGGCGCATTCGCGACCTGATCGCCGCCGATCCGGTCACGGGCCAGCGCAAGCCCTGGGTCAATTCAGGATTCTGATCAGTTCAGACCGAGCACTCCGGCGAAATCTCCCTGTTCCAGCCGCTCCTTCACCGCGACCAGGAAGCGCGCAGCATCCGCGCCATCGACGATGCGGTGGTCGTAGGACAGTGCGAGGTACGCCATGGAACGGATGGCGATGGCGTCCAGTCCATTGTCCGTGACGACAACCGGCCGCTTCGTGACGATGCCGGTTCCCAGGATTGCGGATTGGGGCAGGAACACCACCGGAGTGTCGAACAGCGCGCCGCGCGAACCGGTGTTGGTGACCGTGAACGTCCCGCCGGCGAGTTCATCCGGCTTCAACTGGTTGTTGCGGGTACGGTCCGCCAGGTCTGCGATCTGGCCGGCGAGCTGGGCGAGATTGAGGTCGCCAGCATTCCGGATCACCGGGGTGAGCAGGCCGCGTTCGGTGTCGACCGCGATGCTGACGTTCTCCTGGCCGGGGTACACGATGCTCTCGCCATCGATCGAAGCGTTGATGATCGGGAACGCTTTGAGAGCTTCCGCGGCCGCGAGGGTGAAGAACGGCAGGAAGGTGAGCTTGTTGCCGGTTTTTTCCAGGAATGCGGCCTTCACCGAGTCTCGGAACGTGGAGACGGCCGTGACATCCACTTCGACCACGGTGGTGAGCTGAGCGGATGTTTGCATCGACACCACGGCACGTTCCGCCACAACCTTGCGCAGTCGGGACATGGGGACGGTGGTTCCGCGAAGCGGAGACGTTTCGAGCGGCTTGCGGGCGGAGGCGCCACCGCTCGCGATGCCGGTCGCGGAAAGCACATCCTGTTTGCGGATGCGCCCGCCAATCCCGGATCCGCTGATCGTGGATAGGTCGATTCCGCTTTCGTTCGCCAGCTTGCGCACGAGTGGAGTCACGTATCCGGCGTTCGCTGCCGCGGTGGCGGGCGGTGCAGGCGGTGAGACCGCCGGTGAGGGAGCCGGAGCCGGTGCGGGAACAGGCGCCGGCACGGGGGCGGGAGCTGCTGTGGGGGCCGGCGCTGGAGCGGATGCTGCAGGATCCGGCGCAGGAGCCGCTGCTGCGGGAGCCGGCGCTGGTGCCGGAGGAGCGGGCGGCGCAACGGGCGCCGGTGCCTGAGTCGGCGCGGCTGCCGGTGCAGGGGCAGGCGCTTCTTCGGCAACAGGCGCGGGTGCTGGTGCTTCCTCCGGGGACTCCTGAACCGGTGCGGCCGCGGGCGGCGCCTGGAACTCCGCTGGCGCCTCGGTTGCGGTCGCGGGTTCGGCGGGTGCAGGCTCGTCCGGTGCAGGCTCGGCCTGCGCGGGCGGGGCAGCTTCGGCGGCGGGTGAATCCTGTGCCGGCGCATCTGGGGCGCCGCCGCCGATCGTAGCCAGTGGCGTGCCCACGTCGACGGTCTCGTCTTCGGCGACGAGGATCGCCTCGAGAACTCCGGCGATGGGGGAAGGGATCTCGGTGTCCACCTTGTCGGTGGAAACCTCCACTAAGGGTTCGTCGACTTCAACCCGGTCGCCGACTTTTTTCAACCAGCGGGTCACCGTTCCTTCTGTGACACTCTCCCCAAGTGCCGGGAGGTTGACGGATTCGCTCATCTGTGATGCTCCTTATATGGCCGAGGCTGTCCCAACCAGCATAGTTCCGGTTGTGTGATCACACCGCGTGGAGAGGTTTTCCGGCGAGGGCCAGGAATGCTTCTCCGAGTGCTTCGTTCTGTGTTGGATGTGCGTGGATCAGCGGGGCGATGTCCTCCGGGTACGCCTCCCAGTTCACGGCGAGCTGGGCTTCCCCGATGAGTTCGCCGACTCTGGCGCCGATCATGTGGACGCCGACAACGGGACCGTCGTTTACGCGAACGACCTTGATCGAGCCCGAGGTGCCCAGGATGTGGCTCTTGCCGTTTCCGGCAAGGTTGTAGTCGTAGCTGCTGACTTTGTCGTCGCCGTACGCTTCCCTGGCTTTCGACTCGGACAGGCCGATCGACGCGACCTCGGGGTCCGAGTAGGTGACCTTGGGGATGTTCGTGTCGGAAATCACGATCGGGTTCAGGCCCGCGATTTCCTCGGCGACGAAGATTCCGTGCTGGAATCCGCGGTGGGCCAGCTGCAAACCGGGGACTATGTCGCCGACGGCGTACAGACCGGGAATATTGGTTTCCAGACGCTCGTTGGTGATCACGAATCCGCGATCCATGGTGACGCCGACCTCCTCGAATCCGAGGTTTGCCGTTGCGGGGCCGCGGCCGACGGCAACCAGCAGGATTTCGGCCTCCACCGTGTCGCCGTTCTCCAGCGTCACGACGACCCCGGAATCGTTCTGGGTGACGCTCTGGAAGCGGACGCCGACGGTGAAGTCGATCCCGCGCTTGCGGAACGCGCGTTCGAACTGCTTGCTCACGGTCTCGTCCTCGTTGGGGACCAGGTGGGGGAGCGCTTCGATGATGGTGACTTCCGCGCCCCAGGAGCGCCAGACACTGGAAAACTCGACCCCGATAACCCCACCGCCGAGAACAGCCACCTTGCGCGGGACGAAGGGAAGTTCGAGAGCCTGCTCGGAGGTGATGACCCGTCCGCCGATCTCGAGGCCCGGCAGCGAGCGGGAGAACGATCCGGTGGCCAGCACGACATTCTTGCCGGTGATCCGATCGTCGCCGACCTGCACCGACGTCGGAGCGACGAGCCTGCCTTCGCCCTCAATGACCGTGATTCCGCGAGTCTTGATGAGCCCCTGGAGCCCCTTGTATTTGCTCGAGACGATTCCCTCGCGGTAGGCGGTGACGCCCGCGATGTCGATGCCCTCGAACTGGGCGGTCACGCCGAATTTCGCTGACTCCCTGGCGACATCGGCAACCTCCGCCGCGTGAAGGAGGGCCTTCGTGGGAATGCAGCCGACGTGGAGGCACGTGCCGCCCACTTTGTTCTTTTCGATGAGCGCGACACTCATCCCGAGTTCTGATGCACGGAGAGCTGCGGCATATCCGCCACTTCCCGCTCCCAGAATGACAAGGTCAAAATTTTGTTCCGACACCGGGCAACTCCCTCGAGTTTCAGCCTGTTCACGCACCCGTACGCTGGCGAGCGCGGCGGGGGATTGGACTGACAGGTTTTCCTGCCACCTCGACTTTACTACGCGAGGGAAATCCGCTCGGCCAGCGCGATCAGAGTGCGCGCGGCGACCGCTGTCGGGCCTTTGCCGGTGTACCCGAAGCCGGAATTGTCGTTGTTCGCGGCCCCGGCGATATCCAGGTGCGCCCACGGGATGCGCGAACCATCCTTCGCGTTTCCCACAAACTCCTGGAGAAACACGCCGGCGAGGAGCATTCCGGCCGCGGTATTGCCGGGCTTGGCGTTGGCAATGTCGGCGACATCGGAATTGAGCAATGACCTGAGCTCTGCCGGCAAGGGCATCGGCCAGACGGATTCGCCCACCTGCTTCGACACTTCCACAACTTCTGCGACAAGCTTCTCCTCACCCATGGCACCCACGTAGCGGTCGCCGAGGGCGACGCGCGCAGCGCCGGTGAGCGTCGCGACATCGATGATCGCGTCGGGAAGCTCCTCGCTGGCGGCGACCAGTCCATCGGCGAGAACCAGCCGGCCCTCCGCATCCGTGTTGAGGACCTCCACGGTTTTGCCGCCGCGGATCGTCAGGACATCGTTGGGACGAATTGCCGACCCTGAGGGCAAGTTCTCGGCGAGGCAGAGCCAGGTCGTGACGCGCACTCCCAGGCCGAGTCGGGCGATGGCGAGGGTTGCAGCCAGCACCGTGGCTGCGCCCGTCATGTCGTATTTCATGCCCACCATTCCGGCCGGCGACTTCAGAGAGAGGCCTCCGGAATCGAACGTGATTCCCTTGCCGACAAGGGCGAGATGCTGCGATGCCGCGGCGGGGGAGTACTCCACTTTCACGAGCCGCGGTGATCGGGTGGAGCCCTGGCCGACGCCCATAATTCCTCCGAAACGGCCATCGGCGAGTTCCTTGTCCCCGAATACCGTCACCGTGACGTCCGTGTCCTTCGAGAGCTCCTTCGCTGCGGCCGCGAACGACTCGGGGTAGAGGTCGATGGGCGGGGTGTTCACCAGGTCGCGCACGTCATGGACGGCGCGGGCGACGATGCCCGCACGGGCAAGAACGTCGTCACCGGCCTGGACGGACGTGATGATGGTGATGTTCGCAGCGGGCAGCTTTGCGGACTCCTGAGGCTTCGACCGATAGCGGGTAAACGAATACGAACCGATCGCCGCACCTTCCGCCACGGCGAGGACGTCCTCACTCGTGGCCATGGGCAGTGCAATCGACGCGGAGGCAACGCCGGTGAGCTGCCTTACCGCTGATCCGGCCGCCCGCCGCAGCGAGTTCGGGGTGACCGGCGCGGATCCCAGTCCCACCAGGGCGATGCTCTTCGCGGATCCGGACGGCGCGGCGATCCGGCGTACCTCGTCCTCAGAACCGGAGATGCCCAGCGCGCCAAGCGACGCCCCGATGGATTTCAGTGCCTCGTCGTCCGACTGGAGTACTGGCCCGGCATCCGAGCTCGCGACACCCACCACGAGGACGTCGGAGGCAACCGAGAGGGCAGGTTCAGCGGAAACGTGAAGAGAGGCAAGGGTCATGGGGCCATGGTAGCTGCCGATTCCGCGCGCCAGATGCGATCACCGCGTGGGATGTTCGCTGTGGGCATGCGGACAGGGCGCCGTGCAGCCTGCGGGCCAAGTTTGGTCGCGGTTAGAGTTGAGGAATGGAAGACCCAACGGGCCTCTACACGCTCAGCCCTGACGCCGCGGATGTCCCCGCGGGGCTGCCGCTTGTCGCTGGGCTGACCGGATTCGCCGACGCGGGTGCGTCGGTCAGCCTGTTCACTTCCACGCTCAACGACACCCTCGACACGAAGGTCGTCGCAACGTTTCACAACGATGCTCTTCTGGATTATCGTGCACGCAGGCCAACCATCTATTTCGAGCAGGATCACCTCACGAACTACCAGCCAGCCTCTCTTGCGCTGAAGCTGGCGACGGATGAGATCGGCCAGAAGTTTCTTCTGCTCACCGGCTACGAACCCGACTTCCAGTGGGACCGCTTCACTGCGGCGGTGATCGGCCTCATCGAAAAGTTCCAGATCAAGTCCACGACGTGGGTGCACGCGATCCCCATGCCCGTTCCCCACACGCGGCCGATCGGAGTTACGGTCAGCGGCAACCGGACTGAACTGATCGAGACGTTCTCGGTATGGAAGCCGCACACCCAGGTTCTGGCCAACGCGCTTCACGTGGTGGAGTACCGGCTTCAGGAACGTGACCACCCGGTTGCCGGGTTTGTGCTGTTGATCCCGCACTACCTCTCCGACACCGAGTTTCCGGATGCGGCGTTCAAGGCGCTCGAGTCGGTGAGTTCCGCGACCGGACTCATCTTTGCCACGACGAAGCTTCGCGATGACGGGCGGGACTTCGTGGACAAGATCAACCAGCAGGTGGAGAGCAATCCGGAATTGGCACGCCTGGTCGGCACTCTGGAGGAGCGCCACGATGCCTACATGGCGGGCAACCCACTGCGCTCACCGCTCATTGATGAGGATGGCGAACTTCCGACAGCGGATGAGATTGCGGCCGAGCTGGAGATATTTCTCGCCCTCCGTCACAACGGTGACGATGATCAGCAGGGCCCGGGTCCGGAATAGCAGGCACCCCCCTGTTGTTGTAACGAGGGAGGATTGCAACGGATGCCACGATAGGGGTGCGCCTGTCAAGGGCGTCATCCATTCCGTGCAATAATTGACCACGGACCCGTTCAGGTTCCCGAGTGGCTGGTATCTCCTTGGATTTCAGCACAGGGACTTGACATGGGTCCTAGTACTGCCCGAAAACGGTCGGCAGGGGGGCGCGAGAAACCTCGTGCCGTGACCATGCGGGAGAACTGCTGAGGAAAGGTGACCCAATGGCAGCCAGGAACAAAGCCGATGCTCAGCCCGCGATCGACAAGAAGCCGTCCTCAGGGAAAGTTGCCGCGGCAGCCAAGGCTTTCGCCATTCGTACCGGGATGCGACGCGGCGGTGCCGTGACGGAGGAACCGGCACGTCCCGCACCCGCGAAGAAGCCGGCCGCCGCGAAGCCGGCCGCTGCGAAGGCGGTACCGGCGAAGGCGGCAACTGCGAAGGCCGCACCCGCGAAGCCGGCAACTGCGAAGGCCGCAACTGCGAAGGCCGCACCCGCGAAGGCCGCTGCGAAGAAGGCCACGACAACGAAGACCGAGACGAAGAAGACAGTGCCAACAAAGACAGTGCCAGCAAAGACAGTGCCAGCAAAGACAGTGCCAACAAAGACAGTGCCAACAAAGACAGTGCCAGCGAAGGCGACATCCGCCAAGACCGCACCGGCAAAAGCCACAACCGCGAAGAAGGCCGAAACGAAAACCGCGACCAAGACTGCAAGCAAGACTGCGACCAAGACTGCGACCAAGACTGCGACCAAGACTGAAAGCAAGACCACGGCGAAGACTGCAGCGGTGAAGACCGCGGAAACGAAAGCCGCGGCGCCGAAGGCTTCACCTGCCAAGAAAGCGCCGAAGGCGACCGCCGCGACTCCCGCAACGAAGACCGCTGCGAAGTCCGCTGCGCCCAAAAAGGCGGAGTCGAAGACGCCCAAGAAGGCGGCGGGCAAGTCCACAGCGGAGGTGACCGACCTCGACGCCGAAGTTGGCGAAGACGAAGAAATCGTCATCGACGTCGACGACGCGGATACGGCCGATGTGGACGCAGATGACGTGGATTCCGACGACGATTCTGCGGAGGACGCCGACGACACGGAGGAAACACCGACCGCGAAAAAGGATGACTCCGACGACTCGGCGGATGACGATGCCGACGAGGAGGGAACGAAAGAGCCCCTGCCTACCGGCGCGCTCCGACTTTCCCTGGTTGATGACGACGACGATGTGCCGGTCTATTCGGCGGCGATCACGGGCGCAACGGCGGACCCGGTCAAGGACTACCTGAAGCAAATCGGCAAGGTTGCGCTCCTGAACGCGGCGGAAGAGGTTGAACTCGCCATGCGCATCGAAGCGGGACTCTTCGCCGAAGACAAGCTCGCGGAGGCCAAGGGCAAGATCAACAAGGAACTCGAGCGCGAGTTGCGCTGGGTGGCCAGGGACGGCCAGCGCGCGAAGTCGCACCTGCTCGGCGCGAACCTTCGCCTCGTGGTTTCCCTCGCCAAGCGTTACACCGGTCGCGGCATGCAGTTCCTGGACTTGATCCAGGAGGGCAACCTCGGACTCATCCGCGCGGTCGAGAAGTTCGACTACACAAAGGGCTTCAAGTTCTCCACCTACGCGACGTGGTGGATCCGCCAGGCGATCACGCGCGCAATGGCCGACCAGGCCCGCACGATCCGTATCCCCGTGCACATGGTCGAGGTCATCAACAAGCTCGCTCGCGTGCAGCGTCAAATGCTCCAGGATCTCGGGCGCGAGCCGACTCCCGAGGAGTTGAGCCGCGAGCTCGACATGACTCCGGAGAAGGTCGTCGAGGTGCAGAAGTACGGCCGCGAGCCGATATCACTCCACACCCCGCTCGGCGAGGACGGCGACAGCGAATTCGGCGACCTCATCGAGGACACCGAGGCGGTCGTCCCCGCGGATGCTGTGGGTTTCACGATGCTGCAGAAGCAGCTGGAGAGCCTGCTCGACTCGCTCTCCGAGCGCGAGGCCGGCGTCATCCGGATGCGGTTCGGGCTGGGAGATGGCATGCCGAAGACGCTTGACCAGATCGGCGACACGTTCGGCGTCACGCGCGAGCGCATCCGCCAGATCGAGTCGAAGACGATGGCGAAACTTCGTCACCCATCCCGCTCCCAGTCGCTGCGCGACTACCTGGAGTAGGCCGATGACGGCGAAGGCCAATGACGGCAAGCACCTCGTCATCGAGGTGGACGGGGTGCGGTATCAGCGCATTCCGCTGCGCACGAAGCTGATCGGCCCCGACGACGATCTGATCCAGGAGGTCGCGAGCGTCGTCGAGGGCAAACTCGAGGACGGAGATCTCCTCTTCGTCACCGAAAAAATTGTCGCGATCACGCAGGGCCGCTCGCTTCCGATCGACTCCATCGTTCCGCGGCCGCTCGCCATCCGCTTGTCCGGCCGCGTGACGAAGACCCCCGCCGGAATTGGTCTGGGGATGCCGCAAACCATGGAGATGGCGCTTCGGGAATGCGGCACTCCGCGGATCCTTCTGGCCGCGGCAGCATCCGTGATTGGAAAACTGTTCGGTCGCCGCGGAACGTTCTATCGGGTCGCCGGTCCGAAAGCCCGCGGAATCGACGGTCCGACGACGGGCACGATTCCCCCGTACGACTCGTCGGTGGTCCTGGCTCCTGATCAGCCGAAACGAGTTGCGAGGCAGCTCGGCGAGGCCCTCGGTGCCGAGGTGCTCATTGTCGACATCAACGACTTCGGCGGCAACGTCCTTGGTTCGACGCTGCCCAGGGCCGACGAAAGGCGGGTCGAACGCATTCTCGCCGACAACCCGCTGGGGCAGGGAACGCAGAGCACGCCGCTCGGGATCATCCGCCGCGTTGCGTGACTAGAAACCGATGACGTCGCGGTACAGCGGCAGGAGGCCGGTCTTGGTGCCGGTGAGGCTCGGTTTGGCCTGAAAGACCCCCGTGTTGTAGTTGCCTTCGATGACGACCGGCCGGTCGGGCGAGATCGCGATGTCCCAGCCCACATAGGGGATTTCCGGCACCACCCGCGCGATTTCGTCCACGAGCTCCAGGACCTTCGGGTAGAGCGGAACGACGAAACCGGGAATCCGGATTCCCGAAATCGGATGGATTTCGTAGGCGTCGCCCGCGATGTCGAACGCGGCGTGGAGGGCCACACCGTGGTCGTCGAGCATCGTGTACATCCCGCCGTGCGCGAAATTGTCGATGACGCCGCCATTGCCCATCTTGAGCACGCGGGCCAGGATGTGGACGTCGGTGCCGTCGAAATACGACACGATCCTCAGCGAGTTGACGCTGCTGGGGTTGAGTTTGGCCATATCGGCGTGCTGCGGAATGATCTGCTCCACGAGAAATTGCCGGTTCGTGAGCAGTTCCTCCCGGAACGCCTCGACGTCGCCGATGTCGTCGAAGTTCTTTCGTTCGATTCCCTGGCCGCCGTCGCTGTCGGTGACTTTCACGATGACGGAACCGTACTTCTTCACGAATGCTCGAAGTTCGGGTACCGACGCGGTGCGGATGTCGATGGTTTCGCGACCGACGTAGGCGGAGAAAAGCTGCACGAACTCGGACTTGTCGGCGAAGTGATGGCGGAAGGGCTTCTGGTTGACCAGCTGGGCGATGTGGTTCGATTTCGGGTGCGTCATATAGGTGATGCGCTCACGGTGCTTGAGCAGGTGGAAATCCCAGTCCTGATAGTCGGTGAAGCCTGTCTCGTGCACAGCGGAGGACCAGATCATGTCCGCCGCTATCCACAGCATCGGCTTGCCCGAGGATGCGCTCAGTTTTCTGGCGATGCGGAACAGGTTGGCCGTGTCGACGTTCGACGCTCGCCAGGCAAAGTATTTGACGCGTCGCCACAGGCCGAGGCCGCGGCGTTCGCCCACTTAGTTGTCCTCCAGAAGGCGACGAGACTCGTCGTGCCAGTCTGTGGCGACCGCCGCAAGCTTCTCCTGGTGGCGGCGACCGTGGTGGGCGCAAAACAAGAGTTCGCTCTCGCCAATCATCACGCGGATGTAGGCCTGCGCGCCACAGCTGTCACAGCGGTCGAGCGCCGTAAGCTCGTAGGCTTCACGTTCGACCGTAGCCGTCGTACCTGCGGAGACCTGAGACATCTGCACTCCTATCGCTGTTGTCCGTATACCAATACAAACACGTCGCGGCGCTTTTCGTGGCTTCCTGACAGGGTATTTCGCTGTACGCGTAGCACGGGTGATGCGCGGGGTGTCGAAGGCCCATGCACTGCGCACTGATGATTAGGGTGGAGAGGGCCCGGCGGCGATCCTGCGCGTCGAGGTAGCGGCGGATCAGTGTGGCGACAACGGAGGTATTCTGTGGCGAGTTCTGACTACTCAGCACGACACTTGTCCGTGCTCGAGGGTCTTGAGGCCGTCCGGAAGCGACCTGGGATGTACATCGGTTCCACCGACTCGCGCGGGCTCATGCACTGCCTGTGGGAGATCATCGACAACTCGGTGGATGAGGCTCTCGGCGGCTCTGGCGATGAAATCGAAATCATTCTGAGACCGGACGGCAGCGTCGAGGTCATCGATCGCGCCCGCGGCATTCCCGTCGACATCGAACCGAAGACCGGGCTTTCCGGCGTTGAGGTCGTATTCACAAAGCTCCATGCCGGTGGCAAGTTCGGTACTGGCTCCTACACATCCTCCGGCGGCCTGCACGGCGTTGGGGCATCCGTTGTCAATGCGCTGTCGGAGCGACTCGATGTCGAGGTGGACCGCGACGGCAAGACCTGGGCAATGTCGTTCCACCGGGGAGAGCCCGGCACGTTCGCGGATTCCGGCGAGCCGAAACCGGATGCTCCATTCACGCCATTTGTCTCCGGCAGCGAACTTCGAGTTGCCGGGAAGGTCGCGAAGGGCGTCACGGGCACGCGCGTGCGCTATTGGGCGGACCCGCAGGTGTTTACCCGTGGTGCGACCTTCCAGATAGATGAGCTGCTGGGGAGGGCCCGGCAGACCGCGTTCCTCGTGAAGGGTCTCGGAATCCGCGTCGAGGATCGTCGCGGCGACGAGCTCGTCAACGAGCACTTTCGGTATGCGGGTGGAATCGTCGAGTACGTCGACTTTCTCGCCAAGGACGCCCCCGTCACGTCCACGTGGCACATCACGGGGTCCGGCACGTTCAACGAAAACGTTCCGGTGCTCGACGACTCCGGGCATATGGTGTCTACCGAACTGACGCGGGAGTGCGAGGTCGAGGTCGCGTTGCGCTGGGGCACCGGATACGACACGGAGATCCGCAGCTACGTGAACATCATCTCGACGCCGAAGGGCGGCACGCATCTGGCCGGGTTCGATCAGGGTCTGATGAAGTTCCTGCGCGCGCAAGTGGAGCAGAACGCCCGCCGACTCAAGGCCGGAAACGACAAGCTCGAGAAAGACGACATCCTTGCCGGACTCACCGCCGTGCTGACAGTTCGATTCCCCGAACCGCAGTTCGAGGGGCAGACGAAGGAAGTTCTGGGCACGCCAGCGGTGCGCAACATCGTCGCGAACGTGATCGCGAAGGGACTGGGGGAGCGATTCTCCTCGTCGAAGCGCGACGACAAGAATCAGGCTGCCCTCGTGCTCGACAAGATCGTCGCCGAAATGAAGGCGCGCGTGTCCGCGCGGGCGCACAAGGAGACGCAGCGTCGGAAGAACGCGCTGGAGAGTTCGTCGTTGCCGGCGAAGCTTGTGGACTGCCGCAGCAACGATGTCGCCAACAGCGAGCTGTTCATCGTGGAGGGGGACTCGGCGCTGGGCACGGCGAAGCTCGCGCGGGACAGCGAATACCAGGCGCTTCTGCCGATCCGTGGCAAGATCCTGAACGTGCAGAAGGCGTCGCTGCCGGACATGCTCGGCAACGCGGAGTGCGCCTCCATCATTCAGGTGATCGGCGCAGGCTCCGGGCGCAGTTTCGATCTTTCGAGTGCGCGCTACGGCAAGGTCATCATCATGAGCGACGCGGATGTCGACGGTGCGCACATCCGCACCCTGTTGCTCACGTTGTTCCACCGCTACATGCCCGAGATGATCAAGGACGGTCGGGTGTACGCGGCGGTTCCGCCGTTGCACCGCGTCGTCGTGATGAACGCGGGTTCGAAACCCAACGAGACGATCTACACGTATTCGGAAGCAGAGCTGAACGCGGTGCTTGCCAGCCTCAAGAAGTCGGGCAAGCGGTATCAGGACCCGATTCAGCGCTACAAGGGTCTCGGCGAGATGGATGCCGACCAGTTGTCGACGACCACCATGGACCGCCGGTACCGCACGCTGCGGCGCGTGCGCATCCCCGATGCGGAGCACGCTGAAACCGTGTTCGAACTTCTCATGGGCAACGATGTCGC
>OEIU01001323.1_pt1 | contig 16451 bp, 15 predicted proteins | sample 1539221 | NCBI WGS metagenome assembly OEIU01 (sample SAMN03792071, study PRJEB22550) | activated sludge metagenome | feature: wastewater treatment plant; material: activated sludge; isolation source: Wastewater treatment plant of a petroleum refinery complex | place: Argentina: Zarate | collected...
ACGGGCGCGCGGCGGGGGGGTGCGGAGGGGGCGGGGGGGGGGGGCGAGAAAGGGGGGCGGCGGCGGCGGGGGCCCCGGCGGCCAAAAGGGGGCGCCCCCGCCGATCCCGGAGGCTCCCAGCATCCCGGCCGTCGCGCCCGCCCCCGCGATTCCCGGCGCGAGCGGCCCGAACAGCGCGGGCACCCGCGCCAGCGCGCTCAGGATCGCGACCGCGACCGCGAGCACGCCGACCACGCCGAACTCGTACCAGAGGGAGAGCGCGGGAGCGCCGAACAAGGCGGGCGCCTCCGGCAGGGCCCGCAGGGATCCGAAGCCGTGGCCGGTCAGGAGGCGGGCGGGCTGGTCGAGGAGGAGGCCGTGCCAGCGCCCGACGCCGGCGGTCGCCTCGGGCGTCAGGGGAAGGGCGTGGGCGAGCGCGAGGAGCGCCGGCGAGGCGACGAGCCCCGCGGCCAAGAGAAGCCCGACCGCCGGCACGGCGCGCGCCGTGAGCTGGGCGGCGAGATGGGCGAGCGTCCCCGCCGCGAGGGCGAGGATCGGGGCCGGGCCCGGCCCGAGCGCCGCGGCGACGGCCGTGGCGACGGCGAGCGCGAGGGCCTCGGCATCGCGGCCCCGCGAGCGCAGCCAGGCGATGGCCGGCCAGGCGAAGAGGACGAGGATCGCGAGCATGCGCTCGAGCTGGCGGATCCGCTCCTCGGACTGGTCGCGCCAGAAGAGAACGGCAAGGCCGATGGCGACGAGCGCCAGCGCGCCGGCCCCGATCGGGATCGGGTAGAGATTGGCCGAGCGCATCCTCTCCGGCAGCGCGGCGATGCCGCAGAGGCCGAGGAGCAGGATGGCGCCGAGCCCCGCGGCGAGGCGCCATCCGGGCGTCGGGGTCCAGACCAGCGAGAGGGCTCCCCAGCCGAAAGCCAGCAGCGCCGCCAGGAAGGCGGGAGAGGAGGCGATGGCGAGGGTGCTTTCGCGCAGGAAGCGGGGCGAGTTGTCGAGGAAGGCGGCCACCCCCAGGAGCACGATGCCGACGGCATAAGCGACGACGGGCCCGACCCGGAACGCGGCCGCGGACAGGGGCAGCGCGACCATCAGCACCAGGACGCCGAGCCGCCGAAGCAGGCTCGCCGTGTCGCGGGCGGGATCGAGCGGGGGAGGATTTTCGGAGGCCATTCCGCCGGGCTTCGGAAGGCGGGCCTATCGCCCGCGGCCGGGGATCGTACCGGCCCGGGCCCGCCCCGGCTGTAGGATCACCGCAACACCCGCGGCCGGCCCGGCCCCCTCCGCCCTCAGGAGGCGAGCCCGCGCAGATAGGTGACGATGGCGGAGTAGTCCTCGCCGCCATGGCCGCCCTCCTGGAAGGTGCGATACAGCTCCGCCGCCCTGGCGCCGAGCGGCGTCGTCGCCCCGGCGCTCCTCGCCGCTTCCTGCGAGAGCGTCAGGTCCTTCAGCATGAGGTCGGTCGCGAAGCCCGGCTTGTAGCCGTGATTGGCGGCGCTCGCCGGCACCGGGCCCGGCACCGGGCAATGGGTCGTGAGCGCCCAGCACGAGCCCGAGGAGGTCGAGGCCACGTCGAACAGGGCCTGGTGGCTGAGGCCCAGCTTCTCGCCCAGCACGAAGGCTTCCGAGATGCCGATCATGGTGATGCCGAGAATCATGTTGTTGCAGATCTTGGCGGCCTGCCCGGCGCCCGCTCCGCCGCAATGGACGACGCGCCGCCCCATCCTGGCGAGGACGGGCTCGCCCGCCCGGAAGGCGTCCTCCGCGCCCCCGACCATGAAGGTCAGCGTCGCGCCCTTCGCGCCGACCGTCCCGCCCGAGACGGGCGCGTCGAGCGATTTCAGGCCGCGCCCGGCCGCAAGCTCGTGCGCCGCGCGCGCGCTTTCGACATCGATCGTCGAGCAATCGACGAGCAGCGCGCCCGGCTCCGCCGCCGGCACGATCTCGGCCCAGACCGCGCGGACATGCTTGCCCGCCGGCAGCATCGTGACGACGATCTCCGCGCCCGCGACCGCCTCGACGGCGCTCGCCGCGATCGCGACTCCTTCGGCCGCGGCCGCCTCGCGCGAGGCGGGGACGAGGTCGAAGCCCTGCACCGAATGGCCGGCCTTGACGAGATTCGCGGCCATCGGCCCGCCCATGTTGCCGAGCCCGATGAAGGCGATGGATGTCATGGCGTCCTCCGTTCCCTGCCCTGCCTCTCCTCCATCGCGGGGCCTGACGCAAGACGGACCAGACCCTAAGGCCGGGGCGGCACGCCGAGAATGCGCCGCCAGGGCGTGCCTCCCCTGCGGTGGCCGATCACGAAATAGGCGACGACCAACGCGAAGAAGAGGATAGCCGGCCCCCCGCTCAGGCTGAAGCCGTTCTCGGTGGTGCTCCCGGTCACCTTGGCCACGAGATAGCCCATGACGACGAAGGCGGTCAGGAAATCGAGGACGGCCGCCAGGATCACGCGCCAATAGGCGACGGGCTGCTGGTTGTCTTGCACGGAACAAATCCTCTGGGCTCCCGCTCCGAGAGGTGCATATCGGCATGGGAGGGCGCAAGAGGCTCATCTTGACGTCGCCGCCGAAGCGTCCCTTCCTGTGTCTCTCGCGGAGGAGCCCGCCCGTGAGCTTTCGTCAAAGTGTCGGCGCGACGAGCTACGTCTTCGCCGATCTCAAGGAGCTGATGGCCAAGGCGACGCCGCCGCGCTCGGGCGACCGGCTGGCGGGAATCGCGGCCTCCAGCCTCGAGGAATCGGTCGCCGCGCGCATGGCGCTCGCCGACCTGCCGCTCGGGGAGATCGTGGACGAGCCCCTGATCCCCTACGAGAGCGACGAGGTCACCCGCCTCATCCTCGACCGGCAGGACCGCGCGGCCTTCGCGCCGATCCGCTCCATGACGGTCGGGGCCTTCCGCGAGCATCTCCTCTCCGAGGAATGCGACAGGGCGCGCCTCGCCGCCCTCGCCCCGGCGGTCACGCCCGAGATCGCCGCGGCCGTCTGCAAGCTGATGCGCAACCAGGATCTCGTCGCGGTCGCCCGCAAATGCGAGGTCGTGACGCGGTTCCGCAACACGATCGGCCTCGCCGGCACCCTCGCGGTGCGCCTCCAGCCGAACCATCCGACCGACGATCCGCGCGGCATCCTCGCCGCCACGGTGGACGGCCTTCTCTACGGCGCGGGCGATGCCGTGATCGGCATCAATCCCGCCACCGATTCGCCCGCCCTGCTCGGCGACCTCGTGCGCATGCTGGACGAATTGATCACCCGCCACGACATCCCGACGCAATCGTGCATCCTCACCCATGTCACGACGAGCATCGGACTGATCGAGGCCGGCGCGCCGGTCGATCTCGTCTTCCAGTCCGTCGCCGGCACCGAGGCCGCCAACGCCTCCTTCGGGATCGATCTCGCGCTGCTGCGCGAGGGAGAGGAGGCGGCGCGCTCGACCGGGCGCGGCACGGTCGGGCAAAACGCCATGTATTTCGAGACGGGCCAGGGCTCCTGCCTTTCGGCCGGCGCCCATCACGGGGTGGACCAGCAGACGCTGGAGGCGCGCGCCTATGCGGTGGCGCGGGAATTCTCGCCGCTGCTCGTGAACACCGTGGTCGGGTTCATCGGGCCGGAATATCTCTATGACGGCAAGCAGATCACGCGGGCGGGGCTCGAGGACCATTTCTGCGGCAAGCTGATGGGCGTGCCGCTCGGCTGCGACATCTGCTACACGAACCATGCCGAGGCCGATTCCGACGACATGGACAACCTGCTGACGCTGCTCGGCGTCGCGGGGGTCAGCTACGTCATGGGCATTCCCGGGGCCGACGACGTGATGCTCGGCTACCAGTCGACCTCCTTCCACGACGCCCTCTATCTGCGGCAGGTCCTCGGGCTCCGCCACGCGCCGGAATTCGAGGCGTGGCTGATGCGGATGGGCCTCCTCGACGAGACGAGGCGCCTGCGCCGGGCGGGGAGCGACCATCCCCTCCTCGCCGCGCCCGCCCTCGCCGCATGAGCGCCGGCCCCGATCCCTGGGCGGCGCTCCGGCGCTTCACGCCGGCCCGGATCGCGCTCGGACGGGCCGGCGCGGCCCAGCCGACGCGGGAACTGCTCGATTTCGCCCTCGCCCATGCGCGGGCGCGCGACGCGGTGCAAATGCCCCTCGATGCCGGGGCGGTCGAGGCCGCCATCGCCGCGCTCGGCTACGAGACCGTGCGGATCGCGAGCGCCGCCCCCGACCGCGCCACCTATCTCGCGCGGCCCGATCTCGGCCGGAGGCTGGGCGAGACCTCCGAGGCAGCGCTCGCCGCCCGCAGGGAGGCGTCCCCCGACCTCGCGATCGTCGTTGCCGACGGCCTCTCCTCGCCCGCCGTCTCGCGCAACGCCGCCCCGCTTCTCGCCGCCTTCCGCCCCTGGATCGCGGCGGCGGGATGGCGGCTCGCCCCGGTCGTGATCGCGACCCAGGCCCGCGTCGCCCTGGGCGATGCCGTGGCCGAACATCTCGGCGCAGCCGCGGCCCTCGTGCTGATCGGCGAGAGACCGGGCCTCTCCGCGCCGGACGGGCTCGGCGCCTATCTCACCTTCGCGCCGCGCCCGGGGGTGACGAGCGATGCCGGGCGCAACTGCCTCTCCAACATCCGGCCGGGCGGAATGGGGTTCGACCAGGCCGCCTTTCGCATCGCCTGGCTCCTGGGCGAAGCCTTCCGCCGCCGCCTGACGGGCGTGGCGCTGAAGGACGAGAGCGACCGTCTCGTCCTCGACGGCCGCCTGCCGCGGCCGGAGCGCCTGTCGGGAGTCTGAGCCGCCCTCAGGACCGGCCGAGCCGCGCCATCAGCCGGCTCACGCGCGCCGGCCCCCATGTGACGACGGTGAGGTCCTGGCCTGGGAAGGGCGCGGGCGGGCGCGCCTGCGGCATCGGGGCCGCCCCGGCCGGCGGGAGGCTTCGGGCCGGCGAGGGCGGCGGCGCCGGAGACCGCGCGGCCACGTCGACCCCCTGCCCGGCGCGCAGCGTGACCGATCGGCCCTCGCGGCTCACCGAGGCATCGCCCTCGCGGACGAAGACGGCCGTTCCCTTCTCGCCGGATTCCACGGCCACCTGCGCCCCGCGAAGCTCGGTGACGGCCTCGGCGGTGACGACCTGGAACCCCTCGCGCGCCGATGCCTCGACCAGGACCGCGCCGCCGTCGACGCGCAGCCCGACGAGCCGCCCGTCGCGCTGGATGGCCGAGAGCCGGGTCTCGGTTTCCGCCGCGATGCGAAGCCTCTCCTGGCATTCGTAGATGCGCAGGAGAGAGGTCGAGGCGTCCTCGAGCCGGCAGCCGGGCGGGGGCGCCGCCGGCGAAGCGGCGATCAGCGCGCCCGCCGCCAGCGCGGCGAGGACAGGAAGAGAGCGGGACGCAGCCATGCCGATACCTCCACGATCGCGCTCCCGCGGCGCTGGCAACCCGGTTCCCTACGCCGCCCGCGTGATGTCGAACTGGCCGGTCTTGCGGAAGCGGCCGAGATATTCCGGCACGATCGCGCCCGTGGCGCGGGGCACGATGCCGAGCCCCTCGAGCGTGCGGCCTTCCGCCTTGGCCTCCTCCGACACCACGTTGTCGCTGCGCAGCATCTCCACCTGATCGACCGTCAGCTTCAGCCAGGGGGGCAGCAGCCCGAGCGTCAGCGCGTCCGCGATGGAGAGCACGCGCGCCTGCACCTTGGCGATCCCGAAAGGCAGGGGCACGACCACGCGGCGGCGCTCGGTGATCGTAAGGACGTATTCGACGATCTCGCGCAGGCTGAGGATTTCCGGCCCGCCCAGCTCGTAGGTGCGCCCGCCCGGCACGGTGCCGTTCACGGCCCGCGCCGCCACCTCCGCGACGTCGCCGACGAAGACGGGCTGGAACTTCGTCTCCGCCCCGGCGAGCGGCAGGACGGGAAGCGCCCGGGTCAGCGTCGCGAAGCGGTTGAAGAAGCTGTCCCCCTGCCCGAACATCACCGAGGGGCGCAGGATCACCGCGCCGGGCCGCGCGGTATGGATCTCGGCCTCGCCCTGGGCCTTCGAATGCGCATAGGCGGAGCGCGAATGCAGGCTCGCGCCGAGCGCCGAGACATGGACCATGGGAATGCCGGCCGGGGCGGCGTGGGCGATCATGGCCGGGGCGTGGACATGGACCTCGTCGAAGCCCTGGCGCCCCTTCTCGGCGAGGATGCCGGCGAGATTGACCACGGCGTCGGCCCCGCGAAGCGCGCTCTCGACCGAGCGGGGATAGCGCAGATTGGCCTGGGCCAGCTCGACCTGCCCGACCGAGCCGAGGGGCTGGAGGTAATTGGCGAGATCGGGACGCCGGACGGCGACCCTGACGCGGTAGCCCTGCCTGACCAGGGCCCGGACGACGTGGCGCCCGGCGAAGCCCGAGCCACCGAAGACGGTCACGAGCTTCGAGGCCCGATCCACCCACTCCATGTTCCACTCCCGAGGCCGAGGCCGGCACCTGCGGCCGATCATGGCCTGGAATTGGTCTTAGCCGAAGCACGCCGGCCCTGTGAAGCGGCCCGGCGTGCGAAAACCCGCCTCCCGTGACTTCCCCGCGAAACGAAAGCCGCTCTATAGACGGCGCCATGCATGAGCTTCTTCACGACATCGCGCTGTGCACCATCGCAGCGTGGATCCTCGGCGTCCTGTCGCAATACGCCCGCCAGCCGGTCATCCTCGCCTATCTCGTGGCGGGGTTCCTGATCGGGCCGACCGCCTTCAGCCTGGTCAAGTCCCAAAGCTCGGTCGAGACGATCTCCGAGCTGGGCCTGATCTTCCTCCTCTTCATGATCGGGCTCGAGATCGACCTGAAGAAGATCGTCCGCTCGGGCGCGGTGATCCTGGCGAGTGCCGGCTCGCAGATCCTCGGCGGGGCGATTCTCGGCGTATTGTTCTTCTGGCTCGTCGGCTATCCGATGGGGGCGGGGCGCTGGGACGCGCTCTATCTCGGGGTCGCGGCCGCGCTCTCCTCGACGGTCATCATCGTCAAGGTGCTCTACGACAAGCGCGAGCTGGACACGCTGCCCGGGCGCATCACGCTCGGCCTGCTCGTCCTCCAGGACCTGTTCGTGATTCTCTTCCTGGCCATCCAGCCGAGCCTCAACGACCTGCGGATCGGCGTGCTGCTGCTGTCGCTGGTGCGGGTCGGGGTGCTGGTCGCGACGCTGTTCCTGGTCAGCCGCTACCTGCTGCCGCCGCTCTTCCGCTCGATCGCGCGGCTGCCGGAGCTGGTGCTCGTGGGGGCGCTCGCCTGGTGCTTCGCGGGCGGCGAGCTGGCCGAGCGGCTGCATCTGTCGCGCGAGATGGGGGCGCTGGTGGCGGGCGTCGCGCTCTCGACCTTCCCCTATGCGCTCGACGTCACCGCCAAGGTGACGAGCCTGCGCGACTTCTTCATCACGCTGTTCTTCGTCGGGCTCGGCATGACGATCCCGATCCCCACCCTTCCGGTGATCATGCTGGCGCTCCTCTTCGCGGCCTTCGTGGTGGCGAGCCGCATCCTGACGACCTTCCCGGCCCTCTACGGGCTGAACCAGGGCATCCGGGCGAGCTTCCTGCCGGCGCTCAACCTGAGCCAGGTCAGCGAATTCTCCCTCGTCCTGATGACGCTCGGCGTCGCCGCGCAGCACATCTCGCCCGACGTGAAGAACGCCGTCTCTTTCGCGTTCGTGATCCTCGCGGTGCTCTCGACCTTCGCGATGACGAATTCCGACCGGATCGCGCGGGCGGCGGTCCACCTGTTGAAGGGCTTCGGCCTGCGCGACCTCGACCGGCGCGAGGATGGCGACGCGGAGGGCGGCCACGGGCAGGCCAAGATCCTGCTCCTCGGCTTCTTCCGGGCGGCGAGCTCCCTCGTGGCAGACCTCGAGAAGGAGGACCCGGAACTCCTCAAGGAGATCGCGGTCGTCGACTTCAACCCGGTCGTCTTCGCCAATCTGCGCGCCCGCGGCGTCGCGGTCCAATACGGAGACATCGCCCAGCGCGAGACGCTGATCCATGCGGGAATCGGGCATGCCGAGATCATCGTCTCCTCGATCCCGGACTATCTCCTCAAGGGCTCGACCAACGAGCGGCTGGTGCGCCAGCTCCGCGCGCTCAATCCGAAGGCGGTCATCATCGCGCCGGCCGACACGCTGGCGGATGTCGACCGGCTCTATGCAGCCGGGGCCGACTACGTGACGCTGGCGCGGCTGACCGACGCCACCGACCTGCGCGAGGCCCTCAAAGCCGCATTGGACGGCCAGATCGACCACAAGCGGGCCCTGGTCGATGCGCGCCTCGGCGGCCGCCGGGAGGTCCTGGCCTGAGAGGGCCGAATCCGGCGGCCGCCGCGAGGCTGTTTTAAGACTTTTGTGTGAAAGCTCGGCCGTTCGCGGGAACTTTGAGGCCGGTCGAGTCTTGACGTCCCGAACGGCCTCTGGAAGGCCGGCAGCAAATCCATGGGGTCCCCGATGCGTCTCGCCGCTCTCGCCGTCGCCACGGCACTCGCCACCTTCGCGGCCGGGACCGCGCAGGCCCAGCAATCCTACAACGTCAACGGCCCGCTGAAGCTGACCGTGCGGGCCAAGTCCTTCCTCAATCCCGGCAACGTGGTCGCCCCCTACAGCAACGTCAATCCGGCGAGCGCGGCCGGGCAGATGGTCTCCTATATGGCCCATCCGCCCTATGCGAACCTTCAGGAGTTCTACGGCTCGACGGTCTTGCCCGACCCGACCACCAACGGCCCCTTCATCGGCGCGCGCAATCCCTTCGGGCGGATCGACTACCACTACGCCCTCTATCGCGACTATTATCACGACTGAGCACGACGCCGCCCCGGCCCGCCGCAGGCGGCCCGGAACGACGGGCGGGATATCGAACGCCGCTTCCTCCCCGGAGGCGGCGTTTTTCATGGGCGCCGCCTCTCAGCGCAGCAGCGGCTTCAGGGCGGCGGCGACCGCGTCGCCCATCTCGCCCGTCCCGATGGCGTTGGCGCCGGGCGAGGCGATGTCGCGCGTGCGCGCACCGGAAGCCAGGACCGCGCCGATCGCCGCTTCGAGCTTGTCGGCGAAATCCTTGAGGCCGAGCGAGTAGCGGAGCGCCATCGCGAGCGAGCCGATCATCGCGAGCGGATTGGCGAGGCCCTGCCCGGCAATGTCCGGGGCCGAGCCGTGGACCGGCTCGTAGAGCGAGGCGCGGCGCCCGCTCGCATCCGGCGCCCCGAGCGACGCGGAGGGCAGCATGCCGAGCGAGCCGGTCAGCATCGCCGCGACGTCCGAGAGGATGTCGCCGAAGAGGTTGTCGCAGACGATGACGTCGTATTGCTTCGGCCGGCGGACCAGCTGCATGGCGCAATTGTCGGCCAGCACGTGCTCCAGCTCGACATCGGCGAAGTCCTTCGCGTGCACCCCGGTCACCACCTGGTTCCAGAGGACGCCGGACTTCATGACGTTGCGCTTCTCGGCCGAGGAGACCTTGTTGCGGCGCGTCCGCGCGAGGTCGAAAGCGACGCGGGCGATCCGGTCGATCTCGCCGGTCGTGTAGATCTGGGTATCGACGGCGCGCTTCTCGCCCGATTCGAGCGTCACGATCTCCTTGGGCTCGCCGAAATAGACGCCGCCCGTCAGCTCGCGCACGATCAGGATGTCGAGATCCTCGACCAGCTCGCGCTTGAGCGAGGAGGCGTCGGCGAGGGCGCCGTAGCAGATGGCCGGGCGCAGATTCGCGAAGAGGCCGAGATCCTTGCGCAGCCGCAAGAGGCCCGCCTCGGGCCGGATCTCATAGGCCACCGCGTCCCATTTCGGCCCGCCCACCGCGCCGAAGAGCACGGCATCGGCCTCCTTGGCGAGCTTCACGGCCGCATCCGTGACCGGCTTGCCGTGGGCGTCGATCGAGGCCCCGCCGACAAGGTCGGTCTCGGTCTCGAAACGGCCGGCCCCGCCCGCCGACAGGACATCGAGGATCTTGCCGACCTCGCGCGCGACCTCGGGGCCGATCCCGTCGCCGGGCAGAAGGAGAATCTTGTGGCTTGCCATGGCGCCCCCTCGCCGACCGCGGAACATCGGCGGGTCGGCCGCGAGGCGGTCTAAGCGCCCCTCGCCCGGATTGGCAACCCGGGCATCCGCCTCAGCGATATGTCTCCGTGGACAGGATCGTGCCGGTCCATTGCTGGCGCTCGACCGAAGGCGCCGGAACGCGCGAAAGCCGGGCCTCGCCCCGGGGAGCGAACCCGACCCATCTCAGCAGGCATGCCCACATCGCATCTTCCTCCGTCCGAAACGGAGGCTGGCACGCGGGCGGCAGGAAGACGGTGCGGGGGCGCACCGTCCGGGCGTCAGCCCTGGCGCGCCTTGTAGCGCTTCTGCGTCTTGTTGATGATGTAGACGCGGCCCTTGCGGCGCACGAGCTGATTGTCGCGGTGGCGGCCGCGGATCGACTTGAGCGAGTGGCGGATCTTCATGGCGCTATCGCGGGCCGAGCCGCGCGGACCCGGGACCCTCTCCAAGCTGTCGGAATCGAAAACGAGCCCGAAGGCCCGCGAAGTGGCGTTCCCATAAGGCCAACCGCCCCGGACGGCAAGTCCGGCGCGCCTGATTCTAGCGCGCGCCCAGCCGCCCGAGGAAGGTCTCGACGCTCGGCAGGATGCGCTCGACGATCACCCGCACGCCTTCCGCCGAGGGATGGAGGCCATCCGGCAAGGCGAGCCGGGGCGGGCCACCCGACACCCCCGCAAGGAAGAAGGGATAGAGAACGAGGCCGTGGCGTTGCGCGAGATCGGCATAGACCGCCTCGAAGCGCCGCTGGTATTCGGGGCCGAGATTGCGGGCCGCATACATCCCCGCGAGCATCACCGGGATGTTGCGCGCGGCGAGGCGCGAGACGATGCCCTCCAGCGCCTTTCGCGTAACCTCGGGATCGAGGCCGCGCAGCATGTCGTTGGCCCCGAGTTCGAGGATGACGCCATCCGTCCCCTCCGGCACCGACCAGTCGACGCGGGCGAGGCCCCCCGTGGAGGTGTCGCCCGAGACGCCCGCATTGGCGATCTCGACCCGATGGCCCCGCGCCCGGAGCGCCGCCTGGAGCACGCTCGGAAAGGAATCGGCCTCGGGAAGCAGGTAGCCGGCCGTCAGGCTGTCCCCGAGGGCCACGAGCTTCAGCATGCGTTCCCCTGCCGCCGCGAGACTCGTCTTCCCGGCCGACAGCAGAAGCGCGGCCACGATGCCGCAGCCTTGTTGGAGGAAGGCCCGCCTTGGTCCATATGCCTTGTCCTGCCGCCTGGCCGCCATCGCGCCGTCTTTCATATCGATCCCGCTCCCGACAAGTAGGTGCCGCAGCATGACGGGCAAGATCATCGCGCTCGAAGACGTCGAGCTGAGCCTCGGCGACGGCGCGGCGCGGGTCGAGGTGCTGAAGGGAATCAGCCTCGGCGTCGAGCAGGGCGAGGCGGTCGGGCTGGTCGGCCCCTCGGGATCGGGCAAGTCGACCCTCCTCATGGTGATGGCCGGGCTCGAGCGCCCCGATCGCGGACGCGTGCTCCTCGACGGCGAGGATCTGACGCAGCTCGGCGAGGACGAATTGGCGCGGGTGCGCGGCGCGCGCATCGGCATCGTCTTCCAGTCCTTCCACCTCGTGCCCACGATGACCGCGCTGGAGAACGTCGCGCTGCCCCTGGAGCTGGCCGGCCGCCCCGGCGCCTTCCGCCGCGCCGAGGAGGAACTCGCCATCGTCGGGCTCGGCAAGCGGCTGCACCATTATCCCTCGCAGCTGTCCGGGGGCGAGCAGCAGCGCGTCGCCATCGCCCGCGCCCTCGCGCCGGACCCGGCCGTGCTGGTCGCCGACGAGCCGACTGGCAATCTCGACGAGGCCACCGGGCGCGCCGTCGCCGACCTCCTGCTCGGCCTGAAGCGCGAGCGCGGCGCGACGCTCGTCCTCGTCACCCACGACCTCGCCCTCGCCCGGCGCTGCGACCGGACCGTGCCGCTGCGGGCGGGGCGGATCGCCGAGGCGGACGCCCCCACCGGGGCGCAGGACGCCGCCTGATGCACGGCACTCTTCCTCCTTCCGGAAAGTCGGAAGCGCCGGGCCTTGCCCTGTCCCTCCGGCTCGCGCTCCGCGAGATGCGGGCGGGATTGCGGGGCTTCGCCGTCTTCGTTGCCTGCATCGCGCTCGGGGTCGCGGCCATCACGGGCGTCGGCTCGGTCGCGCGCTCGCTCGTCTCGGGCATCACGGTGCAGGGCCGTGCCATCCTCGGCGGCGATCTCGCGCTCTCCCTCATCCAGCGCGAGGCGACGCCGGAGGAACTGGCCGTCCTCGCGCGCTACGGCCAAGTCTCGCGGATCGCGACGCTGCGGGCCATGGCGAATGCGGGCGAGGCGGGCGCCGTGCTCGTCGAGGCCAAGGCCGTCGGGCCCACCTATCCCGAGGTCGGCGCGGCCGTGCTCGACCCGCCGGGCGACCTCCAGGCCGAGCTTGCCCGCCGGGCCGAGCCGGGCGAGGTCTTCGGCGCCCTCGCCGATCCCACCCTGTTCGACCGGCTCGGCATCGCGCCGGGCGCGCGGCTCACCGTTGGAAGCGCGACGTTCGTCCTCGCGCGCCGGCTGGCCTCGGAGCCCGACAAGATCGCGGCGGGAATCGGGTTCGGGCCGCGCTTCCTGATGTCGCTCGACGCGCTCCGGGCGACCGGCCTCGTCCAGCCGGGCAGCCTCGTGCGCTGGACCTACCGGCTCACCCTTCCGCAGGGGGCGGAAGGGACGGCGCGCTCGCCCGCCGCCGTGGCGGAGGCCCTGCGCACCGCCCTGCCGGACGAGGCGGCCGGCTGGGAAATCCGCACCCGCGACAATGCCGATCCGCGCTTCAAGCGCGATATCGAGCGCTTCACCCAGTTCCTCACGCTGGTCGGATTGACGGCGCTCCTGGTCGGCGGCGTCGGCGTGGCCAATGCGGTCTCGGCCTTCGTCGACCGCAAGCGCGTCTCCATCGGCATCATGAAGAGCCTCGGCGCGACGGGGCGGCGCGTCGTCTCGATCTATCTCGCCCAGGTGCTGATGATCGCGATGCTCGGCATCGCGCTCGGGCTCGCCCTCGGCGCGGCCATCCCCTTCGTCGTCGCGGGCGCCTTCGCGCGGGCGCTGCCGATCCCGATCGAGGCCGTGATCTCGCCCGCCGATCTCGGCCTCGCCCTGCTCTACGGCCTCCTCACCGCCCTCGCCTTCTCGCTGGCACCGCTCGGGCGCGCCCATGCGGTGCCGGTCTCGGGCCTCTTCCGGGACCGCGTCGCGCCCGATCCGCACAAGGCCCCCCTCTCCTACCGGATCGGCACGGCCGCTTCCGGCCTCGCCCTGGTCGGCCTCGCGGTCGCGGCAGCCTACGACAAGCGCATCGCGCTCTATTTCGTCGCGGCGGCCGGGGGCGCCTTCGTGCTGCTGCGGCTGGTCGCGCTGGCGCTGATGGCCGTGGCGCGCCGACTGCCCCAGGCGCCGACGCCGCTCCTGCGCCTCGCCGTCGCCAATCTCCACCGGCCGGGCGCGCTCACGCCCTCCCTCGTCCTGTCGCTCGGCCTCGGCATCACGCTGCTCGTCACGCTCGCGACCATCGATACCAGCCTGCGCCGCGAGATCGGTCGCACCCTCCCCGAGCGCGCGCCCAATTTCTTCTTCATCGACATCCCGAGCGCCCAGGCCGGCGAGTTCCGTGCCTTCCTGGCGCGCGAGGCGCCGGGCGGCGCGATCGAATCGGTTCCCATGATGCGCGGGCGCATCACCGCCCTGAACGGGGTGCCGGTGGCCGAGGCAAAGGCCGCACCGAACGCGGCCTGGGTGCTCGACGGCGACCGGGGCATCACCTTCGCGGCCGACCTGCCGGAGGGCTCGACCCTGGTCGAGGGAGAGTGGTGGCAGGGCGACGGCGCGCCGGGCCTCGTCTCGCTCGACGCGGAAATCGCCAGGGGGCTCGGCCTGAGCCTCGGCGAGACCATCACCGTCAACGTCCTCGGGCGCACCCTGACCGCCCGCATCGCCAATCTGCGGCGCATCGACTGGCGGCGCGTCGGGATCGGCTTCGTGATGGTCTTCTCGCCCGCCACCTTCGCCGGCGCGCCGCATTCGGAACTGATGACCCTGACCCTGCCCAAGGGCACGGCGCCGGAGGCGGAGCCGCGGCTCCTGCGCGAGGCCGCGCGGCTCTATCCGGCCGTGAGCAGCGTGCGCGTCAAGGACGCGCTCGAGGCCGTCGATGCGATCGTCTCTCAGCTTCTCTTCGCGATCCGGGCGGCCAGCTCGGTCGCGCTCGCGGCGAGCCTTCTCGTCCTCGCGGGCGCTCTCGCGGCGGGACACCGGGCGCGCCTCTACGACGCGGTGGTGCTGAAGACGCTCGGCGCCACGCGGCGCTGGCTGCTCCTCGCCTATCTCGCGGAATACGGGGCGCTGGGCCTTGCGACGGCGCTCTTCGGCATCCTGGCCGGGACCGCCGCGGGCGCCCTCGTCGTCTCCCGCGTGATGAGGCTCGACTTCACGCCCGACCCGGCGGGCGCGGCCCTCTCGGCCCTGGTCGCGGTCGCGGTCGCGGTGGGGCTCGGCCTCGCCGGCACCTGGCGGATCCTGGGACAGAAACCGGCTCCCTATCTGCGAAGCCTTTGAGGCCCCGCAGCCGCAAAAGCGTCGAATGCGGTTGCCTTCCCGGGCGCTCTCGGCTTGGGTAGTCTCCGACACGAAGAACAAGACGGCCCGGAAGCGAGGGAGGAAGACAGTGACCGCCGACACCCTGCCCGCACCGCGCGCCGGCCGTCACTCGCGCCCGGCATCTTCCCGCCGCACCGGGCCGTGGGTCCGCCGCTGATCTTTCCTTTTCCGGGGCATGCGCGCGCCCCTCCTCTTTTCCCAAGCGCGTTTTTCGAGGTCCAGGAATGAGTCACAAGCGTCCCTATCGAGGGGTCTATCCGGTTGCTCCCACCATCTTCCATGCCGACGGCACGCTCGACCTCGACGGTCAGCGCCGCTGCCTCGACTTCATGATCGATGCGGGCTCGCACGGCATCTGCATCCTGGCCAATTTCTCCGAGCAGTTCGTGCTCTCCGACGAGGAGCGCGACCAGGTGACCGAAGCCTCGCTCAAGCATGTCGCCGGGCGCGTGCCGGTCATCGTGACGACGACCCATTTCGCGACCTCGGTCTGCGCGGAGCGCTCGCGCCGGGCGCAGGATCTCGGCGCGGCCATGGTGATGGTGATGCCGCCCTATCACGGCGCCACCTTCCGCGTGCCCGAGGAGGCGGTCACGAGCTTCTTCCAGAAGCTCTCCGACGCGATCTCGATCCCGATCATGATCCAGGACGCGCCGGTGGCCGGCACGCCGCTCCCGGCGGCCTATCTCGCGAAGCTCGCGCGCGAGGTCGAGAACGTCTCCTATTTCAAGATCGAGACGCAGGGCGCGGCGACCAAGCTGCGCACGCTGATCGAACTCGGGGGCGACGCGATCGAGGGCCCCTGGGACGGCGAGGAAGCCATCACGCTCATGCCCGATCTCGATGCCGGCGCCACCGGCGCCATGACGGGCGGCGGCTACCCGGACGGCATCCGCCAGATCCTGGACCCCTTCGTGGCGGGCGACCGCCCGGCCGCGATGAGGGCCTATGAGCGCTGGCTGCCGCTGATCAACTACGAGAACCGCCAATGCGGCATCGCGAGCGCCAAGATCCTCATGCGCGAGGGCGGCGTCATCAAGTCCGACGCCATGCGCCATCCGCTCGCCCTGCCCCATCCCGCCGCGCAGGCCGGCCTGATCGAGCTGGCGCGCGAGCGCGACGCCATGGTCCTGCGCTGGGGCAGGTAGCATTCCCGTCCCGCCGCCCCGGCGGCGGGACAACTCCGCTGTGGGAATCGCCCGGCGCGCGCCACCCGCCCTGCCGTCCCGCGCTATAGCGGGGGCATGACCCTTCTGATCGATCTCGGCCGGGGCCCGAGCGGAGCGAGCGCCGGCATCGACCTCGCCGAGCTTCTGGCGACGCGCCTTCTCGTCCAGGGCAATTCCGGCTCCGGCAAGTCGCATCTCCTGCGCCGCCTCCTGGAGCAGAGCGCCCCGCATGTGCAGCAGGTGGTGATCGACCCGGAAGGCGACTTCGTCACCCTCGCCGACGCGCACGGCCATGTCGTGGTGGACGCGGCGGCTTCCGAGGCCGAGCTGCACCGCATCGCCGCGCGGGTCCGCCGGCACCGCGTCTCGGTGGTGCTGAACCTCGAAGGGCTCGAGATCGACGGCCAGATGCGGGCCGCCGCCTCCTTCCTCGGCGGGCTTTTCGACCAGGAGCGCGACCATTGGTATCCGGTCCTGGTCGTGGTCGACGAGGCGCAGCTCTTCGCCCCCGCCGCCGCGGCGGGCGAGGTCTCCGACGAGGCGCGGCGGCTCTCGCTCGGCGCCATGACCAACCTCATGTGCCGGGGCCGCAAGCGCGGCCTTGCCGGCGTCATCGCCACGCAGCGCCTCGCCAAGCTCG
>OEIU01001324.1_pt1 | contig 16446 bp, 11 predicted proteins | sample 1539221 | NCBI WGS metagenome assembly OEIU01 (sample SAMN03792071, study PRJEB22550) | activated sludge metagenome | feature: wastewater treatment plant; material: activated sludge; isolation source: Wastewater treatment plant of a petroleum refinery complex | place: Argentina: Zarate | collected...
CCCCCGAGACGAGACCGACCCTGAGAAAGCTCTCGGCGAACTGCGCCTTCCGCCCCGCGATCCGGATGTCGCACATCAGCGCGGTGTCGCAACCGGCGCCGATGGCCGCGCCGTTCACGGCCGCGATCGATGGAACCTCGAGATCGTAGAGTGCCTTCGGGATCTTGTGGATGCCGTGCTGGTAGGCGCGCCGCATGTCGACCGCGGCTCCGCCGAAGAGCCCCTTCTTCTCGCGCATCTCCTTGACGTTGCCGCCGGAGGCGAAGCCCTCGCCGGCACCGGTCAGGATCATGCACCGGACCGTCGTGTCGGCGTTGATGCGCTGGCAGGACGCGACGATGCCGTCGATCATCTCCGGACTGAAGGCGTTGCGGGTCTTGGGGTCGTTGAGCGTGAGGACGACGATGCCGTCGCCCTTTTCCTCGTAGCGGACGGCGTCGCTGGCAGCCATGGTTCGGTCCCTCGGGATGCGGGTTGTCGAGCCGGACAGTATGTCAGGCCCCGAGCGCTTTCCAGAGCGCCGTCGGTGCTCCGGTCTCAGGCAGGGACCGGACGAGGTCGACCAGCTCGCGCGCCGCCCCTGGCGCATAGCGCGCGGCCGCATTGTCCAGGAACTTGGCCTCGATCTCCGCCGGTGACAAAGGCGCCTGCGGATCGCCCTTCGGGAAGTCGCGCTGGCTCGTGAAGGTGCGCCCGTCCTTCAGCGTGACGGTGCCCCGCGCGGGGAATTTGGTCGGATACTGCGCCGTCCCCGCGTCGCCGGCCACCCCCTCGGTGTTGGCGAGAAGCCGCTGCACGTCCTCGCGATTGACGCGCGCCTCGGCGAACTGTGCCTGTCCGACGGCTCGGTCGAGCGCCGCCACCGCACAGCAGTAGGGCACACTCACGCGCGCGCCCATGCCCGTCGAGACCTCCTTCGCCGAGAAGTGCGACTTCACGGTGGAGTAGGTCTCGTTGACGATTCTGGCGATCTGGTCGGGCTTGATGTCGTGCTCCATCACCACATCGAGCGTCGCCTGGATGGGAGCATGGCTTGCCAGGATCGAGGGAAAGAACTTGAATCCGTTTTCCAGGATCTCCCACGTCTCGCCGAGGCCTTTGGTGAGCGCCTCTGCCTTCGGCTCCAGGGAAAAGGCGTTGATGTAGCCCTTCTCGTGCTCGAGCATCGTCGGCGGGCTGGTCCCCCCGAGTGACGCCAGCCGGGCCGACAGCACGCCGTTGAATGATGCCTTGCCGGGGTGCAGGCTCTTCGTCATGTCGCCGTAGCTGAAGAACGTATTGAGGCCCGCTGCCTGCGTTCCGGCGAAGCCGAGCGCCATGCGCGCCTGCTTCGCGTCGAGCTCGAGCGCGGAGGCCGCGCTCGCCGCCGCCCCGAACGTGCCGTTGGTCGCCGTCGAATGCCAGAAGCGATAGTGCGTCGGCATCACGGCCATGCCGACCCGGACCGCCGTCTCGTAGCCGGCCACCATGGCGGTGACGATTTGGGCGCCCGTGAGCCCCAGCTCCTCGGCGAGCGCCAGCGTCGGCGGCACGATCACGGAGCCCGTGTGCAGCAGCGCGCGCTTGTGCGTGTCGTCGAAGTCGGCTGCGTTGGCGAGGATGCCGTTCGCCAGCGCGGCCAGCGCCGCATCCGTGCGCTCGCCGCCGGAGCCCCAGATGAGCGCGTTCGGCTCGGCACGAAAGGTGCGCGTCACATTGCGTGCGATCTCGGCTTTTTCCGTATCGTCGCGCCAGGCGGCGATGCCGCATCCGAGCGTATCGAGAATGATGTCGCAGGCCTGGTCGATGACGGCCCTCGGCAGGGACTCGAAGCGCAACGTCGCAATGAATGCAGCGAGCGTCTCGGTCGGGCTTTGCGGTTCGGTCTGTGTCATGAGGGGTCCGGTCGGATGGAAGGAGCGTCCGCGCGCATGCGGTTGCGACCCAGGCTGACGGAAGTCCTCTGCAACGTCGAGCGTCGTGGCGCCGCAAGACGACGGGCGGACGGGCAGGCCTGGCCCCCGCATGGTGAAATTCCCTGTTGCCTCCCGCGCCTTGCCACGGCCTTATCTCTACGATCCGCCAGCAACGCGCCGAGCCCGCACGCCATGCCGCAGTTCCAGTTCGAGCCCGTCACCATGCCGCCCGAGGCCGTCAAGCTTCGCGCCGAGGTTCGTTCCTTTCTCACGCAGGAGATCGCCGACGGCAGCTTCAAGCCGGCGGTCGGCTCGATGGTCGAGGCGGACGAGGCCTTCTCGCGCAAGCTCGGCGCGCGCGGCTGGCTTGGCATGACCTGGCCGAGGCAGTACGGCGGCGGCGAGCGCTCCTCGCTCGAGCGCTACGTCGTGGTCGAGGAATTGCTGGCGGCCGGTGCCCCGTCGCTGTGCCACTGGATCGCCGAGCGGCAATCCGGACCGCAGATCCTGCGTCACGGCAGCGAACGCGCAAAGCGCATGATCCTGCCCGAGATCGCCGCCGGGCGCTGCTACTTCGCCATCGGCATGAGTGAGCCCGACACCGGCTCCGACCTCGCCAGCGTCAAGACGCGCGCCGTCAAGGCCGATGGCGGCTGGCGCATCACGGGCCGCAAGGTGTGGACCAGCTTTGCCCATCGTGCCCACTACCTGATCGCGCTCGTGCGCACGTCGGGCGCGGCCGAGCAGCGCCAAGTCGGCCTCACTCAGTTCATCGTCGATCTGAAATCGCCCGGCATCACAATTCGCCCGATCTACAATCTCTACGGCGGTCACGATTTCAATGAGGTGACATTCGACGACGTCTTTGTCGCCGACGATATGTCGGTTGGCGGCGAGGGGCGTGGCTGGGACATGGTGGTCTCGGAACTCGCCTTCGAGCGCTCAGGGCCGGACCGCTTCATGTCGTCGTATCCGTTGCTGGCCGCCACCATCGACGCGCTCGGCCCCGCGCCGGAGACGTTGCAGGCTTCCGAGATCGGGCGCGCCGTTGCCCATCTCGCCACGCTCCGTCGCATGTCCGCCTCGATCGCCGGCATGCTGAACGAAGGCAAGTCTCCTGTCACCGAGGCGGCCGTGGTGAAGGATCTCGGCACTGCGCTCGAGCAGGAGATCCCGGAGATCGCCCGCCGTGTCGTGCCGGTCGAGCCGTGGTTGGTCGATCCTGATGCGGCCACGCCGAGCGACTATGCCGGCCTGCAGGGCCTCACGCAGATGCAGTGCGTCTCCTATTCGCTGCGCGGCGGCACGCGCGAGATACTGCGCGGCATGATCGCGCGCGGCCTTGGACTTCGCTGAGGGAGCCGGATCGATGACCGACATGCGCGATGTCATGCTGCAGACGCTCGACCGGATAGCCGAGGACACGCTCACGCCGGCCGTGCGCGACGACGCCGAAAGAAGCATGCGGCGATCTGATGTCGTCGCCGGCGAACTCTGCCGCCCGTTGTGGTCCGCGCTCGGCGAGGCGGGTTTCTTCGCGCTCGGCGGCACGGGCGGCGACGATGACGTGGATTTCGCCGATGCGATGGCGCTGGTCAGGCGCGCAGCCTATCACGCGCTGCCCTTGCCGATGGGCGAGACCATCATCGGACGCTGGCTGTCGAGCCGCGCGGGGCTCGCTGCGCCGGAGGGCGCCATCGGCCTCGCGACGTCGCCGGGGCCAGCCCGGCTGGCGGGAGTCGCATCGCTTGCGGACGCGGATTACGTCACGTTCACCGAGGGGGCGACGGCCGGCTCGGTGCTCGTCGCAGGCCTCGGCGAGCGGGGGCAGCAGTTAGGCCTCCTGCGCCTCCTGGACACGACAATCGAGGTCCATGCCAACATCGCCGGCGAAGGCCGCAGCGGCTGCCGGATCGGTCCCGTCCAGTACGAGCGGATGCTCGCCGTGGATGCCCCGAATGCCGCTGCCGACCTCTACGCCTCCGGCGCCCTCCTCCGGTCGGTGCAGATGGCCGGCGCCCTCGAGCGCGTGCTCGACCACTGCCTGCTGTGGGCGAACGATCGCGTGCAGTTCGGCCGTCCGATTGCGAAATTCCAGGCGATCCAGCATCAGATTGCAGTCCTTGCCTCGGAGGCCGCGGCTGCGGGCGCCGCCGCAGATCTGGCCATCGAGGCCTCGGCCGAAGGTCCCGATTCATTCGCCATTGCCATCGCGAAGTCCCGTGCCGGCGAGGCAGCCGGCAAGGCGGCCAACATCGCGCACGCGGTCTTCGGCGCAATGGGGTTTACGCGCGAGCACGAGTTGCACTATACAACACGCAGGCTCTGGGCTTGGCGCAACGAGTTTGGCTCGGAGGTCTACTGGCAGGCTGCCATCGGGCGGCGCGTCGCCGAATCGGGCGGCAGGAAGCTCTGGCCAATGCTGAACGGTGAGCTTTAGACGCTTCAGCAAGCCCGGGCGAGGGATGACGCCGGCTGCCGACTGGCAGGTTTCCGCCGCCATTGAATCACGAGGCGCGCCGAAAAACGTGACTGTTACATTCTCGTCACGAATATTGTAATTGAGCCTCTGCAACCCCAGATTTGATGATTGTTCCAGGTGAGAATCGGACAGCTTCTTCGGAAGTGACCGACTAGCCGACAATGACATGGTGAATTGGGATAAACTTATCCTCGCGGATGGAAATCCCAATAGACTGATTCATCGAGATGGGCAGCTTCGTTGGTGAGGCCGCTTTGTGGGCGACGCAAATTCGAGCGTGAACCATCGGAATTTTTGTTCGCGCGTAACGCCATGTGTCTTCAAGGCATCTTGCCGGGCCACGCGTCATCGGGAGCATGAATTTCGATCAGGGTTTTTGATCAAAGGCAGGAAATGACTATTTTCGAGGCAGCTTACGTGATGCGCAGGGAACGTTTTGCGATAGAGTGAAATTCTCCGATTGCGATGACGGGAAGAATGGCATCGGCCACGGAGGGGCAGCCGAGGGCAAAAAAGCAGCAGAACGCAGGGTCCAACCACCGCAGGGCAACGAAATGGCGACGGGCAGCGAGATCTTCGACCTCTATTCTCAGGCCTACGACCGGCAGAAGCAGGTCGTCATGTCGATCCGGGAGTACCTCGAGGGGTGCAAGAAGGACCCCACGATGTACGCCAGTGCCGCAGAGCGCATGCTCACGGCAATCGGCGAGCCGCGGGTGGTCAACACCGCGGACGACCCTCGCCTCGGCCGGATCTTTCTCAACCGGACGATCAAGGTTTATCCAGCGTTTTCCGACTTCTATGGGCTCGAAGAGACCATCGAGCGTATCGTCGGCTACTTCCGGCACGCCGCTCAGGGCCTCGAGGAGCGCAAGCAGATCCTCTACCTGCTCGGCCCCGTCGGCGGCGGTAAGTCCTCGCTCGCCGAGCGCCTCAAGGACCTGATGGAGAAGTGCCCGATCTATGTTCTGAAGGCGGGTGACGAGATCAGTCCCATCTTCGAGAGTCCGCTGGGCCTCTTCAACCCCGACACCATGGGGCAGATGCTCGAGGAGCAGTACGGCGTCCCGCGCCGCGTGCTTATGGGCTTCATCAGCCCCTGGGCCGTGAAGCGTCTCGACGAGTTCGGCGGCGATATTTCCAAGTTCACGGTCGTCAAGCTCTACCCGTCGAAGCTCCGACAGATCTGCATCGCCAAGACGGAGCCCGGCGACGAGAACAACCAGGACATCTCGGCGCTGGTCGGTAAGGTCGATATCCGCCGCCTGGAGCACTATGGCCAGAATGACGCCGACGCCTATTCCTACTCGGGCGGTCTCAACCGCACGACGCAGGGCCTTCTCGAGTTCGTCGAGATGTTCAAGGCGCCGCTGAAGATGCTGCATCCGCTGCTGACGGCGACGCAGGACCGCACCTACGTTGGCACCGAGAACGTGGGCGCGCTTCCCTATCAGGGCATCATCGTTGCCCACTCCAACGAGAGCGAGTGGCAGGCCTTCCGCGCCAACCGCACCAACGAGGCGTTCCTTGACCGCATCTGCGTGATCAAGGTGCCCTACTGCCTGCGCGTCGACGAGGAGCGCAGGATCTACGACAAGCTGCTCAAGGCATCCGAGCTCGCCAACGCGCCGTGCGCCCCTGGCACGCTCGATATGCTGGCTCAGTTCTCGGTCCTGTCGCGCCTGAAGGAGCACGAGAATTCGCAGCTCTACTCCAAGATGCGCGTCTACAACGGCGAGAGCCTGAAGGATACCGATCCGCAGGCGCGCACCATGCAGGAATACCGCGATGCCGCCGGCGTCACGGAAGGCATGGACGGTGCCTCGACCCGGTTCGCCTACAAGATCCTGTCGGAGACGTTCAACTTCGACAGTCACGAGATCGGTGCCGATCCCGTCCACCTCATGTTCGTTCTCGAGCAGGCCATCAAGCGCGAGCAGATGCCGGAGGAGAACGAGCAGCGTTTCCTCGAGTTCATCAAGGAGGAGCTGGCGCCCCGCTATGCCGAGTTCGTCGGCAACGAGATCCAGAAGGCCTATCTCGAGAGCTACAACGACTACGGGCAGAACCTGTTCGACCGCTACGTGGCCTATGCGGACGCCTGGATCGAGGACCACGATTTCAAGGATCCCGACACGGGCCAGCTCATGAGCCGTGAATTGCTCGACCAGGAGCTGTCGAAGATCGAGAAGCCGGCCGGCATCGCCAATCCCAAGGACTTCCGCTACGAGGTCGTCAAGTTCTCGCTCCGTGCACGGGCGCGCAACGGCGGCAAGAACCCGGATTGGACCAGCTACGAGAAGATCCGCGACGTCATCGAGCGGCGCATGTTCAGCCAGGTCGAGGATCTGCTTCCGGTCATCTCGTTCGGCGCCAAGCGTGACTCGGACTCCGAGCGCAAGCACCACGACTTCGTCGAGCGCATGGTGGCCCGGGGCTATACGCAGCGTCAGGTGCGCCGCCTCGTCGAGTGGTACATGCGCGTGAAGAAGGCAGGCTGATGCGGTGCCGATAGACGATCGCCGGTAGCGAATTCTGGGGGTTGCGGCCTCGGTCGCTACTGGCGATTGCTTGCATCATCGATCCACAAGCGGCTACTCGCTGTAAGCTGCTCGCCCGCAAAAGCGGAGCTTCGCCTTGAATATCGTCGATCGTCGCCTCAATCCGAAGTCGAAGAGCCTCGGCAACCGGCAACGCTTCGTCAGGCGTGCCAAGGCCGACATTCGCGAGGCCGTGAAGGACGCGCTGAAGAAGCGCAAGGTCACGGAGGTCGAGGGGTCGGAGAAGATCACGATCCGCTCGAAGGGTGTGCGCGAGCCCTCCTTCGGCCACAGCCGAGAGGGCGGTGTTCGCGACTACGTCCTGCCCGGAAACCAGGACTACAAGACCGGCGACCTCATCCCCAAGCCCCAGGGCGGCGGCGGCGGTGGCGGACGCGGCGGCAAGGCGAGCGCGGATGGCTCCGGCGAGGACGATTTCGTCTTCACTCTCTCGAAGGATGAGTTTCTCGACGTCTTCTTCGAGGACTTGAAGCTGCCCAATCTCGTCAAGCAGCGCCTCAAGGACCTGAAGAACCCGCTGCCCCAGCGGGCCGGGTTCACCTCCGACGGCCCACCCGCCAAGCTAGCGCGCATCCGCACCTTGCGCCGCAGTCTCGCGCGCCGCATCGCATTGAAGCGGCCGAAGACGGACGAAGTGCGCGCGCTCGAGGAGGAGATCGCGCGCCAGGAGGCCGAGACGCCACCCAACGAGGCCCTGATCGCCGAGTTGAAGGCCCGCCTTGAGAAGTTCGTCCGCCTGCGCAAGACCATCGCCTATGTCGACCCGATCGACCTCCAGTACAATCGCTTCGACCGCGTGCCGCGCCCAACCACTCAGGCCGTCATGTTCTGCATGATGGACGCTTCGGCATCGATGACCGAGAACCTGAAGGATCTTGCCAAGCGCTTCTTCATGCTGCTGCACGTCTTCCTGTCGCGGCATTACAAGGAGGTGCACGTCGTCTTCATCCGCCACACGTCGACTGCGGCCGAGGTGGACGAGGAGACCTTCTTCCGCGGAGTCGAGACGGGCGGTACGGTCATCTCGACGGCGCTCGAGGAAATGGCCCGCATCGTCAAGGAGCGTTATTCGCCGGCCGACTGGAACATTTATGCGGCACAGGCGTCGGACGGCGACAACATCCCTGATGACATGGGCAATTGCCTTCAGCTCGTCGAGAACGAGTTGCTGCCCGTCAGCCAGTACTTCGCTTATATCGAAGTGAGCGAGCACTCGGGCCCGGGCGAGACCATCGTCTGGCAGGGGTACTCGGAGCTGTTGCAGCGCCACAGGCATTTCGCCATGCGCCGCGTGACGAACCCGGGCGAGATCTTCCCGGTCTTCCACGATCTCTTTTCGAGCTCAGGCGGGAGTTGAGCGGAGGCTGACAGTCCTCTCGCGTTCGGGCGGGAGGTCGAAATGACGGGGCAGCGGACGTTCTCTGTGCCTCCGAGCAGAGCTGACTGAGGAGACCCATCGGATGGTCGCCATCGCCAACAAGCCTCTCTTCGACGGTCCCGAGTGGAACTTCGAGCTGATCGGGCGCACCTACGATGCGATCGAGGAGATCGGCGTCGGTGAGATGGGGCTGAGCCTCTACAAGAACCAGATCGAGGTGATCACGGCCGAGCAGATGCTCGACGCCTATTCCTCGATCGGCATGCCGCTGATGTACCGGCACTGGTCGTTCGGCAAGCGCTTCGCCCGCGACGAGATCATGTATCGCAAGGGCGCGCGCAGCCTGGCCTTCGAGATCGTCATCAACTCCGATCCCTGCATCAACTACATCATGGAGGAGAACTCCATGACGATGCAGTGCCTCGTCATGGCGCACGCCGCCATGGGCCACAACCACTTCTTCAAGAACAATTATCTCTTCAAGCAGTGGACCCAGGCCGACGCCATTCTCGAGTATCTGGCCTTCGCCAAGCGCTTCGTTTCAGAGTGCGAGGAGAAGTTCGGCCTCGGTCCCGTCGAGGCCGTGCTCGATGCCGCGCATGCGCTCATGAATCAGGGCGTCAGCCGCACGGCCGGTGCCCGCCGGCGCTTCGATCCGAGGCGCGAGCGCCAGCGCGAGCAGGCGCGTCGCGATTATGAGATCGAGATCTACAACGAGCTGTGGCGCACGCTGCCGGCGGCCAAGGAGAAGAAGGAGGAGGAGCGCTCCGAGGAATCGCGTGCCGAGCAGCGCGCCTTGCTGCTGCCCGAGGAGAACCTGCTCTACTTCCTTGAGAAGAACGCGCCGAAGCTCGAGGGGTGGAAGCGCGAGCTCATTCGCATCGTGCGCGTCCTTTCGCAGTACTTCTATCCCCAGCGGCAGACCAAGGTGATGAACGAGGGCTGTGCCACCTTCTGCCACTACGAGATCATGAACCGCATGTTCGAGAAGGGCCTCGTCACCGAAGGCTCCATGCTCGAGTTCGCACACATGCACGCGGCCGTCGTCTACCAGCCGGGCTTCAACGACCGGGGCTACGGCGGCATCAATCCCTATGCGCTCGGCTACGCGATGATGCGCGACATCAAGCGCATCTGCCTCGATCCGACCGACGAGGACATGCACTGGTTCCCCGACATCGCAGGCAATCAGGACCCGATGGGGACGTTGCGCCAAGCCTGGTCCGAGTATCGCGATGAAAGTTTCGTCCTGCAGTATCTCTCGCCGAAGGTGATGCGCGATTTGCGGATGTTCCACCTCCGCAACGACGCCGACAATCCGGCGATGCGCGTCGAGGCGATCCACGATGAGCAGGGCTACCGGAAGGTGCGCCGCATGCTCGCGCGCCAGTATGACGTCTCGCAGCAGGATCCGGATATCCAGGTCACGGATGCCGATCTCGCCGGCAGCCGGCGCCTGGTGCTCACGCATTTCGTTCGCGACGGCATCCTGCTCGACAAGGAGGAATGCGACCGCACGCTGATGCACGTCGCCCGCCTCTGGGGCTATCGGGTGCGTCTGGTCGAGCAGGACGCCGGCTCCACCCGCAAGCTCCGCGAGCACGAGACGTTACCGCTGCCGTAAGCGGCGAGCGCTTGCCGCATGAGCTCACGGCTGGATGACGATGCCCTGCTGTTTCAGCAGGGCCAGCGCTACGGTGACAGTGATCACAGACAGCGCCGTCGAGATGGCGACGGCCGCCGAGATGGCGGTCAGCGCGCGATCGTAGCGCGCCGCATAGACGAATGCGTTGGCCCCGACCGGCATCGACACATAGATCACCAGCGCGCCGGCCCAGATGCGGGGCAGATGAAAGATCTCGGTCGCCAGCCAGAAGGCGAGAGCGGGGTAGAGCACGAGCTTCACAAGGCAGAGCAGCCCGACGCTCGCCCCCTCCCCGCGGCCGCCGGGCGGGACCAGCGCCATGCCGAGCGCGAGCAGGGAGACCGGGATCGCCGCGCCGCCGACGAGATCGACGAACCGGCTCGCAGCACCCGGCAGCGTCAGTCCCCCGGCACGCCACAGAAGGCCCGCCGCCAGGGCGATGATGAGGGGGTTCCTCGCCACGTCCAGAAGCACGCGGAGGATCGCGCGAGGACCCGTGCGCGCACCATCCACGGCAATGAAGCCCATGTGCAGCGTGCCGATCACCCAGAGCCCGAGCGTCTCGCACAGCGCGAGGACGGCGAGTGGCGCGGCGGCCTCGGGGCCGAGCGCCAGCAGGATCACGGGAAAGCCCAGCATGACGCCGTTCGAGAAGCAGGCTCCCATGGCCATCGCCGGCGCATCCTCGGCCGGACGGCCGAGCACGTAGCGCGACACGACGGTCGTCAGCGTCCATGTGACGGCGATGCCTGAGTAGTAGGTGAGCGCCAGCCAGAGTGGCGACAGCGGGATCTCTCCGACGCCTGCCATGGCGCGGAACAGCAGGGCCGGCATGGCGATCTTGTAGCCGAACATCGTCAGGATGCGCGCGGCTTCGGGCTCGAGCACGCGGCCTTTTGCGGCCGCAAAGCCGAGCCCGATGAGCCCGAACACGGGCACGATCAGAGAGAGGATGTCGAGCATCGAGGGAGCCGGAAAGGGCGGGCGAGCCGGGCTTCGGGAGAGGAGCAGCGGACCCGCTATCGCGATCGCCACGTTCGTCCGCGGCGCGGAGGGCTTGAACGAGCGAGGCGATCGATCGGGGTACGAGTCCGACGGAAGGGAACGCTAGGGCGGGGTTATGCTCGAAAGCCGGCGTTCAGCGCTTGCGGCACGCCGGCAGCGGCCGTCCGAGCGGCCAGACTAGACGCATTCCGCCGAATGGTGAAGGTCGTCCATCGTTCTTTCTAGGGGGAAGGCGCGACGGCCGAGGCTGCCGCAGCCGCGAGCTCGCGGGCTTTCGGCGGTGCATCCGGCCGCGAGGCTGCTTCCACGATCAAGCGCCGCGAAGCCGCCTCGATGGCCGCCTCGATCTCCTTTCGCGCGGTTGATCGCGGCAGGCCGGGCGCAATCGGCTCCAGCACCTCGACGACGATCGTGCCGGGGTAGCGTGTGAATCTGTTGCGCGGCCAGAAGAGACCCGAGTTGAGCGCCAGCGGGACGGCCGGCCGCCCCAGCGCCTCGTAGAGCGCCACATAACCCGGCTTGTAGTCGGCCGGCGCGCCCGGCTCGCGCCGCGTGCCCTCGGCGAAGATCAGGATCTCGCGGCCGGCATCGGCCTTGGCCTTGGCCTCGGTCACCATGGCCCGGAGCGCGACGGCCGCCCGGTCGCGCCGCACCAGGATGTGCTCGAACTTCACGCAGAACCAGCCATAGAGCGGAATGCGCGAGAGCTCCGCCTTGAGCACGATCGCGGGATCGCGAAAGAGCGGGATGAGCGCGAAGGTGTCCCACGCCGATTGGTGCTTGGCGACAACGAGACACGCACCTTGCGGAATGCGCTCTCGACCCCGCACCTCGATCCGCGTCCCGCAGATCATCCTGAGCAGCCAGACGCAAAGCTGGCCATGCAGCCTGAGCCCCTGCATGGCCCAGGACCGCGGCCCAGCCAGCAGCCAGATGCCGAGCAGCATCATCAGGGCCGTCACCAGATAGAACGCGACGTTGAACACGAAGGAGCGCACACCGATCAGCGCGCGCGAGGTCATCGTCCGGTCCTGACGCTGGCTGCGGCGGAGGGCGGCTCCGCCGGCCGCAACGCCGTTCCCGTCGGGTTGATGATGCGGCCGAGGCCGAAGCGCACGGACGAGCCGAGCAGCTTCACGTACTCCGCAGCGAGCAGGCGCGCTGTCGGCCAGTGCCGCCACCAGTCGTCGATCCGCAGGCTGCGGCTGGTGGTGACGGGATAGGCGATGATCTCGATCTCCGGCATGGCGCGAGCGAACTCCGCGAGGCTGCGCAGCATGTGGTAGGCGGATGTGACGACGATGATGCTCCCGAAGCCGTGCGCGTGCACCCACTCGCGGGCTTCGTCGGCATTGCCGATCGTGTTCAGCGCATCATGACCGATGTCGACGCAGCAGCCGACCAGGGCTTTGCGGGCCGAATCGCTGCCCTCGATCCGCCGCTTCAGCTCGGTCGGCACGCGGGTCGCCGGATGCACGCCGGAGATGAGCAGCCGCCGCGCCCGCCCCTCGACCATGAGGCGCACGCCCGTGCTGATCCGTTCCTCGTCGCCCGTCAGCACGACGATCGCGTCGGCGCGCGCATTCTCGGCCGGGGCCAGCGTCCCCACCTTATGCGCGAACACCAGAAATCCGGCTCCACCGGCCACCAGGCCGATCGCTACCAGTGCTGTCAGCGTTTTGCGAAGTTGTCCCATAACATCCAACCGAGCCGGAGCTTTGCCCCGCGGATGGCCCGGCTGACCCGCGGAGCACGTTCTGGGCACGATAGAATTGTGCATTGTGCCGGCACCAAGGCAAGCCACCGCACAAATGGCCGGTGGACGACGGGTGCGTTGTCGGCCTCTTGTCCCAGGTGCGCGAGGTCGCAGGCTCGAGTCGCCGTGCGCCCGGCTTCTGTCGGGGCTTCTGGGGGGGAGGGGGATTGCCTATTTGCTGGAGTGAGCACGTCTTTCTCTATTGTGAGCGCGGCCGCGACGCGGCGTTCTGGGCCGAGCCACTGAATGCGCTCAGTAACGGCGCCTTTCTTCTCGCGGCGGCGGTTGCGGCGGCGCGCCTTTGGCGCGGAGCGCGAACCGGCAGCGCGCTTCGCGGCCAGAACCCCGTGCTCTGGGGCTTGATCGGCCTGGTCGCGACCATCGGGGTCGGGAGCTTTCTTTTCCACACCTACGCGACCCGGTGGGCGATGCTTGCGGACGTCGTGCCGATTACCGTCTTCATGGTGGCGTACCTGGCCTATGCGCTCCGCGTCTTCCTGGGCATCGGTTGGCTGGCGATAGCCGGCCTGGTGGCGCTCTTCCTCTTGGCGGGACAAGCCGCCGCCGGCATCACGTGCGGCCCGCAGGCGCCCGGCGAATTGACCAAAGCCTGCCTCAACGGCTCGCTCGGCTATGCGCCGGCCCTGGTTTCGTTATGGGCGATCGGCCTCGTCGCGCGGCAGCGCGGCCTGGACACAGGCGGCCCGCTGCTGGCCGGCGGTGTGCTGTTCCTCGTCGCGGCCACATTGCGGACGGTCGATCCCGAGGTTTGCGACGCGACCCACCTGCTGGGGCATCCGCGCGGTACGCACGCCCTTTGGCACCTGCTGAACGCAGTGATGCTCTATCTGCTTCTGCGCTGCGCCATCGACCACGGGGGGCCCCACGACAGAGAGGGCAATGCCTGACCCCGTCGGGGCCGCAATAACGCCCTCGTCAGGAGCCGCCTCTCGGCACGGCCGCAGCGAACACCCGCACGACGCCGTCCGCGCCCGCCGCCGCGATCCTGCGGCCGTCAGGCGAGACGCACACGGCAGCCACTGCGCCCGATCCGCTCTTCACAGTGCGCAGCAGCCTGCCGCGGACGGTGTCCCACATGCGTACCGTGCCGTCGCTGCCGCCCGAGACCAGATGCTCGCCGTCTGGGGCATAGGCCAGCCCCGGCACGCTGCCGTCATGGCCGCGCAAGCGCCGCTTCAGCCGGGTGGAGTAGGTCGACCACAGGCGGATCTGGCCGTCCTCGTCGGCCGATGCGAGCGCGCGCCCGCCGGGCTCGAACGCAATGGCCGAGATCGCAGCGCCATGGCCGCGATAGGTGCGCACGAGGTCACCCTTCTCGAGCGCCCACAGCTTCACCGCCGTGTCCGTGGCGCCTGACGCGAGAAACGGTCCGCGCGCGGCGAAAGCAACGGTCCGGATCGCCCCTTCATGACCCTCGAAGACGCGCACCGGGGTCTGCGGCCGGCCCACGTCCCAGACCGATACCGCCCAGTCCTGTGCCCCCGCGGCGACCCTGTCGGGGCCGCCCAGGAATGCGAGCGCGGAGATTGCCGAGTCGCTGCGCCGGAACGTGGCAAGGCTCGATCCCGTCTCGATGCTCCAGATCGCAACCGTCCCGTCCTTGTGTCCCGTGGCGGCGCGCTCCTTGCCGGCAGCAAACGCCGTGGCAGGCCCGGCGTCGAGCTCGACCGTGCGCACGAGAGCGCCCCTGACGGCATTCCACACCTTGAGCGTCCCGTCGGCGGAGGCCGTCACGATGCGCTGGCCGTCGGCCGAGAAGGCGAGGCCCGTCACGGCGCCGCGGTGGCCCTTGAGCTCGACGAGCGGTACATCCGCGTTGACTTGGCTCGTGAGGACGCCCGCGCCCTCGCGCTGCACTTTCGGGACCCGCTCCTGCAGGGCGACGACGCCTCCGGCAATGCAGATGGCCAGCACCAGCTGCGCCGCAAGCCGTCGCCAATGATGGCCGGGGCGCCTGCGCAGGATGCGGGGCGTGGCGCGCCGCGAACCCGGCTCGGCGGGCGCCGCCGGAGAACGGCCGCGCTCGAGGCGGAAGGGGAATATCCGGCGACGCGCATTCTTCTCGCGCGCTGCCTTCGAGGGAACGCGGCGCTCGCGCTTGCGTGGGGCGGCAGCCGGCACCGCTTCCGCTTGGGCCGGAGCGGCCGGTGGCGAGGCCGCCGAACTGCGCTGGCGTGGCGTCGGCGTTGCCTCGGCGGAGGCGCTGCCCTTGCGCCATCCCTCGAGAAACGCCGCGGCCAGGCCGCGCGATGGCGCGGCGGCTGACGGAGGACCCTCGACCTCGGCCGGCGCCTTGTCGGCGGATGCCGCGGCTTTGCCTTTGGCCGATGCTGGTGCGGCTTCCGCCTGGGCGGCCGCAGCCGGCGGCTCTGCCGGGTTCGGCTCCGGCTGGCGCTTCGGCGCCGGCGCCAGCAGCTCGGCGCGCCAGTCCGCGACCGACCGCGGCCGATCATTGATCTCGAGGCGAAGCGCCTTGTCGATCGCCGCGAGAAAGCGCGGCCGATAGGAGGAGAGCGCGGCGTCAGCCGGCGGCACGAGCTCATCCGCCACCATGCGCGAGGGCGCGTCCTGTGGGCGCCGGCCCGTGACGGCCTCGTAAAGAGTGGCGCCGAGCGAGTAGATATCGGTCCACGGCCCCTGCTGCCGGCTTGTCGTGGCGTACTGCTCGTAGGGACTGTAGCCGGGTTTGACGAGCGCCGAGATCGTCTTCGAATGCTTGGCGATGTCGCCGCGGGCCGAACCGAAATCGATCAGCACGGGCTCGCCGTCACGCCGGATCATGATGTTGTCCGGCGCGATGTCGCGATGCAGGTAGTCGGCGGCGTGAACCGTCTCGAGCGCGCCGAGCAGCGGCTCGAGCAGCTTGTCGATCTCGGGTTGGCGCGGCGCGCGGCCGAGGCTCTTCAGCCAGCCCTTGAGACTGGTGCCGTCCTCGTAGTGGAGGACGATGTAGCCGGTGTTGCGGGCCTGGAAGAAGCGATAGACGCGGACGATGTTCGGATGGTCGAAGCGGGCGAGCGTCTGCGCCTCGGCCAGGAAGCGGTCGAGTCCCCAGGTGTAGTCGCCCTCGCTCTCGCGCGAGCGCGGCACCACGTCCTCGGCCGGGTCGCGCGCCGCAAAATCGACGGGGAAGTACTCTTTGATCGTCACGCGACGGGCGAGCGCCACCTCCTCGGCGAGGTAGGTGATGCCGAAGCCCCCGGCGCCGAGCGTGCGCTCGATCCGGTAATCGTCGGCGAGCATCGTTCCAGGCTTGAGCGCGACCAGATCGCTCATGGCGCGGCGCTTGTCCGCGGGCGCCAGCACACCGCTCGCCGCGTGGCCGCGCCTGCTCCCGCCGTCAGGATCACGCTGCCCTCCCCGATCGCTGCCCGGCCCTGCCCTCTCCAAGGCGGGCCGACTCCCCATTCGGGCACTTTCTCCAGCAATATGGCAAAAGCATGAGCCGGCCCCCGCGATACGCCCACAACGTCCTGACGTAGCACGATTTAAGCGCCCGCTGGCGACATTCCGCCGGGCCGCGGCCTTGTTCTGGCCGTCATCGGCCGGCACCTTCGCGACTCAACTGGAGGAGCCATGGCCGCGCCTGACCGGTCGGAAGCTTATGGATGGACGGTGGCCGCATGGCTTGTGCGCCTCGGCGCCGCCCTCGCCGTGCTGTCAGCCACCGCATATGCCGCGAGCGCAAACGTCTCCGGCGCAT
>OEIU01001325.1_pt1 | contig 16445 bp, 16 predicted proteins | sample 1539221 | NCBI WGS metagenome assembly OEIU01 (sample SAMN03792071, study PRJEB22550) | activated sludge metagenome | feature: wastewater treatment plant; material: activated sludge; isolation source: Wastewater treatment plant of a petroleum refinery complex | place: Argentina: Zarate | collected...
GCGCCGGCAAGTAGAATGGCGCCGTGACTTCCCGCCGACTCATCGTTGCGATCACTGGCGCCACCGGCGCCGTCTACGGCGTGCGGCTGCTGGAGCTGCTGCGCGCGACGCCGGGCATCGAGACCCACCTGATCGTCACGCCCGCCGGGTGGATGAACATCGACCAGGAGTTGCAGCGCTCGCGCAACGAGGTGGAGGCGCTCGCCAGCGTGGTGCACGGCGTGCGTGACGTCGGGGCCAGCCTCGCGTCGGGGTCGTTCCAGACCGACGGCATGGTCGTCGCGCCGTGCTCGATGAAGACGCTGGCCGCCGTTGCGCACGGCCTGTCCGACAACCTGGTCACGCGCGCCGCCGACGTGGTGCTCAAGGAGCGCCGCCGGCTGGTGCTGCTTGCGCGCGAGACGCCGCTGAACCTCGCGCACCTGCGCAACATGACCGCCGTCACCGAGATGGGCGGCATCGTCTTCCCGCCGCTGCCGGCGTTCTACCACAGGCCGCAAGGCATCGACGACCTGATCGACCATACCTGCGCACGCGTGCTCGACCTGTTCGGGGTCGAGCACCGGCTGGCCCCGCGCTGGGGCGGCCTGCGCGCCGCCGAAGAAGGAGAATCCCGATGAAGATGCTCGTCGCCACCGACGGATCGAAGAACGCGCTGCACGCGGTGAAGTACGCGATCCAGCTGCTCGGACGCATGTCCGAGGGCGGATCGATCACGCTGATCAGCGTGCACGACGACGTCGCGCTCAGGCACGCCCGGCGCTTCGTGGGCAAGGAAGCGGTGGCCGACTACCTTCGCGAGCTGAGCGAGCAGGACCTCGCCGACTCGCGCAAGGCACTCGACAAGGCCGGCGTCTCGCACGACATGATCATCCGCACCGGCCACGTCGCGACCGAGATCGTCGAGGCGGCCGAGCGCGGCAAGTTCGACCTGCTGGTCATGGGCTCGAAGGGCCGCAGCGCACTGAAGGACCTTCTGATCGGCTCGGTTGCCAAGCGGGTGGCCGAGATCTCCAGGGTGCCGGTGCTGCTGGTGAGATGAGCCGTCAGTCCGGGAGGAGCGTGCCATGTCGCTGATCATCGGCTGGGCGATCAACGCGGTCAGCCTGCTGCTGCTCACCTGGATCATGCCGGCAGTGAACGTCGCGAGCTTCGGCACCGCACTGGTCGTTGTGCTCGTGCTCGGCCTGCTCAACGCGGTGATCCGCCCAGTGCTCCTCGTGCTGACGCTGCCGGTGAACGTGCTCACGCTGGGGTTGTTCACCTTCGTGATCAACGGGTTCCTGTTCTGGCTCGCCTCGCGCTTCCTCGAGGGATTCGAGGTGCGCAGCTTCGGCTGGGCCGTGCTGGGCGCAATCGCCTACAGCCTGATCAGCTGGGCGGTGAGCGCACTGATTCCGCGCTGGCGCGCATAGCGCCCGCCGGCGCCGGCGCACGGCCCGCTTCAGGTCATGAAGCCGAGGTCGGCTACCGGGAAGTTGCGCAGGTTCGGAAACACCTCGCCGAGCTGCGTCGCGCTCAGCCCGAACCAGCGCGCCAGCGTGCCCGCATACTGGTCCACGGAGACGCCCGGCAGCAGGCGACCCTGCCCGACATCGTCGTCCGTGTTGACGCCGATGATGGGAAAGCGCCCGTAGATGTCCTTGCCCCGCACCGCGCCGCCGGTCACGAAGTGATGCGCGCCCCAGCCGTGGTCGGTGCCGTCGCCGTTGCTGGTCAGCGTGCGCCCGAAGTCCGACGCGGTGAACAGCGTCACCTCGTTCAGAGCGTTGATCGCCGGGCTCGCCAGCAGCCGATCGAAGTACTCCAGCGCCTGGCCGATCCGCGTCATCAGGTTGCCCTGGTTGACGCGCTGCGCGTCGTGGGTGTCGAAGCCGCCGATGCTGACGAAGAAAACCTGCCGCTTCGCCCCGAGCGCGCCGCGCCCCCCGATCACGCGGGCGACGGTCTGCAGTTGCGCCGCGAGCGGGTTGGCCTGCGTCGTGCCGGGCACCACGGGCACGGCCTCGACGCTGGTGGCAGGGAGCATCGCGGCGTTCAGCGCCGCCTGCGCATCGATCGAGCGGGCGGTGACCCGATTGAGCTCGCGCTCGAGCAGGTGCGCGCGATCGGCCGTCACGATCGAGCGCAGCACGCTGGCCGCGCTGGCCGAACCGAACTGCGAGCCGGTCAGGCCGGCGATCGGAATCCCGCCGTTGGGGCCCACCTGGTACTGCAAGGTCGACTGGCCTGCGAGCCAGACCGCATTGCCCGACAGCGACATGCAGGTGAATGTCGACGCGGCGTTGCGGCTCGCCAGGAGGTCGCCCATCCGCCCGCCCCAGCCGAAGCGCGCCCCCTCGGGCGCGTAGGCCTGCCAGGTCGACTGCTGGTCGTTGTGCGAGAAGAGCTTCGGCGGGCGCGGCACGCTGCCGCTGGTGTACTGCGCTTTCGTCATCGGCGCGATCAGCGGACCGACGTTGGCCACCACCGCCGCGCGCCCCGCGTCGAACAGCGTCTTCAGTGGCGCGAGGTTCGGGTGCAGCGCGAACGACCGGCCGGTCTGCGGCGTGTTCGGCTCGATCGGCAGCACGCCGCCGGCCGCGCCCGGCGCCGGTAGCGCGATCGGGTCGGGTGGGGTCGAGCGCAGCCGCTGGTATTCGTTCCACGAGGCCGTGTCGGTCGCGATCACCGTGTTGTGGTGGTCGTTGCCACCGAAGAAGAACACGCAGACCAGTGCGCGGTAGTCGTCGGCAGTCTGCGCGGCGGCGGCGCCGATCGTCGCGAGGTTCAGCGCGAAAGGCACGCCGGCGGGCCCGAGCACCGACAGCAGCGAGGACGTGCGCAGGAATTCGCGCCTGGAAGCATCGATTCGTTTCATGGTGGTCTCCCCGCTCACTTCTGCACGAGATAGTCCGGCGAGGCCATCACCAGGAAGACCGCCAGCTTCACACGGTTGAGCCGCGCGGTCGCGGCCGACTGGGCGTTGGACGTGGACACGGCGACCGAGCCCACGGCGTCGACCGCCTGCGCTCGCAGCTCGGGCGACATCTCGCCGGCAATCAGCATGGCGCCGATCCGGTCGACCAGCGCATCGGGCCGGTCGGCCAGGCCGATGACTTCGCCGTAGTCCGGCTGCACGTCGCGGGGACTGCCGCTGCCGATGCCGCTCGAGATCACGCTGCGCAACGTGTTCAGGTAGCCGGCGACCGACGACTCGTGCGTGATCTGCATCTCCGGCGCCACCAGGCCCGCCGCGGCGATGTCGGTGTTCGGCGGCACGTAGCCGGGCCGGTAGAAGTTGAACACCGACGGCGAGCGCATCGGCGTCTGCCCGAGGCTGCTGTTCGGGTTGTCGGTGTTGCCGATCAGGAACCGGCCCGACGCCGATTGCGCGCCGAATGCACGCAGCCAGTGCGCGATGCGCAGCACCGGCTCGCGCAGCTTGCCGTAGTCGGTCGCGCCGGGCAGCGGGCTGCGCGCCTCGGGATCGAGCAGTACCGCGCGGATCACCGCTTTCATGTCTCCGCGCACGCCCGAGCCGTTGTCGTTGAACGCCGACGCGACGCGGGCGACGTAGGCGGGCGACGGGTTGCTCGTCACCATCCGCTGGATCAGCTGCTTGCCGATGAACGGGCCGACGTTCGGGTGCGAGAACAGCCGGTCGAGCGCGACGCGCAGGCTCGCCTCCGGATCCGCGCCCGCCTGCTCGGGAATGACCGTGCCCAGGAAGCGCTTCTCGGACGTGGAGTGGTACTTCGGGTAGGACTGCATCGGCAGCACCGCGCGGTCGGCGGAGGCGTTGCCTCCGAAGAAGCGCGTATCCGACTTGTCCGGCCCCGCCCAGCTCCAGCCGGTGAAGACCTTCGCCAGCCCCGTCACGTCTTCGTTGGTGTACGTCTCGATCGGCTCGTTGCGGCCGTCCAGCCTCACGGTGCCGTCGAGGTTCAATTCGTACAGGCCGATCGTGAACAGCTGCATCACCTCGCGCGCGTAGTTCTCGTCGGGCACGCGTCCGCGCGACGGATCCTCCTTCTGGTTGCGAAGGTGGGACAGGTACAGCCCCATCATCGGGTGCAGCGTCACGTCCTGCAGCAGCGTGCGGAAATTGCCGAACGCGTTGCGACCGAGCATGTCCAGGTAGCTCGCGACGCCGCGGGTGTTCTCGCCGACGCTGCTGTCGGCCAGCGAGACGACGAAGATCTGCGACAGCGCGAACGCGACCCGGTGCCGCAGCTGGCCGTTGCCGGACACGGCAGTGCGCCAGAAGCTCTCGTAGATCCAGTTCTGCTGGTTCGTCGACTGGCCCGCGAGCGTGGCGGCGGCGATCTGCGAGTCGACGTACCCCTGGTGACGGTCCTGCGGCAGCGAGAATTGCTCGTCGATCCAGGCCGGGAATCCGATCCGCTGCGTGCGGTCGATGTCTGCGCCCGCCCCCCCGAACCCCGCCTGCGACAGGAAGCGCACCACGTCCTTCTGGGCGGGTTGCTGCTCCTTCGGAAGGACCGGCGGCCCACTGGAACCCTCACCGCCGCCGCAAGCCGCCAGCACCCACGACAAGGCCGCGATCTGCGCGCCGACCAGGACGCGCCTGAACAACGGTCTCATGACATCCCCGCATTGCTGAGTCGGGGGCGCGGTTCGCTTTGGCCGCGGCGCCTTCCCCTCGTTGCGCGAACGATCTCAAAACGGCGTGACGGATTTCCTGCTGTCGCCGATGGACGGCGCGACGCGCCGGACAGGCGGATCAGGCCGCGGGTCGGTCGGCCTGCGCGAGCACCCAGCGCTGCGCGTCGTCGAGCAGCCGCGCCAGCGCGCGCTCGAAAGCGGCCACCGCCTGCGCGGCCGACTCGCTCGCCAGCGGCTCGGCCTGCGCGAAGCGCCGGCGGCCGATCGTGCGACGCGCGACCCAGTCGGTCAGCTCGGCGGTCAACTCGATGCGCGCAACGCCGGGCGGCGTCGCGTCGTCGTGGTACAGCTGCTCGAGCTGCAACTCGAGCAGCCAGTCGCCGCGGACTGCGGCGGTCGCCGACGCGACGTCGGCGAAGGCGCCGCTGGCCGCGAGCCGACGTTCGAGCAGGCGGGCGATGCGACCCGCCGGCCGCTCGGTCCAGCTGGCGAGCTGGTAGTACGCGCGGGCGCCTGCCGAGCGGCTGTAGGCCAGGCCGGTGCTGTCGTAGAAGGCGCTCGCCGCGCTCCCCGCGACCAGCAGCGTGCGCGCGCGCGCGGCGCCGGCGGCGGCGCGGCCGCCGCCCGCCCGCGCCGGCCGCGCCGGTGCGGCAGTGTCGTCGAGCTCGTAGTAGACGTGGGCCGGTGCCTCGCCGAGCCCGACGCAGCCCGGCAGCGCCGACACGAGTGGCGCCGCGCCCAGCGCGACGACCAGTTGCCTGCGGAGCACGCCGCTCACGGCAGCTTCTCCCCCGGCCCGAGCTGGGCCGGCGAGGGTCCGAGCAGCGCCGCGCGCGGATCGCGCAGGCGCTCGGCAGCGCGCGAGAGTTGCTCGGCGCCCTGGCGCAGCTCGCGCGCCGTGGCCCGCAGCTCGAGCGCACCAGTGTCGGCAGTCGACTCGAGCCGCTGCGCGATCGCGGCCGAGCCGCGCTCGAGGGCCTTGGCGGCCGCCGACAGATCTGCCAGCGCCGACTGCGCCTGGCGGCCGATCGGCTGGATGTCGCGCAACGCCGCACTGCTGTCGCTGGCTACCTGGCCGATCGATGCCGCGATCTCGTGACTCGAGCGTTGCATCGCGAGCGCTGTGTCGCGGATGCTGTCGGCGGCGACGTCGAGCCGCTCGAGCCGCTTGTCCAGACCGTTCGCGAGGTCGCGCACCGCCACCACGGCGCCGACCAGCGTCTCGCGGTTCTCGGCATTGAGCAGTTGCTCGAGGTTCGACAGCGCCGCCTCGCCTGTGACGGTGAGGCGGCTGAGCGCGCCGGCGATCTGCTCGAGGTCGGAAGTGCCCTCCGGGATCAGCGGGTATCGCTCGCCCGGCATCACCTCGACCAGCTCCGGCCCCGGCGTGCCGGGGGTGACCAGGTCGATTCGCGCCAGCCCGGTGACCAGGTTGCGGGCGATCACGGCCTTGGTGTTGCGACTGACCGGCGTCTCGCGATCGACGCGGACGACGACCTCGACGCGATTGATGTTGTCGCGCGAGATCGAGTATTCCTGCACGCGACCGACCTTCACGCCGCGCATGTTGACGTCGCTTCCCAGCTGCAGGCCGTCGAGCGACTGGTTCTCGAAGTGGATCGCATAGAAGTGGTAGCCGGCCGCGCCGCCGCCGTGCGCGAGCCAGACGTACGCGGCACTGGCCGCCGCGACCAGCGCCAGCACGATCGCACCCACCAGCGTGTACCGGGCTTCAGGCTCCATCGGGTGATCCCTCCGCCAGCATTCTACGGGCCTCGAAGTACGAACGGATCCAGGGATCGTCGGCCGCCGTCACCTGCTCGAGCGTGCCGTCGGCCACCACCCGTCCCCGCCCCAGGACGACCACGCGCCGCGCGATCGAGAACAGCGTGTCGAGGTCGTGCGTGACCAGCAGCACCGTGATGCCGAGGTCGCGGCACAGCGAGGCCAGCAATGCGTCGAACGCGCGCGCGGTGATCGGATCCAGGCCCGAGGTCGGCTCGTCGAGGAACAGCACCTCGGGCTCGAGCGCGAGCGCGCGCGCAATCGCCGCGCGCTTGCGCATGCCGCCCGACAGCTCGCTCGGACGCTTCGCGCCCGTCTCCGGCGCCAGCCCGGCCATCGACAGCCTCAGGTCGACCAGCGGCGCCACCAGGTGCGAAGGGATGCCGCCGTGCTCGATCATCGGCGTCGCCACGTTGCCTGCCACCGTGAGCGACGAGAAAAGTGCGCCGTCCTGGAACATCACGCCGATGCGACGCCGCAGCGCCGTGAGCTCGGACGCGCTCGCGCTCCAGACGTCGGTGCCCAGAAGCCTGACGCGTCCCGCGGTCGGCCGGTGCAGGCCGATGATCTCGCGCAAGAGCACCGACTTGCCGCTGCCGCTGCCGCCGACGAGCGCGACCAGCTCGCCGCGGCCGATTCGCAGGTCGACGCCGTCGTGCACCACCTGCGCGCCGAAGCGCGTGCGCACCGCGTCGATCTCGATGACCGGATCGCTCACAGCTCGAGTTCCTGCAGCAGCACCGCAAACAGCGCGTCGAGCAGGATCACCGCGACGATGCTCTGCACGACGGTCGAGGTGGTGTTGATGCCGATCGAGCGCGTGTCGCGGCTCACCGACAGGCCCATCCGGCAGCCGATCACCGCGATGAATAGCGCGAACGCAGGGGCCTTCGCGAGCCCGATCACGAAGTGGCGCGGCGAGAGCGCGTCGTGCAGCCGGTTCAGGTACGTCGACGGCGTGATGTCGAGCATGCGCTCGGCAATTACCATCGCGCCGAGGGTGCCCATCACGTCGCCGACGAACACCAGCAGTGGCAGCGACACCACGAGCGCCAGCACGCGGGGCACGACCAGGACCTGCTCGGCCGACAGTCCGAGCGTGCGAATGGCGTCGATTTCCTCGGTGAGCTTCATCGTGCCCAGTTGCGCGGTGAACGCGGCCCCGGAGCGGCCGGCGACGATCGTCGCGACGATCAGCGGCGAGAACTCGCGCGCCAGCCCCAGCGCCACTCCGTCGACGACGAAGATGTTGGCGCCGTACTGCTCGGCCTGCAGCCCCAGCAGGTAGGCGATGACCAGCCCGATCAGGAAGGACACCAGCGCGACGACCGGAATCGCCGACACGCAGACCTGCGCGAACTGCGCGGCCGTCTCCTTCCCGCGCAGGATCGCCGGACTGGCGGCGGCGCGCGCCAGCTCGACGATCACCCGACCGAGGAAGTCGAGATGGCCGTGCACGAGCCCGAACATCGCGACGCTCGACGCGCCGACTTGCCCGAGCGGACCCCGCGCGCGTGGCAACGCAGCCGGCAGCAACGGAGGCAAGTGCTCGCGCACGAGGTCGACGATGCGTGCGTGCGCGCCGCCGAAGCCGCGTAACGCGATGTCCGCTGGCGGCGCGCCGGCCTGCGCGAGGTGGCGCCAAACGAGCAGCGCCGCCGCGGTGTCGATGTCGGCGAGCGCCGAGCCGTCGAGCGCGACGGGCGGGCGCAGCCTTTCGGCCCCGGCCCGCGCGTGACGCAGCGCTGCGTCGAGTTCGCCCAGCCGCGCCAGCCGCCAGCTTCCCGCCAGGCGGAGCACGCCGCCCCCGTCACCGTACTCGATGCGGCAGCTGGCCTCGGTGGATGTCATCGCGGGGGGATTGGCGTCGGCGTGCGTGGTCGAGACTAGCATACGCAGATGCGCGGCCAACCCGGAACGAGGCGATGAGCGACGCGATCGGGGCCGGCCGGCCATGGGCATCGTGGCGCGCCGCCGAGCGCCGGCGCCTGATCGCCGCGCGCCTGGCGATGCCGGCAGTCGAGCGGCGCCGGCTCGCGCGGCGCATCGGCGCCGCGCTCGACAAACTGCTGGCGGATGTCGCCGGCCTGGTCATCGCCGCCTACTGGCCGATCCGCGGCGAGCCCGACCTGCGACCATGGCTCGAGTCGGTTCGCGCACGCGGGGCGCATTGCGCGCTGCCCGTCGTCGTGGCCGCCAACGCGCCGCTGGAGTTCCGTTCCTGGCGGCCGGGCGATCGGCTCGCGCGCGGCGTCTGGAACATCCCCGTGCCTGCCGACGGCCCGCCCGTCGCGCCGCAGGTCCTGATCGTTCCGGTCGTCGGGTTCGACGCCGGCGGTCACCGGCTCGGCTACGGGGGCGGCTTCTACGATCGCACGCTCGCCGCCGCAACGCCCCGCCCGTTCGCCATCGGCGTGGGCGCTTCCGTGGCGGCGCTCTCCAGCATCGACCCGCAGCCACACGACGTCCCAATGGACGCGATCGTCACCGAGCATGGCGCAACCGACTTCCGCCGCCGACGTCCCACTGCTGATCCCACTTTTTCGATGGGCCGCAAAAACCCTTGACAGCCCACCGCCGTTCCACTGAAATCGGCCGCAGGAGACCCACCCGCAAGGTGCCCAGTTGGAGGCCGATGCGCTGCTGCGCGAGATCGTCGAATACTGCCGCAAGGCGGGCGTGGCCGAGTCGACGTTCGGCCGGTTCGCGGTCAACGACGGCAAGTTCGTCAACCGCCTGCGCGAAGGCGGGCGGATCACGACCGCGACCGCCGAACGGGTGCGCCGATTCATCAGCAGCGACGCGCGCGCCGGCGCCCGCGCCGGGCGCCGGTTCCTGATCGACGCGCCGGTCGCCGCGCGCGAGCCCGCCCCGCTGGCCGACCCGCAGGAGCCGCCGGCGCACGTCGGCCGCAATTTCCGCTTCTTCGACAACCGGCAGAAGTACCAGCTGTTCGTCAGCACCTGCTCGGAAAAATCGGTGGTCGCGCAGCGCGTGGCAATGGAACTGGTGAACATCCATCCGACGCCGCCCGCCGTGCGCGTATTCGACGCCGGCTTCGGCGACGGCACGGTGCTGATCCGCGTGATGCGCGCGATGCACAAGCGCTTCGCCACGATGCCGTTCTACGTCGTGGGCAAGGAGATCAGCGTCGAGCACGTGCGCATGACGCTCGAGCGGATGGCCGACCGCTTCTTCGAGCACCCGGCCACGGTGCTCGTGCTCACCAACCTCAACTACACCGAGGCCCCCTCGCTGTCCCCGGCCTCGATGGCCGCGGCGACCACGCTGGTCTGGCACGAGGTCGCGCTGGCCGGCGCGACTTCGCACGAGTTCGAAGAGCAGATCGCGGCGCTGGGGCCCTTCCTCGCCGAGAACTGGCGCGTGAACATCGATCCGGCCACCGGCAACCCGGTCTACGCGCGGCCGACGGTGCTGGTGATCTACCGCGACGACCATCGCTTCCTGCTCGAGTCGGTGATCCCCCGGCGCGGCGGCGCCGACGCCGGGTTCGACCTCGTCATCGCGTCGCAGCCCTACCGCGCCCGCGCCGACCTGCGCTTCAAGGCCGCGCGCGTGATCGCGCCGCTGGCGCGCTCGCTCGCCCCGGGCGGGCGGCTGCTGGCGATCCACTCGCGCGGCGACGACCCGGGACTCGAGATCCTGCAGAAGATGTGGCCCGGCGAGAACCCGTTCGTGCACGACCGGCACCAGATGCTGAAGGCGGTGAAGGAGGCGCTCGGCGCGGCGTCGCGCAACCTGAACTTCAACGCGTATTCCGACGCGCGCTCGCTGTTCCGGTTCGACATGCACACGCTGCCCACCGAGCTGTCGGCGTCGATCGGCACCTCGATGCTGTTCGCGGCCTGGAACGCCGCGATCTACGTCGGACAGGTCGACGACGCGCGTCTCGAGGCCGCCATGGGCGACCGGCGCTACCTCGAGGTCACCGGCGAGGTACTGCGCAAGCACAACGGACTCTGGTTCCAGGACGAGTCGTACATCATTTCGCGGCACCGCGACTGAAGGGCGAGACCATGGACTTCGGGCACGCAACGGACGACACGACCATTCCGGCCGGCGCCGACCTGCACGGCGCGATCGCCCGGCTGGCGCGCAACGCGTCGATCGAGACGTCGACCCACAACGTAGCCGACGTCGGCGGCTATGCGCAGGTCCTGGCGCCCGGCACCGACGTCTACGTGACCTTCCTGCCGGGCACGCCGTACCACCACATCCTGAGCACGGCGGCGCGGCTGCGGCAGGTCGGGCTGAACCCCGTCCCGCACCTGGCCGCGCGCCGCTTCGCCAGCGCCGCGGCGGTCGCCGACTTCGTCGCCAGGCTGCGCGACGAAGCGGGCGTCGGCCGCGTGCTGCTCATTGCCGGCGACAGCGACGCCGCCGCCGGCCCGTTCTCGTCGAGTCTGCAGGTGCTCGAGACCGGCGTCTTCGAGGCTTGCGGAATCCGCAGCGTCGGCGTCGCCGGCTATCCGGAAGGCCACCCCCGCATCCCGCAGCACGTGCTCGACGACGCGCTCGATCGCAAGATCCGCTACGCCGAGGCGCACGGCATAGAGCTGTTCGTCGTCTCGCAATTCTGCTTCGACGGGCAACTGGTGCTGGACTGGCTCGACCGGCTGCGCAATCGGGGCGTGACGCTCCCGGTGCGCGTCGGGGCAGCCGGACCCGCGACGGTGCGCACGCTGCTGGCCTATGCGGTCCGGTGCGGAATCGGCGCCTCGATGAAGGCGCTCGGCACGCGACCGGTCTCGCTCACCAGGATGCTGGCCCGGCAAGGCCCCGAGCGGCTCGCGCGCACGCTCGCGCCGCGCGCGGCCGAGCTCGGCGTCGCCGGGATGCACCTGTTCGCCTTCGGGAATTTCGCCGACTCGGCGCAGTGGATTCGCGACGTGGCCTCGGGCCGCTTCGACATCGTCGATCGGGGCGACGGCATCGAACTGGCCCCGAAAGGCGAGCGTCGACTCTAGCGACGTCTCGCGCGCCGGTCGTCGCGGATCAGAACAGCCCGACCACCTTGCCGTCGACCAGGTCGATGCCGTTGGCCGACGGCACCTTCGGCAGCCCGGGCATCGTCATGATGTCGCCGCAGATCATCACGATGAATCCCGCCCCGGCGGCGAGGCGCACCTCGCGGATGTTCAGCACGTGCCCCTCCGGCGCGCCGCGCAGCTTCGGGTCGGTCGAGAACGAGTACTGGGTCTTGGCCACGCACACCGGGTAGTGGCCGTAGCCGTCGTCCTGCAACTTGCGGATCCGCGCGCGCACCTTGCTGTCGGCCGTCACCTCCGACGCACGGTAGACCTTCCTCGCGATCTTCTCGATCTTCTGCCAGAGCGGGTCGTCGTCGTCGTAGACGAAGGCCGGCCGTGCGGGCTGCCCGCACAACGTGACGACCGCCCGCGCCAGGTCGGCCGCGCCGCGGCCGCCTTCGGCCCAGTGGTTCGCCGTGACGACGTCGACGCCGAGCCTCGCGATGCGCGCCTGCACCGCCTCGATCTCGGCCGGCGAGTCGAAGGCGAAGCGGTTGATCGCCACCACGCAGGGAAGATGGTGGACGTTGCGCAGGTTGTCGACGTGGCGCTCCAGGTTCGCCATCCCCTTGTCGAGTGCCTTCATGTTCACGTGCTCGAGTTCGGCGGGATCGACGCCGCCGTGGTACTTGATCGCGCGAATCGTCGCCACGAGCACCGCGGCATCGGGCCACAGGCCGCTCTTGCGGCACTTGATGTCGAGGAATTTCTCGGCGCCGAGGTCGGCGCCGAAGCCGGCCTCGGTCACCACGTAGTCGGCCAGCTTCAGCGCCGCGCGCGTCGCGATCACCGAGTTGCAGCCGTGCGCGATGTTTCCGAAGGGTCCGCCGTGAATCAGCGCCGGGTTGTTCTCGAGCGTCTGCACCAGGTTCGGCTTCAGCGCGTCCTTCAGCAGCACCGTCATCGCCCCGTGCGCGCTCAGGTCGCGCGCGCGCACCGGCCTTCCGTCGCGCGAGTAGGCGACGACGATCTCGCCCAGGCGCGACCTCAGATCGTCGAGCGAGGTCGCCAGGCAGAAGATGGCCATCACCTCGGAGGCGACGACGATGTCGAAGCCGTCCTCGCGCGGATACCCGTTGGCCGTGCCGCCCAGCCCGACGACGACCTGGCGCAACGCGCGATCGTTCATGTCGAGCACGCGCCGCCACTCGATGCGCCGCAGGTCGATGCCGAGCTCGTTGCCATGGGCGACGTGGTTGTCGATCAGCGCGGCGAGCAGGTTGTTGGCGAGCCCGATCGCCGAGAAGTCGCCGGTGAAGTGCAGGTTGATGTCCTCCATCGGGACGACCTGCGCGTGGCCGCCGCCTGCGGCGCCTCCCTTCATCCCGAACACCGGCCCGAGCGACGGCTCGCGCAGGCAGATCACCGCCTTGCGGCCGATGTGGTTCAGCGCATCGCCGAGTCCGACGGTCGTGGTGGTCTTGCCCTCGCCGGCCGGCGTCGGGCTGATCGCGGTGACCAGCACCAGCTTGCCGTCCTCGCGGTCGCGCAGCGAGGCGAGATAGTCGAGCGAGATCTTGGCCTTGTAATGGCCATGCGACTCGACGTGCTCTTCGGGAATTCCGAGTTTCTCGAGGGCGATGCGCGAGATGCGCTGCATCTTCGCGGCCTGCGCGATCTGGATGTTCGAGGACACGCTCTAGAAGTCGGAGTGCATGGCGCCCACGGGAATGTCGCCAGGGTGGAACGGGGTGACCTGGTAGACGTGGTAGTTCAGCCAGTTCGCGAACAGGAGGTTCGCGTGGCCGCGCCAGCGCACCTGCGGAGCGCGCGACGGATCGTCGTCGGGGTAGTAGTTCTTCGGCACGTCGATCGGCAGGCCCCTGGCCACGTCGCGGTCGTACTCGGCCTTCAGCGTCAGCGGGTCGTACTCGGAATGGCCGGTGACGAAGACGTGCCTGCCGTCGCTGGAACCGACGATGTACACGCCCGCCTCGTCGGACTCGGCAAGGATCGCGATTTCGCCCACCTTGTCGATGTCGGCGCGGCGCACCTCGGTGTGCCGGGAATGCGGCGCGAGAAAGACATCGTCGAAGCCGCGCATCAGTCGATCGGTGGGCGCCAACGTGCGATGCTCGAACACGCCGAACATCTTGCGCGGCAGCGGGTGCTTCGGGATTCCGTAGCGGCGGTACAGCGCCGCCTGCGCGCCCCAGCAGATGTTCAACGTCGAGGACACCGCGGTCTCGGCCCAGTCGATGATCGCGGCGATCTCGGGCCAGTAGTCGACTTCCTCGAAGGGCATCTGCTCGACCGGCGCGCCGGTGATGATCAGCCCGTCGAACTTCTGGTCGCGCACACGCTCGAAGGTCGTGTAGTGCTCGAGCAGGTGCTCGGCGTCGACGTTCTTCGATTCGTGGGTGGCCGTGTGCAGCAGCGTCACGTCGACCTGCAGCGCCGAGTTGCCCAGCAGCCGCAACAGTTGCGTCTCGGTGGCGATCTTGGTCGGCATCAGGTTGAGGATCGCGACGCGCATCGGACGGATGTCCTGGCGCGCCGCCCTCTCCTCGCCCATGACGAACACGTTCTCGCGCTCGAGCGTGGCCCGGGCGGGAAGCGTCGACGGGATCTTGACCGGCATGATCGCTGCTTCGGGACGCGGGGCGCGCGAGGCGCCCCGCCGCTGCCCCTCAGGCCCTGAGCGCCTGGTCGAGGTCCCAGAGGATGTCGTCGATGTCCTCGATGCCGATGCTCAGCCGCACGAAGTCGGGGCTCACGCCGGCCGTGGTCTGCTCGTCGGCCGTGAGCTGGCTGTGCGTGGTCGTCGCCGGGTGGATCGCGAGGCTCTTCGCGTCGCCGACGTTGGCGAGGTGGCTGAACAGCTGCAGGCTCTCGATGAACTTCTTGCCCGCCTCGACGCCGCCCTTGATGCCGAAGCCCATGATCGCGCCGCAGCCCTTCGGCAGGTACTTCTTCGCCCGCTCGTAGTCGGGGTGGCTCTTCAGGCCCGGGTACTTGACCCAGCCCACCTTCGGGTGCTTCTCGAGGAACTCGGCGACCGCCTGGCCGTTCTGCGTGTGCCGCTCCATGCGCAGGCTCAGCGTCTCGACGCCCTGGATCGTCTGCCAGCTGTTGAACGGCGACGCGCAGGCGCCGATGTCGCGCAGCACGTGCACGCGCGCCTTGATGGCGAACGGCGGCAGGCCCATTCCGACCAGGCTCGCGTAGACCAGCCCGTGGTACGAGGGGTCGGGAGTCGTGAAGTTCGGGAAGCGCCCGCTGGTCCAGTCGAAATTGCCGCCGTCGACGATCATGCCGCCGATGCTGGTGCCGTGGCCGCCGATGAACTTGGTCGTGCTGTGGACGACGACGTTCGCGCCCCACTCGACGGGACGGAACAGGTACGGCGTGGCGAAGGTATTGTCGATCATCAGCACGATGTTGTGCTTCTTCGCCATCGCCGACACTTCCTCGATCGGAAACACCGCGATGTCGGGGTTGCCAAGCGTCTCGCCGTAGATGATCTTCGTGTTCGGGCGGATCGCGCGCTCGAAGTTCTTCGGATCGGTCGGGTCGACGAAGGTGACCTCGATGCCGAGGTTGCGCAGCGTGTGGTTGAACTGGTTGTAGGTGCCGCCGTAGAGCCGGCTGCTGCTCACGATGTGGTCGCCCGAGTTGCACAGCGTGAAGATCGCCTGCGCCTGCGCGGCGTGGCCCGAGCTGGCCGCCAGGCCAGCGACGCCTCCCTCGAGCACCGCGATGCGCTGCTCGAGCACGTCGGTGGTCGGGTTCATCAGCCGCGTATAGATGTTGCCGAGTTCCTTGAGCGCGAACAGGTTGGCGGCGTGCTCGGTGTCGCGGAACTGGTAGCTGGTCGTCTGGTACAGCGGCACCGCGCGGCTGCCCGTCGTCGGATCCGACTTCTGGCCGGCGTGCAGTTGCTGGGTGGCAAAGGCGAACTTGCGTGCTTCGGTAGCCATCGAACGTCCCCTCGGTGTTGGTGTGGGTCGAGAACGGATCAGACGCTCGCCAGTTTAGCCGGGTCGCCGGGTCTGCGGGATAGCCACTGCGCGGTCGGTGCGATCCCGCCGAACGCGAACAGGTGGATCGACAGTGGATCGAGCGACGGCGCCGCCAGCCGGGCCCCCGCGATCTCCCGGATGAGGCCCGCCGGGTCGTGGGTCGACGCCAGCCGGGTCAGCGACCCGACGCGTCCCCTGAGCGCCCGCATCGAATGGCCGATGCCGCACTGGACGGCCAGCCTCAGGAGGCGCGCGACCGTCGTCGGGCCGGCGACCCCGACTCGCAGCGGCGCATCGACGCCGCGCGCGCGCAGTCCGGCTGCCCAGCGGGCGACGGCGTCCGCGTCGAAGCAGAACTGCGACACGACGAAGAGCCGCATGTCGTTGGCCCGGGCGTAGCCGAGCTTCCGGTCGAGATCTTCGGCCAGGATCGCCGGGTCGATCTGCGGATGGCCTTCCGGATAGCCGCATACGCCGGCCTGCCCCAGGCCGCAGCGCTGCAGCAGCCCGCTGGCCAGCAACTCGAAGCTCGACCGATAGGGGCCAGCCGGCTCCCGCAGGTCACCGCCGACCAGCAGCACCGTTTCGGCGCCGCGACGACCCAGCTCGCCCAGCAGCTCGCGCGCCGCCTGCTCGCTTGCCAGGCGCCTTGCCACGACGTGCGGAACCGGCGCGAGGCCGAGTTCGCTCGCACGCGAGGTCGCCGCCATCATCGCGCGGGCGTCGAGGTTCGGCGTCCACGGAATGAAGACCTGCCTGCCGCTCGCGGCGGCGCGGACGGCCTCGCCCGCCTCGTGCAGCTCGCGCGCCGCGATCTCGATCGAGGCGCCGGCGACCAGTTCGCGCGCGCCTGCGTCGGCGTCGGGCGGCAGGGTCGACGATCGCATTGCGTCCATGGCCGGCTAGATGTGAAGCGTCAAGAGGTTGTTTCCTGACGCGGGTTTGAGTCGGGACATGGGCGGCATGCCGCCGATGCCTGCGTGGGGGCGGTGCCAGTTGTAGTGGTGCTGCCACTTGGCCAGCATGGCGGTGCGCTCGC
>OEIU01001326.1_pt1 | contig 16430 bp, 16 predicted proteins | sample 1539221 | NCBI WGS metagenome assembly OEIU01 (sample SAMN03792071, study PRJEB22550) | activated sludge metagenome | feature: wastewater treatment plant; material: activated sludge; isolation source: Wastewater treatment plant of a petroleum refinery complex | place: Argentina: Zarate | collected...
TTTGCCTGCGCGACAGCAGAATAGCGCCGCTTGGGCGTGTGCAATAGGGGATATCTGGGCAGTTTGTATAGAAATGCCGCTGGCGCGAAACCGCTCGTCCGGCGCGACAAGCCGCAACTAAAGAATCTACAGACCGTGGTAGTGAGGGGGCGGCGACTTATCGCTGCTTCCAGAGCGTCTGGTATTTCTCATCCGTTGCCGCATCCGTTCGTTCCTCCTGGCGGCGCTTGATTACCAAGCCGCTGCCGAAGACGACGTGATAAGCGATTCCGACAAGCATCCAGACAAGGAACAGCCAACCATCAGCAATCCCACCGAGGTATGCACCGACGCCGATCGCCGCAAACAACGTTGCGACGAGAAGGACTATCTGCGCCACTCGACGCGAGGAGTATCCAGAACGTTTCAGGATGTGATGCAGGTGTTCGGAATCCGCGTGGAAAGGCGACTGTCCCTGCGACACACGCCGGATCATGCTGCTGAACAGGTCGTAGATGGGCAAGGCGAACACCCAGAGGATTACTACAGGACTAATCGCCCGTACGGGTTCCTGGGAAATCTGGATGCTCAGCCAGGCCAGGGAGAATCCGATCATGGTGCTGCCGGCGTCTCCCATGAACGCCCGCATATTGACAGTGCGCCTCGATGGCCAGTTGAATACCAGGAAACCCAGCACGGATCCGACCAACGCGGCGATCAATGGCAGATATCGCATCGCCCCGCTCATAATGCACGCGAAGCCCAGGAATACGGACGCAATCAACGCCTGGGCGCCAGCAACACCATCGCTGCCATCGAACATGTTGAACGCGTTGATCGCGGTCAGGACGATGAGGACCGTGAACGGAATGGAGAACCAACCCAGTTCGAGCGTATCGCCAAAGAACGGCTGGCCGAGATCCGCAGCGAAAACGCCGGCGCCCGCAACCATCAGCAGGCACGCGCAGATTTGCGCAAGGAAGCGGACCGATGGAGGAAGATCGTACCGGTCATCCAGGGCACCAATGACGACCAGCACAATTACTGCAGCGAGGAAGAAGGGGAAACCCTGAACAGACTGGTAGCTGTATAGCGTTCCGACGATTAATCCGACTGTCATCGCGAGGCCGCCGATGACAGGGATTTCGCCGATATGCGCCTTGCGCCCACCCGGTTTGTCGATCAACCCCACACCCCGTGCGATGGGCCGAAGCGCGAACATGAAGAGAATGGTGATGAGTAAAGGCAGGCCGATCTGAATTGTTGTCCCTGACATGGTTCCTTCCGGAAGCGCCGACCTCGTTGGCACTGAGGGAATTCAAGAGGTCGGACGATAGCTGGCGCGAATATACAGGGACAATTACATAGCGGCTACGGTGGGTTACGCAAGATCGTCGTCCCGCTCAGTAGACGAACCTACTGTCTGCATATCTAGACACAGAATCGGACTTAACGTGGCCGAACGACCGATTTCGGGAGATCATGTTGTTGCGCTTCGCACTGGCGGATCCGGCGCAGAACTGCTCGATTACGTCGCAGCCGCTCAAGATCCAGAAACCAGCCCCATTTGAAGAAATACTTGATCGCTGAGCGCATGTGATAAGACAAGAGCCTGCTACTGCGATAAGAGCCCTTCCCATATCCATGAACAATCGCTACTGAAGGTTCGAATACTACCCTGTGCGTGTCACCCACACGGCGGATGAGGTCGACATCCTCCATGTACATGAAATAACGCTCATCGAAACCACCAAGCCGCTTCAGAAGCTCGGTGCGTACCAGCAGAAAGCAACCAGACACCGTCGGAACATCCTGCAAACCGTCCGTCGGCAGGTCGTGCAGTTCATATCGGCTGTTCAGCCGGGACTGAATCGACAATATCGGAATGAACCGCCGCAAAATCAAATCGGCCGGCGTTGGCAACAGCTTGCACAGATGCTGCTGACTTCCGTCCGGATAGTTTATTCGGGGCATGATGGCACCGATATTCGCGGAGCTGTCCAGTACGCGAACGAGATGTCCGATCACGCCTTCCGAAAACTGCACATCTGGATTTAGTATCAAGTGGAATAAAGACGCCGGTACGGACGCGAGCGCCAGATTGTGTCCAGCACCGAACCCAAGGTTTTTGCCGGAGAACAAGCGCCGCACTCTTCGATGCTGGAATATGGGATGCTGTAACGGCTGCGGTGAGTTGTCGACGACGGTCAGGATGGCTTCATCGGTCGCTTTGAGAAACGACCCTATCGCCGACACGTAAAGCTCGGGTGCATTGTTGTATAGAACCAGCGAAGCGCTCAGTGTCATGAGCTGCATTCTTTCATGTTTGTCGTCGCAGTTCGCGCAGCGCCGCTACCCCTGAATCGATTGCCGCATGCAACTCCGAAGCATCCTTGATCCCGCGTCCCGGCGAGAATTTAATGTCGGGACGCAGATCCGCAACCAACGCGCTTATCGTCGGATAGAAACTCGCTGCACCGTCATAGAACTCGAGGAACACCTCGTTTTCCCGGAGCAAACACGGCACGCCGCATTGCAAGGCGCCGGCGATAGGCCTTGCAAATCCCTCGTTGGTTGCCACGGACACCAAGCAGTCGATGGCTGCGAAAAACCTTGCGAAATCGCTCTCCGAAGAAGGAAGCAGCACTATACTGATCCCGGGAAAGCGCTCCACCAACTGCCGGAAATACGCAGTGTCTGTACCATAAACAACGAATTTCAAACCAACCGCACCCTCGGCCATCACGACTTGCATTAGCTCGTCATAGTTCTTCTTGGGCGAATCGGTGCCGACTAACCCGACGATAAGCTGATGCGGAATTCTCTGTCGCCGCGTCACTGGGACGCTTGCGGGCAGATGATTGGGAAGAAACCCTTTGCGACTCGATTCCCCGCCGACGCGGTCCACGAACCGCCGGGAGTCGGTTCTATTTATGAATGCGACCTTGCATCGTGACGTAGCTAGAGACAATCGCAGCATAATCGATTTCACACGACCGAAGAAACCGACGAAGGGGTAGGAATCGTGCACGACGATCATCTGTCGGCTTATGAACGGCAGCGGATGCGGCGTTGGCGTGAAAACCGCACCCGATCTCAGCAGCCGCGGGAGCATGCAAATATAACGAAGGACGCCCGCACGCCAGATCTTCTGCGGTTCGAACTCGGCACCAAACTCCAGATGCGGGCTCGCCACCACGAACACGGGAGTTCCAAGCGACCGTGCGTAGTCCAAGGCATAGTAGAACATTCCGTTCCTTGCCTTGAGATGCCATAAATTCAGGATCAGTGCCTCCCCTGATCCGCTGGACGGCTGGTTCACGCGGCGGCATCACCTCTGACTGAACTGCCTACAACCCATCTACACCTGCGCACAAGCACGGTAATCCGCTGCACCGTCATGAATACAAGCAGGGAATAGACAAACAGTACATAAGACGCGAGCCAACCTGGCACAAGGAACACCAACCACGCGTACCACAACATATCCGCAGCGAGTGGCTTGTTACTGATACGTCGCAAGAGGATTACTGACGCAAGTGCAAGCAACGTGGTGTAAGCGATATAGATGAGCCAATAAGACGGCAGGATGAAGAACCAACCTATGTATCCAATGTTCGCGTTCCACTCAACTTCCGAATACGGATCGATCAAGGCTGCAAAGGCCACACCGATATTTGTCGACCTGTCGCCTCCAAACAGGCGGTCGACTGCGAGACCATGAATTCCTTCCCACCAGAAAGGAACCACCATGCCGTGCTGCACCAATCGCCTTAGGTCGTCTGACAGCTGAGTAATTGCTACCACATCTGAAAGCAGCTGCAATCGACCAACGACCTGCATGAATGAAGCTGCCAGCACGTCCAAGAACTGTTCAACCGACATCTCAGAAGTAATGGTGCTCGCTATCGAGTAGAGCTCCGATAGCGAAGCGCCGCTGCCAAATTGGGTTCGAATCTGCAACTTGAGAAGCAGCAGCGCTGGGTAGAACAGGACGACGGCACCGACGCCGGCAAGCACGTGCCACAAACGTAAATTTTTGCTACGAATAAGACGGCAGAACTCGAAGAAGATGATTATGAGGAAAATGCCGCTCCAGCCACGCAGCACATTTGATAGCAACGCCAGCATGAGGTTGGGCGCAAACCATCTACTATCCCGATACACGCCATAGTAAACAAGAAACAAGGTGTCGGTGGACAACAGGACCCAAACCTGCGACCACACACTATCCACTCTCGCACTTGAGCCGGCCACGAATGTTCCGGTTTTCAGAAAGAAGCTGATGAAGCCGACGTGCAGCACCGCCAGCACCAGACCGACGTCCCCGCCTGTCTGCCGATTGTCATACCTCGATCCCATAATCTTGAATCTGAAGCTCATGAACAGCCGAAATCCGAATACCAAGATCAACACATAAGAAAGCAGGAGAAACAGCAGTGCCCACGGCACGATCCCGATGTCTTGAACCTGCATGCCCGCCACGTCGCCGATCAGTTCACCCTCCTGACAGATGATGAGTACAGCCGCGACATTGACCGCCAGATACGCGAGCAACCACGGCGTGGTCGGCTGATCCTTGAAGATGGAAGCTAGTGCCATGGATGCGCCAGTTTTCTCAACAACCGGAAAGGTAGCAACTGAACTGGCGTCGTCGCTGACCATCCAACCTGCTCTCGCTGTACACGCGCTTGATGACGAGGGCGCCCCGGTACGCCTGCGCGATCTTCTCGCGCAGATCAGACGACCCTGTAAATCGGTTCGCCTTCGACGTAATGCCCCGCATCCCGTCAATGTCTGGAACAACGACTGCCATGTTGCGTGCGTTGGCTTCACGCACCACCATTGGCTCCCCCTCAATGATGCTATTTAGCACCAGAACATCGTGCCGCGACAGCACCTGAGCCTGTTCGTGGAAATCAAGCCACCCTACCATCTCCACCCTGATGTGTCGCGCCCGCTCCGCTGCACATTGCACTTCACGACGCAGGGGCCCATCCCCAATCACCATGAGCACTTTGAACGGATTGTCGGCATAGTCGAGTGCGTTAACGAGCTCAGCTACGCGCTTCTGTCGATCCAGTCGTCCTATGGTCACCAGTTTCCTCCCGGCAACTGCCGTGGCCGCAGGCTCGACAACGCCGATCTTGTTCCGAACGAAAAAAGTACGACCGCGGTAGAAGCGTGAAATGAGCTTGGCTTGGATGCGATTGATCGTTATGACCGCGCCGAACAGATTGACGAGCATCCTCAGCAGGCAGGTGTATGGAGCGCCAAGCCACCCATAGATAGACGTGCGGTCGTAGATAAACGGCAAGTACAGATCAGCTTTCCCAGTGAATAACAACGCGATGGCAGGTTCGAGACTCGCCTCTACCGCACCGGCGCAGATAATCACGCGGTCATACTCGGCAAAGCGCCTCCGATGGAGAGAGCTGCGGTGAATGCCGCGGAGTACCTGTACTGGGAGTTTTCCCGCCTTGAAGAACGAGTCCTCTGCAATCACTACCTCTAAGCCTTCGATGCCACGGAATAGACGCTCATGCTCCGGTCTGTTCAAATAGACGGTGGCACGACAGAGGTCCTTGGCAAGTTTCACGAGCTCGGCACACTGAAGCTCGTGCCCCCCCAAGACACTGCTGGCTATGACAAACGCAATCCGTTTATCTGTGCTGAAAGAAGCGTCTGCTCTCATGACCTACACAATCTTACTGACTTAAGACTTCGATGCTTTTCGATGCTATTCGGGAACGTCTCAAGAAAGAGGCATTCTTGCCAAGTCGCCTGTCAATCGTCTTGAGCCCCATCTATATCATCAGACGTGGGCTCTACCGGCACATCTCCGCTCTCGCACCCAGAATCACAGGCACGGTGCTGGATTTCGGTTGTGGCTCGAAACCATACGAATCACTATTCACCAAGGCTACTCGCTACATAGGCGTCGACATTGGACAGTCCGGTCACAATCACCAAACCAGCAAGATTGACGTATTTTATGACGGAAATACTTTGCCGTTCGGCAATAACACCTTCGATGCAGTCGTGTGCTTCGAGGTTCTGGAACATTTGTTCAACGCAGAGCACGTCCTGAAAGAAATTAATCGTACGCTTAAGGACGATGCACTGGCCCTCTTCACCTTGCCATTCGCCTGGGATGAGCACGAAATTCCCTACGACTTCGCACGCTATACGAGCTTTGGCATCAAACATGTACTCGAGCGCGCCGGCTTCGAGACAATCGAATTGCGCAAGTCGACGACATACTTCCTCGCTGCGTGCCAGCTGCTCATTGCTTACTTTGCACAACACGTATCGCCTGCGAATAGGCTTGCGCGGCATGCGACACAGATGACCGTCATATTCCCACTCAGCCTGTCAGCGATCCTGCTGAACAAGATCCTGCCAAAACGCTACAACTACTTCTGCAATATCGTCATCTTGGCCAGAAAGACATCAGCCAGCCACATCGAGAATCAGATCTAGGACTTCGAGTCCATGTTCCCTAACCATGCATGCGTCATCTCCCTTCGCTCCGCTATTCGATTCTTGAGCCTCAGCGCTTGGTCGTAGAAGCCAAGAGAACGCGCACACCTCGTAGCCCACGAGCCATTGAAGAGCGCCTTCACTGCTTTGTTGATGTCTTCACCATCTTTTGAGGGGGAGTTAAAGTCGAACTCGCTCTTTTCAGATTCGTCGAGCGACACGCTGTACTTATCCGTTTTTCTACGCGAACTCGTCCCCGACCCATCCAGTCCGATGTTCAGTACCTTCGAAGATGTCGGAATAACTGCGCGCATTCCTTGCACAAACATCCGCGCACAGAGCACCGAGTCCAGGAATTTTCCCTGACCCGCCGCATCCCGCCGCATACTGTCCGTAATGTAGAGGCCACCCGCCTTCACCATCCTCTTGAGCACACCATTGCGCCTAAACTCATTGTACGGATTCACCAGCGGATAGATGCGATCGTACTGTCGCTTCCACACTCCGTATCCCCAAGCCATGTTCCACGGATACCAAAAGAAATCACCATGCAGTTGCCTTCCAGGAAGTACTGGAGGAACGTAGCCACAGACCGAAAAAACAGTGTCATCGCCCTCGAAGTGTGCGAGGCCCTGATTGATGAAACACAGGAAGTTCGTTGCGGTGACGTTGTCATCTTCCATCGAAATGATCTTGCCGTGATCTGCAATGATTTGCTGCTCGGCAAGAAGAGGACTCGTGCCAATGCCGAGATTTTCACTGCGATAGATTTTCACGACCTCACGAAAACCGCGCAGGTCGTCTGCAATGTCTCGTATAGCGGAGACGAGCGGAACAACCTCAGGCGTCTTGGGTCCATCCGACACAACATATAGCACGGTTTCCTTGGCGAGACGATTGCGGGCCAACGCATCGACGGTACGCTTGAAGTGCTCCACTCGAGAGTATGTGTAGACCGCAACCGGGGCGAGGTCCCTGAGGAATGAAGATACGCTTCGTTCGTTCACTAAAGAGGTCATGGCGAGTTCTTGGTCGAGAGAAAGTTGAGCCGAGCCCACTGCAGAAAGATCTGCTCTCGTGCGAAGCTGCTGCCGCCTGCGGCCGCCGTGACAATCAACAGCCCCACTACCGGCAGAACGAGTGAAACACCCCATCTGCTGCTGGGCCATTCCACGACGTACTTAAGGACCAGCGTGGCTGCCACGCCCGCCCCCATCGGTAATGCGACATCCCGTGACAACCACTTCCAGTGCAGTCCCGGAATGAAACGGTTATGAATCAGCGGCACCCAGAAAATCAACATGGCGCAATTCGACACCAACCAGACCCAACCTGCGCCCACCATGCCGTATTTCCAGCAAGCCAGAATCAGACCGGGCAGCAGGATTGCGAGGAAAAGCACGTTGCCGATGACATGCAGCGTCAAATCGCCTTTCGCAAACTGAAGAGAGTGCTGGAACGCCGCGACAATCATGATGCCATTGCCCAATCCATACAGGCTCAGTACTGGCGCGGCCTGTCTCGCAAGATCGACATCCCCGGTCCAGGCCCATAGTATCTATGTCGGAAATGCGCTCAGGACGAGCGCTGCTGACACCGCTATGGTGACGACAGCCTGGGTTGCGTTTCTGTATATGTCCATGAAACGGACCTCGTCCCCCTCTGCATGCATCCGCGACAGCCTTGGCACGATCGCCGTGCTGACAGGACCGCTCAATATGTTCACTCCGCTCGCCAGCATCACGGCCAACGTGAAATAACCATAGTCAGCCAGCGACAGAAGCTTCGAAAGCACCAGTTTATCTGTCTGGGTAACGAGGACCCACGCACTGCTTGTAAACGCCAGACTCAAAGAAAATCCCATCATTCCCCGCAGCGACTCCTGAGGCGTAGCGGACGCGGCTGTCCCTCGTGCCGCCATGGGAAGCGCGTTGTATGTCGACGCTATCATCACACCGAGTTCCAGCACCGCGACGATAAGCTGATAGGTAAAGAAGGCAATGGGCTTTGCACTCACCAGCATTAGCACCGGCAGGACACCCACAAAACGCAGTGTGGCAACAATCGCATTCCATACGCTCAGCCACTCGATCCTTTCGAACCCCCAGATGACGCCTCTATATAGGCCACTGATCCAACGTAATGACACCGTGCAGCCCATCAGCGCCACGGCCCAACTGACTTCCGCGATCCCAAGTTGGTTGACTTGGAGCCAGCGTGAAGCAATCAATCCCGAGCAACCAACCAGAATCAGGCCACCCAACAATCCCACAGCGCTAAAGATCTTCTCCAGCAGTCGCAACAGCCTCCGCAGGCCGTTCGCACTGAGGGCGCCGCCACGAAACCGGGCTGCTTGCCGTGCCATTGCCGGAGAAAGGCCCAAATCCAATAGCTGAAACCACGCCTGCAACATCGCGAAGAAGCCAACCAGGCCATAGGCCTCCGCACCCATATACTCGAGGTACACGGGAAGCATCGCGATACCGATCAGCGTTACGTAGATCTGACTGGCATAATTGGCCAGGATGTTCCTGCGCAGCGACATTCTGCGTGACTGCGCTGCTAGACCTCGCCGCGCTCACATACCAGGAAGATGCTCGCACACAAATCGGGATACTGCTGGCCGAGACTGAAGCAGCCGTCCAGATATGCCTTGGAAATGATGTCCGTGGTCAGTAGTCGATCCCACTGGAAATTAGCCAATGCCTTAAAAAAGACGCCCGACCTGAAGAGCACATTGAGACCAGCGGCGACTGCATCGCGTTCGAGCGTATCGAGTGCGTACGTGCAGCGGTGACCGTGCTGCTGTTCGGCCGGAGTGACCGCCGAGTTGTGCGAAATCAAACCCATTTTGACTGCAATCTGCCGCGATGGTGCATTCGCGTTCGGGCAAGCAACGAACAGCCGACCCTTTTCCGAGAGCCACTCCACATTGATGCGCCTCAGCACACTGACGGGATCGTCGAGATGCTCAAGGACGTGAGTCAGCAGGATATTGTCGTATCTCGCAGGCAGAATGGCTCTCTCGAACGTGGAATTGATGAACTTCACCTTGGTGCCAAGTCGTTGCTGCGCCTCCGCAATCGCCAACTCCGAAGCCTCCACGCAGGTGACATCGTCGAAGTGATCGAGCAGGCGCGCGGTGAAATCGCCCTTGAAACTACCCAGTTCGAGCACGCTGCCTCTTCCGAAGAATGGTTGGAACGCACGCAACATATACGGATGCATGACATCGAAGTCGAAACTGTATGCGTACTTATGGTCCGCCGTATCCTTGATCTCTACGTCGTAGTCCCGCTTCTCTTTTGCAGTCATACACCCTCCAAATCGCGACTCATGTTCGTCGGCGAGCCGCCGTTACGGAGCACAAAACCATTTCTTTCGTACAACCTGACAGCGGCAATATTGCTGGGGTCGACATCCAGGTCCAACCTGCGCATGCCAGCCGCCTTGCAGTGTTCGATGCAGCGAACGAGCATCCGCGTTGCGATGCCGCTGCCGTGCATCTGTGGCACAACGCTCACGTTACTGATGAAGCCGACACGTGTCGTAGCATCATTGCAGTAGAAGGCGATCAGACCGACCAACTCATCCCCGGACCATGCCTCGACTCTCACTGCACACATGTGCAATCTCCTGGCATACTCGTGCAACTCGACTCGTACGCTCAACCGCGGCACGAACGCTCGATCGCAAACGGTCAGATGCCGCTTGATCGCCGGTTCTGATGCCTCATTCAGGCTCCAGCGCACGACAGTCAATCAGCCCTCCAGGACGGCCGCACCGAAACCGTAGCGACCAAACTGATTGCCGTTGTAAAGGAGATAGACTTTTCCGTCGCAGCGAAAGACATGCGGGTAGCAGAGCATGTCCGAATCCCATTCACCGGCACTGACATCAAGGAGCAGTTCCTCATCGGCACGGATCCACGACACCAAGTCTTCGGACCATGCATGGCCGATGCGGTAACCGCGATCGCGATTCAACCTGAAATCGAAGGACTGCCGATAGCAGAAAAACATGTGATATCGGCCATCGATCTCTATGACTGTGGGCAGTGCCTGACTTTCGCTCTCGCCGAGCCGATCGGCAATGATTCTCCGGCCCTCCTCCTTGACCCACTCGACACCGTCCGCCGAAACGGCGTGACCGATCTTGTAGGTTCTTTCCGGCGGTGCGTCGGAGGCATAGCGCTTCCATTCCGTGCCGAAGATGTACCACATGTGCAAGCGGCCACCTACCTCCATTACGAACCCATCTCCGACAAGGAACGGTTCCTGCGGCGATGACGTAAGCACCGGTCCCGCACCTACCCTTCGGAATGATTCGCCGTCATCGCCGCTTACCGCCAGGCCAACACCCGTCTCCACCGAAACCGCGACACGCCGGCTCCAGCCGCAGGTATAGGCATGAACCACGCCATTCCTGCGCAGTACGTTCATCGGAAAGATTCCGTGCTCGTCGAACGTACCGAGATCGCCAAGGGGAATCACCGGTCGCGTTGACACACGCACGACGCTGCTCAGATTCTTCGTCATGTCCACAAAGGCAACATGGCTCAGGTACTTCCCGTTCGCATCACGCGATCTCGTGGAGAAGTAGATACGCACGAAATCGTCGCAGACCAATGCCTGCGGCGACTGCGCGAATTCCTTGCAATCGGCTGGCAGCTGGTGCTGCGTTGGATCAAAAATCTTGCCGAGTTTTCTCCATCTCATCGCAGTGCCCTCTAGTCCAGTGCTCCCTCGAGCACCGCCAGCCCGAAGCCATGCCTGCCAACCTGGTTGCCCAGGTACGCCATGTAGGTTTGTCCGTCCAGTGCGAAGACATGCGGGTAGCTGATCATCTCGCTATCCCAACCCTCTGCAGACACCGTGATACCTGCCTTCGAGTCATCCCGGGTCCAATCGAAGAGATTCGTGCTCCATGCGTACCCGATGCGATAGCCGCGATCGCCGCCCCGGAAATGAGTGCTGTGCCGGTAGCAGAAGAACATGTGGTACTTGCCATTGGCCTCGAAGACGTCCGGGCTTGCCTGCGCTTCATCCTCTTCGATCCGGCTTTCGATAAGATCCCGGCCCAGGCGCCTCCAATAGATGCCGTCGTCCGACGTGGCCATCCGTATCTTGTAGACCGGCTCACTCTTACCGTCGACCTTCTTCCATTTGCGCCCTGCGATGTACCAGAGATACCAGAGATCGTTGAAGCGCCGTATTTTCGGGCCGCTGAGCACAAACGGCTCATGAAGCGAATAGGAAAGGATCGGCCCCGGTCCGTGCTTCGTGAAAGTCACACCCCCATTCATGCTGCGAGCCATACCGATGGCGACGTTGAATGGTACCGATTCGCATCGTGTCCAGCCTGCATAGTAGGCACGCACCTCGCCACCAGCGCGGATGACTGAGACTGGGTACGTTCCGAACTCATCGAACTCTCCGATTCCGCCAAGCGGCAAAATGGGTTGGTCGGCGATGCGCACAACTTTAAGGAGATCGGCTCGGTCGAGGTCAACAAAGGCTGAGTAGCTGACGTACTGACCCGACCCGTCCATGAGCGGTCGGCACGAGAAGTACACGCGAACAAAATCGTCAAAAAAGAGCGTAGCGGGAGCCTGGGCAAACTCTTTCAACCAACCACGACCCTGCACTTCCTGAGGGACAAACGGCCTCCCAAGTTTCTTCCATCTGAACATGCTCAGATCAACTCGTAGTTATGAATGAGGGCCGCCGAGATCTCCTCAGGCGGATTGAACATCATTACATCGACGATCGATAACCAAGGCACGAACTCACTGTCGAATTGCGGATACACGAAGGGCTTCGACTGGAGGAAAAACAATTCAATGCTCATATTCCTGAAGGCTTGCCGTTCGTACAACTCCTGGCCACCGATTGCATTGATGTAGGCCGTCGCATCGAGCGCACCACACAGGGCCAGCACCCTCTCCTGGCTCTTTAGGGAATGGTCGATGGGAATGGTCGAGGACAGTCTGAGGTCCGTCATGATACCGAGATGCTCGCAAGTCGCACTCAAAGAACGATGGATGAAATGGAAGAGGTTGCTCTCCTCGCATAGAAGCACGCGTTCTAGCAGTGGCAACGTCTTCGCGAAGTATGGGGCCTTGCGGTATGCACCGACGAACTGGTTGAGCAATTTCCGTCTGTCGAAAGTCGGTGCCAGTTCACGATCGACAATGTCGCAGTAGTCGGATGCGCTCTTTAGCGGCAGCGAAAATATCGAATCCTTCCCGTTAAGCAGCATCCGGTTCCTGTTGATCCAGCCACTCTTGGTGTATTTGATGTTGTCGTAGATCACGAACACATCGACTGCCCGAATTAACTGGAAATAGCCGATGTATGGGAAAAAGTACGGCTGCATTATTGCGACACGCATTGGGGTCTCCAAGTCGACGTTCCTGACCCGACGCGGCTTCTCGACAGAAGTATTCAGCGTCGCTGCGGCGAGGTACGAGGCGGGACAATGTCCGATTACCTGATTTCCATGCGACTACCGGACCGGCGCCGCAATCAAGCGTCCAACCTCCTCGATCGTCGAACGAGGCAAATCGGGATACATGGGCAGGCAAAGCACCTGCTGCGCCGCGCGAGTGGCTACGGGGAGATTGTCGCGGTGCGCTGAAGGCAATCCCCGATACATGGGGAACTCCGAAATGAGCGGGAAGAAGTACCGACGCGGATGAATGTGGCTACGTTTCAGTCGCAGATACAACTCGTCCCGCCCCACCGGATAGTCAGGCTGAACCAAGATGGGGAAGTAGGCGAAATTTCCGACCACTCCGGGCAGATCGTTCAGACAGCGAATTCCTTTGATATTGGCCAGCACTTCACGATACGCCGCATCGACTTCGCGTCGCTGCGCAATCGCATTATCCATGTACTGAAGCTGCAGAAGGCCGAGCGCCGCATTGAACTCGCTCATCTTCCCGTTGATGCCGGGCGCGATGACAATAGTCTCATCGACGAATCCAAAATTCTTCAGATGGTCGATGCGCTGCTTGGTCTTTGCATCCGGGCACACGATGGCACCGCCTTCGAAGGTATTGAACACCTTCGTCGCATGGAAGCTCAGCACCGAAAGATCGCCATGCGTCAGCAAACTGCCCGACGGCAAGCGCACGCCGAAGGCATGCGCAGCATCGTAGACTATCTTCAGATTGTAGGTGTCAGCTATCCGCTGCAACGCCCCAACATCACACGGCCTTCCATAGCAATGCACGGGCATAATCGCCGTGGTTTGAGGCGTTATCGCGGCCTCGACCCTTGCCGGATCCAGATTCAAAGTCTCCGGTTCAACGTCGACGAACACGGGCCGTATTCCGTTCCATAGAAGCGAATGGGATGTGGCAACAAAAGAATACGGCGTCGTGACCACCTCACCGGTGATTCGCAGCGATTGCAGGGCGGTGACGAGTGCGACCGTTCCGTTGGTGAATAGCGAGATGTGATTCACCCCGAGGTAGTCGCACAATGCCGCTTCCAACTGCTGGTGGAACGGTCCGCCGTTCGTGAGTACGCGGTTTTGCCATATCTGCTCCAGATAAGGGAGAAACTCCTCCAACGGAGGTAGGTGCGGACGCGTAACATAGATAGGCTGATCTTTCAGGGGTCACCCGCCGGCGCTATGCTTGGCTCTTCCTGCTTCTAAAGTTCTCGAGCAGCAACACACCTGCGACTCCAAACGTCAGCCCGAGTAGGAAACCGGCGATCGCCAACAGGGTCCGACGCGGACTCACCTTCTCGTCCCTATCGGGCACCGCAGCCCGATCAACTATGCGGAAAGCGTACTCTTGTGTGACGTTCGCAATCATGCGTTGCTTGATCTGTACTTCCATCAACCGGCTGATCGCCTCGCGTATGCTGACCTCCGCCGTCTTCGCAAGCTCGGCCTGTAGATACCTGATAGATGCGTCAGATTGACTGATGACGCGGGCGCGCATCTCGGCATTTATTCTCTGCACAATCTCATTCGCCCACTCCGCAGCTTGTTCTCGATCACGCCAATAGATCTGCAACGTGACAAGCTTCGATTTCTTATCCTGCGTTACCAAGAGGATTTTTCGCGAGAAGTATCGGTAGGCCATACTCTGTGTGGGCTCGTCGCGCTCGGGGTCATTCCACTGCTTCTTTGCCGAATTCCACCTCTTAGGGAATAGCAACGGCATCAGATCCTTATCCTCAATGAACCGCTCAATGAATTGACGCGATCGCATGACCGCGAGAGCTTCATCGGTCTGGGCCGCCCCCGAAGAAAGGCTCACCCCGGCTAGCGTCGCCAAACCGCCCAGTTGACCCAGTGTGCCACCAATGCCGCCAAGGCCGAGTTCCGAATCTCCAATCGCTGGTACAAGTACCGCGGTGGAACGGAAAATTGGTGTTATCGTCAATGCGGCAGCGATGAAACCAACGGTGAAAAGGAATGTGCTGGCCGCAATCCACCAGCGACGCTTCCACAGCACCACTATAGCGGCACTGATGTCAATCGCATCGGAAGACGCGCTATGGGAGGTAATGTCTGGCATTCAGAAGGAATTCACTGCTGCCACGGAGATCGCCAAGTTGTAGATGATCGTAGTCACCGCAGTCCAGAACGGCAGCGGCCTCATCCGCTCCGTATCGAGCGGTGCAACGATCGTATCTCCAGGCTGAACCTGAACCTGCCCGCTGCTGAACCACGAACTGCCCGTGGAAGTCACAACGCTGCCATCCGCGCGAACCACGTAGATTCGATCATCATCAGCTCTCGCCGTGAGACCACCACTCTGCTGAATATAGTCATCGCGGCTCAGCGACTGGTTATAGAGATGCGACGTCGCGCTCTGTACCTCGCCAATCACAGTCACTTCCTGACTGACGCGAGGAACCATCAGCTTGTCTCCATCCTTGAGAATGATGTCGCTCTCCGATCCGGGCTGCGCCTGCATCGAGCGATCGAGGTTGATCACCAGTCGGCCGGTCGGCTTCGCGTTAAGAAGGTTTGCGAGCAGTTGCTGACCGACAGCGAGCGCCTGACCAGCGTCCTTTCCGGTTTCCTGGGCCGCCTGAAGGGACAGCTGAGCAACATCGGTTTGCATGCGCGTGGCCAATGTCTCGATCTGCTTCTTCTCACGTTCCCTGAGTTCCACGCGAGTAAAGATCGTGCCCGGCACAAACGCGTAATCCGTCACCCCGCCGGCCCGCTCCATCACCGAGCGGAGTGTCTCGCCGCGATGAATCGGATAGCGGCCTGGGAAGCGGACTTCTCCAAGGACTTCTATTACTTCCTGCTGTCCCCACAGCGGCACTTCCTTGATCACAAGGTAGTCGAATGGTTGTAACGCCAAGTTCGACGCGGCGTCGCCCTCAATGGCGCGGCGCAGGTCAATCTCTATGAGTTCGGCTTTGCGCATCTGGCCGTTCTCGATGACATATCGAGTCAGCTCTGCCTGTCCGCCGTAGGCGGACTCGTCCAGCATGCCACCGGCCCGCAACAGATCGGAAACACGCATGCCAGGTTCGTACGGATACTTGCCGGGAATCTTGACCTTGCCAGCAACAGAAACTTCTCTGGTCGGTTCGTCGATGCCGGACTGCAGTCGCAGCTCACGCATCAACTGCTCGATGATGCGATCGCGCCCCGATTCCATGTCGAACACGAACACTCGATCGCGCGGCGCCAGTTCGAAGTTGGCGGCAGACGCCGGCGCGGCGAGCGCTTTGGAGAGGTCGGCCGAGAACACACTGATACGACGATCAGGTGGCAACTCGCGACGAATGAGGATGTAGTTCTGGTCAGCGTTCGGGCGAAGGTCATCGACACTTGGAATGAGGTCGCTCAATCGCATTCCTGGCCGATGCTGGAAATCGCCGGGCCGATAGACGTGGCCGGCAAGCGAAACGGAGTCCTCGAGCACGGGCCGGATTGAAGGCACGCGCAGCACGTCTCCATTCCGGATGCCCTGGGTCTGCGCG
>OEIU01001327.1_pt1 | contig 16413 bp, 22 predicted proteins | sample 1539221 | NCBI WGS metagenome assembly OEIU01 (sample SAMN03792071, study PRJEB22550) | activated sludge metagenome | feature: wastewater treatment plant; material: activated sludge; isolation source: Wastewater treatment plant of a petroleum refinery complex | place: Argentina: Zarate | collected...
TATTCGAGCTTGTATTGCACCGCATCGAGGTCGGGCGCGGGCGACAAAAGCAAATCGCGCTGAGCCTTCCACCGACGATCGAATGCGGCATCCGACGCTTTACTGGTTTCGGTATAGCCGCTCTTCACGTCGAGCAATTCCCGCTTGAGGCGATATTCGCGGATTTTCGCCAGTTCGATGTCGACCCTCGACTCTGGCGGCGTCGGAAAGGTCCAGCGCAGTTGCGCCATCGCCTGTTCCCGCAGCTTTTCGATCCTTGTGATGTTGAGAGACTTGTCGATGTCCCGATTCCAGACCGCGAGGATTTTCCAATCGATGTCGGGCTCGTCCACCTTGCCCTGCTTATATCTGTCGTAAGCGCGCTCCGCACGCCTTTCGGCGGACTGATACGCGCGATCGGCGCGGTCGTAGGCGAAGGCCCTCCGGTCCCATTCGGTGCGAAGTTTGTCGTCCGCGCTCGGATTGGTTTCCGTTCGGGTTGCTTGACGGGTTAGCAATTGTGTATGTGCGGCGTCAGCCATGCGATGTTACTCCATCGTTTCGGTTAGGGCCGGTTGGAAGTTACCGCTTCCTTCCGGCCTGACTTTTTGTTACAGGAACCCCCATGAGCGGTCAACAACTTTCTGTAACAAAAAAGATGGGCCGTCCCCGGAAGGCGCCGACAGCGGTTGTCCGCTTGCCTCTGGACACGATCGAAAGCGCCGAATCGTGGGCTTCGGAGCAGCCCGACACGCCCCCAAGAGCCGAGGCTATCCGGCGCCTTGTTGAAAAGGCTCTCGATTCCAAGTAACCACTCCTCATGCGTTGGGGAATGCTTTCAATTTTACTGCTCGCCGGTTGCGGGATCGTTGGCGACAGCGCCCTTGAGCGCGAGGCGAAAGATGCCGTTGCCCGCCAGATGAAAGACCCTGGCTCTGTTCAATTCCGAGACATCGCCAGCTATTCCGACCAAAAGTTGGTCTGTGGCGAGGTAAATGCCAAAAACTCTTTTGGCGCTTATACTGGGTTCATCCGATTCTACGTCGACAATGGGCGAACCCACCTATCCGACGATCCCAATGGCCCTTACCCGACTTACGACGAAATGTGCCTTGCCGCTGCTCGTGGCGAAATTGCCCCGTCAGAAGCATACACAAAGCGAATAATTGACCGCCTTCCAGATGGCCACGAGAAGGATGACCTTATGAAGCGGGCGGGGCGCTCTGGGGAGTAGCCTTCCCTTTCTTTGCCTTCGCCATCGCGATCATTTTCCGCACGCCCTCGTTGCGCTTTTCCTCGGGGGTTCGGAGATAATCCGCGAGAGGCTTGAGTTTGCGCTGACCGGCAAAGATGGCGGCGTGCCAACCCAGCGAAATCTCCGTGTCCCGCATCGCCTTGAATCTCGCTCCAACGATCAGCGAGAACGTGCGCGGGGTTGCGCGCCAGAAGGCTTCCGGGTCGAGCCCTGCTTCGCACCATTGCGACCAGAGGTCTTCCCAGCGGGGCGAGCGTTTCCCGGCTTCTTACCCTCCGCTTTCGGAAATCCGTTGTCGGTGGCGCCCTGCAACGCTGCGCCAACAGCATCGAAATCAGTCATTATGATCTGAGCCGTTTCAACCGCGGTGATGTCGGGATGGCGTGCGCGCAATGCCCCGAAGAGCAAGGCGCGCACCGCCCCCACGAAGCCGATTGCTGCGTCAGCCATGAGATTCGGCAGCGGCTTGCCGTAAAGCGTCTCGGCTTCCACCAACGCCTCGAAGTCGAGGACGACGGTATAGGTCCTGCCATCGCTGAGCACGAGAGGCGCTTCGCCTTTGATCGGGTTCATCCGATCAGCTCACATAGGCTTCGATGTCGTCGACCGTCACGATGCGGAAGGTCGCCGTCGCTTCCATCACGCCGTCAGGAGTGACCCGGCCGCGCGAATAGCCGGTGCATTTGCAGGTGCCTTCGATCTGCGCGACGGGCTCCCCATTCTCGGGCAGAACCGCCTTGAACGCGCGAACGTCGGCCGCCTTCAACGCGCCTTCGAGCATCACGTCGGTGTCGCTGAGCGGGCGGAAGTTAAGCAAGACTTCAAAGTCGCTGTCTTCGTAGAAGCCGCTCAGATATTCCCGGCGCCAGTCGGGCGATTTGAGATGCGTCGCCTCGACCTGCTCGCGGGTGCCGCCGGTCGGGACATCGAATTCCTTGACCTGCACAAGCTCGTAAAGATTGCCCGCCGTCTCATCGGACGACAGGTGGAACTCGCCGAAATAGCCCAGCGAGGCTTCAGCCGTTTCTGCCATGATAAAAAATCCATCTTGCCCCGAAGGGACTGGGACTCGGCGTCATCACGACGCGGAATCTCTGGTTGAACGAACGGACCTGAATGCTGCACGGCCAGCCGGTCCAAACTGGCGCGAATCTCAATCTTGAAAGGTGTGTTCCATCATCGCCTCGACGATCTGGTGGTGAATGAACCCATTCGGCGTGTCGGTGCCTTGGCCCTCGCGCGGGCCTTCGCATTTGACCCGGCCGACACGGCCCCCTGTTGCTGACCAAGGTGCATTCACAGCCTGCACGATCTTCGTCCCGAGTTGCTTTGCGGCACCGAACGATGAGGCAAAACAACTGGCCTGAATGCGGGTCCGGCGCGAGCCCTGATAGCCCTTCAGATGCTCGGGTCGCGGATCGCTGATTATGTGCAACCGGACGTAGGGCAGGGCAGCGTCTTGCGGAACGACGCCCCAATAGATGCGCGTCGAGACGACGGCATTGACAGCGCCGTTCGCAATTAGTCGATCGCGGAAGGCGGTTGCGAGGTCAGCCATCTTACCGACCCCTTGCCAGCTTCCGCGCGATACGCGCCTTCGCCTTGTTGATCTCGTCGGCCAGCGTGTCGCGAACCCGGCGCACCGTTGCTTCGCCTTCGCTGTCAGCGGCAGGGCGGGCGTAGGGGTTTGGCGACATCTCCACTGTGCCATCCTCCTGCCAGCCAGCATTCGCCCGCGCTCGTTTCCCTTCCGGTGCAGGGCCTGTCATCACTTGCACGCCAGACGATCTGTCGAACCGGACCTGTCCGCGCGCTCGTTTGGCCGTGACGGGTTGGGTTTTCATTGTCTCGTTCAAGTGCTTGCCGTCGCCGTCCCGGTCCTCGGGGTCATAGGGAGCCAGTTGCCCCATCTTGACCCGCAAAGGTTCGATAGCTTTCGTCGCGGTGCGGTTCAGGACGTTGCGCGCGGTTGATTTGGGCAGTTCTTCGGCAAGCGCCCGCTCCAATTCGCGGAATCCGTCAAGCTTGAACGTCTCGCGGGCCATCAAGCGGCTTCCAGCATCTCGCGCCGGTAATGCTCAGCGATCCATCGTGCAGCTGACGTTTCGCCCGCAACCTCCCACGGCTTGGGATTGCCGGGGAAGAACATGATCCGCCAATCTTCGGAGGGCGGGTTCAACCGGCTGCCATGCCAGACGACGCCATGTTCCGGCCCCCAAGTCTTTTCGACCCAGCCGAGCGCATAGCTGATCCACGCTTGATCCGAACCGACGAAATGCCGCCCGGCCTCCGCTGCCCTTTGCGGGTGGAACTCGGTAAAGACCCGAGACCGGCATCCGGCCGTCATCTGGATCATGCTGCCGTTGTACGGACGGCGCGCGCTGGTCCCGCGATACATGCGAAAATCGTCGTCGTGGTCGAACAGGGAGTCGATGTTGGCACCGATCACCGCATCCAAATCCATACTCACGAACCGCTCGCCGAAAATGTCGGCCGCATCCGGGCGAAACATTGCCAATCGGCGCAGGCATTGCGGGAATTTCGGCCCCCATGTGGGGATGCGAACGTCCTCGAAGTCACCGGGCGGGGTTATGATCCGAATGCTCGGGTCGATCCCTTCCGGCATGTCGGTGACGATCGCGATTTCATGGTCAAGCGTCAGGTGGCGCCTCAACATGGCCGCCCACAGGTTCACATGCTCGCTGGTATAGGTCGTGCGTCCGTTCGGCTGCGCCCATAGCCACGACAAGAAAACCAGTTTAGCCACGCCGCAACTCCCCATCCGCGAATACGAGGCCGCGATACGCCGCCAATTGCTCATCAATGGGCCAGTCGGCGATGTTCGTCTCGCCCTTGGCCCCGAACCACGTTTGATAGACCTGTCCCGTCTCGACCAGCACACCAGCCCGACACAGGCTGTCGGTGAGCATCCACGTCAGGAGGTGCTTCTGGTCGATCCGGCATGTTCCATCGCCGTTGTCGCGGACCCGTGAGCGATGGGCGCAATCGTCGATGATGATCGTTGCCCCTGGAGCCAGCCGGTCGAACAGCGCCGACAGGTCGCGATCGATCCGGCCATCACAGTCCAGCATCAACAGCGAAACCAGCTCGTCGATGTAGGCGGGCACATCCGACACGTCGCACTTCTGGACCGTGACCGTTTCGGCCAGCCCGTAGCGCGCGATATTGCCCCTCGCGATGCGCTCATTCTCGCTCGCATCGCCGTAGTTCGCCCTTCCACCGGCGCGGAAGCTGTCAAAGGTCTGGACCTTCATGCCCCGTTCCTGCGCGGCCAGTCCGATGCAGACCGTCGACGCCCCATGCGCGGTGCCGATCTCAACGAACAGGCCGTTCGGTGCCGTCAGGGCCGCGTCGTGGATCGACTCATAGACATCGGGGCGCATCATACCGTCGCAAGATCGCTTGATTTCGGCGAAGTCGATCATGCGAGCATCCCCTTCAGCTCTTTCATACGGGCATCCATGCGCTTGCCGAAATCGAAGCCGGCCGCTGCAAGGTCGGCGATTTTAGCCATGTCGGGCCGCTCGCTCGCAGCCTCGCGCGCAATCTCCCGCATGACCTCGCAATAGGTCAGGCGGCGCGAATGGTGCGCCGGGTTGATCGTATGCTTTCGCTGGTCGCGCATCGTCGCAAGCGCGTCATAGAATTCCATCCCATCTGGGACCGGCCCCAGATTGGTGATTCCGGTTTCGATCAAGGGCGCAGCCATCAGGAAACCGCCCTCTTAGCGGTGAAATCTATCTCACGCCGACCGATCGGCTGGATGGACACCACGTCCCAATTCTCGCTGCCCATGACGATCCGATCCCGGACCATGACGCCCTTGGTCGTTTCGGTGGCGTAGCAATTGAAGGTTGCTGGCTGGACGCCTTGCTCGCGTGCGGCCTCCCGGTTTTCGCTGCCGAGTCCATAAAATATGCGAGCCTTTTGGGGCTTGCCGTGCTGAGCCCACGTCTGAACTTCTTCGCCGTATTCGTCCTGCGTCGCCGTGAAGCGTTGGAATATGATCCTGCGGTCGCGCTGGCCGGCGGGTGTCATCGTCACACCATCATCGGGAAGTAACGTTGGCAGAGCAGTTTTGCGGCCATCGGCACCTCAGAGTGGGGCTTTTCCGAAACCGTCTCCCGATTAGCGAACAGGTGCCCGATATAGAGCAGTTGTGCGCTCACAAGGTCGGCGGGCGGGCCTTCATCATATCCGGCAGTGATCGTTGCCACGATTCCGAACTTCGCTTCCGGAAATGTCGACGCCGGATAGATGCGCCCGTCGACCAAGGCATAATCGGCTGGGTCAATCGTCTGTTCGACAAGATCGCCGTCGAGATATTTCAGGCTGTCGATCACGGCATCAGGGCCAAGGAAGATGTCGAAATGATTGACATCGCTCGAAAAGCGCCGCGTCACGGCGCGCCGGGTCAGCAAGAGGTTGGTATAGCCTTCCACCCATTCGGCCGCGGCAGCGATATACTGCTCGATCAGGTCGTCGCGATCGTCGTCCTCATATTCGAGATGCTGCTTCACCAGTTCGAGGTCGACCATCAGCCCAGCCCCTTCGCGATCTTCGACAGCACCGGATAGAAATCGCACTGGATTTGCGTGCCGTCGCCGTTCGTCAGCGTCACCATTCCCTCATCATCAACCGACATGGCGACGACAGGCTCAGCGGGGAGCCCTCGCTCGCCGCGTTCGCCCTTTTCGCCTTTCTCGCCGCGTTCCCCCCGCTTGCCGCGCTGGCAGAGCAGCTTCCAATCAGGGCCGGGGCAGGGGCCCGGTTCGTCCTTAGTCGCGATGAAGGCCCCACCATCGAGCGCCACGATGTCGAGACGCTTGTAGCTGTCCGCAGGCGCCCACAGACCGCGAGGGTTGAGTGAAGCGCCATCCTCGCCGTTGAGGCCGTCAGCACCCCGCGCCGCGATGCAAATCCAGTCGTCGCTTCCCGGCTCGTCTGCGGTGTCCTTCAGTGCCTGCCATGTCGCGCCGTTATGGGCGCGGACATCGCCCTCATAGTGGACGCCACCCGCCCACTGTTCGACGATGTTCAGCTTGCCGGGCGGGCCTTGATCGCCTCGTTCGCCGGGGAGGCCATCTTTGCCATCCGCGCCATCGCGCCCGTCTGCGCCGTCTTTGCCGTCTTTTCCGGGGGCCCCATCCTTGCCATCGCGCCCCGAAGGGCCTTCCGGCAGTTCGATCTCGAATATGGTGCGCTGATCGGCGACGTGAAACTCAAACTCGACCGTCGCACCTTCCTGCCGGACGATGATGTCGTCGACATCATGACCATCGCGCCCGTCTTTTCCATCGAGGCCATCTTTTCCGTCAACGCCATCGCGCCCATCCTTGCCCGGCGTTCCATCTTTTCCGTCAACGCCGTCCTTACCATCACGGCCAGGTTCTCCGTCCTTACCATCTTTGCCGTCGATCCCGTCGCGTCCATCGACACCATCAACACCGTCCTTGAGCGCGGCGAGGCGATCAGCCAATTGGCGCTCAAGCGCCGCGACATTGGCGAGGCGGGTTTCCAGTTCGGCAAACGTCGCGCGATTCTCGGCAACCTGCAACTCGCCTTCGCGCTTCGCTTCCCGGCGCAGCGACGCAATTTCGCGGGCAACGGCGTCTGCCGTGGCATCAATGAGTGGTTTCATGGTGTGCCGCGCGCTCTTCGATGAGCCCGAGATAGGTGTCGATGTCGAAGGCTCGCTCATCCTGATCCTGTTCCGAATTTGCGGGCGCTGGCGCCTGAGTGGGCTGCGGCGGCTTCATGTCGGTCCCGTAGCTGAGCGGAACGACCTGTTGCTGGACGCGCGGCATCTTGCCGTGACCGCCCTCGACTGCGGGCAAATCTTCTTCGGCGCGCGCTTCGTCGGGGCTGAAGATGCCGGTCAGGACGCCGCGTGCCAGACCTTCCATCCGTTCCTTGAACGCGCTGCGGAGCAAGGCCTTCGTGTCGAGTTCCAGATACTCGTCGGGCATACCTTTAAGCCCGAACAACTGGCCGAACGCTTCCTCGATGTGGTTGAGCGCGAAGCCAAGGCCGCTTGCGATCCACATTTGCATCAGGGATTCGGTCGACGCGAACGGAGTGCCGCCTACACCCAGAACGGGGAGGGGGATGCGGAACGATAGCGCGACATTCTGGTCTGCCATCTTCAGCATCTCGGCAAGCTGCGCGTCAACGGCGTTGGTCGCCACTTCCTTGGCCTTGAGACCCCATGTCAGGATCGGCGTGCCACCAGCGCCTTCGCCCTTCGTCTGCTCATCCCAGCGCGCGCGTAAATCGCGGGTCTGCTCCGGCGTCAGTTTCTCATCAGTTTCCAGCATGAAGCTGGGCCGTGCCTGATTGAGATAGAAGGCGACTTGCTGATTGAGCGCCGCGCCAGCCATCGCGCGGTCAAGTACAGTGGAGAGGATCGGGCTTTCACCCTTAAGCGGATGGCGCGGCGTGTGCAGCCGTACATGGAGGACATCCCGGGAGGGGATCGGAGCGGCAAGGTCGAACCGCTGCTCGACGATCTGGTTTCCCGCGAGCGAATAGAAAATGGAACCGTCGACGGCGATCCGGGGCATCCCTGAACGCATCAGGTGGAGTTCGGTCACTTCGCCACGGCTGTTGCGGACGGCGAGCGCATAAGCATTGCCGGTCAGGAAAAGCGAGCGCGTCAGGTTGAGCAGGAAGTCCGAAATCGACTGGTAGTCGTTCGGCTTCTTCATAATGCGCGACAGGGCGGATGTGGACACGCGCTCGCGCCCGCCATTCGCCAGCTTGCGCCAGTGATCGCCGGGACACATCGCAACGGTCTGGGCATAGGCAGAGACGCACGCCTCGACCATGGCGCTGCTCTCCCCATAGGGGTTGAGCGACGATCCCATTTGCCACCAATTGAGGAAGCGGCCAGCCGTCGCCGACAGCCAGCCGTCGCTCAGAAAGTAGGGGCCCGGACGGTATTCACCTTCAGCGGCCTTCGCCACTGATGGCTTGAATATCCGGGTCAGCCAGTTGGCCATCAGCGGGTCACGTAGCTCTTGAACGTGCCAGCGCGCATGGCGTCGAGGTCAGCCTGAGATGGAAAGGGTTGATCCGGGGTTTCGTCCCGCTTCTTCGGCTTCTCGGCAGGGTCAGCCGGGGTCGATTCCTCGCGGATTTCGTTGGCCTTTTCCTGAGACGGGGGCGGGGCGGCGGTGCTGGCTTCGGCAATCCGCTTGGTCAGTTCGTCGGCGTCCCAGCCGTTGAACGGAGGGCGCCCAACGGCCTTTTTATACTCTTCACGGAGTGTGTTGACGTCGCTCATGGAATGATCCTTTCCTACTCGCCCAATGGCGGAATTTCAGCCCAATGGGTCGGGCGCGGCGGCGAGCCTCCAACCATCCATCGCTCGCTGTTCGTCCAACCCTCAGAGATTGACGTGACTTCATCGAAGTTTCTGCTTTCACGCTTGTAGTAGCGTCCCACCCAGACCGATCCGGTCCGATCGCGCAGCAAAAGCGCGCGACCGCCCTTGTCGGCCGTGTCAATGGGCTGCCAGAATGCAATATTCCCCGCCGCAAGAGTGAGCTTTTCCACGGGCGTCATTTCGCCAGCAGAAGCAATGATGGTAACGTCGCTGAGGTCGGTGAATCCATTGCTTTCGCGAACGGTTGCTGGGGAGACTATACCCATGCGAATGAGGCGCATCGCGATGTCGTGGCTGAACTTATATTTGCCCCCGCCGATCCGCGCCCGCACAGCGTCGTGGCTCACAACCCCGGCGTTCACCAAATCGAGCAGCTGCCGAATGTGGATTTCTTTCATTTAAGCCTCCTGTCAGGCCGCGAGCCGATAACGCGACCGTTTGATGCCGAGCGCCGGGTTGCCGCGCCAATGGGCGGAAACGCGCTCAAGGCGACCGTTCTTCACCCTGAGGTGGGCGCGGCAGAAATGCAGGCATTTCTCGCCAGTGTAGTGAGCCTCGTGCGTCGTGCCGTCCGCGCGCTTGCCGATGTCGGAAACCGACAGTTTCAATTCGGTCCAAGCATGGAGCGGGAATTTTCCGACAAGCCCCTTCGCTTTTGCCAGTCTCCGCTCAAGTCCGCGATGCGGCATATGTTGCTGGCGACCGATCACGCGAGGGCTATTGATGATCGCCAAGATGGCAAGAATAACCCTATACAAGTGCCTATATTCGTTTCGGTGCTCGTAATCGTTATGCGAGGCCTCCGAGCCAAGACAAAGAACGATACCCGTGTCCATCGAACGGTCAACGAACGCGCATTTTGCAAAAGCGTAATCATCCCGGCAGGTCAGTAGAATTCCCATTCTCTGCCCGTCTTCAATGAACTCAATCCATGTTCTCGGTGCCGGAAGGAAGGCGGTCTGCGAAAGCCAATCTCCGTGCCGAGCCATGGCATCGGAAAAATCCTTGGCAATTTCGATTACCTCAGTCGCATCAAAGCAATGGATGTCGTCCATCCGCCCAAGCAGTCCGCACTGATCGTTGAACGTCCGCTTTGCCAAGGGCAGGGTCAGTTCTTTCACGATACGGTGGGCGAGTGGGGTCAAAACTCAATCTCCCTTGGAGAAGATGGCGGCGAGGCCGAAACCCCGCCGCCAATTCATTGGTCCGATCAGGACACGGCGGGCGAGAGGCTCCAGTCCACATCGTCCATCCACTGGACCATACCGGGACGACGCATCGCCCAAGTCACATCAAGCAGCATGCGGAGGGCGATGCTGGCCGTCTGGAACATGGAAACGGTCGGATGCGCCAGCGTCGGGGGCGACCCCGCCGTGCTGATCTGCGCCGGGCTGGTGTCTTCCGCATGGATGACGGCCTGTTCGCTCGCCTCGAACTCCGGTTGGTCGCCGGCCGCCGTGGCGAAGTCCGCCGCGTCGAGCATGATCAGTCGGCCAGCGGGCACATTCACCGAAGCAATGGGCGTGATGCCCGCCTTGCTGAGAATGTCGCCGACCCAGCCGAACGTGCCTTCGGGGCTCGGAACCATCCCCATACGGCGCGCCTCGCGCTTGTTCATCAGCAGGACCAGATTGCGGCCCGCCTTGGCGGTGTCGAACGGCGTGGCCAGCGTCTCGATATCTTCGAGGATCGCCTGCCAGCCGCCAGCCGACGACGGCGTGAGGTCTGCGATATTGTAGAGCAGACCAGCCGGGCGGATCGCCGAACCGGCCGTCGTGTCGATCAGCAGCGTGTCGATCGTGTCGGCCGTGTCGCCGCGAATTTCCGTCCGCAGCAAACCTTCGATCTGCGGGTTGGAATATTTCGCGACCTCGCGCGTGAAGTAGGAAATCACGCCCATCTTGTGCGGCGAGAGGGTCAGCGAGGTCAGACCGAGGCGGCGAACCGGGATCGGCGCGCCTTCGCCGACGAACGAACCGCTGATCGAAGGCGTCGACGCACGCGACGGGATCTTGATCTGGCCACGGCCCGGCCCGAACTGGAGGTTCGCACCCATCGCCGCCAGACGCGGATAGAACGACACGTCGCGGAGCGTTTCGAGAAACGCCACCGTTTCCGTTTCGATCAGTTCCGACGCCCAACCTGAGACGGTCGTCTTCGCCGGATCGACCGCCGCGCGGACGAAGACGTTTGTCATCTCGTGATCGCGGTAACGTTCCTCCAGTACGGAGATCGGGTCGCGCTGGGTGACATTGGCGATCAGGCTGACGACCGCCGCGCGGATGATCATGTCACCCGGCTTCGGCTCGCGCTCACGAACGCCCAGAGGACGGCGGATAGCGGGGGCACCGGGTTTCGCCGGGGCCTGACGCTGTTCGCCGCTGCCAGCAGACGCGGCGAGCGCCGATTCCGCTTCCTTCAGGGAATTGAGGCGAGCCTGGCGCTCATCCATCGCATCCTTCAGGATATTGGCCTGTTCGATGTCATAGTCGTCTTCCGCGACGTGGGCCTGATAGGCATCGCGCGCCGCATTGAGGTTCGTCTGCGCGTTCTCGACGCGCTGCGACAGAGTAGTCATGGATTTACCTTTCGGTTTCGCGGGTTTTGCGGCGGGCTCGCCATTTTTCATGCCCCGCAGCACCGTCTCGGCATGCTCGCCAAATGCCAGGGTCAAGGTTTCGGTCGACACGTTCAGCGACTTTGCGAGTTGGACCGCAGAGGGATTCGCCGGAACGGGAACGAGTGAGGTTTCGAGCAATTCCTGCTCAAGAAATCGGGTGCCATTGTAAGGCTTGTCGGGGTCGATCGGCTCGGACTTACGCGGGATGAAGCCCACAGACACGGCGCGAAGGACATTCTGCTCAACGAGGCTGATCAGCTCGTCGATGCGGGCGCTGGTCCCGCGCGCGGCCAGTTTCAGCTTGCCGATGAGCTTGCCGCCTTCGACGCGGACATTCTCCCAGATGCCGATAGGAAACTTGTTGTCGTGGCCAAACAGCGCAATCGGGTTCGACTTGAACCACGACAGGTCCCAACCTTCGGGTTCGACGATATCGCCGTATCGGTCGACCGTCGCATCGGACAGCACGAATTCCAGCCCGCCGCCTTCATTGGCGACCGCCTTCTTGATCATCGTCATTTCAGGGTTCCTTTTCGGTCAGCCGACCATTGCGGAGATATTCAGGGGCGGTGCGTCTTCAGTCATCATCGCCTCAACGCCCTCAGCCATTGCGAGGGCCACCATCCCGTCGATGCGGCCCGTCGCTTTCGATTTATCCAACATGCGGTTTCCGCTCGGATCACGCCGTTCGACCGCGTTCGACGCGCACATTCGCAGCACCGGATGATTTCCGTGCCGCACCTTGCCTTGAAGCAGGTCAGCTTCCAGCGCGTCCAGTGCAGGCGACATCGTTTGATACCGCTGGCGGAACGGTTCGAGCGGGACCGAAATCCCTTCACGCTCCATCGCCGCTTTCATTCGGTCCATGCGCCACGGGTCGAACGCGATCTTGGCGACCGGCAAATCGGCGGTCAGCGCCCCAATGTCAGCGGCAACATGGTCATAATCGATCACCTTGCCCGGCGTGGTCCGCATAAGGCCCTGCCGCACCCAGACGTCATACTCCCGCTTATCCCGTCGCGACGCCTCGATGATGCTGTCCTGAGGCATCCAGAAATAGGGCCGGACGTGGAGTATTCCCTGCCGGTCCCTCGCGGTCAGCACGAGGGCGGTCAAATCTGTGGTCGCGCTCAAATCGAGCCCGCCATAGACCGGCCCGTCAATGAAGGCGTCGTCGTCCGGCTCGCCGTTGCCCTCTTTCCAGACCGAAGGCGATACGAACGCGGCGATCATGTTCACGCGCTGGTTCAGGATCAGCACCCGCGCGCTCGCTTCATCTGACGGCACGCGCGAAGCGCTCTTCATTTCCTCTTCAACGTCGCGCCGGGACCGGAACAGCCCCAGCGCCGGATTCGCCATCGCCCATGCCCGCTCGTCGAGCAGGTCCATATCCTCGGGCGCCGTGTAGAGATGGCAGACGATCGCGGGATCCTGCGACCGAATCGCGTCATCGATCATCACCGACATCATGTCGGCATCGGTTGGGGCCTGCGTCGAGATGACCAGCATCAACGCATCGTCATATGCGCCCTGCGAGGTGCGGATGGCATCGACGAAATCGTCTTTCGGCCCCTTGATCTGGCCTACCTCGTCGAGGATCGCCACGATGTAGGAGCCGCCATGCGCGGTGCCAGCTTCGGCCGACAGTGCCTCATATTCGGTATTCATCACCGTGCCGATCAGTCGCTTGTTCGAGGCGACGGGTCGGACGATGTTGCGGAGGGACGGCGATTTAACCGCCATCTTATAGGCGTAGTTATAGACCTCTGCGGCCTGCTTGCGCGATCGTGCGCCGGAACAAATGCGGCTGTTTTCTTTCGCTTCTGGCCCGACCAGATGGACCATGACTTGCGTGGCGATCGTCGCAGTTTTGCTGTTCTTTCTCGCCATCGAGAGGATGGCGCGGCGTGTCAGAACCCGATTGTCATAGACCGCATAATACCAAGCCTCCTGAAAGTCAGCGAGGCGGATCGGCTGCCCGACCAAATCCCCCTCTGGCACGATCAGGTGGCGCTCAACGAACGCCATGTTCTTTTCCGCCCGCGTCATCTGCGACGTATCGAGCGACCGCCAATCTCTCAATTCAGGGACCGGGCCGCATTTGATGGCCTGCCGAACGATGTCCGGCAACTGGCGAACCTGCATTATTGCAACCGGGGCCTTGCGATCAGGTCGTCGTCCAACGAGACCTCCAATCCTCGCCCGACATCGCGTTGCTTTGCGGCGTCTCGATTGTCCCCACTGCGCGCGCGCGCGTGAAGGGCCAGCGATCGACGTATGGACAGGATATCGCCAGCGAGCCCTTTGCACACAGTTGAGCGAGGGTTGGCGACCGGCGTTCCCTTCTGGCTTACCGACGTGAAACCTTCAGCACGCAAAGACCGCTGTTCGCTTTCGAGATTCGCCATCGTGCGAGCCAACATGGCGGCAAGTTCAAGTTGATGACTTGTCCATTCGGCCCGAGCAAACTCAGCGATGACGCTTTCCCAAAATGGCCAGTCGCAAGCGTCGAGCGGCACATGCGCCGGGGGCTCGATCGACCGGCCCGACCCCTGCGCGATTTTCACCGCCGACGATCTGCTGTCGGCGCGATCCTTGCGGCTCATAAATCCTCACATTGCGATGTTGCGCCGGGCGATCATCGACGCCTCACCGGACGAAAATGGGGTTAGAGATTTCTTTGATGGGGCGCGGTCGGTGTCCTAGTGATGCATGACACTAATGCACCACCCCCCCCGGCCTCACATTGCGATGTGATTGCGCGTCGGCGCAACATTATTACGCGACCTCGCCGCGAGCCCTCACTCGTCCCATCCATCCATCGCCGCACGTTGCTTGCGCCACACCTCTCCCGAAGCCTTGAACCATTCGTCCACGCCATAGGTCGGCGTCCCGCGCGCCTTGCTGCGCGATAGGCATTCCGTATATCCGGGGTTGAGCAGCACGACCTCACCGCCAAGGCGGGCGCGCCACCATTCCCGCTCGCCCTTGGTCGGGGCTCCCACGATGAACCAGGCCTTGCCCTTGGCCTCCTTACTCAGCGAGCCGAGTATGGCGTTGCGCTTACGAAGGCTTGCGTTGAGCAGTTCGTTGCTCCGACCGGACCAAGGCCGGAAGGTCGGGTCTATCTCCATGCTGATCGCATCAAGGTCGATCACGATGTCGCCGGGCCTCGCATGATCGCGAGCGTATGTCGTCTTGCCGGATGCGGGCGGGCCGCAGATGATGGTCAGAGGGATGCGGCTGGGCTTGAGCCATTCGGGATGCGTTGCCCCGAACCGGTTGTCACCGCCTTCCGCTGCGGTCTTTGCGTCGTGGTGTTCGTGACAGAGGGACTGGCAATTCTCGTCCACGTCCTCGCCACCTTGGCCGAGCGGCTTGATATGGTCGACCACGTCAGCGGGCCGGATGATCCCTTCGGCCTTGCACATACGGCACAGCGGCTCGGCAGCGAGGCGACGACGGCGAAGCTCAACGCCACGTCGCCCTCGAATGCGCTCGCCCATTGCCCTTGCGCCTCCGTCGACGTCAGTGATTGCGCGGGCGAGCCTTGCGGCATTCGGCATGGCAGGCCTCGATTACCTTCCCGAGCGCGGGCATGTCCTCGGTATGGACAGTGAGCAGCGTGGCCTCGGGGGTCAGCGCGCCGCCGTCCTGATACTCGTATCCGGCTTCGGTGAGCCGCTTGCGGAAGACGGGCAGCTTCCAGTTGTCAACCGCGATCCCGGCCTTCACGTCCCAACTTTCTCGTCAGTGCCATCCCAAACGAATTCGCCATCGGGGCCGACCGGGAAATGGGTGCGGCAGTGACAACAGAAGGTGCCGCTGTAGAAATTCGGGTCGCGGGCGTAGGTCTCGGCGAGCGCCTGTCCCATCGTCGTAACCGTGCCGCACTTTTCATGCACGTAGGAACGGCGCACAGGGCGGATGAAGCCCTTCGCCCGCTCTTCGTCCGACAGGACGACATATCCCTTCTGCTGACCCTTAAGCGGGCCGCTTTCAATGATCTCGCGATGGTCGGGCGTGACGGGCGAGCCGTCCGTCAGCGTAGTTTTCGTCATCCCGATCTCCATCCATGAGCGGGCTTCCACCGCTTGCCGCTTGGCCTGTCCGGATCGCCTCGGCAGTTCGGCCTTTGCGTCTGCCCTTGCGAGGGGCCAGATGAAGACCGGCCCATTGTGCTTGCCCATGAGGGCAGAGGCCGGGCCGGTGCGATTGTCGTTTGCGCGGGCGGGACGCTACTCCCACAGTCGTTTCCGACAGGCTTGTTACCGGGCGCACTCGCATAAGCGAGCTTGTGAGCATTCATGGCCGCCGCGCATCGCCCACAAAAAAGGCCGGCGCTTGGCCGACCCGTTTCGTTGCAGGCGCAACTTTCATTACGGTGAGGGAGATACAGTTATCGGGCCAAGAATGTCAATGAGATGATTGCGGCTGATTGGGATGAGGCGCCGGTCGTTGGGATGTTTCTCAAATGGTGACGGCTGATAGCGCAAACCAAGACCCGAGCGCGAACGAGCCAAGTGACGCAAAGGCTGACCCAATGCCCAACCAGATACAGACATCGCCCCAAAACCGAAGACGATCCTGCTGGCGGCGATTGTTGGGATCTCGTTCAAGGTTACCGAGGGCTTCGCGCGAAGCGACAGCCGCATATGCCGAAGCGTTCATGTAATTTGCCTGCGAATAGAAGGCGCCGAAATATGCGAACATCGACAGAAAGAGCGCAACGACCAACCATGCGAACGCGCACTTCAGCCCGGCTCCATCAAACGCAGCGCGGCCGTTTCCGATGAAAGTGAAGAGGCCGATGATTGCGCCGCCGTTCACAAGGACCAGGGTGCGCAAGGCGGACTGCGCAAAGTCGTGCTGGAACTGTAGGCGCTGCACGGCATCGCTTTGGTGACCTTCGTAATCCCGTCGATTGATGTCCCGAATGCGCTCGTTCTCGTCCATCGTCACCCCTCCTTGAGTGCTGCGTCGATCATGGCCGACCAAACCTTTTTCGCTTCGTCTCCAAGGTCAAGATTGTCGCGGTTCCAATCGCCTTCCATCACGCCAGCGGTTTCCATTTCCTCGCTCGGCTCGCGGATCGCGGTCAGAACGGCTTGAACGCGCCAAACTTCAGCGCGCCATCGCGGCCACATCTGG
>OEIU01001328.1_pt1 | contig 16405 bp, 12 predicted proteins | sample 1539221 | NCBI WGS metagenome assembly OEIU01 (sample SAMN03792071, study PRJEB22550) | activated sludge metagenome | feature: wastewater treatment plant; material: activated sludge; isolation source: Wastewater treatment plant of a petroleum refinery complex | place: Argentina: Zarate | collected...
TGCGCCCTGCCGCCACCGCTTACGGGACCCCTGTAGCGCGCATCCTGCGCGCCAATGCGAAGAGCAACGGCCAAAGCCAAAGCCAAAGCCAAAGCCAAAGCCAAAGCCAAAGCGCCCTCATCCGCCCCACCGCAGCTTCTCCCGCTGAGAGGGGGAAGGACGATCAAGAGCGAAGGCGAAAGGCAACCATCAAGCTCGCGGAAAGCTGCTTAGTCTTGGCTGCGCAGGAAGCGCAGTGACCGGGCCCCCTTTGCAGTGGCGCAGCGGCGGAGAAAAGGCCCGCAGGGTGGCTCGCAGGGATGCGAGCCAGTTGGCTGCCAGTCCATGGATGGACTGTCAGCCAACCCCGGAGACCGCTGCATCGGGGTGGCCTTCTCTTTGGTTACTTTCTTTGACTCCGGGCTCCTGCCCTCCGCCCTGCGGGCCAGCTGCGCTGTTCGCGCCGCTCCTGCGGCGCAGTGGCCACGCAAGAGAAAGTGACTCGCTCGCCGAAGGCGAGTGAAAGCCTTGTATTGAGCCCACGCCCGAAACCTGTGCCGAACGCATGTGCCAAGTTCCAGCAGGCCCGGATTAATTCAGTTTCATTCATTCGAATCTGGCTCGCAGCAGTAAAGGCCAGCCTGCGTCCCCGCTAGTCAGCACAGGACCATTAATAAACCCGAGCGCCTTGCGCGATTCATGCCACATCGTTACAATGCGCGGCTCTGATGCGGGGTGGAGCAGTCTGGCAGCTCGTCGGGCTCATAACCCGAAGGTCGCAGGTTCAAATCCTGCCCCCGCTACCAGGTTTCCCTGGAAGGGCCGCTACGGCGGCCCTTCCGCCGGGAAAGCGCAGGAAGCGCGTACACCGATGCCTGGGAAGCAAGACAACGGTGAACTACGGAATGGGCCTTGCGCCCATTTTTTTTTGGCGGGATTTGTGCGGGTGGTGGATCGACGTGACAAACGAGCAGCTCAATGAACTTCTGACACCGCTGGTTACCGACCTCGGCCTGGAATTCGTGGGTATCGAGTACAGTCCGAGCCGCGGCAGCAGCCTGTTGCGCGTCTTCATCGATGCGCCGGAGCGGCCGGTCACGATCGAGGACTGCGAGCGCGTCAGCCGCGAGATTTCGGCGCTGCTGGACGTGAACGACCCCATCGAAGGGCGCTATACGCTCGAAGTCTCTTCGCCCGGCATCGATCGCCCACTGTTCTCGCTGGAGCATTTCAGGCGTTTCATCGGCAGCGAAGCGAAGATCAATGTCGCCTTGCCGATCGATGGTCGCCATCGCTTCAATGGATTGATCCGCGACGTCGATGGCGATCGCATCCATCTGGATCAGGACGGCAAGGACGTGGTGATCACCCATGCCAACGTGGTCAAGGCCAGGCTGGTGCCTGACTACGCAGCGCTGGGAATAGGCGCGGCACCGCGCAAGAACGAGGACAGCGGGTCGCGCAAGCGCGGCCCGAAACACAGGTGAGGCCGCCGCGGCGGCTTCTCAGGAGTTGAACAGATGAGCAAAGAATTGTTGCTGGTGGTCGATGCCGTAGCCAACGAAAAGGGCGTTCCCAAGGACGTCATCTTCGAGGCCATGGAGGCTGCGCTCGCTTCGGCGGCGAAGAAGCGCTATCCGAACGAGGACATCCTCGCGCGCGTCTCGATCGATACGCATTCCGGCGAGTACGAAACCTTCCGGCGCTGGGAAATCGTCGCCGACGACATGGTCATGGAATCACCGGACTGGCAGATCCGCCTGATGGACGCGCTCGACATCGAGCCGAAGAGCCAGGTCGGCGAGTTCATCGAAGAGCAGATCGAGAATCCCGAGTTCGGCCGCATCGCGGCGCAGGCCGCCAAGCAGGTCATCGTGCAGCGCGTTCGCGAAGCGGAGCGCGCGCAGATCGTGGAAGCCTATGCAGATCGCGTCGGCGAGCTCATCACCGGCATCGTCAAGCGCGTCGAGCGTGGCAATCTCTACATCGATCTCGGCGGCAATGCCGAGGCATTCATTCCGCGCGACAAGGCGATTCCGCGCGAGGCCGTGCGTGCCGGTGATCGGGTACGCGGCTACCTTTTCGAAGTGCGCTCCGAGCCACGCGGCCCGCAACTGTTCATTTCGCGCACCGCGCCGGAGTTCATGATCGAGCTGTTCAAGCTCGAGGTGCCGGAAGTCGGCCAGGGCCTGGTCGAGATCAAGGCCTGCGCGCGTGACCCGGGCGATCGCGCCAAGATCGCGGTACTGGCCCACGACCACCGCACCGATCCGATCGGCGCCTGCATCGGCATGCGTGGTTCGCGCGTGCAGGCGGTGTCGAACGAGCTCAACGGCGAGCGCATCGACATCGTGCTCTGGAACGAGAACAACGCCCAGTTCGTGATCAATGCGATGGCCCCGGCGGAAGTGCAGTCGATCATCGTCGACGAGGAAAAGCACTCGATGGATATCGCCGTGGCCGAGGACAAGCTGTCCCAGGCCATCGGCCGCGGCGGCCAGAACGTGCGTCTCGCCAGCAAGCTGTCGGGCTGGCAGCTCAACGTGATGACCGCCGACCAGGTCCGCGAAAAGAGCGAGAGCGAACAGGAGGCGGCACGCACGCTGTTCGTGGAGAAGCTGGAGGTCGACAACGAGATCGCCCAGATCCTCGTCCAGGAAGGATTTTCGACGGTTGAGGAAATCGCCTACGTGCCGACGGCCGAGTTGCTCGCCATCGACGGTTTCGACGAGGATATCGTCGAGGAGCTGCGAGCGCGTGCGCGCGACGCCCTGTTGACCGATGCGCTGGCGGTCGAGGAAGAAATCGAGGAACACAAGCCGGCGGACGACCTTCTGGCCGTGGCGACGATGGATGAGGCGCTGGCCTACGAGCTGGCGCAGAATGGCATCGTGACCCGCGAAGACTTTGCCGACCTTGCCACCGACGAGCTGATCGAGCTCGCCATCGAGGGCATCGACGAGGAACGCGCGGCAGAATTGATTATGGCAGCGCGCGAGACCTGATCGCGTCGACACCCACTGCCGCGGGCGAATCCCGTGGCGGAGCAGTGCAGATGCAGGGCAATCGCGGGCAGGTCAGGAGTAGACGAAATATGTCGGACGTAACAATCAAGCAATTGGCCACAGTGCTGGCCACTCCGGTGGACAAGCTGCTTGCGCAGCTGGAAGAAGCCGGAATGAAGTTCTCCGACCCGGAGCAGTCGATCAGCAGCAAGGAGAAGGTCAAGCTGCTCGGCTTCCTGCGCCGCAATCATGGCAAACGCGAGGCTTCCGCCGAGGACAGCGCGCCCAAGCAGGTCACGCTCAAGCGCCGGACCGTCAGCGAGCTGACCGTCAACCCGGGGCAGCGCGGCGCGGCGACCAAGACGGTGAACGTCGAGGTCCGCCAGAAGCGCACCTACGTGAAGCGGAGCGTCGTCGAGGATCAGGGCAAGGTGCTCGATCCCGAGCGCGAGGACGCGCTGCGCAAGCTCGAAGAGTCGCAGGCCAAGCGCGATGCCGAGGAGCAGGCGCGCCAGGAGGCGGATCGCCGCCGCCAGGAAGAAGAAGCCCGGCAGAAGGCGGCGGAAGACGCCCGCCTGAAGGCCGAAGAAGAAGCCAGGGCCGCCGCTGCCGCCGAAGCGAAGAAGCAGCAGAAGGAGACCCTTGCGGAAACCGAGGCTGCTCCGGGCGTAGTCGTTCCCGTCGTGCCGGAGGTTCCCGTGGAACGGCCGCGGCGCGGCGAGGATCGCGCAGCCGAAGGCCCGGCCCGGCACGGCAAGCCCAAGCACGCCAGCGGCCATCGCGGCCGCGATGGCGACAGCACGCCGCCCTCCAAGCGCTACTTCGGAAACGAGCTGCATCTCTCGCAGGAAGGCAGTGCGCGCCGCACCGGCCGCAAGAAGCCGCGTTCGCGGCCGCTCGAACAGTCGCGTTCCTCGGGCACGCATGGTTTCTCCCGGCCTTCTGCGCCGGTCGTTCGCGAAGTGCAGATCGGCGAGACGATCAGCGTCGCCGATCTGGCCCAACGCATGGCGGTCAAGGGAGCCGAGGTGGTCAAGGTCCTGTTCAAGATGGGCGTAATGGCCACGATCAACCAGGTCATCGATCACGACACCGCGCAACTGGTGGTCGAGGAAATGGGGCATAGCGCGGTCAAGGCTGCCGAAACCGATGCTGAAGTGAGCCTGCTGGCCCACGCTGAGGTTTCCGGTGACGCCGAGCCACGTCCGCCGGTGGTTACCATCATGGGCCACGTCGATCACGGCAAGACGTCGCTGCTCGACACGATCCGCCGCACCAAGATCGCCGCAAGCGAGGCCGGTGGCATCACCCAGCACATTGGCGCGTACCACGTGGAAACGCCGAAGGGCGTCATTACCTTCCTCGATACGCCGGGCCATGCCGCCTTCACCTCGATGCGCCAGCGCGGTGCCCAGGCCACCGATATCGTGATCCTCGTGGTTGCTGCCGACGATGGCGTCAAGCCGCAGACGATAGAGGCGATCAAGCACGCGCGCAGCGCGAAGGTTCCGTTGATCGTCGCCATGAACAAGATGGACAAGCCGGAGGCCAATCCGGAAAACGTCAAGCAGGGCCTGATCCAGCATGAAGTCGTGCCCGAGGACTGGGGCGGCGATGTGCAGTTCGTGCCGTTGTCGGCGAAGACCGGCGAGGGCGTCGATGCCCTGCTCGAAGCCATTTCGCTGCAGGCCGAGCTGATGGAGCTCAAGGCCGTGCGCGAGGGCCGTGCATCCGGCGCGGTTATCGAATCGAGCCTCGACAAGGGGCGTGGCCCGGTCGCTACGGTCCTGGTCCAGCAAGGCACGCTCAGGAAGGGCGACTTCGTCGTCTGCGGCGTCGAGTATGGTCGCGTGCGCGCCCTGTTCGACGAGACCGGCACGCAGATCGATGAGGCGGGCCCGTCCATCCCGGTGCAGTTGCTCGGCCTGTCCGGCGTGCCCGAGGCAGGCGACGATTTCGTCGTCGTCGCCGACGAGCGCCTGGCCAAGGATGTCGCCCTGCAGCGCGAAGCCAAGCGTCGCGATACACGCCTGGTCCAGGCGGCCGGCAACCGCATGGAAGACGTCCTGGCGCAGATGGGCCAGGGCGGCGAAGGCCAGCTCTCGCTCAACCTCGTCATCAAGGCGGACGTGCAGGGCTCGACCGAGGCACTGGTCCAGTCCCTCACTGCACTGAGCAACGACAAGATCAAGATCAACGTGATCTCGTCGGGCGTCGGCGGCATCACCGAATCCGACGCGACGCGCGCCGCATCGTCGAAGGCGACGATCATCGGCTTCAACGTGCGTGCGGACGCCGCGGCCCGGCGCGTGGTCGAATCGAGTGGACTCGACCTGCGCTACTTCTCGATCATTTACGACGTCATCGACCAGGTCAAACAGGTCGCCACCGGCTTGCTCGGCGTCGAGATCCGCGAGGAAATCATCGGTGTCGCCGAAGTGCGCGACGTGTTCCGCTCGTCCAAGTTCGGCGCGGTCGCCGGCTGCATGGTCATCGAGGGCACGGTCAAGCGCAACAAGCCGATCCGCGTCCTGCGCGACAGCACGGTGATCTTCGAAGGCGAGCTCGAATCGCTGCGCCGCTTCAAGGACCTGGTCGACGAGGTGCGCAACGGCACCGAGTGCGGCATCGCGGTCAAGCAGTACAACGACGTCAAGGCCGGCGACCAGATCGAGTGCTTCGAACGCATCGAAGTGCAGCGGACGCTTTGAATGGCCGGGAATCGGGAATGGAGAATGGTGAATAGGAAACGGCAGTAGCAGGAGCATATCCTCGCTACTGCGCAGTTCCCCCTCGCCTTCGAATTCCCGCTCCTGCCCATTCCCCATTCTCCATTCCCCATTCCCGGAGAAAACAATGGCCGATTTCACCCGTTCCGATCGTGTTGCCGTGCAGTTGCGCAAGGAGATTGCCGTGCTCGTGCACCAGGCCGTTCGCGACCACGCCTTGCCATCCGTGAGCGTTTCCGACGTCGAAGTGACCAAGGATCTCGACATGGCGAGGGTCTTCGTCACCACCTTGCTGTCCGAGGAGTCGGCCGCCGCGGTCAAGGCGCTGAACGAGATGGCATTCGAGTTCCGTCGCGAACTGTCGCGCACGCTGAAGATGCGCCGCGTTCCGGAAATCCGCTTTCTCTATGATGACTCGGTCGATCGGGGCGAGCGGATCGAATCGCTGCTGCGCGAGAATCCTCCCGGCAAGGAGTGATGGCAAGGCCGCAGAAAAAGCGCTGGCGCGAGGTCAACGGCCTGCTGTTGCTCGACAAGCCGCAAGGCTTGAGTTCGAACCAGGCCCTGCAGAAGGCGCGGCATCTGTTCGCCGCCGCCAAGGGCGGGCACACCGGCAGCCTTGATCCGCTGGCGACCGGACTGTTGCCGCTGTGCTTCGGCGAGGCCACAAAGATCGCCGGACTCCTGCTCGGTTCGACCAAGGCGTACGCGGCCGAGTGCCGACTTGGCATCAGCACCGACAGCGCGGACGCAGACGGCGCGGTGATCGCGACTCGCGCGATCCCCGAGCTCGACGAGGAGACCATCGAGCGCGCACTGGCGGGCTTGCGCGGCCGGATCCGCCAGGTGCCACCGATCTATTCGGCGCTCAAGCGCGACGGCGAGCCACTTTACCGACTCGCCCGGCGCGGCGAGTCGGTGGAGGTCGACGCGCGTGAAGTCGAGGTGATGCGGCTCGACCTCATGGCTCGCGAGGGTGATCGCCTGCGCCTGCATGTCGAATGCGGATCCGGCACCTATGTGCGCAGCCTGGTGCGCGATCTTGGCGAAGCGCTGGGCTGCGGCGCCCACGTCACGTCGCTGCGGCGACTGTGGGTGGACCCCTTTTATTCGCCACAAATGACGACTCTCGCCGAGCTGGAGGCGCTGGCTGGCGAGGGTTACGAGGCGCTGGATCGACTGTTGCTGCCGATCGAGGCCGGGCTGGCCGCGTATCCGGTGGTGACCCTGGACGAGGCCTCGAGCCTCAAGCTGGGGCAGGGACAGGTCGTCCAACTCAGGCGCGAGGCCGGGCTTTGCCTGGCGAAAACGGCCACGGGCCGCCTGCTGGCCCTGGCCGAGGCCCTTCCGGACGGCACCCTGCGCAGCGTGCGGGGCTTCAATCTCGGCTGAACGGAATGGCCAAAACAGGGATTGACGCGCAGACAACTTGTTGCAATGCACCTTTGCCAGCTAAAATAAGCAGCTTTCCCGGCAAATACTTCAACGCGGGGCTTGGAAACCGTCACCGGGTGGTGGCCGTTCCCAAGCCTCGCCCTCGTTCCATAAGGGTTTACCAACATGTCGCTCAACGTAGAAACCACCAGCAAGATCATCGCCGATTATGGCCGCGTCGCCAACGACACCGGTTCGCCGGAAGTCCAGGTCGCTCTGCTCTCGGCCCGCATCGAACATCTGTCCAAGCATTTTTCCGATCACGACAAGGATCACCATTCGCGTCGTGGCCTGCTGAAGATGGTCAACCAGCGTCGTCGCCTGCTCAACTATCTCAAGAGCAAGGACAACGATCGTTACAAGACCCTGATCGAACGCCTCGGCCTTCGTAGGTAACTCTTGCGTTGGTAATTATTGCGTTCGTCCGTGAACGCTGTACGCAAGAACATCGCGAGTGGTCGGGCGTTTCGGTTCCGGATGAAAGTCCAAAAGCAGCCATCCATGGCTGCACTTCTTATCAGTAGCCCGGGCACGCCTTGCATGGCGCGGCCGCGCAAACTCAAACCAGGACAAGCAAAGTGGCGAAAGTAACCAAGACATTCCAGTACGGCAACCATCAAGTCACACTGGAGACGGGCGAAATCGCTCGCCAGGCCAGCGGCGCCGTCATCGTCAGGATCGACGACACCGTCGTGCTGGTCACGGCAGTCGGCGCGAAGTCGGCGCGCGAGGGACAGGACTTCTTCCCGCTCACCGTCGACTACCAGGAAAAGTTCTACGCCGGTGGCCGCATTCCCGGTGGCTTCTTCAAGCGTGAAGGGCGCCAGACCGAAAAGGAGACGCTGACATCGCGCCTCATCGATCGCCCGATCCGTCCGCTGTTCCCGGAGCATTTCCGCAACGAAGTGCAGATCATCGCCACCGTGATGTCGATGAATCCGGAAGTCGACGGCGACATCCCGGCATTGCTCGGCGCCTCTGCTGCGCTGGCGCTCTCCGGTCTGCCGTTCGACGGTCCGATCGGCGCGGCCAAGGTCGGCTATGCCAATGGCAACTACATCCTCATGCCGTCGGCTACCGAACTGAAGACTTCCGAACTCGAGCTCGTCGTCGCCGGTACCGCAAACGCCGTGCTGATGGTCGAGTCCGAAGCCAAGCTGCTCAGCGAAGACGTGATGCTCGGCGCCGTCATGTTCGGCCACAATGCGGTCAAGGACGCGATCAAGGCGATCAACGAGTTCGTTGCCGAAGTCGGCAAGAAGTCCTTCACCTGGATTGCCCCGGAGCGCAACCCGGCGATCACCGCAGCCATCAAGTCGGCCGTCGGCGATCGTCTGACCGCGGCCTACGCCGTGGCCGACAAGATCGAGCGTCGCGACGCGATCAGCGCCCTGAAGAAGGACGTCATCGCCGGCCTCAAGGCGGACGCCGAGGCCAATGGCTGGGCGGCTGGCGATCTGGCCAAGGAGTTCGCCGAACTCGAATACACCACCCTGCGCGCCTCGGTGCTTGCCACCAAGAAGCGCATCGATGGCCGCGCCCTCGATACGGTGCGCCCGATCACGATCCGCACCGGCCTGCTGCCGCGCACGCATGGTTCCGCGCTGTTCACCCGCGGCGAAACCCAGGCGCTGGTGACCGTCACCCTCGGTACCGGTCGCGATGCGCAGATCATCGACGCCGTCGAAGGCGAATCGAAGGATCCGTTCCTTTTCCATTACAACTTCCCTCCGTACTCGGTCGGCGAAGCGGGTCGCATGATGGGCCCTAAGCGTCGCGAAATCGGCCACGGACGCCTCGCCAAGCGCGGCGTGCTCGCGGTCAAGCCGTCGATGGAGGATTTCCCGTACGTGCTGCGCGTCGTCTCGGAGATCACCGAGTCGAATGGCTCGTCCTCGATGGCATCGGTCTGCGGATCGTCGCTGGCGATGATGGATGCCGGCGTGCCGCTGAAGGCGCCGGTGGCCGGTATCGCCATGGGCCTGGTCAAGGAAGGCAACGATTTCGTCGTGCTTTCCGACATCCTCGGTGACGAGGACCATCTCGGCGACATGGATTTCAAGGTGGCCGGTAGCGCCGACGGCATCAGCGCGCTGCAGATGGACATCAAGATCGACGGCATCACCGAAGAAATCATGAAGGTCGCGCTGGCCCAGGCCAAGCAGGGTCGCCTGCATATCCTCGGCGAGATGAACAAGGCACTCAGTGCCGCACGCACCGAGATGAGCGAGTTCGCGCCGCGCCTGCTGACCATGCGCATCCATCCCGACAAGATCCGCGAAGTGATCGGCAAGGGTGGTTCGGTGATCCGATCGATCACCGAGGAGACTGGAACCACGATCGACATCACCGATGACGGCACCATCATCATCGCTTCGGTCAACCGTGCCGCCGCGGACGAAGCCAAGAAGCGCATCGAGATGATCGTTTCCGACGTCGAGCCGGGCCGCATCTACGAGGGCAAGGTCGCCAAGCTGATGGACTTCGGTGCGTTCGTCACGATCCTGCCGGGCAAGGACGGTCTCGTCCATGTCTCGCAGATCTCCAACGAGCGCGTCGAGAAGGTTTCCGACAAGCTCAAGGAAGGCGACATGGTCAAGGTCAAGGTGCTCGAAGTCGACAAGCAGGGCCGTATCCGCCTGTCGATGAAGGCTGTCGAGGAAGGCGAGGGCGTCAGCGCCTGATCCGCCAGTTCATCGAGACAAGAAAAAGCGGGCTTCGGCCCGCTTTTTCTTTGCGCAATCGACGGCGCCAGGGCCGGTGATCCAGGCGTTCCCTTGACGAAACGCCGGACGGGGTGCGCCCCTGCATCGGCTCGTCGCCGGAATTCGGCGGTGGCGTCAGCAATCTTCGGCGCCGATCTTCCAGCTGCCGCCTTCCTTGCGCAGAAGTCCCCCGCACGTCATCTCATAGGACTGGTTTCCGCTGCCGACCGCCGTTTTTGCCGGGCGGTGTCGAGAACCCGCATCTCGCCGATCTCCGGCTTTCCGCTGTGCGCGGGCACGAAGACGCTGGTGAACATGCCCTCGAAGAACTTGCCATTCCGCGCCTGCTGGCGCCGGGTTGCCTGGCTGCGCTCGCTACTGAAGTACGGCAGGAGGTCATCGCTTTTCGTTGCCGCGCCCGCGGAACGCCAGTACTCCGTCAATCCCTCACGAGCCGCAGGACCATCCGCGTTGTCGGTGCGCCCCGAACCTGCCACGCGGTCGCGCAACGTGTCGGGGGCCAGCATGAGATCGACGGTGTAGCGGGAAACGACCGGGCACCATTTTTCACCGCACGCCCCCCGGCCCTGCTCTAGCGTGCCGCCCAGGTGGCCGCCGTGCGACCCAGGTCGCTGTTGGACAGGCTGCCTTCACCGGAAGCCTTGCCGCCGCTGGCGGCGTCACACACCGGTGGCAACAAGGCAAGGACCGGCAGGGCAGAAAGAGATCGAGTACGGCGCATGATCATGTGCTCCATGAGTGGGTATGGCGTTCCTTGGATGCGCGGGTATGGTCAATGCGAACGCGAATGCATCTGCATGGACTGCGGGATCCGCCCGGCTGCCCATGCAGGGGAGGGCACGGCCATGCAGCCTGTTCCGTCGCACCGGCAGGTTCTGGCGCGCAAATTGCTTCAAGGCCTGGCGAGGGCGTTGCCGCAAGCCGGGGCTGTCGCCGCTGCCTGAATGCGGGCACGGATTGCGAGCCTCGCGCCAGGACCCCATGCAGGGGTCGCGCGCGGGCCGGGTGGGGATCCTCGCCGAATTCATCGGGAGGTTCGAGGATGCCGCGGTGAAAACAACGGTGAAAACTTGCGTCCCGCGCTGTGTCGCAAGATGGCGGATTCAGCTAGGCTGTAGTGCATATCGAGAAGGGTATTCCGTGTTTCGATCGATCTGTTCAACGTGTGTCCTGTCCGCCGTTCTCGCCATTTGCGCCGCATCGGCGCCAGTGGTGCATGCCGAGGAATCGACTGGAATACTCGTGCTGGGGCGCGTCAGCGACGACCCCAAGGCGCAATTCGAGCCGATGAAGACGCTGATCGACTACGTCGCCTCGAAGATGGGCGACGTGGGCATCCGGGAAGGCCGTGTCCTGATGGCGCGCGATGCCCTGCAGATGGCCAGCTACCTTCGCCGGGGCCGCGTGGACTGGGTCACGGAGACGGCCGGTGGCGCGATGTTGCTGCAGCGCCGTTCGGGCGCAGATACCTTCCTGCTCTCGGACCGCAACGGCATCCGCCGCTACCACACCGTCTACTTTGCCCGGCGCGACGGCAAGGTGAAGTCGATCAACCAGCTTCGCGGCAATCGCATCGCTTTCCAGAACCGGACTTCGACCAGCGCCTATTTCATTCCGTCGATGGAACTGCTCCAGCTCGGCATGCGCATGGAAATCCTTGGGTCGCCGTTTGATCGCCCCGATGCCGGCTCGGTCGGCTACGTCTTCGCGAGGACGGAACGAAACATTGCGACCTGGGTCCACAAGGGCCTGGTCGACGTCGGCACCGTGAGCAACCTGGACTGGACGGATCCCACCCATATCCCTGAGTTCTTCAAGAGTGATTTCGTCGTCTTGCGCGAAAGCGCTGAGGTTCCGCGCGGCGTCGAGGTCATTCGCGACGATCTCGATCCGCAAGTCAGGGCCCGACTGCGTGAAGTGCTGCTGGGAATGGCGAGCGATCCCGCGGCGGTCGGCCTGCTTGACCGCTACCACCTCTCCTTGCGCTATTTCGATCTCGAGCCCAGGGACAGGAAGGACCTGGAGCGCCTGCGCGCCGGGATCACCCGGATCGGGGCCGAGATCGAATGACCTTCCGGCTCGGATTGCAGGCTAGGTTCCTTTCCCTGGTGGCCATCGCGCTGCTGCTCTCGGCGCTGGCCATGGCCGCCTTGCTGCAGCGCCAATGGGCCTTGCGCGACGAAGTCCTGGAACTGAGTCGAGAATCGATCCAGACCCTTATGATCGAAAGGCTGCAGGAGCAGGCCAGGGCCGTCGGCGCGAGCAGCGCCGAGGCGCTGGTCAACCCGCTCTACAATTTCGATCTGGAAATCATCGGCCGCATTGTCGGTGACGTGCTCGCGCAGCCCGATGTCCAGTACGTCACCGTCTACGACCCCCATGGCGCAGTCATCCACGATGGCACCGATTCGATTGCCAGCTACGGGCAGGTCATGTCCGACCCCCTCGCCAGGGCGATCATCAATGCCAGCCAGCTTCTGATCCAGCACAACGACGACATGCTCGATGTTTCTGCGCCGATCCTGCTTGGAGAGGAGCGTCTCGGCGGAATACGCATCGGCTACTCGCTCGCCTCGGTCCGGCGCTACGAGTCGAACTCCACCCACGAGCTTGGCGAGCGGCTTGGCGAAATCGGCCGGCGATATCTCCTCGGTGTGGTCATCCTGTTCATGGTGGCGATAGCGCTCGGAGTCGCAATCAGCTTCATCATGCAGCGCACTCTAATCCGGCCGATCCGTCGCCTCGCGCAGGCTGCGCATGAAATCGAATCGGGCAACCTCACCCTCAGCCTGCCCGGGTACCATCATGGCGACGAGATCGGTGAACTGGTCCAGGCGTTCGAACGCATGACCGACGGCATTGTCCGCAGGGACCGAGACATTCGGCGCATTGCCAATACCGACTCACTGACCGGGCTGGCCAACCGCCGCGCGTTCCGGGAGCGCCTCGATAGCTGCGTATCGGAAGGCCGCGACCATGAATTTGCATTGATACTCGCCGACATCGACGACTTCAAGCCGGTCAACGACAACCTCGGCCACGACGTAGGTGACAAATTGCTGATCCGGTTCGCGGAACGCCTGCGCCGGGTCGTGAACAGCCACGACGAGATCGAAGCCAAACCTTCGCGCCTCGGCGGAGACGAATTCATCCTGTTCGCGCGTGCCGCACCCGGCGTGTCCACGCCCTTGCGCCAGATTCTGGTGCGCCTGGCCGAAGACCTGATCGACGAATTCCGTCGACCGACGACCATCGACGATCGCGACTTTGTATTCAGTGCGTCGTTCGGTATTGCCGTGTTTCCGGACGATGCGGTGACTCCAGCGCAGCTGATGAAGTCCGCCGATACGGCCATGTACGCGGCGAAACGAATGGGCAAGAACCGCTATTGCTTCCACGATTCCAACGAATCATCCGGCGAGAAGGGCGGCATGCCGACTGATTCGGGGGAAACCGGAACGCCCACCCATTGAGGCGCCACATCAGTCGGTACAGGCATCGGAACGTACGTGCATTTGCCTATGGGCAGGGCCGACGGCTTCACGAGGCCACTCCCGCCTCAATGCTGCTTTTCGCGACCCGGTCCAGGCAAGTAGAGCCGCCAGCAAGCACCAGTCACATTTCTACCCGGTAGCCGATGTAGTAGAAAAGCAGGTTGCTGTTTTCATTGACCAGGTCGCTGTTGGAGCGGGATCTCTCCATGCTCACTTCCGACTCAAGCGAAATCTTTTCGCGCAATTGATAGGTCATCCTCAGCGAGGGCGAAAGTCGCTTGAAACTCGATCCGTTGTTCAGCGGATCCGGGTTCTTGTTGTCCTGGATGTAGTAACGCAGCGTCGGTTCTATCGTCCAGCGGTCGGTTGGACGAAAGCGCGCATTGACCGAAGCGAGCCACGCATCATAGGCACGTGAAGTAAGCCGCACGCCGTTGAATACGAGTACGCTGGATGGGGTGAAAATGCCCGTGCCAATCGCCTGGAGAGTGTACGAATAGACGTCCCCCGTCCCGAGGGTTGCGGGTAGTGAATCGGTTGCGATCGTACCGCTGACGCTCGACAGGCGGAACTCGGCTCCAAGCTGCCAGTGGCTGGTAACCGGGTGTTGCGCGCCCAGCAGGAGTACCTTCGATACAGGCGTCAGGCCGAGCGCCTCTCGCTCAATCTGCTCGGGAGACTCGGCGTCGAAAAGGTCCTGTAGCGAACTGGTGGGCCGGCCCAGCAGGGCGTTGGTCAACTGCAGCGGGGGGCTGCGCCGGTAGTCGTAGAGGAAGTTGAAGTTCGTTCCACTGCCAAAGGTGAGTGTTCCCTGCGCCGAGGCGATGTTGATGCGGTTGAAATGAATGTCGTAATCCAACAGGGAAAACAGGGACAGTTTCGGGGTGAAGAAGCGGATCTCGTTGCCCACGGAACGGCGGTCGACAAAGCTCTCGGCGCGTTGTTCGACCGCGTACAGCCCGAAGCCGAGTCCATCGAGCAACTTGTCGTTGTCCAAAGTCGCACCATAGAAATGCTTTCGCCCGCCCAAGGTGCTTTCTGCCGGTGTTCCAGCGAAGGCGCCAATTCGCCATGACGGTCCGACGCCATAGTGCATCGTGACGCCATCGAACCGGCCCAGCACGGCTCCGCTCGTGGAGCTTTGCCTGCCCGCTCGCGCATCGAATCGCATTTCGGCGTTCTTGAAATCCGCGTACAAGGCAGAGAGCCTGTTCTGGCTGGGTTGGCCATTGAGGAAACTCAGCACGGATACATTGCGGAATACGAAACGGTTGTCCCAGCCGTCGCCCCGGTAACGCGCGTTGGCGTCCAGATTTGTAACCAGCGACGACTGGTCGTTTGATGAAATGTCCTGCACATCGATGACGGTGCCGTCGGTTCCCGGAGTGATGATGGTCGTTTCGTTGCGGATGCGGGATTGGCCTCCGTAGTACGACTGGGCGACGCTCCCCCAGTACAGCCATTGCGGCGAACCTGACGACTTGGCCCCGGCAGATCCGCTTTCGCCGATGGCAGCCAGTCGTTCCCTGACCCTGGCGGCGCCGGGCGAGTTCGAATAGAGCTTGAGATAGAGCTCATACTCGGCGCGGGCCCGTTCGAGCTCGCCAAGTCCCTCGCGCGCGTTGCCGATCAGTTCCTGCGCATCCATGGATGCCTTGTTCGGTGGCAGGTTGAGGATCTGGTTGAGCAGGGGGATCGCCTGCTCAAAGCGGCCGGCAGTCATCTCCGACCGCGCCCGGGCCAACTGGGCGTCCGCATCGATGTTGGCGGGTGGCTCTGCAGCCGCTGGCGCTTTCTCCGCTTCCGTCCTTGCCGCCTCCGGCGTTGGCGCTGGCGAAGGCGGGCTTGCCGGACTGGCTGCCTCGGTAATGGCGGGACGTTCGGCGGGTTGCCTCGTGGCAGTGTCTGGTGCACGCAGGATCGCGACGAGGCTGTGGTTGTCGGGCCCCAGGCTCACCTGCAGAATCTTGACGGGTGCGTCGAAATCGAGATCGACCCGCCGGAATGATGCGCTTTGCAATCCGGCGCGATAACGCACGGTAATCGCCGGCAATCCCAGCGATGGCGGTACATAGCGGATGTCTTCCACGACACCCCGGATGGATGCGTCACTCGCCGTTATCGCAAAGAAGACCTGCAGCTCCTTGCCTTCGGGGGTCACCAGATGGCGTCGATATTGGATCTGGGCAGCAAAACGCACTACCACGGCGATGCCGTCCTCCTGATGTACGACATCGATATCGTCGAGGATCTGGGCAATCGATTCTGGCGCAGCCAGGAGGAGGCACAGCAGTGCCAGCGCCGTGCCAATGCGCCTCCAGCTCCGCAGGAATGCGCAAAGCGCGCCACGAAGGCCGGGTGATTGCATTCGGCTAGTCGAAGCCGCCATCGGTTGCACGGTGGTGGTTGCTTCGCGGCTCCTCAATGGTGGTGAAGGTGGAGTCGCGGTAGAGATGACAGCTGCCAGTGCAGTCACGAAGTTCGCTCACTGTGTAGAAAATGGTTGTCGGACGCTCGGTCTTCTTGTGCGCATCCTGCCGATAGTTGTTGGCGTGACAACCCGCGCAGTCGGGGCGATATGCGGGGAACCGCCAGGCAATGACCTCGTTGTTGGTGGTGTGGCAGTCCGTGCACTGCACGCCCGATCGATGTGCGCGATACGCGGGTGATACATGAAGGTACGCGGTAACCGGAATCCATGATGTGGTCCGGTGACAGGCATCGCAGGACCTTGTGGTTACGAAATGATTCGCTGGCTTCCCCGTCGCACTCGATCCGTTGTGGCAATTGGAACAGCTGCCGGGTGTGACTCCCGTATGGCTGAAAGTCGCCGGAATCCAGGCCGTGGTGCGATGGCACTGATCACAACTGGCGGTCGTCGGCAGATGATTGGCCGGTTTGCCGGTGGCGGTCGAGCCGTTGTGGCAGGTCGAACAGCTGCCGGGCGTTACGCCGGTGTGATTGAACGTGGCCGGGATCCAGGCCGTGGTGCGATGGCACTGGTCGCAACTGGCGGTCGTCGGCAGGTGGTTGGCCGG
>OEIU01001329.1_pt1 | contig 16404 bp, 16 predicted proteins | sample 1539221 | NCBI WGS metagenome assembly OEIU01 (sample SAMN03792071, study PRJEB22550) | activated sludge metagenome | feature: wastewater treatment plant; material: activated sludge; isolation source: Wastewater treatment plant of a petroleum refinery complex | place: Argentina: Zarate | collected...
TTCGTTTCTGTCGCCTTCACCGGATATTTCATCAAAAGCGCCTTCCACTCACGGACGGCCTTTTTATCGACTCTGCGCACCGGGCAAGTGTTTCCGACATAGCCGACGAAGCTGCCAATATCGCGACGAGCCTGCGCCAGCGTGTCGGCCGTGATCCGGCGTGGATTCTCCGTCGCATAAACCTCAAATAGCTCCATGATCGTTTCACCGGGCTTGGCTTGCTCCCGTGCCGTGCCGGTAGCCGGTTTAACGATAGGGTCCCGCGGCGCGCCGCTGGAATCGCGCCGGTCGCGCTCAAGGGTGCGCTCAAGCGCCTCGATCTCGCCGCGCATCATCTGGCGCGCGAGGTCGATATAGCTTTCGACCTCATGCGCGATAAGCGCTGCCTCACCTTCGGCAAGGTGCTTGCGTAGGGCGTCCAGCTTGGCGCGGCGCGCCTTCGCGTCCAATTCCCGGCGCTTCCGAAGCACCATCACGTCAAGGCTGGCGTCCAGCGCTACCAGCGGGTCGCGAATGTCCAGCCCTTCCCGTTGGACGCGCGCCACGGCCTGTTCGGTCGCGTCAGTGATCTCGGCTTCTGTCGGTGCAACCGGACGGCTGGCCTCATAGCGATCAAGGGTGCCGGTGTAGTGCTGCCAGACAGCATCCGCCTTGTCGTCGGCCGTGATCTCCCGCCGAGAACGCATGTCGTCAAACTGGCGATTCCAGCTTTCGACTACCGGCCACATGAGGCGCTTAGCTTCGTTCTCATCCTTTGTGCCAAGCGCCTTCACAAGCTCGCGCTTGCCCATCACATCAACAAGATCGAGGGGGACGCGAGCGCGAGCGTAGTAGGATGCGCCGCGCCTCAAAAGATAGCTCAAACGTGCCATGACTGCCCCATGTGGAAGGTCCGTGTGTTACAGTCGTGTGTTACAATTTTCGAGAAAATAGTCAATAACTACAATTGCTTATGAGATTTCAGCGCCCTAGAATATTGGGGTATACCATCCTGGCGCCCCAGCCACTTCGCCTAGACCCAAACCCATCTCCAGACGCGTCTGCGCTCGCAGCGGGTGCGCCAGCGGCCATGACGCCGGTAGCGGTAGCAGACGCGCTCCCATACGCGCCGGCGGCGATGGCGTCGATGGTGCCTGATCTGCTCCACCTCCGCATCGGGCAAACCGTCAAATTGCGGCGCGTCGAGTTCATCGAGGATACCGTTGCGCGAAACCGCAACGACGGCGCGGGCCTCGCGCGTGGCGCCCGTAGCCGCCGCGACACCGGCAATACCGATCAATCCGGTCAGGAATAATCTGCGGTCCATCCGAACCTCCAAAATTCTGTCCCTTCAAGACTTTTAGATAGCGTACCGGTCGGGGCCGAACAGAGGCCATCTTCAAACCGCCCTTCAGATACCGAACCGGTTGCGCACTGTGCGGCAGTATCGGCTTTTTCGCAATGTCGCTCTCCGCGCCTATGACACCCGTTAGTAAAGTCGTATTGACACTAAGAACGACGATATGACTAATCTTCGTTGTCGAGGACTCATGCCTGGGAGAAAACAATGACGCGTTGCTTTAATTGGTACCCCTCCGGAACAAATTCGATCAGCGGTCTGATCAAGCCTCGCTGACCCTATCCGGATCGAACCCGGCCCGTTGCGGCTTGCTGCAGCGGGTTTTTCAGGAAGCAAGCCTTCAACGGCACGATAGCCATCGGCGATGAGCTCGTGCCGCGGGAGTATGTTTATGCTCCGTCGCGACTGATTCTTCTCAGCTTGCGGGCAAAATCGACCTCGAAGCGGCCGCCCCTCAATATCGCAGCGTCTTCGGAAACCGCATGTGTCCGAAGCACGAGGCGCAACGCCGCTGCCGCCTTCTCCCAGGCGCCGGCCTCTTCCGCCTTCACCGCAATCTCCACGACCGTCCGGTCGATCTGCCTCACCCGGAAATCCTTGATCGACCGGTCGCTGTCGAGGATAGCGGTGCGTATGGCATCCGGCATGACCTCGACAAATCCCCCCTTTGTTCCCGGCAGGCGCAGCGTGTCGTCGCAGCGCCCTTCGACGCGCTCCAGGGCGAGAAGCGGCGAGCCGCAGGCGCACTTTTCCCTCGACGGCGCCAGAATGTCGTTCAATCGGTAGCGGATCATCGCCTGCGCCGTGCGGCGAAGGTCGGTGATGACCGGCACGAAGCGATCGGGATGACCCGGAACCGGCTCGCGCTCGAAGATCATGTCGTCCTCATTGAGGTGGATGTTTCCATGCGCGCAGGCGACGCCCAGAAACCCCTCCGTCGCCTGATAGATCGAGCGCGGGCGGACGCCGAAAGCGCGTTCGGCCTGATCGGCATCGAGAGGGTCGAGCACCTCGCCGCCGGCGAAGATTTTTTGCAGCGGCAGGTCTGCGCCGAATTCCGCCAAGGCGCGCAGGGCCTTTGGCGGGGCGACGATCGTGTCGGGGCGGAACCGTTCGAGTTCCCCGATATGACCCTCCACGCCCTTGCGGATGTCGAAGAAGGCGAAGGCGAGCCGGCTTGAACGCTGCGTCGTCTCGTACAGTTCGTTCGCCGTGGAAAGCATCACCGCCACGCGATGCGCGCGGAAAGGAAAATCCGGCAGGGTCTTGGCGAGAATGGAGCCAAGCCAGAGGCAGCGCTCGCGTTTCGAGACGAGAAACAGGCCGCGATTGCCCGACGTGCCGGAACTGGTGCCGACCGTCAGCGCGCCGATGCGGCCCGAGCCGTTGCCGCTGCGCAGCCCCTCCTCCGCCGCCGCCCACGCCGTCTCGCGGCTGATGCCATGGGCGTTGAGCGCGCTGAAATTCTCCAGCGCGGCCGCCTTGTCCATGACGGGCCATTCGGCGAAAGGTCGACCGGCGAATTGCCTATAGAAAGGAATCGCTTGCGCGATTCCGGTCAGTTGCCGATTCAACATCAGCCGCTGCCGCACGGCGACCTGTCCGGGCGTGCGCAGCGTCGCCAGCGTCCAGCGCTTGGCGGCATAGGCGGCGAGGATCGAGAGCGCGCCGGTCATGGTGGCGGCACGTTCAGAGGTGCTGTTTTACCGCCCCAAAACGAGGGGCCAGCGTCTATCCCTTTGTGATCCCGAGACGAAACCGAGTTGCCCACCTCTTCGTCATCCCAGGGCGAAGCCTGAGCGAAGCGGAGGCGCAGACCCTGGGATCCATGCCTGAACGTAGCAGGCGGTTGAGGCGCGGGAGGAGAGCACTTGTCCTGCACAGGTACGCGCACCACCAACGCTCTGGCATGGATCCTCGGGTCAAGCCCGAGGATGACGAAGTGGAGAGGTTGGCGCAGTTCCGGCGCAAACGTCATGCTCCCGCCCTTATCACGAATTGGCGCCGTAGCGTCTGTCGCACACTCACGGCCACGGCTCCGGATCGTGAGCCAGCAATACGTCCGCTCCCCACGCTGTCGCCGCGCGCACCAGTTCTCCGCTTCGCCGCGCCGCCTCGCGGTCATGCACGACCAGACGCGCCGGCCAGTTCGGTTCGCGGCCGGAAATCAGAGGCGGAAGCGTCCAATCGGCATCGACGGCATAAAGCAGCGGATGCTCACGCTCCCCGAAAAACAGGCCGAAATGGCCTGCCATATGACCGGGCAGATCGACAGCCACCGCCGAGCCATCGCCAAATATATCGTGTCCCGTTCCGCCCCACGGCAACGGCGCGCGCGGCGCATCCTCGACCACGCGCACTGTCGTCTCGGCGAGGGCCGGCATCAGCGAACGGTAGAACGCCATCGTGAGGTCATGCCGGCTCGGGCTGGCCCGCCAGATCGCCAGCGAGGCGCGCGACATATGCAGCCGCGCATACGGAAAGCGCCGCAAGCCGCAGATGTGATCGGCATGGAGATGCGTCACGACGATGTCCTGCACGTCGGCCGCCTTGGCGCCCTTCACCTGCACGACCGCCAGCGCGTCCTGCGCCGGATCGAGTGTCAGCCGCAGCAGGTTGCGATAGAGACGGATGGCAAGGTCGGGCGCGGAGAAAAGCTCCGGACTGTAGCCGGTATCGATCAGCGCAAGGCCGTCCGCCCGTTCCATGAGGCCGTAGCGGATCGGGAAATCCGTGCTTGTCCAGCCGGCTTCGGCATCGACCAGCCAGCGGCGCGCAGTTACGGTGGCGCTGACGGGAAAGCTCAGCTTCACATCAAAACCCTCGATGCCGCGATGGTCCGTTCGATCGCCTCGTCGCGGCCAAGCGCAGGCTTCCAGCCCAGCCTTTGGCCGATATTTGTCAGGTCCAGCGTCTGCGAGAAAGCAAAGAGGCCGAGCGCATAGGCCGTCACCAGAGGCGGGCGGCCGCTCGTCCCCGCCCGAAGTTCGAGCAGGCGCGCGCCGCCCAGCACGACAGGCGCCGGCATGGCGCGCCACCGAACCTCTCGTTTGAGGCCGGAAAACAGCCGCTCGACCAGCGCGCGGATTTCGATCGGCTCGCCATGCGAGACATTGTAGGTTCCCGCGGTTGACGCATCGGCCTCCGCCATCGCCAGCATCGCGTCGGCCGCGACGGAGATGTCGGTGATATCCACCTTCGCGCCCCCACCGCGCAGCAGAGGCAGCGGTCGGCGCTCCGCCACCTTCAGCAGGCGCGGCAGGAGATGCGGATCGCCCGGCCCGAACAGGCCGCGCGGGCGGGCTATAAACACCTCGCCGCCAAAGCCGCGCACCACCTCCTCCGCCGCGCGTTTCGTGCGCGCATAGGCGTTGACCGGCCTTGGCAGCGGCGCGCCCTCGGCGAGGTTCAGCCGGTCCTCAAAGGCGAAGTAGACGCTGGTCGAGGAGACATGCACGAGACGCCGCACTCCTGCCCGTTCCGCCGCCGCGACCACATTGCGCGTGCCTTCGACATTGGTCCGCTCGAAAGCGGAATCGGGTCCCCAATCAGAAGACAAAGCCGCAGAATGAATAACTGCCTCGCAGCCGTCAAAGGCCCGCGCCAATCCTTCGGCGTCGGCGAGGTCGCAGCGCATGAAATTCGCCCGTCCGCCGAAATCGCCCGGTCCGGTGATTCCGCGTCCGGTCGCCACGACCTGATGGCCGCGTCGGGCTGCCGGTTCCACGCCCCGCCTGCCGCGCAAGCCCGTCCCGCCGCTCACCGCCATCCTCCTGCCATTTCGCGGCAGAAGCCGCCGACCGAGAAGCCGGCCGACGTGCCCACCACAACCACTTTCGATCCTTTGCGCGCCCTGCCCGTCGCGATGGCGTCATGCAGCGCCGTCGGGATCGACGCGGCGATCTGGTTGCCGTGCGTGGCGATCAGGTCGACGATCTTCTCGCGCGGAATCTTCAGTTTCTGCACCAGATGGTCGAGCGATCCCCGGCTCGCCTGATGCGGCACGACGAGATCGACGTCGCTCCAGCGCCAGCAGGCCTTGCCGAGCAGCGCCTCGAAGAACGGCGCGATGACCTTGGCCGCCAGCTTATACGCAGCCTTGCCGTCCATGCGGAAAACCGCGTTCTCGGCAAATCCCGCCGCATCGCGGTGGAAGTCGAAGCGCGTGCCGCCGGCGGCGAGTTCGCAATCGCGGTAACCCTCAGGCCAGGTTTCCATGTGGAACGCCGCGACGCCGCCGCTGCCGCCACGGTTCGCGGACAACACGATTGCCGCCGCGCCGTCGCCGAAAAGTGCTGCCGTATCAGGGCTTTGCTTCCAGGGCAGCGCGCGCGACGGAATCTCGCTCGACGCGATCAGCACGTTCCGCGCCCTGCCCGCCTCGATCATCTGCGCGGCAATGTCGAAGGCCACGACGAAGCTCAGGCAACTGGCATTGACGTCGAAGGCCGGGATACGCGCTCGCCCGAGTCCCAGCGCCTGCTGGATCAGCGGCGCGGTCGCCGGGATCGGCTGTTCGGGAACGGCTGCGGCGAAAAGGACGAGGTCGATCTCCTGCGTGTTCATGCCGGATCGCTCCACCGCCCGGCTCGCCGCCTCGATCGCCATGGCGCTGGTGGATTCGGTGGTGACGACCGGCCGGCTTTTCACACCGACCCGCTTTTCGGTCATGCCGGCGGGACGGCCGAGTTCAGCGTCGATCCCGGCGCTGGTGCGGATCGTCGGTGGGACGAAGACGCCGGTGCCGGCGATCCTGACTCGCGCCAGCATCCGATCCATGACTGACGGAGCGGGATTTCCCGCGGACACCGCTCCGACCGCATCTGACGCTTTCGCAAAGCTGTCGAGCATGGCCGACACCCCGTATTGAACACTGTTCATTTTGATGCTAGCAAGGAACTGAACAGTGTTCAATAGCGGATCGAACCATGCCGGCCCTTGTCCCAATGCCCGTATCCACCCATGAGAGGATACTGGAATCGGCGCGTGCGATTCTCGTCGAGGAAGGTTTTCGCGCCCTCTCGACCCGCGCGGTCGCGACCCGGGCCGGCTGCTCGATCGGGACCATCTACAACCATTTTCGCGATTTCGACGATGTCGTCCTTCACCTCAACGCGGAAACGCTGACGCAGTTGGGCGAAGCGCTGGCAGCAGCGGCCAAGAATCCCCCGGCGAAACGGCCGGCGGCGCTGGTCGACGCCTATTTCGATTTCGTGGAGGCAAACGAAGCCTCCTGGAGCGCGCTGTTCCAGCATTATCCGCCGCCCGGCTACGATTTGCCGGACTGGTATCGCGCGACGATCGAAAGCGTGGTCCGCGGAGCGATCGGGGCGCTGGACGAACTTCTAGCGGGAACTCCGGACGAAGAGCGCGACGGGCTCGTGATCGCGCTGTGGTCCGGGCTGCACGGGCTCGCCTCGCTCGACCGGCAATCGAAGCTGGCGACGGTAACACCGGGCGCCTCCGCCAGAACGCTCGGACATCTGCTGGTGTCATCGGCGCTGCGCGGCGCGGGCTGGACCGGCCGGTGAGCAAGCGCGTCCTGATCACCGGCGCGCGCGCGCCGGTCGCAGTCGATATGACGCTGCTTTTCCATCGCGCAGGGACGGAAGTGCACGTCGCGGATTCGACGCCGCTTCTCTTCGCCGCAGGGCTGAAATGCGTCGCCGGCAGTTATCGCCTGCCCTCGGCGCGGGGCAATCTTCCAGTCTACGCGCGGGCTGTCGCCGATCTCGTGAAACGGCACGGCATCGATCTCGTCGTGCCGACCTGCGAGGAGGTCTTTCATCTCGCCGCAGCGCGGGACACGGGGTTCTCCATACCGCTCTTCGCGCCGCCCATAACGGTGCTGAGACCGCTTCACGACAAGTTCGCCTTCATCGAGCTGGTGCGCGATCTCGGTTTCGACGCGCCGAAAACGACGCTGCTGCGGTCGGAGGCGGATGTCGCCGCGCTCGCCGGCCGCAGCCGGGATCTGGTGTTCAAGCCCTGTTTCTCTCGCTTCGCGGTCGAGACGCGCGTGGGCGTCGCGCCGCAAAAGCTGAAGCGCATCAAGCCGACGCTGCAGGCGCCGTGGGTGGCGCAAGAGCTTCTGAAAGGTCAGGAGTTTTGCATCTACGCCGTCGCCATCAACGGCAGGCTCACAGCCTTCAGCGCCTATCGCCCGCTCTACCGGATGGGTCAGGCGGCGAGCTACTATTTCGAGCCGGTCGATCTGCCGGAGGCCGAGCGTTTCGCCGCCGGCATCGTGGCCGCGACGCGTCTCGACGGCCAGATCTCCTTCGACATGATCCGGACGGCCGACCGGGGCCTTCTGCCGGTGGAATGCAATCCGCGCGCGACGAGCGGCCTGCATCTTCTCGCCGACCGACCGGAGATCGCGGAACGGATTTTGTCGCGGCCAGAAGTATCAAATCTGAAAGCTGAGGCTCTTTCCCCTGATAAGGTACCCCCACCCCTTTCGGGGCGAGCCACGCGTCTCGCCCCGAAAGGGGTGGGGGTTCTGCTCCGCGAGAACCCAAAGGCGATAGTCTGTTCTTCCTCCGACGACATCATCCGTCCTCGCCCCGCTGCCGGCCCTGCTGCCTGCAAGGCGGTGATGTGGCTGCTCGGCCTCGCGCCAGCGATCGCCCAGGGCAAGGTCGGCCGCTGGCGGACGGACAAGCGCCGGGCGCGCGACATTTTCGCGGTTCCGGGAAGCCCGCTCAATCTGCGCGCCTGGCAGACGCTCGGCAGCTATTGTCTGGAGGCATTGAAGACGCGCCGGCCCCTGCGCGCCATCACGACGACAGACATCGAATGGGACGGCGAGCCGCTCGATGCCCGTCCCTGAGCAGGGTGAGGACAACACGACCGGGTGCATGAACGCGCTTGCCCGCGCCTATGCGGAAGGTTTTCGCACGCATGGAGCGGGTGCCCTCATCCGCAATCTGGCCACCCATGTCGAGACGCGGCGTATCGGCGAACGGGAGGTGGTGCTGACCGTCAACCGGTCCGAACCCACCGACACCTATGTCTGCTCGCCGCACACAGCCTTCGTGCGTTATCTGCGCGAGGAAATCCCGACGCTGCCCATGCGGGCCGCGCACCGGCCGCTCGGGCTTCTCGTCTCGGGCTTCGACCGGCTGCTCACCGCCGCGCGGGTGGACGACATCGTGCATCTCAACAACTGGCTGCTTTCCACGAACCTGACCGGCGGGCTCTCCCTGCCGGACGTGACAGGCCTCACCAGAGCGCTGACGGTGGAGTTTCCGGGCTCGCTGCTGGCGATCCGCTCGCTCAACGAATGGTCGAACGCGGAGTTGTTGCGCGCCCTCGTCGCCGGCGGCTGGGATCTCGTTCCAAGCCGGCAAGTCTGGGTGATCGACGATTTCGCGCGCAACTGGGCAGACCGGCGCGACACGAAACGCGACCGCGATCTGGCCGGAACGACGCCGCTGCGGCGCGAGGCGCTTCGGCAGGTGAGCGAGACGGATGCCGCGCGCATCGCGCATCTCTACGGCCTGCTCTACCTGCAAAAATATTCGCGGCTCAATCCCGATTATTCGCCCGAATTCATCCGCTTCGCGCATGAGATCGGCATGCTGCGTTTCATCGTCTTCCGGGACGAGGCGGGCACGATCCAGAGTGCGGTCGGCTGTTTCCGGCTCGGCAACGAAATCACCACGCCGATCGTCGGCTACGATACGGCAAAGCCCGCCGGCGACGGCCTCTACCGGCTGGCGACATGGGCGATCTTCGATCTGGCGCAGCGCGAGGGTTTGCGGCTCAACCTGTCTTCCGGCGCGGCCGGCTTCAAGCGCAATCGCGGGGCGCGCGGCGTCATAGAATATTCGGCGGTCTACACGCGCCACCTGTCGCGACCGCGCCGCCTCGCCATCGCCGCGCTGCGCCGGACACTCGACGGCGTCGCCGTCCCCATGATGCGGAGGTATCAGCTTTGATCCCCTACCCCGACGCCATCAAGGAGAGCTGGCTGCCGGTGGCCGCCGTCCAGGAAGTAGGCGACAAGCCGCTCTCGCGGCGGCTGCACGGCGTGCCGCTGGCGATCTTCCGCGCCCGGGACGGATTCGGCGTGCTGCGCGACCGCTGCCCGCACCGCAATGTCGCGCTTTCCGAAGGCAGGGTGATCGCGGGCGAGGTCGTCTGCCCCTATCACGGCTGGAGCTTTGGCAAGGACGGCGCCTGCACCGGCGTTCCGGGCTCGGAAACCGTACCGAGGATTTCTGCGAACAGCCTGCCGGTGCGGGTGGAGGCCGGGCTGATCTTCACCAGCCTCTCCGACAATCCGCGGCCTTTCCCGGCGATCCCCGCACCCATCGGCGATGCCGGTTACGATCAGTTCCTGTGGCCGATCCGCGCGCCCGGATTTCTGGTCGATGCCGTGGAGAACCTGCTGGACCCGGCGCATCCGCACTATCTGCACCCCGGCATCGTGCGTTCGCCCGACAGCCGGCACCCTGTGCGTGTCGAAATCATCGAGCGGCCGGATTCGGTCGAGGCGATCTATCACGAGGAGGCGCGGACCAAGGCGTGGATGCCGCGCCTGCTCGAAGGCAAGCGCATGACCAGCATCGGCCGCTTCTTCCCGCCGACCACGGCGCAACTCGCCTTCGAGGGCGAGGACGGTCCGAAACTCGTCATCACCGCCTTCTTCTCCCCGGAGACCGAGGAGGAAGTGCAGGCCTTCGCGCATTTCGCGACGCCCAAAGGCAGGATACCGGCGCGGCTGAAGGAGTTCGTGCTGCGCGCCTTCCACCGCCCGGTGTTGCGGCAGGATCAGGACATACTGAAAGCGCAGGTGGAGAATGTCCGCCGTTTCGGCGGCGTGCGCTATGCCGCCGGCCCGCTCGATTTCCTCAAACTGCCGATGCTGAGACTGATGCGCGGCGAGACGCTGGAGGAAAAGATGAGCGAAGGAAGGTGCAGGCTGTAGCGACCGTTCAGCCTTGTTGCCTCGGGTTCAAACTGCTATCTGATCGCCCAAGGGAATGGTGTCTCCCTCAAAACCGCGCTGTTGCTGATGACGCCTGCTTTCGCGCCTTGTGCGCAGAAGGAGGCTTGCGTGGGATTTCTTCTCGTCTTCGTCGGATCGGGCATAGGCGGCATGGCGCGGCACGGGGTCGGCCTGCTGGCGCTCAGGTGGTTCGGCATCGGTTTTCCGATCGGGACGCTGGCCATCAACATCGTCGGCTCGCTGCTGATGGGCGTCGTCGCCGAATACTGGGCCCTGAAAAGCGGTTTGCCGCAGCCGGCCCGGCTCTTCCTGACCACCGGCATTCTGGGCGGCTTCACGACCTTTTCCGCCTTCTCGCTGGAAACCGCCGTGCTCTGGGAACGCGGCCAGCCGCTTAGCTCCGTCGCCTATGTGGCGGCGTCGCTGGTCCTCTCGGTCGGCGCGCTGTTCGCGGGGCTGTGGCTGATCCGCATGCTGGATGCGCGGGGCATTCTCTGAGCACGCGACGATGTGCTCGTCTTGGCCGGACGCAAAACCGCTTCACACTTTTGCCGGAAATGATCTAAGCGCGGCCATGCATTCGCTGCAAGAAATCGCGACCTTCGAGCAGATCGTCAAGAAAAGCCGCTTTCTGGCGACCGCCGGGCCGGTGACGGACGAGAAGGCGGCGCGCGACTTCATCGCCGCGCAGGCGATTGCCGGGGCCAACCACAATTGCTGGGCATGGCGCGTCGGCCAGGCCTACCGCTTCAGCGACGACGGCGAACCCGGCGGCACCGCCGGCAAGCCGATCCTGCAGGCGATAGACGGACAGTCGCTGGACAATGTCGCCGTCGTGGTGACTCGCTGGTTCGGCGGCGTGCTGCTCGGAACCGGCGGACTGGTGCGCGCCTATGGCGGCACGGCGGCCTCGTGCCTCAGGGCCGCGAAGCGCGTGGAACTCGTCGCCCGGCGGGAACTGGCGATGCGCGTCGGCTTTTCCGATCTCGCTCTGGTCAAGGCGCGGCTCGCCGCCGCCGAAGGGGTGGCGGTGCAAAGCGAGACTTTCCTCGCCGACGGCGCGGAAATCACCGTGGCGGTGCCGGAAGCGGCCTTCGACGAGGTCGTGGCGCGGCTGGCGGACGCGACCAGCGGGCGGATCAAATTCCTGTCGGACACATGAAAAAGGCCGTCGCGTCGCCGCGACGGCCCTTCAAAACTGTCTACCGGAATCAGCGGCGGATGAGCGACCAGACGGCCGGGACGAGCGCAGCGGCCAGCGCGGCCTTGATGAGGTCCGGCACGATGAAGGGAGCGACGCCGAACTGCCAGCCCTTCTCCACGCCGATCAGCGCAGAGAGCCAGCCGAAGCCCATAGCGAGCATGATGGCGTCGGCGATCACCACGATCCCGAAGAATTTCAGCACGTTGCGGTCCCAGCCGCGATCCGCCGCCCAGCCGATTATGGCGGCCATGACGACGAAGCCGGCGAGGTAGCCGCCGGTGGTGCCGAGCATATAGGCCAGGCCGATGCCCTTTTCAGGCGTGTTCTGGAACACCGGCAGACCGGCCGCGCCTTCGGCCATGTAGAGAAGGAGCGTGGCGAGGCCGAGGCGGAGGCCGAAGGCGGCCGCGATCAGGATGACGGCGAGCGTCTGCAGCGACATGTCGACCGGGCCGAACACGACCTTGGTCTTGGCGGAAAGGGTGAGCAGCAGGGTGCCAAGCACGGCGAGGCCGAACTGCATGGCGAGTCGCGCGTTGCGGCTTTCGGGCAATGCCAGCGATACGAGCGGGCGTGTGATGGTGGTCGATGCGGTCATGAAACTCCCCTTCCGTCTCGGTCGCTTCGGCGAAATGCCAGCCAAAGAAGGTTTGGCGTGGTGCAGAACGACGACAACCTATATTGGCTTCGCAGGCGGCCGGCAAACGAAAATACCGCAGCGCACACAAGGTAGCGGCACATGGACTTCGACACCAGTTTCACACCCGCCTACGGCGAAGCGGTCGGGATCGGCGGCGGCGTGCGGCGGCTGACCGCGCCCAATCCGAGCCCCTTCACCTTCCATGGCACCAACACCTATCTGGTCGGCACGGATACGCTGGCGGTGATCGATCCGGGGCCGGACGACGACGCGCATCTTTCGGCGATCCTGTCGGCCATCGGCGGGCGATCGGTGAGCCACATCTTCGTCACGCATACGCATCGCGACCATTCCCCCCTCGCCGCGCGGCTGAAAGCAGAGACGGGCGCGAAAACAGTCGCGGAGGGACCGCATCGCGCCTCGCGGCCTCTGCGGACGGGCGAGGCGGACAGGCTCGACGCCAGCGGCGATGCGGAATTCCGGCCCGACATCGCGGTCGGCGACGGCGAGACGGTGGCAGGCGACGGCTGGGCGCTGACCGCCGCTATGACGCCCGGCCATTGCGCAAACCACGCCGTCTTCGCGCTGGACGGCACCGGCGTTCTCTTCTCCGGCGACCATGTGATGGCCTGGTCGACGACCATCGTGGCGCCGCCGGACGGATCGATGGCCGACTACATGGCCTCGCTCGACCGGCTGCAGGAGCGCGACGACCGGCTCTATCTGCCCGGCCATGGCGGACCGGTGAAGGAGCCGCAGGCCTTTCTGCGCGGGCTGCGGGCGCACCGCAAGATGCGGGAGCGTGCGATCCTGGAACGGGTGAACGGCGGCGATCGGTTCATCCCCGACATCGTGGCGGCCATCTATCGCGGCACAGATTCGCGCCTGCACGGCGCGGCGGGCCTCTCGGTGCTGGCGCATCTGGAGGATCTGGTCGCGAAGGGGCTGGTGAAGGCCGAAGGCGACCTCGGCATCGACAGCGAATTCCGGCCGGGGTAGCGCCTACTGCTGCGGCGCCTGCGTGGGCGGCGGCGCCTCGTCGGGAATCTCGACGGTCGGCGCGTCGTCTTCCTCCTCGGCAGGGCCTGCGCGGACGGGCGCGGTGCCGGCCTGCGCCGCCATCATCGCGTCGAGTTCGGTAAGGAAGACGACGATGCGCGCGGCGTTGCCGCCCAGATCGTGCGCGCCGTAGCGGGAGGCGGAGCGCATGTCGACGAATGTGGCGCCGCCCATATCGGTGACCCTCACGGCGACGTCGGCGGGCAGGCCCCAGACCAGCGAGTGGGCGATCGCCTCGATGGTGGTCTCGAAAGCCACGCCGACCGAATCGCGCGTCGCCGTCACCGGCCAGCCCCGCCGCGCGACGATGTCCTCGACGGCGGCGAGCACCCGGTCCATCGGCAGTTCGTAGCGGTGGCCCTCGACCAGCGGATAGGCTTCCGCCTGTTCGATGATGCTCTCGGGCGTCGGGTCGCCGATCGCGTTCATGTCCGGCGTGCGCAGGCGCGCCGCTTCGGCAAGCGAGGGCGGGTTCTCGAGATCGGTCGAAATGTCGGCGAGCTTCGGATAGGCGAGATACCACCACGCGCCGACCAGAAACGGCGCGATCGTCACCAGTGACCAGAAGACTCCGAGCAATATGTCGGGGCGGCCGGGACCCCAGAAATACCAGTAGCGGCGGTGGGCGACGAGGCAGGCAGCAAATCCGGCGAGCGCGACCGCCAGCGTCGTGCCGAGGAGCGGCGCGAGGTCGGGCGTCGTGACAAGACGATAGCGATGAGCCAGCACTATCGTGGCGAGAAGCACGATCGAGAACACGCCCAGCCGCCGCGACCAGACGGCGCCGGGCGACATGGGTCTCTCGATCGTGGCCGTCATCGCTCCTCGCAGTGGGACGGCCTTACCTGCCGCGCCCCGACGGCAAGATCAAGGTGATTGGATGAAGGCCGCGGGAGAACCTATGCTCAGGCGGTCGGCAGACGGTGATCCCTGAAGCGCTCGCGCAGCGTGATCTTCTGGATCTTGCCGGTCGCGGTATGGGGGATCTCGTCGACGAAGACGACATCGTCGGGCATCCACCATTTCGCCACCTTGCCCTCCATGAAGGCCAGCATCTCGTCGCGTCCGACAGTCTTCTCCGGCTTGCGGACGACGACCAGCAGCGGCCGCTCGTCCCATTTCGGATGCGGCAGGCCGATGACCGCCGCCTCCGCAACGTCCGGATGGCCCACCGCGATGTTCTCCAGATCGATGGTGGAAATCCACTCGCCGCCGGACTTGATGACGTCCTTGGCGCGGTCGGTGATCTGCATGTAGCCGTTGGCGTCTATATGGGCGACGTCGCCCGTGTCGAACCAGCCGTCGGCGTCGAACTGCTCGGCGCCGGCGCCGCCATAATAGGCCCGCGCCACCGCCGGCCCCCGCACCTTCAGCCGGCCGAAGGTCGCGCCATCCCACGGACGGTCGACATCGTTGTCGTCGGTGATGCGCATCTCGACGCCGAAAGGCGCAAAACCCTGCTTCTGCCGTATGTCGAGCAGCGCTTCCGGCTCAAGACCCTCGACCTCGGGCTTCAACGTGCAGAGCGAACCCAGCGGCGACATCTCGGTCATGCCCCAGGCGTGGATGACCTCGACATCGTAGTTCTGCTGGAATTTCTGCGTGATGACGCGCGGGCAGGCCGAGCCGCCGATGACGACGCGCCTGAGATGCGGCAGATTCTTCCCTGTCTCCTCCAGATGCTGGAGCAGCATGAGCCAGACCGTCGGCACGGCCGCGGAGAACGTGACCTTTTCCGTGTCGAGCAGTTCGTAGATCGAGGCGCCGTCCATCTTGCCGCCCGGCATCACCATCTTGGCGCCGATCATCGGGCCTGTCTGCCCGAGCCCCCAGGCATTGGCATGGAACATCGGCACGACCGGCAGGATGACGTCGCGCGACGAGATGCCCATGGAATCAGGCATGCACGCGATCATGGCGTGCAGCACGTTGGAGCGGTGGCTGTAGACGACGCCTTTCGGATCGCCGGTGGTCCCGGACGTGTAGCACATGCCGGCCGCCGTGTTCTCGTCGAGGTCGCGCCAGACGAAATCGCCGTCCGCCCCGGCCAGCCACTCCTCGTAGGCGACGACATTGGCAAGCGCGGTCTGCGGCATGTGCGCGGCGTCGGTAAGGACGACGATCTTCCTGAGGGAGGGCACGGACGGCGCGAGTTTTTCGACCAGCGGCATGAAGGTCAGGTCGACGAACAGTATCCTGTCCTCGGCATGGTTCATGATCCACGCAATCTGCTGCGGGAAAAGCCGGGGGTTGAGCGTGTGATAGACCGCGCCGATGCCCATGGCGCCGTACCACACCTCCAGATGGCGCGCGGTGTTCCAGGCGAGCGTCGCCACGCGGTCGCCGAGGCCGAAGCCGTCGCGCTCCAGACGCTGCGCGGCCTGACGCGCCCGCTTGTGCAATTCGGTATAGGTGGTGCGGACGATTGGCCCCTCGACCGAGCGCGACACGATCTCGCGATGGCCGTGCTGGCGCGCGGCGTGGTCGATGATCTTGTGGCACAGAAGCGGCCATTGCTGCATCAAGCCAAGCATGTGAGTCCTCCCGATCGCACAACATCTGGCGGGGACAGACCGATCTTGTCCAGCGGGAAAAGTATGCGCGAGCGCCATAAAGACGCCACTGTCGCCCAGGACTTTCGTCCAAAGGGCGGGAACATCATGAGGAGGCTTTCATGGCAATGACGGCGGACACCATGATTTCCGAGCCGGACGGGCTCGAAGCAATCGGTAACGTGCTGTCGCAACGCGACGAGACTGCGCTGCAGGGCGATTTCGCGGGTTGCGTCGTTTCTGCGCTGGAGGCGGTCAAAGGCACCCTGCTCTTCCAGATGCAGATCGACGCCGAACTCGCCGGCCGCAAGGTCGCGGCGATCAGCGTCGGCCACGGCGAGGACCGCGCCTTCGCGCTGGTGATTCTGCCTGACGGCGACAAGCAGGTGCGCATCGAGCGCGCCGAGGACAGCGACGATCCGCTGGCCGCGATCGCGCCATCCTATGCCGGCCTGATCGACGTCCTGGATGTCGCGGCATAGCTGGACCATCCGCAGGTCAGCCGAGGCGTTTGTCTTCGCAGATGCGAGTGACTAGGTTTTCTCCGCACCACGCGGAGATGACACCATGACGACGCAGCTGCCCCTCACCAATCTCCAGACGCGCGACGTCGCGGCGCTGCTTCATCCCTACACGCCGCTGCATCGCCTGAAC
>OEIU01001330.1_pt1 | contig 16400 bp, 12 predicted proteins | sample 1539221 | NCBI WGS metagenome assembly OEIU01 (sample SAMN03792071, study PRJEB22550) | activated sludge metagenome | feature: wastewater treatment plant; material: activated sludge; isolation source: Wastewater treatment plant of a petroleum refinery complex | place: Argentina: Zarate | collected...
CTGATCGCGGCGGGCGGGACGCTCGGCATCCTCCTGCCGCCCTCGATCACGATGATCCTCTACGCGGTCGCGGCGGAGCAGTCGCTGGGCCGGCTGTTCCTGGCAGGGATCGGGCCGGGCCTGCTCCTCGTCAGCCTCTTCGCGGGCTATGCGATGATCCGCTACCGCCGCGAATACGCCGCCGCGCAGGCCGTCGCCGAGGCCGGGGGAGAGCGTTCCGAAATCCTGCGCGACGAGAACCTGACCTTCCGCGAGCGGCTGGGCGCGCTGCCGCGCGTCCTGCCCTTCGTGATCCTCCTGACGGGCGTCATGGTCGCGCTCTACGGCGGCTTCGCGACCCCTTCCGAAACCGCAGGGCTCGGGGCCATCATGGCGCTCGCCCTGATCGCCATGATCTACGGCGTCTGGACACCGCGCGACCTCGCCCCGATCCTGACCTCGACCTTGCGCGAATCCACCATGCTGATGCTGATCATCGGCATGTCGCTCCTCTATTCCTATGTGATGAGCTACTTGCAGATCAGCCAGTCGGCGGCGGCCTATATCGTCTCGCTCCAGCTGTCTCCCTGGCTGCTTCTGGCGACAATCCTCGTTCTCGTCGTCGTGCTCGGCTTCTTCCTGCCGCCGGTCTCCATCATCCTGATGACGGCCCCGATCATCCTGCCGCCGCTCAAGGCGGCAGGGTTCGACCTCATCTGGTTCGGCATCGTCATGACCATCGTGATGGAGATGGGGCTGATCCATCCGCCGGTCGGACTCAACATCTTCGTCATCCGCAACATCGCGCCCGACATCCCGCTCGGCTCGGTGATGCGCGGGACGCTCCCCTTCGTCGGGCTGATGATCCTCGCCGTCCTGATCCTGTGCTTCGTGCCCGCGATCTCGACCGGCTTTCCGGACCTCGTGATGGGCCGGCCGGGACGCTGAGGGCGAGGCGGAAGCCGCCGGATGCGATAGAGCGTGACGACGATTCGACGAAGCGTCGTCACGCTCCAGAGGCAGACCATGTCGCAGCTTGCAGCCGCCACCGGGCCGGAGGCCCCGGACCGCGCGGGGACCGCAAACGTCGTCAGGCTCGCCGTGGCCCAGGCGCTCGCGGGCGCCAATTCCGTGGTCGCCTATGCGACCGGGGCGATCATCGGCAGCATGCTGGCGCCGAGCCCGGTCCTCGCGACGCTGCCCCTCTCCGTCTTCGTGGTGGGCATGGCCGCCTGCACGCTGCCGGCCGGGGCCATCGCCCGGCGCCACGGCCGCCGGGCCGCGTTCCTCGCGGGGACCGCCTGCGGCGTGATCGTCGGCCTCTTCTCCGCCCTGGCCGTTTTCATCGGCTCGTTCTGGCTGTTTTGCCTCGGCGCCTTCTTCGGCGGGGCCTATGCCGCGGTGGTCCTGTCCTTCCGCTTCGCCGCCGCCGATTGCGTCCCGCCGGAGCGGCGCCCCCGCGCGCTCTCCGCCGTCATGGCCGGAGGCGTCTTCGCCGGCGTGCTCGGCCCGCAGCTCGTCACGCACACGATGAACCTCTCGCCGCCCTACCTCTTCGCGGCCACCTTCCTGGCGCAGGCCGCCGTGGCTGCCGTCTCGGCCCTGGTCCTGCTCGGCGTCCGGCTGCCGAAGCCGACCGCCCATGAACTGGCGGGCGGGCGTCCCCTTTCGATCATCGCCCGCCAGCCCCGCTTCGTCACGGCGGTGATCTGCGGCGTCGTCTCCTACCTGCTGATGAACTTCCTGATGACGGCGGCGCCCCTCGCCATGCACCTGTGCGGCCTGTCGCAGGAGGATGCCAATCTCGGCCTCCAATGGCACGTCATCGCCATGTACGCGCCGAGCTTCTTCACGGGCCGGCTGATCACGCGGTTCGGCGCGCCGCGCGTGGTGGCGAGCGGCCTGGCCCTGACCGCCGCTTCCGCGGCCGTGGGCCTCACCGGCATCGACGTCGCGCATTTCTGGCTGACCCTGACCCTGCTCGGCCTCGGCTGGAATTTCGGCTTCGTGGGCGCCTCCGCCCTCGTCCTGGAATGCCACCGCCCCGAGGAGCGCACGCGCGTGCAGTCGCTCAACGATTTCCTGGTCTTCGGGACCATGGCGCTCGGCTCCTTCTCCTCAGGCGGCCTGCTGGCCCGCTACGGCTGGGACGCAGTGCTCTGGATCTCGTTCCTGCCGCTCCTGCTCGCCGTCGCCGCACTCGCCTGGGCGAGGACGGGACGCATATCCGAGGCCGACCCGCCGTGAAGGCCCGGCCGCGCCGGACCGTCGCGCCCGGGCCGGCAATGCATTAACGTCCCGTTCGAACCACCAGGGAGCGGACGGCCAAGCAACATGACCCACTGGCTCGATACACCGACCCGCTACGGACGCATCAGCCGCGGATTCCACTGGCTCATGGCGGTGCTTTTTGCGTGGCAATTCGCAGGCGCCCTTCTCTACGTGAGCCTCGGCGATACCCCGCTCACCCGTTTCGTCGGGGGAAGCCATTTCACGATGGGCTTTGTCCTTTTCGTCCTCGTGCTGCTCCGCGGGAGCTGGGGGCTGATGAACCTGAAGCGGCGCCCGGGGCATGAAGGTCCGCTCGGGCGGGCCGCGGCCGCCGGACATGCGGCGCTCTATGCGCTGATGATTTTCGTGCCGGGCCTCGCGCTGCTGCGCCAATATGGCTCGGGAAAGGGATTTTCACCCTTCGGCATCACGCTCATGTCCCCCCGTCCCGAGAAGATCGAGTGGCTGATGGCGCCCGCCAACCTGCTCCATTACTGGCTCGGCTTCAGCCTCATGGCGCTCATTGCCGGTCACATCGTCATGGGTTTCGTCCATCATGCGCTTCTGAAGGACGGCGTCCTGAAGCGCATGGCGTGATTGCCACTGCCGCGGCGGCGACAACCCGCGCGGGAAGGAGCGGAGAAAATATGCCGATTGCGTCCACGGGACCGATGGAATCGGAACCGATGCCGCGTGCGGGTGACCATTCGACCGACGCGGTCGCCGGCCGGAAGGAGTTCGAGCGCTTCTTCGGCAGCCTCGAGCAGAGCCTGGGCGGCCTCGCGGACGAGGTTCCAGACCTCCACGGGTCTTTTCCGTCCGCCGCGATCGACAGGCTTCGCGCGGCGGGAATTCTCAGCGCCACCCTTCCCGAGGCCGCAGGCGGCCTCGGGCTCGGAGAACCCCGCAGATCGGATCTTCTGAAACGCCTCCTCGTCCGCATCGGACGCTGCGACCAGATCCTGGGGCGTCTCTACGAGGGCCATGTGAACGCCCATCTCCTCGCGTTCCGCTTCGGCGACGAGGAGACGCGCGGGCGCGTCGCGGCGGATACGAGGGACGGACACCTCTTCGGCGTCTGGAATACCGAACCCTCTCCGGGAGGCGTCGAAATCGATTCCGGGTCCGGGGTTCTGCGGGGACGGAAGATCTACGCCTCGGGCGCGGGCTTCGTCACGCGGCCCCTGGTGACGGCCTCGGCGAAGGGACGAGGCCAGATGCTGATCACGCCCCTCGAAGAGGGCGAGAGGGCGGATCTGAGCGGCTGGCGCGCCAGGGGCATGCGGGCGAGCGCCACAGGACAGGTCTCGTTCGACGGCTACCCGCTCGATCGGGCGATCCGGGTCGGAAAGCCCGACGATTACGTCGAGCAGCCGTTCTTTTCCGCCGGCGCCTGGCGCTTCCTGGCCGTGCATCTGGGAGGGATCGAGGCGGTTCATCTGGCGCACAAGGCTCATCTCGTCCGGCTGAGCCGTCATGAGGATCCGCATCAGCTGGTCCGGCTGGGCCAGTCGGCCATCGCGGTCGAAACCGCACGCGCCTTCGTCGGCCATGCCTGCTCCCTCGCCAACGGAACGGGATCGGCCGATGCCCGCTCGACCATCGCCTATGTCAACCTCGCCCGCGCGGCGGTAGAGCGCGCAGGACTCGACGCGATCGAGCTTGCCCAGCGCTCGGTCGGCCTCGCTTCGATGATCGAGAACCATCCGCTCGAACGCGTCACGCGCGATCTCGCGACCTATCTGAGGCAGCCGGGCCCGGATCACGCCCTCACCGAAGCGGCGCGCCACCTCTTCGAGATCGAAGGCTGCTATCTGCCGCCCGAGCGGCGGTGATCGGGCGAAATCAGATAGATCAGCCCGGCCCGTTCTCTCTCCCGGTCGTCATCAGGGCTATCGCATCTGGCGGTTTCCGCCAGATGCGATAGCCCTACGATCGTCATGGCCCGAAGCGGGATCAGGCGGAGGCGCGCACGACGTCGATGACCGTGCCGTCGCGGTATTCGACCACGGCGACGATCCGCCCCCCGCCGGCTCGCGGCGGAGACGGATCGCCGCCGGCCCGCCGCTGCGACTTGCTCCTCAATTCCTCGATCGTGCAGAGCGGCAAGCCCGCCGACGCGAGGCGGTCCCGCAGGTCGGCGCGGCGGGGATTCACCGCCACGCCCTCTTCGGTGACGACCGCGTCGATGGTCTCTCCGGGCGTCGTGACCGAGGCCACGCGGTCGACGATCTTGGGATGGTGGCGCGCCGCGAGCTGCGTCGTCACGAGCGCGAGCTTCGCTCCGGCTGCCGTGTCACTATGGCCGCCGGACCCGCCGATGATGACGCCGCTGGAGCCGAGCGTCACGTTCACGTTGAAGTCGAGATCGACCTCCGCGGCGCCGAGGATCATGACGTCGAGAAGATTGACGACTGCGCCCCGGTTGTGCGGGTTGGCGTACATTGAGGCCGACATGGCCTGGTGCGCGGCGTCGCGCCGGTAGGATTCGACGGCCTTCAGGTCGAAGCACTGGACGTTGAAAAGGGAGCGGAACAGGCCGGCCTCGAACATCTCGACCAGGGTTCCGGTGATGCCCCCCGCCGCGAAGCTGCCGGTGATCCTCTTCGCCGCCATGCGCTCCCTGAGGCAGGCCGCGACCGCCAGCGACACCCCGCCGGCGCCGGTCTGGAACGAGAAGCCGTCCACGAGGAGCCCCGACGCCTCCACGACATCCGCCGCGGTCGCGGCGATCTTCAGCCCTTCCGGCTTGTCGGTGACGCGGGTCGTCCCGGAGACGATCTGGCGCGGATCGCCGATCGAGGGCACCTCGACGACGAAATCGACATCGTCCTGGGTGATGTCGATCGGGCAGGCCGGATAGGGCACGAGGCAATCCGTGATCGCGACGACGCGGTCGGCGTATTTCACGTCCACCATGGGATAGCCGAGCGTCCCGCAGGCTGATTTCCCGCCGACGCCGTTGAGGTTCCCGTAGATGTCCGCTGTCGGCGCCGCGACGAAGGCGACGTCGATATGAATGTCGCCCGCCTCGATGGCCCGGGCGCGGCCGCCATGGGTCTGCATGACGAGGGGCCTTTGCAAGAATCCCCGCGCGACGGCCTCGGCGACCGGGCCGGACAGATAGGCGGTGGCGAGGCCCGTCACGACGCCGCTCTCGATATGGCCCGCCAGCGGGGCGTGGACGGGGAAGAGCGAGCTCGCCGCGACCCGGATGTCGCGAAGCCCGAGCGAGGCGATCTCGGCCATGACGGCCCGCAGGACGTCGTCGCCGTTCCTGAGGTGATGATGGAAGGAGATCGTCGCGCCGTCCCTGAGCCCGCATGCCCGGATCGCCGCGCGGATGCTCGGCAGGACCTTGCCGATTCCGGGCCGGGCGCTGCACACCTTGACCGCCGCACGCGTCGCGAGGCCGATATGGGCGAAAGCGCCCGTGAAATGCTTCACGGGTCCATAGCCTTCGATGAAATCGGGAACCGGCGGCTGGGTCACAAGGAGGTCTCCGGCATCGGCATGTCCAGGCTGGCCAAGCTCTCACAATGCGCCCCGGCCGCATAGACGTTCGGCAGTTTGCGGCTCAGCCGGGTTGCGCCCGGGAGACCGGATCCGCTTCCTTCATCCTCAGGAGGATCTGGTCGTGGCGCCAGAGCTGCTCGACGAAATCCCGGATCGAACTCTGCGGCCGGAGATGGACGGCGAGGCTCCGCGCCGTCCGCCGCCCGTCGATCGCCTCGACGAAGCGCTTCTGCCCGGCATCGATCGGCAGGTAGATATCCGTATCCGTATGGCTGCGGTTCAGCAGCACGCCCGCCTTTCCCGGCGGCAATTTCTCCTCGATGCAGACCGAATCCACGACCCGTAAGGGGACGGCGTCGAGCCAATCGTCGCCCGCGAAATCAATCTTCCGCCCACCCGAGTGATCGTCGTCCCGGCAGAGGACCGCGCTGTGCCGGAGCATCGTGCCGCGATACAGCTCCATGGCCGCATATTGCGTCTCCGGGCCGAGTTGCGCGAGCCGGGCATAATGCGGCGTGCCGCGCGGGGCGCCGCAATGGGGCAGATAGGGCGCCTGCCGTCTCCATCGGCTGAAAAGCAGGCGGTTCCGCGCCGCGAAGGCGAGGAATTGCGGCACGGAATACGGACGGTCCCGCGGGTGCAGCAGCGCATCCGCGAGGCCCGCATCGTAGCGAAAATCCGGCGAGTTCCTGAGGAGCGGCCAAAGCGGATGCCCGGCGGGCAGCAGCCTCAGGGCCGAGGCCAGGTCCCGGATGCCGGCGGTCGTCGCCTCGATCCCGATGAGCCTGCCGTATTCCTGAAGCAGGTAGATGCCCGCACGTCCGTAGGGCGCATAGACCATCAGGAGCATCCGGCCCTGCGGCGCGAGCGCCTCGCGCAAGGCGCGAAGGCCGGCATCGGGATCGGGCAGATGGTGCAGCACGCCGGTGCAGACGATCTGGTCGAAAGTCTCGCCGAGCCGCCCCGCCTCCTCGACGGGAAGGCGTCTCAGCTCCAGGTTCGCGAGCCCGTGCTTCTCCTTGAGGGCCCGCGCATGGGCGATGCTCGCCTCGCTGACGTCGATTCCGACGACGCGCGCCCTCGGCCAGCGCAGCGCGTGCCTCGCCGCCTGGGCCGTCCCGCAGCCCGCGACCAGGATGGAGCGCTCTTCCCGAAAGGCGCGGGACGGCCAGAGAAGATGATATTCCTCCAGCCTCTCGGCCTCGCTCTCCGCGTCGGGCCGCAACTCCTCCACGGGCCGCGGATAGGGATGGCGCTCGTAGAAGTCGCGCACGGCCGTCGCGACCGCTTCCGCATCGGGGCTCGGGGACATCGCTTCACGTTCCGGCGCCGGATGGCGGGGCCTCTTCTTCCCCTATTTCCGGCTCCCGAGCCACCGGATCGCATCGTCGATTCCGCCCGCCCCCATGACGCGGAAGCGCTTCGGGCTGCGCGGCCTGCCGCATGCGATGCACGGCCCCATCCTCGGGGCGACCTTGGAGCATGCTGCGCTTCCTCGGACTCTCTAAACCCTCAGACCTGTTCCGGGAGCCGGTCGAGCAGCTTGTCGAGCGTGATCGGGTAGTCGCGCACGCGGATGCCGGTGGCATTGTAGACCGCGTTGGCAACAGCGGCACCGACTCCGCACAGCCCGAGTTCGCCGACCCCCTTGGCCTTCATCGGCGAGGAATAGGGATCGGCCTCGTCCAGGAAGATCACCTCCTGGTGCGGGATATCGGCATGGACCGGCACCTCGTAGCCGGCGAGGTCGTGATTGACGAAGAAGCCGCGCCGCGTGTCGACGGCCAGCTCCTCCATCAGCGCCGCGCCGACGCCCATGGTCATCGCCCCGATCACCTGACTGCGCGCCGATTTGGGATTGATGATCCGGCCGGCCGCGCACACCGCCAGCATGCGCCGCACGCGCGTCTCGGCGGTATGGATGTCGACGCCGACTTCCACGAAATGGGCGCCGAAGGTCGATGACTGGCGGCTCTGGGCGAGGTCGCCGTATTCGATCCGATCCTCGGCGACCAGCTCGCCTTCGGATGCCGCCGACGCCAGCGGCGCCGATCGGTTGCCCGACCGGACCTCGCCCTCCGCGAACACCGCATCGGCCGAATTGAAGCCCAGCCGCCGCGCGACGCGGTCCCGCAGCTTCACGCAGGCCGCGTAGACTCCGGAAGTCGAGCTGTTGGCGCCCCATTGGCCTCCCGATCCCGACGAGACGGGGAACGAGGAATCGCCGAGCCGGACCGTCACCCGTTGCAGCGGAACGCCCATCATCTCGGCGGCCGTCTGCGCGATGATGGTGTAGGAGCCGGTGCCGATATCGGTCATGTCGGTTTCGACGGTGACGACGCCGTCCCGATCCAGCCGAACCCGGGCGCCGGAGGGGCTGACCAGATTGTTCCGAAATGCCGATGCGACCCCGATGCCGACCAGCCAGCGGCCGTCCCGCACTCGGCCCGGCTTGGGGTCGCGCCGGCTCCAGCCGAAACGCTCGGCGCCGATCCTGAAGCACTCCGCGAGGGCGCGCTGCGAGAAGGGGCGCGCCGGGTTTTCCGGGTCGACCTGAGTGTCATTGCGCAGGCGGAACTGGATCGGATCGAGGCCAAGCTTCTCGGCCATCTCGTCCATCGCGACTTCGAGGGCCATCATGCCGGGCGCCTCGCCGGGCGCGCGCATGGCATTGCCTTCGGGCAAATCCAGATGGGCGAGCCGCATCGAGGTCATCCGGTGAGCCCCGGCATAGAGCAGGCGCGTCTGTCCCACCGTCGTCTCGGGCGAGCCGCCCGGCAGATTGCCCGACCAGCTCTCATGCCCGATCGCGACGATCCGGCCGTCCCGCGCGGTGCCGATGCGGATCCGCTGGATGGTGGCGGGCCGGTGGGTCGTGTTGTTCGCCACGAGCGGGCGCTGCATCGCCACCTTGACGGGGCGCCCCGCCGCACGGGCCCCCAGCGCCGCCAGGATGGCATCGGCGCGCACGAAGAGCTTCGATCCGAACCCGCCGCCCACGAAGGGCGACATCAGGCGCACGTTTCCGGCCGGAACGCCCAGGGTCCGGGCCACGTCGCGTGTCCCCCAGGCGATCATCTGATTGGACGTCCACAGCGTCAGCTTGTCGCCGGACCAGACCGCGAGCGATGCATGGGGTTCCATCATCGCGTGGCTTTCGTCCGCGGTCGTGTAGGTCGCGTCCAGCCGCGCCGGGGCGTTCCTGAACGCGCCGTCGAAATCGCCGACATGGGTGGCCGGCGGGCCCCAATAGCCCGTGCCCGCCATCGGCGCATCGCTCCTGCCGGCGGCCAGGTCGAAGCGGCCCGGCTCCTCGACGTAATCGATCTCGATCCGGGCGGCCGCGTCGCGCGCCTGCTCGAAGGTCTCCGCCACGACCAGCGCCACCGCCTGATGGTAATGGTCTATCTGCGGACCGCCGAGCAGCTTCGCCGCGTTGGCAGCCGCCTTGCCGAGCCTGCCGGCGCTGTCCGCCGTGACGATGGCGAGGATTCCGGGCATTGCCCGAGCCGCCGCGAGGTCCATCGCGCGGATGCGTCCCTTGGCGATCGTGGCGCCGACGATGACGCCATAGGCCGGGTTCGGCGCCGCATCGTGCCATTCATAGGCGTAGTGCGCGCGGCCGGTAACCTTCAGCGGGCCTTCGATCCGGCTCGTCGCCTTGCCGACGACCTTGAGCTGGTCGATCGGGTTGGTGCCGGCGGGGGTGTCGAATCTCATGGCTCAGCTCCTCGCCTCGGTCAGCACGGCCTCGAGCGTGCGCTCCGCGAGCTTCAGCTTGAACGCGTTGTCCCGCGTCGGATTGGCGCCGGCGAATACGGCGGCGGCCGTGGGGCGGGCGCCGCGAGGCAGATCGGCCTCTGCCGCCTCCACGCGCCAGGGCTTGGGCGCCACGCCGCCGAAGGCCACGCGGCCGCTGCCGTCCCTCTGGATGATCGCGGCGACCGAGACCAGCGCGAAGGCATAGGAGGCGCGGTCGCGGACCTTGCGGTAGATTTGCTTGCCGCCGGCGGGCTTGGGCAGCGTGACCGCCGTGACGAGTTCGCCGGGGGCGAGCGCGTTTTCGACCTGCGGCGTCTCGCCGGGCAGCTTGTGGAATTCCGCGACGGGAATCCGCCGGGTGCCCCCTTCGGGCGCGACCGTCTCGACGACGGCGTCCAGCACCCGCAGGGCCACGGCCATGTCGCCGGGATTGGTCGCGATGCAGGCGCCGCTGGTGCCGATCACCCCGAGCGGCCGGCTGAACCCGCCGATCGCGGCGCAGCCCGAGCCGGGCCGGCGCTTGTTGCAGGGCTGGCCGGGATCGTAGAAATACGGGCAGCGGGTGCGCTGAAGGAGGTTGCCGGCCGTGGTCGCGCGGTTCCGCAACTGCCCGGAGGCGCCAGCCAGGATCGCCCGCGACAGCACCCCGTAATCCCTCCGCACGCGCATGTCCGCGGCGAGATCCGTGTTGCGCACCAGCGCGCCGATCCGAAGGCCGCCCTCGGGCGTCTCCTCGATCCGGTCGAGATCGAGGCCGTTCACGTCCACGAGATGCGCCGGCGTCTCGATCTGAAGCTTCATCAGGTCGAGCAGATTGGTGCCGCCGGCGATGAACTTGGCGTCCGGCCGAGCGGCAACCGCCTTCGCGGCCTCGGCGGGGGTGGCGGCGCGTTCATAGGTGAAAGGCTTCATCCCTGCCTCCCGGCCACCTCGGCAATCGCCTCGACGATGTTGGAATAGGCGCCGCAGCGGCAAATGTTGCCGCTCATCCGCTCGCGGATCTCCGCGTCGCCGAACTCGACGGGAGCGTTGAGATCGGCCGTGACGTGGCTCGGGATGCCGGCCCTGATCTCCTCCAGGACGGCCACCCCCGAGCAGATCTGCCCCGGCGTGCAGTAGCCGCACTGGAAGCCGTCATGCCTGACGAAGGCGTCCTGCATCGGATGCAGGGCCTCCGGCGAGCCGAGCCCCTCGATCGTGGTGATCCGGCTCCCCGGATGCATCACCGCGAGCGTCAGGCAGGTATTGATGCGGCGGCCGTCGACGATCGCCGTGCAGGCGCCGCATTGGCCGTGGTCGCAGCCCTTCTTGGTGCCTGTCAGGTGCAGGTGCTCCCGCAGCGCGTCGAGCAGCGTCGTCCGGGGATCGAGCCGGAGGGCTCGGGCCTGACCGTTGACCGTGAAGGCGATCTCCATGACCTGTCCCTCCGAGGAAACGCGCTCTCCCTCGGCTGCCGCCGGCAGCCTCACCGCCACGGCCGCGCAGGTCGCCGCCGCAAGCGACGTCCGCCGGGTCATTGCGGTTGGATCCTTGTCGTGCGGCATGATCCTTCCTCTCGTCGAATGAAATTGGCCGCCCCCATGCCGGCCCGGAGGGCGCCCGCCTGGCGGTGACGCATGAAACTTGGTCTTGTTCCAAAATATGCCGCATCGACTCGTCGCACGAGGTGCGCAATCGCGCAGCCGTGCTCGCCGACCATCGGCAGCGTCATGGCGCAAAGCTCTCCGATCCTGTCGCGATCGCGTCGTCCGGCCGGAGCGGAAAAGCTTCGCGCGGCGTGCCCGTCATGGCGTTCGGATCGCATGCTCGAAAGCCTGCCCGCGCGGATCTCAGGGCGTGACCGGAAGACGCGCCGCACTGTCGCCGCAATCGAGGTCGATGCGGGGCATGTTATTTTATAACATGCCCACATGCGAATCTGCGCTTCAGGACCGGGGAAGGTCTCCCTGCCCAATCGGATCGATCCGCTTCATCGAGGCTTCGAACGTCCCGAGGCTCGTGCGGCAGATTGCGGCAGCGGCGGGAGCACGTCCCGGCGGCGGGCTCCCTGCCGAAGGCTTGTCGCCCACGTCCGGACCTGATCCAAGCTATCTCCGAGTGTTCCGGCACAAAATCGATCAGATTTTACAGGAAACGACGACGCCGTAAAGTCGACACGGCGGATTACGCCCTTCTATCATCGACCAAATACATTGTCGTAATTATGCCACCCTTGAGGTAGATGGCACCCGCTACTCCGCTCGAGAGATTCCATGACATTTCCAGGACGACTTTGGAATGCATGCACGATGCTTGCGGTCTCGCTCTGCGCGGCGAATGCCGCGATGGCGGAACCGCTGCGGGTCGGGGTCTCCGAGCATGTCTATGGGGATCTGGCCCAGCAGATCGGCGGCCCCGCGATCTCCGTCGTGTGGCTTCGGCCGAATCCGGCTTCGCCCCTGCCGCATCTCGACCTCGTCATATGCGGCTGCGCGGGGAAGGACGCCTGGCTGCGCGACGCCACCCGGCGAGCGTCCGGGCCGCCGGGCCTCATCGAGGCGTCTCCTCCCTCCGCGGGCGGCCGGTCCGAGCCGGAATTTCCGTGGTACGACCCTCCGACCATGGAGAAGCTGGCGCGAAGGCTGGAAGCGGAGCTGGCGCACCGCATTCCACGCGAGGCGCCGCGGATCGCCGCGAACGCCGCCCAGGCCATGGCGGCATTCGAGACCCTCGATCGCCGGATCGGCGAGGTCGCGAGAGACTATGCCAATTCCGACGTCATCCTCGCCGACAACCTGTACCGGGGCATCACCGAGCGGCTGCGGTTCAAGATCCGCGACGAGGACTACCTCCAGACCGTCGAGGCCGGCAAGCCGCCTTCCACGTCGTCGCTCGCCGGCCTGAAAAAGGCCCTCCAGCGGCAAACCGGCGGCATCCTTCTGTACGACAAGGATCGGGCGGGACCCGCCGTCGAGGAACTGGTCGCCGCCGCGGGCGACGACGGGGTTCCGGCCGTCGCCTTGCGGGAGCGGCTGCCCAAGGGCCTGCACTACCAGCAATGGATGCTGCGGCAGGTGAACGCCGTCCACGGCGCCCTGAACGAGGCTGCTCCATGAAATCCGACACGACGTTCCCACGCGCCGGGACGGTGCTCCGGGGGATCGCTGCGAGCCTCCTCGCGGCCGCGATGCTTCCGGCTTCGACTGGCCCGGCCAGCGCCCATCCTCATATTCTGGTCGAAGCGCACGCCGAGATTCTGTTCAATGCGCAAGGCCAGATGGTGGCCGTGGCCAGTACCTGGGATTTCGACGACGCCTTTTCCGCCTTCGCGATCCAAGGCTATGACAGCAAGGGTGACGGCATCCCCACAAGGGCCGACTTGCAGCCCTTGGCCGAGGTCAACCTCCAGTCTCTTGCCGAATACGGCTATTTCACGAAATTGAAGGTGGCCGGCGCTTCGGTCTCTTTCGGCGATCCGAAAGACTATTACGACGTTTTCGCGAACGAGAAGCTGACGCTGCATTTCACCCTGCCGCTGGTGAAACCCCTGGATGTCCGCGGCAAAGCCGTCGAGATCGACGTCTACGACCCGGATTATTTCGCGGCGATCACCTTCGGCAAGGAGCAGCCGGTGAAGCTCGGGGGCCACAGCGCAGGCTGCGAGAGTTCCGTTCACCGCCCGGAACCGCTCGATTCCGGGATCGCCAGCCAACTCGCCGTGATCCCCGCCACTCAGCGCAAGCTTCCTCCCGGATTGTTCGCGGTCACGAACAAGCTCGTCAATGCGACAAGGGTCACGTGCAAATGACGTCTCGACGTTCCCGGACGATCGCCGCGCCCTCCGCGGCGACGTTCCTGCGCGGGGCGGCCTTGGCGCTGGCATGCCCCTCCTTCGCGTGGGCGGGCGGGGCGAGCCCGTTCGGCGCCGGCCTTCCCGATGGCGGCATTCCGGGGGCGGCCTGGTTTCCGCGCCTGGCAGGCACGCTGATCTCGCTCCAGTTCTATTTCAACCAGCATATCACCGCCGCGGTCCGCGACATGCGCCACGACGGGCGAGCGCTCTGGACGCTGCTGGGCCTGTCGTTCCTCTATGGCATCGTCCACGCCGCGGGGCCGGGCCATGGCAAGGCCGTGGTGTCCTCCTATATCCTGGCCAACCGCCAGACGCTGCGCAACGGCATCGCGCTCGCCTTCCTCTCTTCGCTCGCCCAGGCGGTCTGCGCGATCGTGCTCATCCTGCTGGCCACGCTGGTCCTGCGCATGACCAGCGTCTCGATCACGAACACGACTTTTCGATTCGAGATCCTGTCCGACATCCTGATCGTGCTGCTCGGTGTCTGGCTGATCTGGAGCAAGGTCCTGCGGCCCGCGCGGTTTCCGAAGCTCGATGTCGTGCCGGCAGGCGCGGCATGGCAGGCGGGACGCGTTTCGGATCGATCCGCATCTTCGGCAAGGCCGAGATGTCAGGCCGTCGATCTGGACGATCCGGCGGTGCTCGCCGCGCAAGCCGAGAGCATGCATCGTGCCTCGGCGGCCGATGATCGTGACGGCCGCCTCCATCTCCGATGCGGCTGCGGCCATGCGCATATGCCCGATGCCGGCGTTGCGGCCGGATCGCTCGATTGGCGAAAGGCCTGGACCGTCGTTGCCTCGACGGCTTTGCGGCCCTGCACGGGCGCGCTGATCGTCCTGGTGTTTTCCATCTCCCAGAAGATGCTGTTCGCGGGAATCGCGGCCACTCTCGTCATGGGCCTCGGCACCGCGATCACGGTCGCCTCGCTGGCGGGCCTCGCCGTCTCCGCCCGCCACACCGCATCGGTGCTGACCCGCGCCGATGGTCCGCGCGGGCGCCGGGTCGTCCGCGCCGTCGAAGCCTGCGGCTCGATCGCCGTCTTCCTGTTCGGCACCTTGCTGCTGCTCGGCAACGTCCTTCCGTAGCCCAGTGCGCCCGGGACATGGCCCGGATGGCGAGGCCGAGGCCGCTCGCGGCCTTCTTCAGCCCATCGCGCCTATTCCTTCCGGCGCGAGGGAAGCATGATCGACATGGTGGTGCCGCCGTCGCTGTTGCGGCGGGCCGACAGCCGCCCTCCGAACTCCCTCACGATCCGGGCAGCCAAGGCCAGTCCGAGGCCGAGCCCCTTGCCGGGTTTCTTCGTCGTGAAGAACGGCTCGAACATGAGGCGGGCGATCTCCGCGTCGATCCCTTGTCCCGTGTCGATCACTTCGATGGTCCATCCGTCCTCCGTCCCGGTCGAGGAAAGGACAAGATCCCTGCGCGGCGACGTCTCCATGGCGTCCAGGGCGTTGGTGATGAGGTTGATCATGACCTGTTCGAGCCTGACGGGCTCCGCCTCGACGATCGCGGCCTTGTCGATGACATTCTCGACCCGGACATTCTCCTTGCGGATGCGGCTCGCCAGCAACGTCAGCGCCTCGGCCGTGATCGCGGCCACATTGACCGGCTCCAGCCGGCCGGGCGCGCTTTTGCGCGCGAAGGACCGCAGATGGCTGGTGGTCGTGGTCATCTTCTGGGCGAGACGCTCGATGTTGCGCAGGACGGCTTCGACCTCGCCATGCTCCTTCTGCTCGGCCAGGCGCTGCCCGCTCTTGGCGAAGGTTCGGACGGCGGAGATCGGCTGGTTGATCTCGTGACAGATCGCGGCCGCCATCTGCCCGAGCGCGGACAGCTTGCCGGCCTGGATGACCTCCTCCTGCGCGGCCGCCAGGGCGTCCGCCGCGCGCTGGCGCTCGAGCATCTCCGCGACGAGCCGGCGATTGCTCTCCCTCAATTCCTGCGTTCTCTGGTCGATGCGAAACTCGAGCATCCGCTGATGATCGCGCTCTTCGCGCAGGCGCAGGACGCGCTGCCTCCAGGCCGCGAGGAGGGCGAGGAGGGCGACCAGCGTCACGCCGGCGAGGGTCGTCACGAAGGCGGCGCGGATGCGGGCCTGGGCGACGGGGACCATGTACCGCAACGTCCAGCCGAGCTCGGGGATCGGCATCGAGACCAGGCGAAATTCGCGGATCCCCTTTCCCGGAACGTCGAGCGGGATCGTCTCGTCCCCGGAGCCGAGCCGGTCCACCGTCGAGACGGGGGACAGGGAACTGGCCCCGTATTGCCGCGACTCGCGCAGCCGCACGAGAACGCTTTCGGGGAGAGGCGTCAGGGGGCGGTACTTCCAGTTGCCCACATTCGTCAGGAAGATGACGCCGTTCTCGTCGGTGAGGGCGACGCTGTCGGTGGAGGCGGACCAGTCCGCTTCAAGCGGCTCGAGGTCGACCTTGACGACGATCACCCCGATGACCTGCGTGCCGTTCCGCAGGGGCGAGGCGAGAAAATAGCCCGGTGCTCCCGTCGTGACGCCGACGCTGAAATGGCGCCCGCGGCCATGCAGGAGGGCATCGCGGAAATAGGGACGGAACGAATATTCCTCGCCGATGAGGCTGCCCGGCGTGTTCCAGTTGCTCGTCGCCCGGGCGACGCCCTTGGCGTCGAGGATATAGATCTGGGCCGCTGCGGAGAACTCGCCGATGAGTTCGAGCCTGCGGTTGAGCTTCTCGACCAGGGACGGATCATCCCGCTCGTGCAGCAGGGATTGCAGATCCCGGTCGGTGGCCAGCACCGCGGGAAGATAGTCGAAGCGGGAAATCTTGTTCCTGAGGCTGCTGGCATAGATGGCCAGCCGGCTCCGTCCCTCGGACGAGAGCCGTTCCAGCCCGTCGCGAAAAGCCAGGAGATAGCAGGCGGACAGCGCCGCGACCGCCGCCGCGACGAGAGCGGCGATGGCAAATGCGCGCTGCCGGGGCCGCTCCATCGCCTCCTCCCGTCATCGCTCCTGAAGGAGCTTGTCTGCGATCATCTTGCCGATGGGAATGGCGGATGTCGCGGCGGG
>OEIU01001331.1_pt1 | contig 16396 bp, 15 predicted proteins | sample 1539221 | NCBI WGS metagenome assembly OEIU01 (sample SAMN03792071, study PRJEB22550) | activated sludge metagenome | feature: wastewater treatment plant; material: activated sludge; isolation source: Wastewater treatment plant of a petroleum refinery complex | place: Argentina: Zarate | collected...
CTCATCCGCATCATCGAGGGGCTGATGAAGCGGCGCGGCAAGTTCGACGCCATCATCGTCGAGACGACCGGCCTCGCCGACCCCGCCCCCGTCGCCCAGACCTTCTTCGTCGACGAGGACGTGGCCGAGCGCGCCCGGCTCGATGCCGTCGTCACGGTCGCCGACGCCAAGTGGCTGACCGAGCGCCTCCGGGACGCGCCCGAGGCCAAGAACCAGATCGCCTTCGCGGACGTGATCCTGCTCAACAAGGCCGATCTCGTCACGCCCGGGGAGCTGGAGGAGGTCGAGCAGCGCATCCGCGCCATCAACCCGCAGGCGCGGATCCACCGGACCGTGAATTGCGACATCCCGATCGCCGACGTGCTCGACCGCAAGGCTTTCGACCTCGACCGCATCATGGAGGTCGAGCCCGATTTCCTGGAGGAAGGCCATCACCATCACCACGACGACCACATGGTCTCGTTCTCCTTCCGCGGCGGGGAGGTCGACCCGGACAAGTTCATGCCCTGGATTTCCGAGCTGACGCAGCGCGAGGGGCCGAGCATCCTGCGCTGCAAGGGCATCGTGGCCTTTCCGCAGGAGCCGAGGCGCTTCGTCTTCCAGGGGGTGCACATGATCCTGGACGGCGACCTGCAGCGCGAATGGCGCAAGGACGAGAAGCGCGAGAGCCGCGTCGTCTTCATCGGCCGCGACCTCGATCGCAAAGCCTACGAGGACGGGTTCAAGGCGTGCGCGGCGTGATGGCCGGGTCGCACGACGCCCCCCTCCCCCCTTGTGGGGGAGGCCGAGCAGGCGCGAAGCGCCGCCCGGGAGGGGGGAGGACACTCCCCGCTTTCCGCGTGTCACTCCCCTTCCGGTCGCCCTGGCGCGCGACTCGACTTCCCCCACAAGGGGGGAAGGGGAGGGTGGTGCGATGAAGACCGCTTCGCTTCCCTCTCTCACCGAGGCCGTCACACCCCTCGCCGCGGGCGCCGAGGTCACCGGGCTCGGCTGGCTGCGCGAGACGGCGGCCTTCGCCCTCGCCGATGGCGGGGTGCTGCTGGCAAAGGGGGGCGAGACCCGTCGCGTCGTCGCTCATCCCGACGCCGCGATTCTCATATCGGCCTGCGACGGCAAGCGCCTCCTCACCGGGGGCGACGACGGCCGGGTGGCGGCGACCGGGCCGGATGGAACCACCGCGACCCTCGCCGAATCGGGCGGGGCCTGGATCGACGCGCTCGCCCTCCACGCCTCCGGCGCCTTCGCCTTCGCAGCCGGCCGGAAGGTGAGGGCGGTCGACGACAAGGGGCGCGTGAAGAGCTTCGAGGCGCCCTCGACCGCGCGCGGCCTCGCCTTCGCCCCGAAAGGCTACCGGCTCGCCGTCGCGCATTACAACGGCGTCTCGCTCTGGTATCCGAATCTCGAGGCGAGCCCCGACCTCCTCGACTGGAAGGGCTCGCATCTCGACGTGACATGGTCGCCCGACGGGCGCTTCGTCGTGACCTCGATGCAGGAGAACGCGCTGCACGGCTGGCGGCTCGCGCCCGACCGCGGGCATATGCGCATGTCAGGCTATACGGCAAAGCCGCGCTCGCTCGCCTGGTCCTTCGGAGGGGCTTGGCTCGCCACCTCCGGTTCGGATGCCGCCATCGTCTGGCCCTTCGATTCGAAGGAGGGGCCGATGGGCAAGGCGCCGCGCGAATGCGGGCTTCGCCATGCGCGCGTCACGAAGGTGGCTTTCCATCCCAACGTGAACGTGCTCGCGATCGGCTACGAGGATGGCTGCGTGCTGCTGGTCCGGTTCCAGGATGGGGCGGAGCTGCTCGTGCGCCACGCCATCCCTGGAAGCGGCATCGCGGCTCTCGCCTGGGACCCGACGGGAAGCCGGCTCGCCTTCGGCTGCCGGGACGGCGAGGCCGGGATCCTGACGCTGCCGGGCTGAGATGATGCTGCGTGGTCTCTTCGCCAGACGGGCGGGGCTCCCGGCCAGGGACCGCGAGGCCGCCGAGCGCGTGAGGGGACTCGCGCTTGCGGCTTTGGTTCTTCGGCCGGGCACGGAGGTTGCCGTGAGCGAGATCGTCTGCCTCGATCCGGCCTGCCCGGGCACCGAGACGGTGATGCTGGTCATGGCTCCTGGCCTGAAGACGCGGGCCGCGAAGCTGGCCAAGGCGGCGGCCGAGGTGACGGAGCCGGAGGTCCGGGCCGCGCTCGCGGAGGCGGGATTCGAGGTCCGGCCGTGATGGCCGGGCGAAGCCTCAGGCGAGTGGCCCGATCCCCTCGTAGACATCGGCCAGCCGCAGCTCGCCGCCGAGATCGGGCAGGGCGAGGGCGGCCTCCATGTCCTTGAGGACGATCCAGCGCCAGTCCTCGCCCTCGCGCCGCCACGCCTCGATGCGCGCCTCGCTCTGGTAGACGATCAGGATGGTCCGCAGGGACGTGATCGTCCTGTAGAAATCCAGCTTGCGGCCGCGGTCGTTGCTCATGGTCGAGGGCGAGAGGACCTCCGCGAGCAGGACCGGGTCCCGGGCATAACCGCCCTCGAGAGGCGGCCCGCAGCGAACCACGATGTCGGGGATGGGCGCGTAATCGTCGATCTCGTCGTTGAGGAGACCGAGGCCGGGCAAGGCCTTGCAGCCGCGCGATTTCGCGATGGCACGGAGCGCCGCATAAAGATTCCCGACGATGCCCTGATGCCGCTCGCTCTGGGGCGCCATCAGGACCGGCTCGCCGTCGAGCAGCTCCCACCGCTCCTCGTCCGGGTACGGCCGGATCATCTCGACGAATTCCGCGACCGACATACGCGGGTGCTTGGCCAGGGCCTGGGACATCGGTCCGGACCCTAGCACGAGCGGCGGGGGCCTTTAAGCCCGCACCAGGGTGTTCCTGAACGCCCAGGGCTCGTCCGGGTCGATATCCTCCGGGAAGAGGCCCGGCCGGCCCGTCAGAGGAGTCCAGTCGGTATATGCGCCGATCACGGGGCCGAGATAGGGCATCTGCACTTCGAGGCAGCGGCGGTAATCCATCTCGTCGGCCTCGACGATGCCGGCATTCGGATTTTCCAGCGCCCAGACCATGCCCGCGAGCACCGCCGAGGTCACCTGGAGGCCGGTCGCGTTCTGGTAGGGCGCGAGGCGGCGCGTCTCCTCGATCGAGAGCTGCGAGCCGTACCAATAGGCGTTCCTTCCGTGCCCATAGAGCAGCACGCCCAGCTCGTCGATGCCGTCGACGATCTCGTTCTCGTCGAGGATGTGCCATGCGGGCTGGCGCTCGCCGGCCTGGCCGAACATCTCGTGCAGCGACAGGACGGCGTCGTCGCAGGGATGATAGGCGTAGTGGCAGGTCGGGCGGTACGCGACCTCGCCCGAGGCGTCCCGCACCGTGAAGTAATCGGCGATCGAGATCGACTCGTTGTGGGTGACGAGGAAGGCGTATTGCGCTCCCGCGGTCGGCGTCCAGGAGCGCACGCGGGTATCGGCGCCGGGCTGAAGGAGAAAGATCCCCGCTCCGCAGCCTGTCTCATGGCCGCGCGCATTGGCCGGCATCCAGGGCTCGAAGGTGCCCCAGCCGAGTTCGGCCGGCTGAAGTCCCTCGGACACGAATCCCTCGACCGACCAGGTATTGACGAAGACCCGGCGGGGCTTCGGCTTCCTGGCGCGCTGCGTATCGCGCTCGGCGATGTGGATGCCCTTGACGCCGACCTTCCGCATCAGCGCGGCCCAGCCGGCCCGGTCGGCGGGCTCGGGGCCCTCGACCTTCAGGTCGGCCTTGAGGTTCATCAGCGCCTGCTTGACGAGCCAGGACACCATGCCGGGATTGGCCCCGCAGCAATTGACGGCGGTCGTGCCGCCCGGGTTCCGGCGCCGCGCCGCGAGCAGGGTTTCGCGCAGGGCGTAGTTCGTGCGCGCCTCGGGGCCGGCCTCCTTGTCGAAATAGAAGCCGATCCAGGGCTCCATGACGGTGTCGACATAGAGCGCGCCGATTTCGCGGCACAGTTCCATGACGGCGAGGGAGGAGACATCGACCGAGAGGTTCACGCAGAAGCCCCGGCCGCCGCCCTGCGTCAGGAGCGGCGTGAGAAGGTCCCGGTAATTGTCCCGTGTCACTCCGGTATGAACGAAGCGGATGCCGCGCTCGTCCAGTAGCCTGCGATCGGCGTCGGACGGGTCGATGACGACGAGGCGGCTCTTGTCGTAGTCGAAATGCCGCTCGATCAAGGGCAAGGTTCCCCGGCCGATCGAGCCGAACCCGATCATCACGATCGGGCCGTCGATCCGGCCGTGCAAAGGCCACTCCCTCCGCTGTTCTCTCATTCCGGGTGACACTCCTCGCTTGTTCAGGGGAAAGGGGTTCTTGGTCGGCCGCGTCCGCCGGGTCAACCGGAGGGCAAAAGAAAGGCCGGCGCGAGCAGGGCTCGTGCCGGCCGGAAGGCATCCAGTAACCGTAGATATAAAGCCGGAAATCCCGGAAAGAGTCGAGATGAAGGTTCACGCTTGGTTAACTCGCCCCCCGGCCGCGCCCCGGCCCCTCCTTGCGGCCCCGGCGATGACGGGCCTGTGACGGCGCCTTCCGGGATCTCCCGGCGCGAGGCCCTGGCGCAGGCGCGCGAGGCGCTGAGCCGGGCCGGGCTCGACGGCGCCGCCCTGGAGGCGCGTCTTCTCGCCGCGGATGCCTTCGGGACGGACCAGGCCGGCCTGCTGGCGCGGGGGGAGGAGATCGTCGCCGCCTCCGCCGCCTCCCGGCTCGCCGACCATGTCCGGCGGCGCCTCGCCCGCGAGCCGGTCGGGCGCATTCTCGGCCTGCGCGAATTCTGGGGCCTCCCCTTCCGCCTCTCGCCGCAGACCCTGGAGCCGCGCCCGGATACCGAGACGGTCGTGGAGGCCGCCCTGGCGCGGATCGCCGACCGGGATGCGCCCGCGCAGCTGCTCGATCTCGGCACCGGCAGCGGCTGTCTTCTCGTCGCGCTCCTGAGCGAATTGCCGCGGGCGAGGGGGCTCGGCATCGATCGCTCCGCCGGCGCTGCGGCGGCGGCGCGCGCCAATGCCGCGGAGAACGGCGTCGGGGCACGGGCCGCCTTCCTGTGCGGCGACTGGGCGGAGGCGGTCGAGGCGCGCTTCGATCTCGTCGTCTCCAATCCGCCCTATATCCGGGCAGGTGCCCTGGCCGGCCTTGCCCCCGAGGTTGCGCATCACGATCCGCGCCTCGCCCTCGACGGCGGCGCGGACGGGCTCGACGCCTACCGGGCCATCCTGGCCGCCCTGCCGCGCCTTCTGGCGCCCGGCGGCTGCGCCGTTCTCGAGATCGGCTTCGACCAGGCCGGGGACCTGGCGGAACTGGCCGCCGGCGCGGGGCTGGACATGGCGGAGATGCGGCGAGACCTCGCAGGCCATCCCCGCGCCGTGACTCTCCTGCCACGAGCACGTCTTGTTTGAGAAAACTCTTGCCCCATCTGAGGGATGAGACATAAAAAGCTCTTGTTGCGGCAGCCGCGAGCGGCTAGTTTGCGAAACGTCAACGACAATTGATCCAACTTGACGCGGATGGAGGCGGGAGCCACGTTCGCCTGGGGGAATGATTACGGTCAGGCCGTGAGACGCGAGGTCCGGCTTGGCTGTCCGATTCCGACACGGACGGGCGATCGCGATTCGAGGACATCCGCGATTTTGCGCTGACGTGGCAGGACGGCGTGGTCGCCATGGCTGAAGGCGCGACGGATGGCGCCTCTGAGGGCAAGCAGAAGGTCTGAACAGATCGATGAGACCAGGACAGAACAGGCGGATGCGCGGCCGTAGCCGCAACAAGGGCCCCAATCCGCTCACCCGAAGCTACGAGTCGAACGGCCCGGATGTGAAGATCCGGGGGACGGCCCAGCATATCGCCGACAAGTATTCGCAGCTCGCGCGGGATGCGCAGGCGAGCGGAGATCCGGTCGCCTCCGAGAACTACCTCCAGCATGCCGAGCATTATTACCGCCTGATCGCCGCGGCCCAGGAGCAGTATCGCCAGCAATTCGGCGGCTTCCAGCGCGACGAGGACGGCGAGGAGGGCGAGGAGGAGGCCGGTGGCTTCGGCGGCCCGTCCATGGACCGGGGCCAGGGCGGCGACGAGTTCGGCGAGGTGCCGAATTTCCCGCAAGGCGGCTACGAGCCCCGCGGCGAGCGCAATCAGCGCTTCGATCGGGGAGACCGCCAGGGCCGCCAGCGCTTCGACCGCAACGGCGAGCGCTATGATCGTGGCTCGGGCGAGCGCTACGACCGTCAGGGCGGCTACGAGCGCCAGAACGGCAGCGAGGCGCGTTTCGACCGTCCCAATGGCGGCGAGCGCTATGAGCGCCAGGACAGGCAGGATCGTCAGGAACGTCCTGACCGCCAGGATCGTCCTGACCGTCCCGATCGTTCCGAGCGTCAGGATCGTCCCGAGCGGCGCGAGCGTTTCGCCCGGGATGAGCGAGGGGGCCGCGAAGGCTATGCGCCGCGCGAGGCGCGCCCCGAACGCGAGGGCCGGCGGGAATCCCGGCCGGTGGAATATGAAGGGGCGCCGGAGGAGCAGGAGGAGGCGGCCGGCCTTCCGGCCTTCCTCACCAATCCGGTGCGCCCCCCGGCCAGCGTCGAGGAGGTCGCCGAGAGCGCGGGCCTCGCCCCGCCTGCGCCTCCCGCCGCGGAGGAGGAGCCGGCCCCCACCGGCATCCGTCCGCGCCGCCGCCGCACCCGCAAGACCGAGCCGGCTCCCGAGGGCGTCGACGAGACGGCCCCGGGTGCCTGAGGCGCGGAGCGTTCCGCGTCCCTTGGCCGCTCGGCTGGTTCCGGGGCTCCCCTTGCCGAATCCGGGCGGAGCCTCCATATTCCGACGTGGCGCCGGATGTCCGGCGGCGGAGGGATGCGTGAATCCTCCTTCCACCCAAACACGCTGAGAGCCATCCAGAGGACGACTCCCATGCAATCCTATCAGAATCCGACCGGCTATAATGCCGGCGGCTATGCCCGCACACAGGCGGAGGTCGACCAGGGCCTGCGCAGCTTCATGCTGGGCGTCTACAACAACATGATCCTGGGGCTGGCGATTTCCGCGCTGGTCGCGCTCGGCGTGAACAAGCTCGCCGTCGCCACGTCCATGGAAGCGGCCGGGCGCAATGCCGCCGGCCAGGCCGTGCGTCTCCAGGGTCAGTTGCTGACCCAGTTCGGCATCACCCTCTACACGACCCCGCTGATGTGGGTGGTGGCATTGGCGCCGCTCGCCTTCGTCCTGCTGTTCTCCTTCTCGATGAACCGCATGAGCGCTTCCGGCGCGCGGGGGCTGTTCTTCGCCTTCGCGGCGGTGATGGGCGCGTCTCTCTCGACGCTGCTGATCCGCTATACCGGCGCCTCGATCGTCCAGACCTTCTTCGTGACGGCGGCGGCCTTCGGCGGTCTCAGCCTCTACGGCTACACGACGACGCGCAGCCTTTCGGGCATGGGCACGTTCCTGACGATGGCGCTGATCGGCCTGATCCTCGCCTCGCTGGTGAACATCTTCCTCGCCTCGAGCGCGATGCAATTCGTGATCTCGGCCGCCGGCGTCGTGATCTTCGCGGGCCTCACCGCCTACGACACGCAGAAGCTGAAGGAGATGTATCTCTTCGGCGATTTCGACAGCGAGACGGCGGCCAAGGCGTCCATCTTCGGCGCGCTGACTCTCTATCTCGACTTCATCAACCTGTTCCAGTTCCTGCTGTCCTTCATGGGCAACCGGAACGAGTGATCCCATCGCCCGCGGGCGAGACGAAAGCCCCGGCTTTGCCGGGGCTTTTTCTTTGCTCTCTCCCTCGGGTCATACGGAGACCCGGACGGACGCGGCGTCAGTTCGTGACGAGCTTCAGCGGCGTCTCGAGCGTCCGCAGGACCCGCGCGAGGTCGTGGCCGCGCTTCAGGATCATGCCCGTGCCGGTCGAGACGGCATAGGCGCCCTGCCGGCGCGCGAGCCGCGGCTCCTTGACGATGCGGTAGAGGGCGACCTCGGAGGTGCGCCGGTAGACCGAGAAGACGGCGCGCTCGCGGTTGAAATCGATCCCGTAATCGCGCCATTCGCCTTCGGCGACCATCCGGCCGTAGAGGAGCAGGATCAGGCGAAGCTCCTGGCGGTCGAAAGTGACCTCGGCAGGGGGGGCAGCGCTGGGAAAGGACAGGACCTGCCCGCCCCGTATCGGCTCGCCGGCTTCCGCTTCGCTCATCGGCTCTCCCTGCCGAAGCCCCGTTGGAACCTCATGATGGGGACGGGGCCATGTCCTGGCAAGCCCGTCCGTCCCGCCGTCAGCGGCCCTTGACGCCGATGATATAGGCGAAGCTCGTCAGCGCCCGCCAGTCGCGCGCCCGCGAGAGGCGGGTGAAGGCGGCGTCGATCTGCTTCAGGCCGGGGATCTTCCAGAAATAGCTGTAGCCGTAGAACGGCAGCACCCGCACCTCGTCGAAGCCGATCTCGCGCAGCACCGGCGCGACCTTGCGCTCGTCGCCGTAGCAGAGATCGTAGAAGGCGGGGAATTTCGGATTGTCGCTGTCCTCGTGCCGGTCCGGGAAGAGGCGGCGGAGGATGGCGCCGGAGACCGATTCGGGAATGGCGTGGTTCAGGGCGAAGGCCGGGGCGTAGAGCGTCGGCACGAAGGCGAGCGCGACGCCGCCCGGCGCCAGCATCGCATATTGATTCGCCCAGAGCTGGCGCGCATCGCGCACATGCTCCATCACCATCCGCGAATAGACGAAGTCGAAGCTTTCGGACGCGATGACGCGCATCGTGTCCTTCGCGGCGATGTCGCAGCGGATCTTGGCGTAGCTCGCCGGGGCCCGGGCCAGTTCCGCGGCCGAGATGTCGTTCAGCGTCACGGAGAGGCCGAGGCGGCGCGCCTCTTCGGGCATGAAGAGCGGGTCGCGTCCCCCGCCGATATCGAGATGGCGCGTCAGGCGCGCGCCTCTCCGGGCATGAAGGGGGGGTCGCGCCCCCCGCCGATATCGAGATGGCGCGTCAGGCGCCATTCCTGTGAGAGCTGCGTGACGAAGCCCTTGTAGTTGTCCCAGGACCAGAGCCAGTCCGGGCTGCAGCCGAGCCCGGCCAGGATCTCGCCGAGGGGCCGGCGCGAAAGGGGAGCCGGCTCGACCGGCCGGAGAAGCGCCTGTACCACCTGTCGCCTCGCGGGAAGGATGCCGGGAGGCATCGCCTCCGGTCTAGCGCGCAGGGATGAAGATCGCGTTGCCGCGATGCGGCATGCCGTGTCACCTCGCGTGCGGACAGCCTGCTGGAACGCTCTCCTCCACAGGCTCCGGCTGGAGGGTGGGCGCGCGGGGCTCGACCCGCATCGGCAGGGCGTCGCCGGGCCGCAGCGTCAGCCGGCAGACCGGCTCGACGACGTGGCCGGGCTCGAGCGTCAGCCGCAGACGCACAGGATCGCCTCGGTCATGCCGAAGGAGGCGCCGGCGCAGATGCGCGGCCCGATGGAGAAGGGCACATACGCGAATTTCGAGACCGGCTCGCCGCTGCCCGGCATGAAACGGTGCGGCATGAAGGCGTCGGGCTCGAACCACAGGCAGCGGTGCCGGTGCAGCAGCCAGGGGACCACCATCACGATGGAGCCCTTGGGAACCGGCCGGCCGCGGATGGTCTCGTCCTCGAGCGCCTCGCGGGCGAGGAAGGGAATGGGCGGATAGAGGCGCAGCGTCTCCTCGATCACCGCGCGCGTCCAGGCCAGCTTCGGCACGTCCGCGAGGGTCGGCAGGCGGTCCCCGAGGATGGAATCCAGCTCCGCATGGACCCGCGCCTCGACATCGGGCGCCTGCGACAGCAGGTACCAGACGAAGCTCAGCGTGTTGGCGGTGGTCTCGTGGCCCGCGAGGAACATCACGGCCGCCTCGTTGCGGATCGCCTCGTGCGAGAGCGGCTCGCCAGTCTCCTCGTCCCGCGCCTCGATCAGCCGCCGGACGATCGAGGTATCGGCGGCGCCGCGATGGGCCGCGATGTCGCGGATGATGCGGTCGAGCACCGTGTGGATGCGGCGCACGGCGCGGCGGATCCGCTGTCCGCGCCGCCGCGGCACCCAGTCCGGCACGCCGGCGAGCCAGAGGAGGTCGATGCGCCCGGTCTCGTGCTGGTAGTCGGTGAAGCCCTCGATCACCTCGCGCGCATCCGCCGGGCCGAGCGCCTGGCCGAAGACGGTGCGCGTGATGATCTCGGCCGTCAGCTCGGCCATCTCGGCCATGACCTCGACCCGGCCCGGCGCCGGCAGGGCCAGCCAGCGCTCGCGCATCTCGGCGGCGGTCTGCACCATCACCGGCGCGAAGTCGCGCATGCGGGAAATGTGGATGATCGGGCTGATGATCTTGCGCCGGCTCTTCCAGACGGGCCCGTCGGAAATGATCAGCCCGTCGCCCACGACCGGCGCGAGGGCGTGGCGCATCTGCGCCGATTTCCGCTCGAAGGCCGCGTTCTTGGTCGAGAGCGCGTATTGGACCAGTTCGGGCCAGTTGCAGATGTAGAAGCGCCGCGCCAGGAGGCTCGTGACCGAGAGCTGGAAGTTGAACGAGCCCTCGTGGAAAATCTCGAGGAAATTGTGCCGGGCGCGGCGGATCACGTCCAGCGGCGGGAGCCGCGCCGCGGGGCGATGCGCATAGGGAGGGATGAAATAATCTGGCAAGCCGGCTCGCCTTCCCCGTTTCGGGCGAAGACGATCGGATTAGGCTTCGCGGCGCGCGGCGGCAAGCGCCGCCGTCGATCAGGCGCCGCCGGCGGCGTCCCACATTCCCACGAGCAGGGCCAGCCCGACCACGAGGACGAGCGCGGCCGCAAGCAGTTCCGCCCCCGCGCCGAGCAGGGCCGTGCTGCGCCCCCGGCCGCTCGCATAGAGCAGCGCGAGGCGCTTGGCATAGACGGAGAAGGCCGCGAGCGCCCCCGTCGTGATCGCGGTGCCGAAGGCCATGGCGAAGGTCGCCGCGATCCCCATCGGGAAGATGCCGTAGGCGCGCGACAGCGTCAGGACGATGATGGCGCCTGCGCAGGGGCGGATCCCCGCCCCGAAGGCCACGGCGAGCATCTGGGAGAGCGAGCCTCCCGTCCGGCGCGGATCGACCGGGCCGCAGGAGCAGGTCGGATCGAGTGCGGCCGCCTCGCGCGGGTCGCGGCCCGAGGCGAGGAGCGCCAGCGCTCCCGCCTTGCGCCAGACGAGGACGGCGCCGAGCAGCACGACGAGGGCGAAGCCCGCCGTCTCGACCTGCCCGACGGTGCGGCTCATCGTGGCGGCCGTGCCGCCGATGACGAGGAACACCACCGTGACGAGCGCGATCGCGACGAGCGCCTGGATGAGCGCGGCGAGCGCGCTGACCACGATGCCGCGCAGGAAGGCCCGCTCGCTCGAGACGATATAGGCCGAGACGACCGCCTTGCCGTGGCCGGGCCCGGCGGCGTGGAAGACGCCGTAGGCGAAGCCGATTCCGATCAGGAGCAGGGCTCCGCCCCGGCCGTCGCGCAGGGAGGCGAGGGCGGAGCGCAGCGCGTTGAAGAACTCCGATTGCCAGGAGAGGAGCCACGCGCCGAGGGCGCTCGTGGCGCGGGGGCCGGATTCGCCGATTCCCATGCCGAAGGGATGGGGCCCGCGCGGGACCGGGGGCGCCGTGCCCGCCAGGAGCTTTGCGAGGAGGGCTGCGAGCCCCGCCACCAGCGCGACCGAGAGCAGGGCCAGGGCGAGGCGGAGCGGCCAGAGGGAGGCGGCGGCCGGGCGCGCCGCGGGGGAAGCAAGGACGTCTAGGGGCATATGGCCATCGCGCGGGCCGAATAATCGGCCGCGAAATCCTTGGTGGTGGCGGTGAGGTTCTGGAAGGAGGCCTCGTCGAGGGGCTTGCCCTCCTCGGTCACGGGCTTGGGCCGCGTGATCTTCATCTTGCAGCCTCCGGGGCCGTTCGAGAGCGTCACCGCATCGTCTCCGTCCGCGATGCGGAAATCGACGAAGAAGGTGGGGTCGTAGACGTCGAGGACGACCATGCGGCCGCCCGCCGGATTGTTCAGCGGCAGGTCGAAGGTGAGCGTCACCTGGCCTTTCTCGTAGACCATGCGCGCGTTCGTCGGCGGGCCGAAGCGCTGCTTCGCGCCATTGGCCTTGAGCGCGGTGAAATAGCCGAAATCCACGAGCGATTCGACATTGGTCCTGGCCAGTTCCGCCAGTTCGTCGGGCGTCGTCTTGCCGTCGCCGTTCGTGTCGAGGCCCTGCACGGCCACCGCCGAATAGCCCTCGTCGAAGGTCCAGTGGTGGCGCACGGCCCGCACCTTGCCGCCCTCGTAGAGAAGCTCCGCCCGGGCCGTGACCCAGACATGGGGATGGGCGAAGGCCGCGCCGGACAGCGCGAGGCCGGCCGCGACGAGCGTCGCGCGCAGGAGGGCAGGGAAAAGCAGCACCTGGTTCGGCCGAGGGGTTTCCGGCTTTGGACCGATGAGGGAATCGGCCGCGGCAATCCGCGACGCAGGTCATTGGACAGGGGAAATCGGGCATATTGGCGACGGCCCCGGGACGCTCCCCTTTTTCGAACGGCTCCAGGCTGCAATTGACCCCGGGGCGGCCCTATATCAGCCTGAGCCACGCTTCGCGGCCGGGATGCCGGGGCGGGCTCGGGAGGATCGAACATGGATGACGCGCCGGCCACGGCCACCGCATTGCGTCCGGTCTCGCTCGACGACAAATACGACCTCTCCAAGGACCGGGTCTTTCTCTCCGGCACCCAGGCCGTCATCCGCCTGCTCCTCATGCAGCGCGAGCGCGACCGCCGCGCGGGGCTGAGCACGGCGGGCTTCGTCTCGGGCTATCGCGGCTCGCCCCTCGGGGGGCTCGACCTCAACCTCTACCGCCTCAAGGCGCTGCTCGCGGCGAACCACATCGTCTTCCAGCCGGGGCTGAACGAGGAACTGGCGGCCACCGCGAACTGGGGCGCCCAGCAGGCCGCGATGCGCGGCGAGGGGAAATACGACGGCGTCTTCGGCGTCTGGTACGGCAAGGGGCCGGGCGTGGACCGCACCGGCGACGTCTTCCGCCACGCCAACCAGGCCGGCACGGCGAGATACGGGGGCGTCCTCGCGCTGATGGGGGACGACCACACGGCCGAAAGCTCGACCGTCGCCCACCAGTCCGAATTCGCCTTCGTCGACGTGATGAGCCCGATCCTGAACCCCGCCGGGGTGCAGGAGATCCTCGATTACGGGCTGCACGGCTATGCGCTGTCGCGCTTCGCGGGCGTCTGGACCGCCCTCAAATGCGTCAAGGACAATATCGAATCGACCGCCACGGTGGACGGCTCGGTCGACCGGGTGAAGATCGTCATCCCCGAGGATTTCGAGATGCCCCCGGGCGGGCTCAATATCCGCCCCGCCGATTCCTACATCGAGCAGGAGGGGCGGCTCCACGACTTCAAGCGCGACGCCATGCTCGCCTATCTGCGGGCCAACAGGCTCAACCAGATCGTGCTCGCGGGAGGGCGCGATCCGAAGATCGGCGTCATCACGGTCGGCAAGTCCTATCTCGACGTGCGCGAGGCGCTGGAGGAACTCGGCCTCGACGAGGCGGCGGCGAGCGGGATGGGGCTGCGCCTGTTCAAGGTCGCCTGCCCCTGGCCGCTGCCCCGCTCGGAGCTGATGGATTTCGCGCGCGGGCTCGATCTCGCGATCGTGGTCGAGGAGAAGCGCTCGCTGATCGAGGTCCAGCTTCGCGAGGAGCTGTACGGGACGGCCAACCAACCGGTCGTGATCGGCAAGAAGACGGAGGGTGGCGACTGGCTCTTCCCGGTCAAGGGCGCGCTCGACTCGAACGAGATCGCCATCGCCATCGGCGAGCGCCTCCTGCGCTACCACAACCACGACGACCTCGCCTTCCGCGTCTCGCGGCTGAAACAGGCCCAGGCCATGCTCGCGGCGACCTCCGACGTCGCGGTCCGCACGCCGGGCTTCTGCTCGGGCTGCCCGCACAACACCTCGACGCGGGTGCCCGAGGGCCATCGCGCCTATGCCGGGATCGGCTGCCATTTCATGGCGCAATGGATGGACCGCTCGACGGAGGGATATACGCAGATGGGCGGGGAGGGCGCCGCCTGGATCGGCGAATCGGCCTTCTCGACCCGCCGGCACATGTTCCAGAACCTCGGGGACGGCACCTACAACCATTCCGGCTCGCTGGCTCTGCGCTGGGCCGTCGATACGAAGACGAACATCACCTACAAGATCCTCTTCAACGACGCCGTGGCGATGACGGGCGGCCAGCCGCACGAGGGTGGGCTCACGGTCGACCAGATCGCCCGGCAGGTGGCCGCCGAGGGCGCCAAGGCGATCCGCGTCGTCACCGACGAGCCGGACAAATACCCCCCGACCTATCGCTGGCCCTCCGGCCTCTCGATCCATCACCGCGACGAGCTGGACGCGGTGCAGCGGGAACTGGCGGAGATCGAGGGCGTGACGGTCCTCCTCTACGATCAGACCTGCGCCACCGAGAAAAGGCGGCGGCGCAAGCGCGGCGCCTTCCCCGATCCCGACAGGCGCGTGATCATCAACGACCTCGTCTGCGAGGGCTGCGGCGATTGCTCGGTGCAGTCGAACTGCGTCTCGGTACAGCCGCTGGAGACCGAGTTCGGCCGCAAGCGGCAGATCGACCAGTCGAGCTGCAATAAGGATTTCTCCTGCATCAAGGGCTTCTGTCCCTCCTTCGTCACGGTTCATGGCGGACGGCCGCGCAAGCCGGAGGCGGTGTCGCCGGACCACGCTCCGCGAGGGGAGGGGGAGTTGCCCGAGCCCGCTCTTCCCGCCATGGGCAAGACCTTCAACGTCCTCGTCCTCGGCATCGGCGGGGCGGGCGGGCTCACGGTCGGCTCGGTCATGGGGATGGCCGCGCCTCTGGGGGGGAAGGGGCTCGGCCTCCTCGACATGTCGGCCTCATCGACATGGCCGGCCTCGCCCAGAAGGGCGGCGCGGTCGTGAGCCATCTCAAGCTCGCCCGGTGCCAGGAGGACATCACCTCGATCCGGGTGACGGCCGGGCAAGCCGATCTCGTCCTCGGCTGCGATCTCGTGGTGACGGGGTCGCAGAAGGTGCTCGGCGCCATTGCGCAGGGCCGCACGGGCCTCGTCGTCAACACTGCCGAAGTGATGCCGGGCGATTTCGCCCGCGACGCGGATTTCTCGCTCCCCGCCGAACGGCTGAAGCGCGTCATCGCGAAGACGGCGGGCGAGGTCTCGGCCTCGGGGCCCGGCGTCTCGTTCCTCGACGCGACGGCGGCGGCGTCCGCGCTCCTCGGCAATGCCATCGGCGCCAACATGCTCATGCTGGGCTTCGCCTGGCAGACGGGCCGCGTGCCGCTCTCGCGCGAGGCGATCCGCCGCGCCATCGAGCTGAACGGCGAGGCGGTGGCGATGAACCTCGACGCCTTCGAGTGGGGCCGCAGGGCCGCCGCGCAGCCCGAGCTGGTCGCGCGGCTGGTCGCGGAGGCCAAAGCCGACGACACGGCCGAGCTGTCGCAGAGCCTGGACGAGATCGTCGCGCGCCGCGTCGCCTTCCTGGCCGAGTACCAGGACGCCGCCTATGCGGAGCGCTACCGCGCACGGGTCGAGAGCGCGCGGGCGGCCGAGGCGAAGGCCATCCCCGGCAGCACGGCGCTCGCCGAAGCCGTCGCGCGCCACCTCTTCAAGCTGATGGCCTACAAGGACGAATACGAGGTCGCACGCCTCTATACCAACGGCCATTTCCAGAGGCAGGTCGAGGCGACCTTCGAGCCGGGGACCCTGCGCTACGAGTTCCACCTCGCCCCCCCGCTCCTCGCCCGGCCCGATCCCGAGACGGGGGTGGTGCGCAAGATGAGCTTCGGCCCCTGGATGATGGGCGTCTTCCGCCAGCTCGCGAGGCTCAAGGGCCTGCGCGGGGGCCGCTTCGACCTGTTCGGCTACACGCAGGAGCGCCGGACCGAGCGCCGCCTGATCGCCGATTACGAGGCCATGCTGGAGGAGGTGCTGCCCGCCCTCACCGCGCGGAATCATGCGATTGCGATCAGCCTCGCCTCGATCCCGGGGAAGATCCGCGGCTATGGTCACGTGAAAGCGCGCCATCTCGAAGCCGCCAAGGCGGAGGAGGCGGCCTTGCTTGCGAGGTTCCGCTCGCCGCAGCCGGAACTGGCCCAGGCGGCGGAGTAGCGGGCGCGCTCCGCAGGAGCGCGAACTCCTCAGCCCTCTTCCATCTGCTCCAGCTCGGCGATCATCCCCTCGATGACCGAGAGCCCGATCTGCCAGAAATCCGGGTCCTTGGCGTCGAGGCCGAAGGGGCGCAGGAGCTGGTCGTAGGGCTTGGTGCCGCCCGCCGAGAGCAGCGCGAAATAGCGCTCGACGAAGCCCGATTCCGCCCGCTCGTAGACGCCGTAGAGCGAGTTCACGAGGCAGTCGCCGAA